>Ga0207864_1004578_pt1 | contig 10347 bp, 9 predicted proteins | sample HigsolmetaAR202D_FD_184834 | JGI IMG/M metagenome (GOLD analysis project Ga0207864, IMG submission 184834) | Ionic liquid and high solid enriched microbial communities from the Joint BioEnergy Institute, USA - AR20-2-D (SPAdes) (version 2) ...
TGGCTTTTTAGTCCTGTTGTGCGACAACCAGTTCCGTCGATACTGCGCGGAGGTGCTCCTGGAAGGCGCGATCCGGCATTCGTTCAGTCACGATGATGTCAACGCTGCTCAAGGGGGCGAGGGACGCATAGCTGATTACACCGAATTTGGAAGAATCGGCAACGACGATCTTCCTGTTGGCGTGCTGCAACATCACATCGATAATAACGGCGTTCAGGTGGCTGTTGACTGTCAATCCCGCCGCAATGTCGATACCGCTCACTCCGACAACCGCAACGTCGTAGTAATGAGCTCTGAGCGTCCTTTCGGTGACTGGCCCTGTCAGGGTGAAATAGTCTCCGTGAACATCGCCCCCGGCGCAGGTGACCCGAATACCCGGTTCGCGTGAAAGTTCGAGGGCAATATTGAGCGCGTTCGTCATGATCGAAATGTCGGTGCGCCCGCGCAGCGCCAGAGCAACCTGTGTTGTCGTTGTGCCTGCCCCGAGCACGATCACCTGATGTGATTTCAACAAACGCGCCGTGGCGATCCCAATGGCGCGTTTTGCCTCTGCATTTTGCTGCGCATCAAACTCCAATTGCTCAGCTTTGCCGTTAATTAATTCGACACGTCCATGCGTGCGGCGTATCTGCTGAATCTTCTCCAACTCGGACAGATCGCGCCGGATAGTCCATCCTGAAACTCCGAGTATTGTGGATAGTTCGCGCACATTGATGGCGCCCTTCTGGCGCAGGATTTGCAGGATCGTTTCCTGACGCCACAGTGTTTTGGAGTTGGGCATCGCTAATTCCTTCAGAACCGGTTGTTGCAAGTTGCACAAGTGTGCATCATAAGCGGCTAAATTGGCAAGAAGATCGTTTAAACCCACATTATTTCTGCACATATGACGCAAAAATTGCCTCAAATGAGCAGGAATGTGCTTGTTATGCACCTTTTCACAAGTTACAGTGAGTTCAAAGACTTTGTACTGAAGGAAAAGCTGCTTGAATACCGTCTCTGCCTCATTACGTTATTTGCAATACGCCCAGCAAGTCCTGGAGCGCATCATTTCTACCCAGATGGAAGCGATTGAGCGTGCTGCTGAGATTTGCAGCAACACCATCGTGAATGATGGGCTGGTATTTTGCTGGGGCGGTGGCCATAGCCGGATGTCTGTGGAAGAAATGTTTCCGCGCATCGGCTCGTATCCCGGTTTTTATCCCATGGTAGAGCTTGCGCTGACCTTCTACACCAACGTCGTCGGGGCTGATGGTCTGGAGCAATCATTCTTTATCGAGCGGGCTGAAGGGTATGCTGATGTCGTTCTGTCGAATTATGAGTTTGGTCCGCATGACAGCATGATTTGTTTTTCAAGCACGGGTATCAACGGGGTGGTGATCGACATGGCGCTGGGAGCGAAGGCGCGCGGCTTGCCGGTGATCGCCGTTACATCGGTCGCCCATGCCGACGCGACCATCTCCCGACACCGTTCCGGCAAGAAGTTAAAGGATATTGCTGACGTTGTCATCGACAACTGCACGCCGCCCGGTGATGCTGTCGTGGAGCTTGAGGGCCTGAAGTACAAGGTAGGTCCGACCAGTACGATTGGCGCGGTTGCTGTCGTCAACGCGCTCAAGGCGCGCACAGCAGAACTGATGCTTGCCAGAGGCGTTGAGCCGGTTGTGCTAACCAGCCCGCATTTTGTTGAAAACGAGCAGGAAGCCAAAGACCAATTGCAACGGGTATACGCCGAGTTCAAACGCCGCAAGCGCATGATCTACGGACGCGACAAGCAGGAACGGTGACATGACAGACGCGCTCGTAGGAATTGACATCGGCACTACGAATGTCAAGGCCGTACTGGCAACACCAGACGGTGATGTGCTTACTGTCGATACCTATAGCTATCCAACCGATTTCCCCCGAGCCGGATGGGCCGAACAAAATCCGGAGGACTGGTGGATAGGGACGGTAACAACGGTTCGTAACGTATTGAATCGGGTGGAAAAACCTGTTCGGGTCGCGGGCATTGGCGTCAGCGGTCAGGGATGCGCCGTCACGCTGATCAACCGCACAGGCGCTGTCATTCGCCCGGCGATTATCTGGCTTGACTCGCGTGCCGAGCCACAATGTGAGCGTCTTCGATGTCACTGTGGCGAGGAAATTCTGCGGCTGAACGGCAAACAGCCTGCCCCATATAATGCCGATCCGGTGCTCATGTGGCTTGCAGAGCATGAGCCGGCGTCTATAGAGGCTGCTCGCTGCAGTTTAACGAGCACCGGGTACATCACTTTTCGGCTTACCGGCGAGCCGGTTATGAACGTGTCGGATGCCAGCATTCTTTTCACATTCGACCTTACGCGTGGCTGCTGGTCTGAAGAGTTGATCGACTGTTTTGGACTGCCGCGGCATCTTTACCCACCTATAGCCCCCTGTACCTCTGTAGTTGGCACATTAACGGATCAAGCTGCCGAACAACTGGGCTTGCCCGCCGGGATTCCGGTGGTGGCCGGCGGTGAAGATACGTCCTCAGCCGGGTTGGCCGTGGGTGTTACATCGCCGGGGCAGGCGTTGCTATCCCTCGGCACTGCCGGCACCGTCAACGTTGTGCAGGAAATGCCGCGTATGCATCCAGCGCTTTTGCTGTTTGCCCATGTGCTCGAAGGCAAAACCCTTCTTGGTGGATCAATGGCAGCCGTGGGTGGGGCGCTGAATGCTTGTCGCCAGTGGCTGGGAACCAACTATTCCTTTGAGGAACTGATCGCGCTTGCCGGGCAGTGCGAGCCTGGAACAAGCAAACTGATATTCCTGCCCTACCTTAGCGGTGAACTGCAACCCATCAATGACGGAAATGCCCGCGGCGTATTCTTTGGCATGTCCCTGAGCACCACGCAATCACAGATTGTGCGGGCGGTGCTGGAAGGAACTGCCTTTGCGATCGCTCACAATATCAGCCTCGTAGAACAGGTGGGAACGCCGATCACCGAAATTCGTGCCGTGGGTGGCCCTACGCGCAGCGACCTCTGGTGCCAGATCATTGCCGACATAACTGGCAATCCGCTTGCAGTCGTACAGGACAACGTAGGCGCGCCACTGGGGAATGCGCTGCTGGCGGCAGCGGGCGTGCAATTGATCACCGATCTGGTTGCGACCTCCAGCCGCAACGCGACTGCCTCACGTACCTTCTATCCACGAGAAGCGTATCGAGACTGGTACAGCCAGATGTTTGCTATTTATCGACAGTTATACCCACAGCTTTCGAGCCAGTTTGCGGCGCTTGAAAAGGTCGAGCTTTCTACATTCGCGCACGACAAATAGAGCTTGTGAGCAAACGGGACTAGCTGGTTGGAGCCGGTGTGTATGGAGTTTTATTCGAAAACGGTACCGACATTATGGGATGCTGATGTCATTGTGGTTGGATCCGGCTCTGCGGGGGCAGTCGCCGCGATTGCGGCAGCGCGCGCCGGGGCGAACACGGTACTTGTCGAGCGGTTTGGTTTTATGGGCGGGACAAGTACACAGGTGCTGGATACCTTCTACGGTTTTTATACGCCTGGTTCAGTCGCTTACAAGGTCGTTGGCGGAATCCCTGATGAGGTTGTCAGCCGGCTAAAAGAGCACAACGCTGCCTTTGAAAGGCCAAATAGCTATGGCGCAGGAACCGGCATTACCTACGATCCCTGGCGTCTCCGCCTCATATGGGAACGTCTTGCGTTGGAGGCAGGCGTGCGGCTGCTCTATCACAGCTTTTGCACGGATGTCGTTAAAGATGGCAACCGCGTTACCGGCATCATCGTCGATGGCAAACGCGGGTTGATGAAATTGACAGCGCGAGTAGTCATCGACTGCACGGGAGATGCTGATGTCTGCCACCAGGCAGGCGTGCCGTATGAGCGCGCGGGCGAAATTGACCCGGCCCAGACCCTCACGACTACCTTTCGCATGATTCATGTCGATGTTGCGCGCGCAAAGGCTTTCGGCAAGAAAGCGATGTGGGAAAAGATGGAAGAAGCGGCGAAAACCGGCTTATACGATCTCCCGCGCAAAGAGGGAAGTTGGCACGTCACTACACAGGAAGGCGTGGTTCATACAATCATGACGCGCGTTGCCGACGTCGATGCCACCGATCCGGTTGCGCTTACTGCGGCAGAGATCGAAGGCCGGCGGCAGGTGTTTGAGTACGTTCGCTTTTTGCGGGATTTCATACCCGGTTATGAGAACGCTTTGCTCACGTGGTTTAGCGAGCCAATCGGTGTGCGCGAAACGCGACGTGTGTACGGACATTATCGCCTCACGCGCGATGACTGCCTCTCTGCTCGTAAATTCGATGACGCGGTGGGCGCCTGTGGCGCGCCAATCGAGGATCACCATGCCAGCAGCGATACTCGGTGGGAATATCTGCCAGATGGCATGACCTACGATATCCCCTATCGTACCTTAGTTCCTCAACAGGTTGAGGGCCTGCTGGTTGCCGGTCGTTGCTTCAGTGCTACTCATGATGCCCATGCATCGTGCCGTTCAATGGCGCAAACAATGACGATGGGGCAGGCGGTCGGTACGGCAGCGGCATTGGCGGTGCAGGCCGATGTTCTGCCTCATGAAATTGATATCAAGGTGTTACAGGAGCGTTTGCGCCAGATGGGCGCGCGCTTTGGGGAAATTTCCGCCGACGATGTTTATATTGCACCGAAAGCCTGACGCCAATGGTGCTCATAGAAACTACTCTTGGCGCGCTGCCGCCAGAACGCCTCGGTTGGATCAACGCCCATGACCACGTCATTATGGACGGCGGCTATACCGTCGTTAAGACGCCCGATTTCAAACTCGACAGCGTGGAAAAAGCGATCGAGGAAATGACTTACTGGCAGCGGGCCGGCGGCGGAGCCATCGTCGATGCCCAGCCATTTGGCTGCGGGCGTAACGTACGCAAGCTGATGCAGGTGAGTCAGGCGCTTAACCTGCCGATCATCGTTTCAACAGGCTTTCAATCGCGCGAGTTCTACCTGCCAGATCACTGGCAATACAAATATGACGAAGGGGTAATTGCTGACCTGCTTCTGCAGGAATGCTGTGTCGGCACCGATTACAACGGTTACGAAAGCCCGATTGTTGAGCGAAGCCCCGTCAAGGCCGGCTTCATCAAAGTCGCGGGCGAATACCAGATGGTCAGCAACACGACGCATAAGCTGATACGGGCTGCAGGGCGTATCCACCAGCAGGTTGGTGTCCCGATTCTCGTGCATACGGACATGGGAACGGCGGGCGATTTGCTCGTGGATGCGCTTGAAGCAGCCGGTGTGCCGCCGAATGCCGTCATGTTATGCCACATGGATCGCAACCCCGACTTTTATGTGCATCGTGAGCTGGCGCGGCGCGGAGTTTTTTTGCAGTACGACACCCCGGCGCGCATTAAGTACCAGCCAGAGCATCTTGTTATCGATCTGATGCGCGAATTATTCGATGCCGGGCTGGGGGGACAGATTCTGCTAGGGGGCGATATGGCGCGTCGCTCCTATTGGAGAGCGTATGGCGGTGGCCCCGGCTTTGATTATCTGCTGACTCAGTTCACGCCCCGCCTACGCAAACACGGCTTTACCGAGCAGGAACTTGAAATGGTGTGGCATCACAACCCGATTCGCTGGCTGACTTCAGGCGCGGCCTGGCGACGACAGGAGTAAACACCGTGGTGAAAAAGTTGAAGATAGGTATTTGCGGTACAGGGCAGTTTGCGGGTTCTTTCATCCCGCTGTTTAAAGCCCATCCAATGGTAGAGGAAGTCTATATCGCGGAAGTATTTCCCGAGCGTCGCCAGAAGGAAGCAAAGCGTTTTGGTATCCGGCAGGTGTATGCGTCTCTTGACGAGTTGATCAGGAGTGACGCTGACGCTGTTGTCCTGATGACACAGCGATGGATGCACGCTCCGCAGGCGATTAAGGCCCTGAAGGCAGGGAAACATGTCTACTCTGCCGTTCCTGCAGCTACCACACTCGAAGAATTGAGTGAGCTTGTCGAAACGGTGAAGGCAACAGGACTCACCTACATGATGGGCGAGACAAGCTATTACTACCCGGCCACGCTGTATTGCCGCAAACGGTTTGCTGCAGGCGATTTCGGGCAGTTTGTCTATGGGGAAGGCGAATATTTGCACGACATGTCGGTGGGTTTCTATGAAGCCTACCAGTACAGCGGCGGCGAAAACTGGAAGAGCACTGCCAGCTATCCACCGATGCTCTATCCGACTCACTCAATCAGCATGATCCTGTCGGTGACGGGATCGCGAATGACAGAGGTCTCGTGCATGGGATACGTCGACCGGCATGATGATGGCGTATTTCGTGCCGAGGTTAGTATGTGGGGCAATATCTTCAGCAACGAAACCGCTTTGTTTCGCACAGCCGATGGCGGCATGTGCCGGATCAACGAGTTCCGGCGTGTGGGGTATCGAGCTCATCCGGAGGTGCGGATGAGTCTCTTTGGAACAGAGGCGAATTTCGAAGAACAGACGTGCGGGCGTGTCTGGAATACGCGTTCAGGCGAAACTCAGGATTTGACCGACCTGTTGACCTGTAAACCGCCGGCGCAGATGGACCCGGCGGAATACGAGCATATCGCCCCAGAGCTTCGTGCCGGTTTCTTTACCGGATTGTCGGCAGTTCACCCGGTAGAGCGTTTGCCAAAAGAGTTTATCGGCTTACCGAATGGGCATGAAGGTTCACACCAGTTTCTGGTGCTGGATTTTATCGAGGCAATTCTGAACGAGACGTTGCCTCCGGTCAATGTATGGGAAGCGGCGCGCTACAACGCTCCCGGCATGGTAGCTCACGAGTCAGCCAAGCGCGGCGGTGAATTGCTAAAGATCCCCGACTTTGGGGATGCGCCAAAAACGTAGGCCGAAAATGCCGTGCAGGTGTACCTGCTCGCGCGGCTGGGCTTCATATGCCCTAAGCATAAATAGTGGGTGAAGTTAATGAGTGATTTGGCCAATACTGTTCCGTCAGTAGCGTCTCAGGGCCTCAAATCGGCGCCGTTTTTCCGAATGCCCGGGCGCGAAACACGAGCAGCCTTTCTATTTATCTTGCCTGCGACAGTAGGGTTTTTGGTGTTTTACGCGCTCCCGTTCGTGCGCGGTTTTCTCATCAGCTTTACGAACTGGGATCTGGTCACCGCGCCGGAGTTTGTTGGTCTACGCAACTTTGAACGGCTTCTTAACGATCAGCGCTTCCTGAATGCGCTTGGCACGACCATTCAGTATGTCGTCATCAACGTTTCAGTCCAGATTCTTCTGGCGCTATTGCTTGCAGCGTTCATACATCGTTTCACTCAGTCGATTGTTGTACGCGCCATCATCATCGTGCCGTACCTGCTTTCGAATGTCGTCGTTGCGCTGTTGTGGATGTGGATGATTGATCCTCGTCTCGGCATTGTGAACGAGCTTTTGATGACGTTGGGCATTGGCCGTCAACCTTTTCTCGGCTCGCCAGATCAGGCGCTGCTCACCGTTATCTTCATCAATATCTGGCGGCACGCCGGTTATTCGACCTTATTGTTTCTCGCCGGGCTGCAAACAATTCCCACAGAATATTATGAAGCGGCGGCGATTGACGGCGCATCGGAAATTCGCCGTTTCTGGAATATTACGCTTCCGCTCCTCCGCCCCGTCATCGCTTTCGTCGTTATCACCGGCATCATCGGCTCATTTCAGGTTTTTGACACGATCGCCGTTACTACGCAGGGTGGCCCGGCAGGGGCAACACGCGTGATCGTCTGGTACATCTACGAATACGCCTTTCAACGCTTCAATATGGGCTATTCATCGGCGCTTGCGATGTCAGTTTTTCTTCTGTTAGTGCTGCTAACGGCGATTCAGGTGCGCCTCTTCCGGGCCGGCGAATCCCAGTTATAGCCAACTGGATTGAAGGGCTGATTTCATGTCTGTCGTCACACCGGCAAAAGCGAACAAACGTCTGCACATCGCCCTAGGCCGTATCGTGGGATGGGCGATCATCGGCATGATCTCGTTTATCATGATTTTTCCTTTGTGGTGGGTTTTACGTACAGCGTTAACTGAATCAGGTTCCATTTACACAAATACGACATCGCTGCTGCCGATCAATCCAACGACGTTTAACCTTGAGCGCGTGCTAGGACTCGTGAGCCGCGAAGAAGCGCTTGCTGTTGGAGGAAGCGGCGCAACAATCGATTTTTCTCTCTTCCTGCGTAATTCGATCATTGTCACCACGTTGTCCGTTGGCGGGCAGGTCATCTTCAGCGCTATGGCGGCTTATGCGTTTGCCCGTCTCAAATTCCCCTTAAGAGACCGGCTGTTCTCTCTGTTCGTAGCTGCGCTGATGATCCCGGCGGTGGTAACGCTGATTCCGAACTTCGTGCTCATGCGAGAACTGAACTGGATTAACACGTTTCAGGGAATCGTCGCGCCTCGTTTTCTGATGACTCCATTCGCCGTGTTTTTTCTGCGCCAGTTTTTTCTGGGCATCAATCGGGAGCTGGAAGAAGCAGCGCAAATTGACGGGGCTGGCTATGCCACAATCTTCTGGCGCATCGTGCTCCCTGTTAGCCTGACACCGCTGATCACACTGTCCATCCTGCTGGCCATCACCGAATGGAACGACTATCTGTGGCCACTTCTGGTGGGGCGAGATGAAAATGTACGCACGCTGACGGTAGCGCTTGGCGTCTTCCGGCAACAGACACCTCAGGGCCTCCCGGATTGGTCGGGGATGATGGCGGGGGCGTTTGTTGCCATGATCCCGACGCTTCTTCTGTTCCTATTCCTGGGGCGTCGCACGGTTAACTCGATTCAGTTTGGTCCCCTCAAGTGACTGTCGCCCCGGGGGTAGGGTCGCCCATGCCGTATTGCCCGCTGTGGTTTTCTGAGACAAGGAGGTGTTGAAACACGGGATTTCGATCAGACAGCCGCCAATTTCGAATAAGCCTGATGGCATTTTATATGAGGAGACTCAAATGAAAAAAAAGGCTTTGAAAGTTCTGCTGTTAGCGACGCTGCTGCTGACAGCCGTCTCACCGGTCATGGCTCAAGAGCCAGTCGTGATTCGTTACTGGTTATGGGATACGCTCCAACTGCCCGGCTATGAAGCATGCGCGGCAGAATTTGAAGCACAAAACCCGAACATCGACATTGTGATTGAGCAGTTGGGCTGGGGCGACTACTGGCCGAGCTTACAGACGAATATGATCGCCGGCGGTGCGCCAGATGTCTTCACCAACTGGATTGGACAAACACCTGAGTTCGTCGACCGGGATTTGATCGTCGATATTCAGCCCTTGGTGGAACGTGACAATGTGCCGACAGATATCTATATCGGCTCAACTGCCGATCTGTGGGTACACGAGGGTAGTCGATATGCCCTGCCGAAAGACTGGGATACGGTAGCCATCGTTTACAACGCTGACATGCTCGAAGCCGCAGGCATCGACCCGTCGGTGATGGATACATGGACCTGGAACCCTGAAGACGGCGGTGAGTTCGAACAGGTAATTGCCCAACTCACTCTGGATGCCAATGGCAACAATGGGTTAAGCCCGGACTTTGACCCGAACAACGTTGTGCAGTTCGGCTTCATCCCGAATGCCGGCACTGACGCTTACGGTAAGACTGCGTGGGGGCCGTTCGCCGTAAGCAACGGCTTCTTTCACCAGAAGGAGCCATGGAGCGGTGAGTACAACTACAACGATCCGGCGCTAGCGGAAGTGCTCGAATGGCTTCGCAGCCTGTGGCTTGAGAAAGGTTATGCGCCGCCCTATACCGATATTGCCGTTCAGGACGGGATGCCTCTTTTCCTTGCTGGCGAGGGGGCGATCACTATTCAGGGTTCCTGGATGGTGAATGCCTTTGTGGAGTCGGATATAAACTTCGGATTCGCGCGCTTGCCTGCCGGCCCAGAGGGATTGCCTCGCACAGCCACAAATTCGCTTGGGGACTCGATCTGGACGGGGACTCCACATCTTGAGGAAGCCTGGGAATGGGTGAAATTCCTGGCATCTTCGGAATGTCAGGTGCTCGTCGGCCAAACGGGCGCGGTATTCCCGGCAATCCCGGAAGGCACTCAGGCAGTGTTGGAACTCCGTGAGGAGCAGGGCATTGACGTCAGTGTTTTCTTCGAGCTTGCCGACGAACCGGGTGTGACCTACTACGATCCGGTCGGCCCCAATTTTTCTGTCGTGACAGAAATTATGTCGGAAACCATGTCCAGTATCTTCCTCGGCACGGAAGCGGATGTGCAGGCGGCGCTTGACGCAGCAATGGAAGAAATTCGCTTCTCGATGGAGTAACTGCTATCGGTTTGCGAGTGGAATGCCGCACCCTGTACAGTAGCGTACAGGGTGCAG
>Ga0207864_1004581_pt1 | contig 10342 bp, 9 predicted proteins | sample HigsolmetaAR202D_FD_184834 | JGI IMG/M metagenome (GOLD analysis project Ga0207864, IMG submission 184834) | Ionic liquid and high solid enriched microbial communities from the Joint BioEnergy Institute, USA - AR20-2-D (SPAdes) (version 2) ...
GGCGCGGTGGCCGTGCACGAGGGGCGGGTCGTCGCGGTGGGGCCGACCGCCGAGCTGCGCCGGCGCTTCCAGCCGGCTGAGACGATCGACGCGACGGGCGCTGTCGTCTGCCCCGGCTTCGTGGACCCGCACACGCACGTCGTCTACGCCGGCGACCGGGCGGACGAGTTCGAGCGGCGCATCGGCGGCGCCACGTACCTCGAGATTATGGCGGCGGGAGGCGGCATCCTCTCCACCGTGCGCGCCACGCGCGCCGCCACCCTCGGCCAGCTGGTCGCCGAGAGCCGCGCCCGGCTGGACCAGATGCTGCGCCTCGGCACCACCACCGCCGAGGCGAAGACCGGCTACGGCCTCGACCTCGCGACTGAGCTGCGCCAGCTGGAGGCGATCGCGGCGCTGGACGAGGCGCACGCGCTGGACCTCGTCCCGACGTTCCTCGGCGCCCACGCGCTCCCGCCGGAGTACGCCGGGCGGCCGGACGCGTACATCGACATGGTGGTCGAGGAGATGCTGCCGGCGGCGGCCGCCTGGCACCGGCGGTCCCGGTTCACACAGCGCGGCGTGCCGCTGTTCGTGGATGTCTTCTGCGAGCGCGGGGCGTTCGACGCCACCCAGTCGCGGCGGGTGCTGGAGGCCGGCCGGGCGCTCGGCATGGCGCTGAAGGCCCACGTCGACGAGTTCGCCGACATCGGCGGGCTCGAGGTGGCGCTGGAGCTCGGCGCGACCTCGGTGGACCACCTGGACGCCACCGGGCCGGAGGGAATCGCCAGGCTCGCGGCGTCGGACACCGTGGCGGTCGTCATCCCCACCGTGCCGTTCAACCTGGGCAGCGCCCACTTCGCCGACGCGCGGGCAATGGTGGATGCCGGGGCGGCGGTGGCGCTGACGACCGACATCAACCCCGGCTCGGCGCCCTGCCCGTCGCTGCCGCTGGCGATGGCGATCGCCTGCCGCTACCAGCGACTGCTGCCGGCGGAGGCGCTGGTGGCCGCGACGATCAACGCGGCGCACGCCATCGGGCTCGGCGGCCGCGTCGGGTCGCTCGAGCCAGGGAAGGACGCCGACCTGCTGGTGATCGACGCGCCGGACTACCGGCACCTGGCCTACCAGTTCGGCGGGAACCTCGTGCGCACCGTGGTGAAGCACGGGCGCATCGTGTAGGAGCACGTCATGGACAACGACGTCGTGACACTGGACGGCGAGCACCTGACCTTCGAGCAAGTTCTGGCGGTGGCCAGAGGGCGGCCGGGCCGCCCGAGAGTCGTGCTGTCGGACGCGGCCGGGGCGGCGGTGGACCGCGCTGCGGCGGCGGTGGAGCGGCTGCTCGCCGGCGGGACGATCGCCTACGGCATCACCACCGGCTTCGGCGCCTTCAAGGACCGCGTCATCCCCCCCGATCAGGTCGAGCAGCTCCAGCGCAACATCGTGATGAGCCACGCGGTCGGCACGGGCGAGCCGCTCGACACGCCGACCACGCGGGCGATCATGCTCATCCGCGCCAACACGCTCGCCCGCGGCCACTCCGGCGTGCGGCGCGAGACCCTGCAGCTGCTGCTGGACATGCTGAACGCCGGCGTCCACCCGGTCATCCCGGCTAAGGGCTCGCTGGGCGCGAGCGGGGACCTGGCGCCGCTCGCGCACATGGCGCTGCCGCTGATCGGCGCGGGCGAGGCCGAGCTGGACGGCGAGCGCATGGCCGCCGCCGAGGCGCTCGGACGGGCGGGGCTGCGGCCGACGACCCTGGCGGCCAAGGAGGGGCTGGCGCTGACGAACGGCACGGCGGTGATGTGCGCGCTCGGCGTGCTCGAGACGGCGCGCGCCGAGCTGCTGAGCCAGACGGCCGACATCGCCGGGTGCCTCAGCCTCGAGGCGCTGAACGGCACCGACGCCGCCTTCGACGAGCGCATCCACCGGCTGCGGCCCTTCCCGCGCCAGCGCGAGTGCGCCGCCTACCTGCGCGCGCTCCTCGACGGCAGCCAGCTCACCCGCGGCTACGACCCGCGCCACGTGCAGGACGCCTACACCCTGCGCTGCATCCCGCAGGTCCACGGCGCCGTGCGCGACGCGGTGGCCTACGCGCGCTGGGTGTTCGAGATCGAGCTGAACGCCGTCACCGACAACCCGCTGCTGTTCGTGGACGAGCGCACCGGCGAGGCGGCGGTCCTCTCCGGCGGCAACTTCCACGGCGAGCCGCTGGCGATCGCGCTGGACTACCTCGGGATGGCCCTCACCGAGCTCGGCAACATCTCCGAGCGGCGGATCATGCGGCTGCTGGACGCGGATGCCAACGAGCACGCGCTTCCGCCGTTCCTCACCAGGGAGGGCGGGCTCAACTCGGGGTTCATGATCGTGCAGTACACCGCCGCGGCGCTCGCCACCGAGAACAAGGTGCTGGCCCACCCCGCCAGCGCGGACACGATCCCGACCTCGGCGAACATCGAGGACCACGTCAGCATGGGCGTCACCGCCGGGCTGAAGGCGCGCGCGATCCTGGACAACGTCGAGCGCATCCTCGCCATGGAGCTGATGGCGGCGGCGCAGGGCATCGACTTCCGGCGCCAGGCGCTCCCCGGCGCCCGCCTCGGCCGCGGGACGGCGCCGGCCTACGCGCTCGTGCGCGCGCACGTCCCGTTCATCGAGCGGGACGCCGTGATGTACCCGTACCTCGAGCAGGTCCGCCGCCTCGTGGCCGAGGGCGCCATCACCGCCGCCGTGGACACCGCGCTCCACACCGAGGGCGCGTAGGACGCCGTCGCGCCGCCAAGCCGCCGCAGCCCACCCGGCGGCGGCTGCGCACCCCCCGCGATCTGTGTTGACCGCCCCGGGCGCGCGTGGTAGGATTCGCGAGTTTGCGTGAGATCGTCACGCAACTCGTGCAACTGGCGGTGTCTCAATGTTATCGCAGCTGAAGCGGGTGCTCGTCGGCCAGCCGCTGGCGACAGAGCAGCTGGCGCACGAGCGGCTCACCAAGCGCATCGCTCTCGCCGTCTTCGCTTCCGACGCCCTCTCATCGGTCGCCTACGCCACTGAGGCCATTCTGATCGTCCTGGTCAGCGCCGGCACCGCAGCGCTGGTCTACCTGCCGCCGATCGCCGGCGCGATCGCCCTGCTGCTCGTCGTCGTGGCCTTCTCGTACCGCCAGACGATCCTGGCCTACCCGCAGGGCGGCGGCGCCTACATCGTCGCCCGCGAGAACCTGGGGACGCTCCCCTCGCTGGTGGCCGCGGCGCCGCTGCTCGTCTCCTACGTCCTCACCGTCGCGGTGAGCATGTCCGCGGCGGTGGCGGCGATCGTCTCGGCGGCGCCGTCCGCGGAGCCCTACCGGGTCGAGATCGCGCTCGTGCTGATCGCGCTGCTGACCATCGCCAACCTGCGCGGCATCAAGGAGTCCGGGCAGATCTTCGCCGTCCCCACCTACCTGTTCATCGCCTCGATGCTCCTGATGATCGGCACCGGGTTCTACCAGCTGCTGACCGGCCAGGCGACCCCGGCCCCGCCGCCGGCGGTGGTCTTCGGGGGCGGCGAGGTGCAGCCGCTGACGTTCTTCGTGCTGCTGCGCGCGTTCGCCGCCGGCTGCACGGCGCTCACCGGCGTCGAGGCGATCAGCGACGGCGTGCCGGCCTTCAAGCCGCCCGAGTCGCAGAACGCCTCGCGCACCCTGGTGAGCATGGTCGTCATCCTGTGCCTGATGTTCGTCGGCAACACCGTGCTGGCCTACGCCTACCACGTGCTCCCCGACGGCAGCCACGAGCCGGAGACGGTCAACTCGCAGCTCGCGCGGGCCGTGTTCGGCGACGGCTCGCCGCTGTACTACATCCTGCAGGTCGCGACGACGCTGATCCTGATCCTGGCGTCGAACACCGCCTACGCGGACTTCCCGCGGCTGGCGTACTTCCTGGCCAGCGACCGCTTCCTGCCGCGCCAGTTCACGCAGCGCGGCGACCGGCTGGCCTTCTCGAACGGCATCCTGGCGCTGGGGGTGCTCGCGGCGGCGCTGGTGGTCGGGTTCGGGGCGCGCGAGCAGGCGCTGCTGCCGCTCTACGCCGTCGGCGTGTTCCTGTCCTTCACCCTGTCGCAGGCGGGGATGGTCGCCCGCGGCCTGCGCCTGCGCCCGCCGGGGTGGTGGCGCGGCGCGCTGGTCAGCAGCCTCGGCGCGCTGGTGACCGGCGTCGTCCTGGTGGTGATCGCGACGACGCGCTTCCTGGAGGGCGCCTGGGCGGTGATCGTGCTCATCCCGGTGATGATCGTGGTGCTGTTCAGCATCCGGCGCCACTACCGCAGCCTGGCCGAGCAGCTCTCGCTCGCCGACCTGCCGCCGCCGGTGCCGGTGCGGCGTCACACGGTGCTGGTGCTGATCTCCGGCGTCCACCGCGGGGTGATCCCGGCGCTGCAGTACGCGCTCTCGCTCGCACCGGACAACGTGACCGCGGTGTACGTGGACCTCGAGCCGGAGGCGACGGCGAAGCTGAAGGCCAAGTGGGCGCAGTGGGGCAGCGGCATCCCGCTCGTCGTACTGCCCTCGCCCTACCGCTCGCTGCTGCGGCCGCTGCTGGCGTACATCGACGAGGTCGACGCGAAGTACGACGACGACGTGCTGACGATCATCCTGCCGGAGTTCGTGCCGGCCAAGCCCTGGCAGTACCTGCTGCACAACCAGACCGGCCTGGCGATCAAGACCGCGCTGTTCTTCACCAAGGGAAAGGTCGTGACGAGCATCCCGTACCACCTGGACACGTAGCGGCCGGCGGCGCTACCAACGAACGACGCGCAGCAGGGATCGCCTCCTGCTGCGCGTTCTTTGCTCCACCCGCCCGGCGGTCAGGGGTTCTGGTCCATCGAGTCGTCCAGCACGAAGGTGACCAGCATGTTCACCTGATACTCCGAGATGCCGCCGTTCTCGACCGAGAGACGCTGCTCCTTGATCCAGGCCCCCGTCACGTGGCGCAGCGTCTTGTTCGCCCGTGCGATCCCCTGCTGGACCGCGTCCTCGAAGCTCTTCGTCGACGTCGCGCTCAGCTCGATCACCCGTGCAACCGACATGGTGGTGCTCCTTTCGCAGCTCGCTCTGCTGGCCGCCGTCCTCGTCCGACCGTAGGGTGGCGCGCGGGGGTGGTGTGCCGCCCACTGCTGCAAGATGCGTTCCAGCTTGCGGAGCGTCGCGCGGGCTGGCTCCGCAGCGGGCTACTTGTGCAGAACCGCTGCCGGGGCGGTGGTTGCGACCAGCGGATCGGCGTGACGGTGCACGAGCACCCAGGCGCCCTCCTCCTGCGGTAGATCTGGGCGGCGCAGCTCTATCGCGGCAGGCTGCTCCTGCCCGACGATCAGGGGCCGGCTGCGCTCGATCACCGCGGTCGTGGGACAGAGCTTGCGCGCCAGCCCGCCGACGATGGGGCGCATGGAGGAGCGGGCGATCCGCGAGGCGCGCCGCTGGCTCAGCTGGCGAGGGGGGGAAATTCCGTGCGGGCGGGACAGCGGCCCGCGCGGTGGCCGGGTCCATCACGCGCCGCCCGGACGCAGCCGCGCCAGCTCGGCGAGCAGCTGGCCGACGACCGCCGGGTGGTCTGCGCCGTCCATGGTCGTGATCGTGCGCGGCTGGGCGCCCGACAGCAGCGTGATCTCGTAGACGAACTGGTCGGCGCCGGGGGCCTGGTAGCGATCCTCGGCCCGCGCCAGCTCCGGGCTCTCGAGCAGGCTGCGCAGCGCCTCCAGGTCGCCTGCCGCCAGCTGGCCCGCCCGCACCTGCCCGCTGCGGTCCGTCAGCTCGACGCGCCCGTCCGCGTACACCGTCAGCGTCTCGTCCACCCCGGCGATGCCGCCGGACTGGTGCAGCGACACGAGCAGCGGGTCGGCGGCTGTGTCGGCGATGTCGTCCACGGCGATGACCTCCGCCGACCAGGGGCAGTAGCGGTCGGAGGTGATGATCTGCCGCTCGACGTCGGACGGGCGGCCGTCGCACACCTCCATCGCCATGTCGGCGAACTCGACCGACGCCGGGTCGATGTGCCAGGAGTAGCCCTCGTTCACGCCCGGGTCGCCGCGCACGACCACGCCGTTCGGGATGCGCGGCGCCTCCTCGCCGGCGAGCAGCTTGCGGGCGATCTCGATGTCGGCCGGGTCGGTGAGCAGGATCTTGTACGTCTCGGCGCCGGCCACGCGGAAGGTGACGATCACCCCCGCGCCGCGGGCGGGTGGCGCGGCTGGCGAGGGCGCCGGGGCCGGCGTCTCAGTCGCCGGCGGGGCGGAGCGGGCCGGCGCGCCGCAGGCCGCCAGCGCAGCCATCAGGAAGGTGAGCAGAAGTGTTCGAAGCCATCGCATCGGTGTCTAACTTTCTCAGATACCGTGGGGTTGCCCCCACCTGGCGTTTCCACGCCAGTAGGACGGGGGCGCGGGCGCGGAGGTTCCGTGCCGGTATGTGCGATGGCTTCGGCCCCATACAAACGTGTTCGTGGAGGGCTGCAGGTCCTCCACACCTCCCTGTGTGAGCGGGCGGCACGGCGCTCAGTCGAAGGTGATCACTGCCTGGACGGCCTCGTGGGGCCGCTCGTCGAGCAGCGCGAAGAGCGACCCGGCCTCGGCGAACGGCGCGGTGTGGGTGATCAGAGGCCGCAGGTTCAGCCGGCCGTCCGCCACCAGGCCCATGAAGGTCTGCACCAGCCGCAGGGTGTCCCAGCGGTATTTGAGCTGCGGGCTGACGCCGCCGATCTGCGAGCAGACGATGTCGATCCGGTTGTGGTGGAACTCCTCGCCCAGAAACAGGCCGCGCGCCTCGCCTTGGAAGAAGCCCATGGCCACCACGCGCGCCGAGTAGGCGCAGGCGCGCACCGCCTCGTTGAGCGCCGCCGTCGACCCGGACGCCTCGACGCAGATGTCCGCCCCGCGCCCGCCGGTCAGCTCCTTGATCGCCTCGGCCGCGCCGCGCCCGTCGATCACCGTCGGCGTCCCGAGCTCCTGCGCCAGCCGCCGGCGCGACTCGAGCATGTCCACGCCGATCACCCGCGCCCCCGAGAGCCGGGCGAGCTGCGCCACGAGCTGCCCGACGACGCCGAGGCCGAAGACGGCGACGGTCTCGCCCAGGTTGATCTGCGCGTCGAGAATGCCGTTCAGGGCGATCGCGCCGATCTGCGAGAAGATGCCGAGGATCGGGTCCACGTGCGGCGCGAGGATGCGCGACCGGGCGTACTCGGCCGTGACGACCCGGTGGGTGCGGTGGCCCCAGGCGCCGTACACCCGCTGCCCGACGCGCACCTCGCTCACGTCCGCCCCCACCTCGACGATCTCGCCGCACTCCTCGTAGCCCCAGCCGGTGAGCGGGTAGGCCGGGCCCTGGCGCTCGTCGGGCACGAACAGCCGGCGCTCGGCGTCCCAGCGCTTGTGCAGGTAGGGGTTCGTGCCGCGGTAGGCGGTCAGCTCGGTGCCCGCGCTGATTCCGGAGAACAGGGTGCGCAGGCGCACCTCGTGCGCCTCCAGCGGCCGCTCCGGCTCGTCGGCGAAGGTGCAGGTGCGCGGGGCGGAAAAGACTAGCACAGTTCCCATAGTGCCTCCTCTGCTCAGGCTCACGGCTGATCGCGGCGCCCCGCGTGGCCGAAAGACCACGCGAAGTTAAGAATTGCACACACCCGCGGCGCTCCAACCGGGGTATAGTGTCGCAACGAGCTAATCAGAGGTCACAGACAGGATATCCCATGCGAGCCCACATACTGATCATCGATGCCGACACAGCGGCCGCCCGGGTCACAAATGCGATCGTCGCTCGCGATATTCCTGAGGCCGGAGTGTTCGTTGCGACGTCGATCAACCAGGCCTGGCAGTCTCTGGAGAACCAATGGCCGGATATCCTGATTATTGACCCATCGCCGCAGCGCCACAGCGCTGCGGAGCTCATTCGATATGTGAAGGCCAACCGCGCCGAGACGCGCGTGCTGGTCATCGCCTCGGCCCCCACCCCTGGACTCCGCCGCGAGATGGAAGGGCTCGGTGTCGACCAGTACCTCGAGAAGCCGGTGGTGCTGCCGCAGCTCGTCCAGTACGTGCACCTGTTCGCACATCGCGAGCCGAGCGTTTGACAGTTCCTGATGCGCGGTGCTACCATCAACTAAGCGCTGGTCATGCTGGCCGCGCCCGGCTTCGGACGTGCGCATGAGGAGGCCCATGAGTCAGGATGCCACGATTCTGCTGGTCGATGACGAGGCGAATATTCGCCTCACCCTAGGAGTGCTGCTCGAGCGTGCAGGCTACTCCGTCACCGCAGCCGAGAACGGCGAGACGGCCGTCGAGCTGCTCGAACGGCAGACGTTCGACCTGATGGTGGTGGACCTGAAGATGCCGGGTATGGACGGCATGCAGGTGGTTGCCGCAGCCCGCCAACGCCAGCCCGACATGGCCATTATTGTGCTGACCGGCCACGGCTCGCTCGAAACTGCGATCGAGGGGCTCCACCAGGGCGTGTTCGATTATATGCTGAAGACATCCGAGCCGTCGGATGTGGTCGAGCGGGTCCGCGCGGCGCTCGAGGCGCGCGCGCAGGCCCTGCGCCAGCGCACGCTCCTGGATGTCGTCGGGGCGGCGGTGCAGGAGCTGCGCGGCGCGGCGGCGTCCCAAGAGGCCGGGGGCACGGGCCAGGAGGGGCGCCGGGTGATCACAGTCGGCGCGCTGAAGCTCGACGCCTGGCGCCAGGAGGCCACGCTGGGGGGCCGGACGCTGCCGCTGACCCCGACTGAGTTCCGGGTGCTGCTCTGCCTGGCGGAGCACGCCGGCACGATGATGTCCTACTCCCAGCTTGTGCGCTGCGCACAGGGCTACGAGGCCGGCGAGCCCGAGGCGGGGGAGCTGATCAAGCCGCACATCCACCACCTGCGCCAGAAGCTCGAGCCCGACCCAAGCGCGCCGCGCTATATTCTGAACGTCCGCGGCAAAGGCTATCTGCTCTCCCCGGTCGGGGAGTAGCCACTCCGCCGCGGCTGGCGCGCACGGCGCCTGGAGCAGCCTCGCCCATCAGCCTGGGTGGGGCTGCGCGTCTGCCGGCCTTGGGTAAGATCAGACCGCCGTCTGAGCGTTTCACCGAGGTCGGCTCCGTCCAAAGTACGTATACGGGCTGGGTTGCTTACGTATAATGGAGTAGAGCGTACCGGTGCGGCGCTACGGCGCCCACCACAGAAGGTATAGAGCATACAACCCCGGCCCCACAGGGTCGGTGCCAGGAGCGGCACGCCGCCGGGGTTCGGGAGCAGGTGGTAAGGCAGTGGGCACGACGATCTGGAACCGGACACGGCGTGTGCTCCGCCGGGCGATAGCCTCGGCCTGGCGGCGCGCTGCCCGTGCCCTGCCGCTGTACCTGCTCCTGACCGCGTGCCTGCTCGACCCGCTCGCGTGCCTGCTCCACTGCGAGCTCGTGCGCGTGGCCGCGGCGGCGCCCGTGAGCCTCCACGCCGCCGGCGACCACTCGGCGCACAGCCACCACTCGGCGCACAGCCACCACTCGATGCTGCACGCCGGCAGCGCGGAGCAGCCGCGCGAATCGGAGAGCGGCCGGGCGGCCACGGTCGGCTGGCTGTTCCACTGCCAGGTCCACGCGGAGGCGGTCTCCGGTTCTGAGACGCCGGCAGAGTCGCCTGCGCCGCACACCCCCATCGCCGCGGTCTTCGCTCTGCTCGCGTTCGGGGCGATGCTGGTCCGGTGCTGGGCCAAGCGCCCGGTCGTTCATCCCCCGCGGCAGCATTCGCCGCCGCGCCACTTCCCCCCGCCTAAAGCGGCCCCGGCGCGCGCCGGGCTCCTGAGCGCCGCGTAGCGCTCGCCGCGCCCTCGCGCAGCCAAACCACGCCCGAGAACTGTCCGCAAAGCTGCAATCGTCGCGCTCGAACAAGCGCGGGCGATGCGGTGTCGGCTAGTCCTTGCCATACTTCTAACACGAAAGGGGATTACACATGCTTCGGATCGATCATCGCAGCTGGCCGGTCGTCGTACTGGTCGCACTCGTGCTCATGTTCGCCGGCACCGGAACGGCGCTGGCCCACGCTAAGCTGGCATCCTCCGAGCCGGCCGCCGGATCGACGGTAACCACCGCCCCGGAGAGGGTCGTCGCAGTCTTCAGCAACCACGACGCGCTCGTGGCCGAGGGGAGCGTGCTCAAGGTGACGGATGCGTCCGGCGCCACGGTTGACATGGGCGACACCACGCTCGACAGGAGCGACCCGGACCGCAAGACGCTGGTCGTCTCCCTGCGGCCCGGGCTCGCCGACGGGGTCTACACCGTCAGCTGGACGGCCGTGTCGGAGGGCGACGGCAGCGTCGCCGAGGGCAGCTTCACCTTTACGGTGAGCAGCGGTGAGGCCGCCGCATCGGAGGC
>Ga0207864_1004582_pt1 | contig 10341 bp, 10 predicted proteins | sample HigsolmetaAR202D_FD_184834 | JGI IMG/M metagenome (GOLD analysis project Ga0207864, IMG submission 184834) | Ionic liquid and high solid enriched microbial communities from the Joint BioEnergy Institute, USA - AR20-2-D (SPAdes) (version 2) ...
GGCGAAATGCTACGAACGCACCACGGAGAGCGAACAGGCGTTCATTCTTGTGACTATGATTCACCTTATGGCTCGGCGACTAAGCAACTCCTAGCTTTTTGGACACGCTCTTACGGTGTGGTCGTTACGCTCTCGCTCCCATGCGGCACGGTCCCGCCGAATCTGCGTGCGCGTCAGGCTAATCCCGATTCCGATCATCATCGCCGTGAATACCGGCGCCAGGAGTCGCGAGCCAGTATCCGCCGTGTCGTACTCCGCAGGGACGGACGCATACTTGAGCATCAGCAAACAGCATGCACTCAGGACACCATACGCGCCGATGTGCAGCAGCGCCCGAACCGTTCCTTGCCGTGTTACCGGGGTGTAATTTACCAGGGCCGCCATGGCGGACAGTCAGGATATGCCCACGCACGCCCAGGCATAGTGCCGCGTGACGTCGGCGAAATTGGGGACGTTCCAATCGCGGCGAATCGGTAGGTCGTTTACCGTGGAGATCAGCCAACCTGCCACCCACATCACGGCCGCCGTGAGCGTGCCGGTTACGATGGTCGCGGACATCACCCGCAGCAACTGCCACGCCTGGGCAAAGGATCAGGAGCACTGGGGGATTGGTACGGGTCGGCCGGTAGTTCCATGGCGGTGCCTCCTGGTTAATGTTCATGCGCCTGCTGGCCGAGTCGGATCTGCTGCAGCGTCGAAACGATGCCGCAGAGAATCGCGGGAGCCAGGCAGCCCACCACGCAGACCTCCAGCACGCGCCCTAGCAAGGCGTGCTGGGGGATGAAGGTCGACCGGAGCATCATGATGGTGATGCCGAAGGCCAGCATGACGGGCTGTTGCCCCAGCATAGCTAACATGCCGCGGCGCGTGGCCGGGGTAGAGTTCGCTAAAGCTGCCAGGCTGGACATCAGCACGAAGGGAATGGCAGCCAGCATGGATGCCAGAAGGGCTTCACCGAATTGCAGACCGGTGGAAACTTCGCCGCGCACGGACGGGGTGAGGGCGTAGAGAAGCCCCCAGCACGAAGAAGAATCAAATGGCCGCCCCGATCAGACCGGCCACCGTGGCGGCGAAGACGCCCCGGCACCAACTGATGAATCTCGGAAAGGAGGCAACCGGTCGAATCGGCCTGCTGCCAGGATTCGTGGGTGATTGATGGGGATTGGCCGCTGACTGCATGCATCTACCCCGGCCAAGCGAGCGGCGCGCCAAGAGCCGGCGCTGCTCTAGACGCCATGATGCCCGGCGGGGGAGGGGCGATCAAAAACGCATGCCGGTGAAACCGCCGTCCACGTAGTAGCTGGCGCCGGTGATGAAGCTGCCGGCGACGGGGGCGAGCAACAGAATGGTTGCCCCGACCAGTTCATGCGGCTCGCCGAAGCGGGCCATAGGCGTCTGGGCCATGATGCTGGCCACACGCTGCGGATCGAGAATCTTGCGGTTCTGTTCCGCCGGGAAGAAGCCAGGGCATAAGGCGTTCACACGCACGCCGTAGGGGGCCAACTCGCGGGCGACGTTCTTGGTGAGGTTTTCGACGGCCGCCTTCGAAGCCGAGTACGCGAACACCCGCGACAGCGGCAGATGGCTGGTCACGCTGGCGATGTTGACGATGGCGCCGCCGCCGTTGTCGACCATGTGCTTGCCGAAGATCTGGCAGCCCCAGTGAACCGCGGTCAGGTTGCTGTGGATGACGCGTTCCCAGTCCTCGTCGGTCACTTCGAAGTAGCTGCTGCCGGAGTTCACGCCGGCGCCGTTGATGAGGAAGTCGACCTTGCCCCGGGCTGCCACGGCCGCGGCCAGCAGCTCCTCGATCGACTTGCGTTGCGAGACATCGACCGGCAGGAAGGCCGCCTCTCCACCCAGGGCTTTGATGGCCTCGACACGTTCGGCGCCACGCTCGGCCGAGCGGCCGGCGACGATCGTGAAGGCACCGGCCTGGGCGATGCCTTCGGCCAGCGCTCCGCCCAGCACACCCGTGCCCCCGATCACGACGGCGGTACGCCCGTGCAGGCCGAACAAGTGGCGGAGGTAGTCAGCGTTCATCAGGAGCCTCGGATCGGCGAACGGTACAGATGCGAGATTTCAACGGGTGGCAGGCTGGTGGCGTCCAGGGAAGCGGCGTCACCGCAAGACACCTAACGCGCGGCGCAGTGGAAACCGGCCCGCGGCCGGCTAAGAGGGCCGCGGGCCGGCACGGTGTTGCGCTATAAGCTTCGCGAGTTTAGTCCTTGGGGGGCCGGCGCTTGGAGAGCCAGTCGGTGTGGAACGTGCCCGGCTGGTCCACGCGCTCGTAGGTGTGGGCGCCAAAGTAGTCGCGCTGGGCCTGGAGCAGGTTGGCCGGCAGCCGCTGCTGACGATAGCCGTCGTAGTAGGTCAGGGCCGTGGTGAAGGCCGGCACCGGGATGCCCAGGTTGATCGCCGTGGTGACCACGTGCCGCCAGGCCGGCTGGGCGCTGGCCACAGCGTTGGTGAAGTACGGGGCCAGCAGCAGGTTTTCCAGATCCGGTTCGGCGTCGAACGCTTCCTTGATGCGATCGAGGAACTGGGCGCGGATGATGCAGCCGCCCCGCCACAGCAGCGCGATATCGCCGTACTTCAGCGGCCAGTCGTGCTCCTTGGCCGCGGCTTCAAGCTGCACGAAGCCCTGGGCGTAGCTGCAGATCTTCGAGGCGTAGAGCGCCTGCCGCACCTGCTCGATGAACTGCTTGGGATCGCCGTCGTACTCGCCATCCGGGCCGTGCAGCACCTTGCTCGCGCGGACGCGAGGATCCTTCATCGCCGAGAGGCAACGGGCGAACACGGCTTCGGTGACCAGGGTGCTGGGCACGCCCAGGTCCAGCGCCAGTTGGCTCATCCACTTGCCGGTGCCCTTGGCGCCGGCCCGGTCGAGGATCACGTCGACCAGCCGCTGGTTGGTCAGCTCGTCTTCGACGCTGAAAATATCGCGGGTGATCTCGATCAGGTAGCTGTTAAGCTCCCCGCGGTTCCACTCGTCGAACACGTCGTACAGTTCGTCGTTGGTGAGGCCCAGCACGTGCTTGAGCATGAAGTAGGCTTCGCAGATGAGCTGCATGTCGCCGTACTCGATGCCGTTGTGGACCATCTTCACGTAGTGGCCGGCGCCGCGAGGGCCCACCCATTCACAGCAGGGAATGCCGTTGTTGGGGCCCACCTTGGCCGCGATCGCCTTGAAGATCGGCTCGACCAGCGGCCAGGCCTTCTCGCTACCGCCGGGCATCAGGCTGGGGCCCTTGAGGGCGCCTTCTTCGCCGCCGGAAACGCCGGTGCCGATAAACAGCAGGCCCTTGCTTTCCACGTAGGCGGTGCGGCGCTCGGTGTCGGCGTAGTGGGTGTTGCCGCCATCGATGATGATGTCGCCAGGCTCCAGCAGCGGGATCAGGTCCTCGATCACGGCGTCGACCGCCGGACCGGCCTTGATCATCAGCATGATCTTGCGGGGCCGCTTGAGCGACTTGACCAGGTCGGTCAGCTCGTGGCAGCCGATGAAGTTCTTGCCCTTGGCCCGGCCCTGAATGAACTCGTCGACCTTTTCGGTGGTGCGGTTGTAGACAGCGACGGTGTAACCGCGGCTTTCCATGTTCAGGGCCAGGTTCTCGCCCATCACGGCGAGGCCCATCAGTCCGATATCGGCAAGCGTGCTCATCGACGGAGGTTCCGGGAAAAACGTGGGGCAAACGGCAAGAACGGGTGCCAGCATGGCACCAAGCCGCCATTTTCATGAAACCGGCCTAGGAAACAAGGGGCGCAACCGGCGGCACGGGCCGGCTCTTGCCGTATGCGGCAGGTTCGATGCGTTGTGCCCAGACCGCCTCCGATTGCCGTCTTGAAGCAGCCAGCGTCTCCCTGCCAGCAGAGCGGCCGGAAAAGGGGGGACATTGCACTTGCCGCTGTGGGCGGTGCTCGCTATGGTCCTGCGACCTTTCTCCGGCGGAACTCGCGCCCGCCTTTCCCGCAAACGTCGCGGACGGAGTTGGCATGGTGGATACAGTTCGACAGCCTTCGGCATGTGGCGCTGCGACGGCCTGGGGCCGGTCGCGAGCCTGGCTGGTCGCGGTGGCCCTGGTGACGCCCCTGGTGGGCTGCAATTTCGAGGGCCGGCGGCTCAACGGCCAAGGTGTGCACCTGTTTCAGCAGGGGAACCTCGACGCCGCGCAGGTTGCATTCCAGCAAGCGCTAGCGCACGATCCGCAGAACTCCAATATCTACTATAACTTAGGCCGCGTACACCAGCAGCGGGGTAAGCAACTGCAGAGCCAGGCCGACCTGCAAAAGGCCGAGAGCTATTTCCACCTGGCGCTGGATCAGAACGACAACAACCGCGACTGCTACCGCGCGTTGGCCGTGCTGCTCCTGGAGCAGGATCGGGCCGAACAGGCGTTCACGCTGCTGGAAGGCTGGGCGATGCGCAGCCCCAAGTCGGCTGAGCCGCGGATCGAGCTGGCCCGGTTGTACGAGGAGTTCAACGAGCTGGAGCCGGCCAAAGAAAAGCTGATGGAGGCCCTGAAGCTGGAGCCCAATCATCCCCGGGCATTGGCCGCGCTGGGCAATATCCACGAGCGGCAGGGCGATTACGCCCAGGCGTTGGCCGACTACAAGCGGTCGCTCTACTACGACCAGAACCAGCCGGAGGTGGCTTCGCGGGTGGCGGCGATCCAGCTTTCGATGCCGCGGCTCTCGCAGGCCGTTTCGGCTCAGCCGCCGCTGACGCCGACTATGGGCCGGACATTCACCACGCGCAACCGGTACTAAATCGCCGACGAACACGGATGGCACCGGCAAACATCAACGGTGCCGCATGAATTCGGATGCCCGGGAGCCCCCGGGGGCTCTGGCTGGCGTGTTACGCGCTCTCGGCCACCGCAACGGTTTCCGGCTCGGGGGCCGAGGCGGTTTCGGCGGGCCGGTAGCAATGCACCTTGTTCCGGCCGGCTTCTTTCGACTTATAAAGCGCTTCGTCGGCGTGCTTGAGAATGGTTTCGGCCGTGTCGCCTTCTTCGACGGCCGCCACGCCGATGCTGAACGTGATCGCCACACGTTCGGCTTCCATCGTGTCGAAGTTCTGCTTGGCGATCTCTGACCGGATGCGTTCCGCAATTGCGGCCGCCGTCTCCAGATCGGCCCCCGGCAGCAGCATGGCGAACTCGTCGCCGCCGTACCGCGCGACGAAGTCGTCCTCGCGCAAACGTTTCTTGATGAATTGACCCACGTGGGCCACCACGCAGTCGCCGGACTGGTGCCCGTGGGTGTCGTTGATCCACTTGAAGTGATCGATATCGGTGAGGATCAGCACGAACGGCTCGCCTTCGCGCCGCCAGGTGCGGAGCATCAGGTCCAGCCGTTCGTCGAATGCCTTGCGGTTGGCCACGCCGCTGAGGGCGTCGGTCCGGGCTTCGCGGCGGGTGCGGTCGATCTCCTGGGCCTGCTGCTCAAGTTTGAGCCGGGCGTAGGTCAGGTCGTCTTCCAGCTTGCGGTTAGATTCCAGCACGCTGGCAATCTGGTCCAGTAGGGCGTGCTGAACGCCGCGGAAACTGGGATCGATGGGCATGTCGATCAGGTTCCGCCCCACCTGCTTGATCTCGCTGTTGTGTACGTCAACGTCGTTGTGCAACCGGTCGGCGGTGCTCAGCAGGTTGGCGAGCACTTTGAGCGTGACTTCGCGTTCTTTGCGGGCGCTGGACGAGCGCTTGACCGGTTTGCGGCTGGAGCGGCCCAGATAATAGCCGACCCCCACGCCGACGAAGACGCTGGCCAGAACCCACGGCAGTACGAACTGAAGCTGCGTCACGGTTGACCTTCCTTTTCGCCTGCACAGCAGCCGGCAGGTGGTCGGCTGCGGCCGGCATGCCCCCCCTCGCAGTGCGGGATCGCCGAAACAGCACCAATTCGCCCGGCTGCTATGGAAGGCTATGCCTGTCCGCGCTGTCAGGCCAGTGGTGCTTGCTGGTTCTCGGCCCCGTGCGCTTGGCGAGAAGGCCCCGGCCATTCCGCCGGAAACGGCCCTCCATCGTCAAACGTACACGGAAAGCATAGATCACAACAAGCCGCTGGGGGGCCGGGGGAAGCAGCGGTTTTGGGCCGCCGCATACCGCGACGGCCGGGATACGGAAAAGCCGGTTGTAACGAGCGTGCGACGCGCTAAGGGCTTATCAGCCAATATCGCCGCCAACGTGCCGCGGCGTGAACTAATCTTGCATGTTCCCTGCGCCGAAACGCGGAAAGCTTTTCCGGGGGGGCGGTTTGGCGAGAACGCCAGGCCCGCCGCTCCGGACGAGAGAAGCCGCTGGCAGACTGCCGGATTCACCGCAGCCCGACAAAGGCCGACGACGTCTGCCGCAACCTTGGTATTGAAGATCCCTCCACCCGTTGCAGCTTGAGCGTCTGCTCCATGCCTGTTGTCCCGCAACGCATTCTCACCCTCGAAGGCCGCCCCGGTGACGGTGCGCGTATCGAACAGGTGTTGATGCATGCGCCAGGAGTGACCGAACTGATGTCGGGGACCTACGAACTGGTCATTGCGCCGGCCTGCGGTTGCGACATCGGCCAGTTGATGGCGTCGCAGGCATTCGATGCGGTGCTGCTGTGTTTGGGGGCCGGGCTGACCGATCCGGCTCCGCTGATCGCCCAATTGCTCGACGCGGCCCCCTATGCGCCCATCGTGGCGATTGCCGACGAGGCCGATGACGAACTGGCCCTCCGGGCGGTTTGCCTGGGTGCGCAGGATTACCTGCTGTGGAACGAACTGACCGCCCGTTCGCTTGCCCGCGCGATCCGCGCCTCGATCGAACGGTGCTGGGCCAAGCAGCAGATTGCGGAAAGCCGGCTTTCATTCGTGTGGCGGTTGGCCAAGGCCGCCGAGTGCCGCGACGAAGTCACCGGCAATCACGTGGTTCGCGTCGGTTGCTATAGCAAGATCCTGGCCGAAGCCCTGGGCATGGATCGCCAGTTTGTCGAGGCGATCTTCGTTACGGCCCCGCTGCACGACATCGGCAAGATCGGCATACCGGATGCCATCCTGCGCAAGCCAGGGCCGCTCACGGCCCAGGAACGCGCCGTGATGCAGATGCACTGCGAGATCGGCGAACGGATCTTGCGCGACGACTCCAAGGCCATGGGCGCGTTTCGCGCCTGGCGCGGGTTGCACCCGCACGGCGAACGCTTCGAACCCGTCGACAGCCTGTTGGAAATGGCCTGCACGGTCTCGCTGACCCACCACGAACGCTGGGATGGCCGCGGCTACCCGCGGGGCCTGGCCGGAGAACAGATTCCGCTGGTGGGCCGTATTGTGGCGATGTCCGACGTGTTTGATGCGCTGCTTTCCGAACGACCGTACAAGCGCGCGTATTCCGAAGACGAAGCCCTGGCCATCCTGGAACAGGAAGTCGGCCGGCAATTCGATCCCGAAATATACGCGGCACTGCTGCGCTCGCTCGACGACATGCGGCAAGTGCGTGAGGAGTTCAACGACTCCCATTGCGAGGAGCACGAGCTGCCGTTCGTGCTCGCGCCCGACAGAAATTGATCCGAGGGATTTGCACCCATGTTTGATAACTGGTGCCAAGGCGGCCTGATGGCTCAACCAACATCGAACCTTGCGTCTGGTGGCGTAGGTGACCTGGTGGCCGGACTGCTCCTTGGCGACTATGGCCCCGCACCGCAGTTCGAACTGGTGGTCGTCATGGTGTACGGCATCCTGCTGACGCTGTTGGCAGGCATGCTGATCCGTGAAACACGCCGCCGGTCCGATCTTGCGCGCGATCGCGACCTCAACCTGCTGGCCAGCCGGATCCTGCAGCAGATGCGCAGCCTGACCGGTGACGTGGTCACCGGGCTGGGGAAGTACGCCGCGCAGATCGAGTCGGTGAGTCGGGCCATCGTGCATGCCTCGGCCGAAGATCGTCCATTCCTCCAGCAGCGGCTGGTCGAACTGATGCAGCAGATGGTTTCGGTTAACCGCGCGCTGCAAGCCCGATTGAACGAAGCCGAAAATCAACTGGCCCAGCAGCGCGACCAACTGGCGCGGCATGCCTCGGAAGCCCGCACCGATGCCCTGACGGGACTGCCCAATCGCCGCGCCTTCGACGAAGCATGTGCCCGCAGCCTGGCCGAGTGGGAACGGTTTGGACACCCGTTCTCGCTGGTGCTGCTGGACGTGGACCGTTTCAAACAGTTCAACGATCAGTTTGGGCACGTGGCCGGCGATACCGTTCTGCAAGCCGTGGCCAGCAGGCTCTCGTGCGGCCGGGCAAGCGATACGGTGTGCCGGTTTGGCGGCGAGGAGTTCGCCATCCTGCTGAACGATACCGCGCTACCCGAGGCGCTGCTGCCGGCCGAACGCGCCCGGCAACAGTTGGCCCAGCAAGTGGTCATGATCGACGGTAAGCCCCACCGCGTGACCGTCAGTGTGGGCGTGGCCACGGTGCTGGCCGAGGAAACGGTGAACAGCCTGCTTGAGCGCGCCGACGCGGCCTTGTATGCCGCCAAAAAGGCCGGGCGAAACTGCACCTGGTATCACGACGGCGAACAATCCCACCCCGCAAGCGCGGTCTTGGGATTGATGCCGCAGTTCGCCACGGTCAGCAGCGCCGAGGAAGAGGCGTTTCCAGAAACCCTGCCGCTGGAGAGCCGCAGTTGCTACCCGGCCAGCGAGGCCAGCCTGGCCAGCAGCATTGCCGAACTGGAAGCCGTGTGCAGCGAACTGCGCCGCCAGTTCGAGGAAAAGATGGGCAGCGCGGCCGCCACCAAGGCGTAACCGTTACCGCACATTGCCCCCGGGCGAGACACGCGGGGCGAAAGCCTCGCAACCGCGCCTTCACCGCTGCCGCAGCAAGCATCCTTCTCTGGTAATCCCTCGACTGCTGTTTGACCGGGGGACTGCCTTTGCTATGGTCCGCGCCCCGGGCCACCAGGGGGAGTCCGTCACTTTGCTTGGACTGCTATCAAGGCAGTCGCTGCAACTCCAGGGAGGGAGTCATGCACGCATTGGGCACCTTCGCCCACGCTTATCGTTGGGCATTTCGATCCGCGGTGTTGCTGGTTACCGCGGGGCTGCTTGTGGGGTGCGGACTGGAACCGCCGCCACAGCGTCAAACCTCTACGCAACCAGAAACCCAGCCGGTTTCACACGTACCGCCAGCGGCCCAAACCGGCGAGACTATTCGTATCGCGTCGTTCAACATTCAGGTGTTTGGCCAGGCCAAGCTCGACCAGCTCGACGTGATGCAGCGGCTGGCGCACATCGTCCGCCAGTTCGACGTGGTCGCCATCCAAGAGATTCGTTCCAAGGAACAGAACGTCCTGCCGACGTTTCTGCAATTCATCAATGCCAACGGTTCGCGGTACGACTTTGTGATCGGCCCCCGACAGGGACGCACGAGCAGCAAGGAACAGTATGCCTTTGTCTATAACTCGGCCACGATCGAATTGATGCCCGACTCGGTATACGTGGTGCCCGATCCCGAGGATTTGTTCCACCGTCCGCCGCTGGTAGCCGGCTTCCGCGTGCGCGGTCCGCCGAACCCGTTCACGTTCACGCTGATCAACATTCACACTGATCCGGACGAAGCCGACCTGGAAGTGGATGCCCTGGCTGATGTCTATCTCTCGGTGCTTCAGCAGCCCGGCGCCGACGATGACGTGATCGTGCTGGGCGATTTGAACGTTAGTGATCGCAAGCTGGGCCGGTTGGGGGCGATCCCTGGCATGATGTGGGCGATCAGCGGCGAGCCGACCAATACGCGGATGACGCAGACCTACGACAATTTACTGTGGCTGCGACAGACGACCGAGTTCACCGGACGCAGCGGCGTTTATAACCTGATGGACGAATTGGGCCTGACCATGGAGCAGGCCTTGGCGATCTCGGACCACATGCCGGTTTGGGCCGAGTTCAGCGCGGTCGAGGCTCCGCTGGTGGCGGCCGCGCCAGACCAGCCGCGGCGGCAACGCTAGACGTAATCCTCCCTCAATCTGGCCGGGTATGCATGGTTTCTGATGGATCGATCGCGGTTGTCAAAACCGCGAAATTGACCTTGCCATTTCGTACACGCCAGAGAATGATGACTTCAGTGGGTCGTGCGAGACGCGGCACGACGGACTAGAGGCTGCGAGGTGGCTGGGTGGCTCCCGGTCGAAGCGGCGGGTTCTAGTGAAAGGAGGTGATCAGTGTTATCTGACTGTACGAGCCATGTAGGTGGTTCCGCCTGATGACAGTCGGCGGGCTGTCTCCTAAACCAGGCAGCCATCACCACTCGTAGGATCACTTCCGATCAAAACTACGAGTCAAACGGGCCCGGTCCTCTGCACGCACAGGGGGCCGGGTTC
>Ga0207864_1004586_pt1 | contig 10333 bp, 9 predicted proteins | sample HigsolmetaAR202D_FD_184834 | JGI IMG/M metagenome (GOLD analysis project Ga0207864, IMG submission 184834) | Ionic liquid and high solid enriched microbial communities from the Joint BioEnergy Institute, USA - AR20-2-D (SPAdes) (version 2) ...
ACCGCCGTCCAGTGGGTCGGCGATACCTCGATGCCGCCGCAGCCCTGCTCTCCCCCCTGTTGTGAAAAAACCTTGGTGAAAGGCCCGGGAACGGGTAAAATCGGCCTATCCTCCCGTGGTTTATGTTCCCAGTCCCTTCAAAGGTCACAACGATGCGAACGGCCTTCCCGGCGATGCTGTTGCTGGTCGCGCTGGCGGGTACCACAACCGTTCTGGCGCAGTCGCAGGCCATCGATCGCGCGACGCTCGAACAACGTCGCGCCGAGGCGCTGATGCGCGATGCCCGCTTCGCCCCGCTGCGCCGCGAAGCGTACGGCACCGACTTCGCCCGCGCCATGGCCGCCATCGAAAAGCTGCGCGAGCACGGCGATGAGGCACAGCACATCATTCAGGGCGCCGTGCGCAACTGGCTGGAACGCGATGAGCGGACGGTGCGTTCGCATCTGGCAGCCCTGGGCAAGGCCGCCAACATCCGTGAGCGTGAGGAAAAGGTGCTCGGTCTGCAAACCAAAGCGCGGGAGAACATCGCCGTACTGGAGAAGGGTGAACCCGTCCAGCTCGCGCATCAGCTTTACGAGCAACTTGAACAGGAATACGCCCCGCTGATGACGCATTATGGGGCGATCTATGATCTGGTGGCAATCTGCGAACGGCAGCCGGTGCTGCTTGAACTGCGCCGCGCCAGTGCTGATCCGCGGGCCAGCCTGGCGACCGACCGACAGGAGTCATTGCGGGCGCAGGTGGAAGAAGCGATCGGCATGACGATCGCCGAAGCAGTATCGATCCGCGATGGCGGTGAGCCCGGTAACAAGACCTCGGCCTCGAAGCAGCTTTTGTGGCGATATCTGCAATGCCGACGTATCGAGGCATACAACGAAAGCGTGGCCGACATGTTCAAACCAGCCGAACTGGAGAACGCCCGGCTGGTCAACCGCTATCGTGAACACATCGGACTTTTGCCGCTGGAGTGGGATGCACGCCTCACGCAGGCAGCTCGGGCGCACAGCCAGGAGATGCATGAACTGGGCTATTTCTCGCACGAATCGCCAACCGAGGAGAACCGCACCTTCGGCATGCGGTGTCTGAAGGCGGGTTATCAGGGTGCGACGGGCGAGAACATCGCGGCCGGCACAACATCAGGCCGGCGTGCGTTCTGGATGTGGTTCGACAGCCCCGGCCACCACAAGAACATGGCCGGTGGCCACAACGCCATCGGCGTGGGCCTTCATGCGGACAAGTTCACACAGAATTTCGGCGGCGGGCCGCGACTGATGGACGCGAAGCGGTGATGGATTTAATAAACAAACCACAATAAGCAATTGGCGATGGGAAATTAAAGCGCGAGACCTATCACGTTCCCGTGCCTTTCAACTTTGCATTTTGCACTTTGAACTTTGCACTTCTCCCTCACTTCCACCGCAATGTCGCCGTCACCGGGTAATGGTCTGACGGAAATCGACCGTCGAAATCCGTGCGGTCGATCTGTGCATCCAGGACGGTGAACGAATCATCGTGCAGAATCCAGTCGATGCGGCTGCCCCGGGTGCCGCCGCGAAATGCGTGGAAGCTCAGCTCATCCTGTGTGCGGTCGGGATGGGCGACACGGTAAGCGTCCAGCAATGTGCGGCCGGCCGACGTACCCGCGATCATGATCCGATACGGTTCTCCGTCTTCGGTGCTGTTGAAATCGCCGGTGACGATCAGTGGCAGATCGCCAGCCTGTTCCTCAATGAATCGCCTCATCAACAGGGCTGACTGCTTGCGTGCTTCACGGCCGACGTGATCCCAGTGGGTATTGATCACCATCAGCTCTCGGTTGGCTGCCCGGTCGCGGAGCCTGATCCACGAGAACATCCGCGTCATTGAGCTGTCCCAGCTCACACTGCCCGGTTTGTCCGGTTGTTCACTCAGCCAGACGTGGCCCGAATCGAGCGGTTCGAAACGATCGCGGCGATAAAGGATCGCGGCATACTCGCCACGCACAGCGCCATCGTCGCGACCGACACCGTGGAAACCATACTCGGGCAGGTTATCCCGCAGGAACTTCGCCTGGAAGTCGAGCACCTCCTGCGTACCCAGCAGATCGGGGTCATACGCACGGATCGTCTGTATCAGGAAATCATGGCGATGTGGCCAGGCGCTCTCACCATCATTCGCCAGTCCGTAGCGGATGTTGAACGACATGACGCGCAGTTCAGGTGTCGGGGTTGCATCGCTCTGTTGCTCGAGCGGATGTGATGTGCAACCCACGAAGGACAGCACCGCGATCAACAGATTGAATGCGCGCATCAACCTCTCTCCGAAGCAGGTGAAAAAAAATACGTGAGTTCACAACGCCACCCGAGCCAGCGCCTCAATTACCTTTGGCATGAACTGTGGCAGGTCATCCGGCCGGCGACTGGATACGTGGTGCCGATCGACCATCACCGGCACATCCTCCCAGATCGCCCCGGCGTTGCTCAGGTCATCCTTGATCGCCGGTGTGCTGGTGTAGCGCACACCCCTGACCACCCCGGCCGAGATGTTGATCCACGGCCCGTGACAGATCGAGGCAATGACCTTGCCCGCCTCATCGAACTGTCGCACCAGTTCCAGCACCTTCGGGTCACGACGCAGCTTGTCGGGCATCCATCCGCCGGGGATCACCACGCCGTGGAAATCTGCCACCTCCATCATGTCGATCGCGGCGTCGGGTTTGCACGGATAACCGTGCTTGCCGCGATATACCCGCTCGGCTTCCTGTCCTGCGATGGTCACGCCAGCCCCGGCCTCCAGCAGCCGATAGCGCGGGTACTGCAGCTCCATGTCCTCATAATCGTCGCCGACGAAAATCAGGACGTGTTTACCTTCCAGGGTCATGGGACGCTCCTTCTCGAGGTGAAAGTTTTACGGTTCCGGGGCGATGGCGACCGATCAGGCCCCCATCATAGCGTTTCATTCCGCCACCCCCAGCAGGTACACTATCGTGCCAATCAATATTTCAAGATATCAAGGGAGTGCGCCCGGAATGTCCTATCTGCTCGGCATCGATATCGGCACCAGTGGTTCCAAGACGCTCCTGTGTGACTACGAAGGCAACGTGCTTGCCACCGCGACCGCACCACACGACATCAGTTCGCCGCATCCGGGCTGGTCGGAGCAGGATCCGCGCCAGTGGTGGTCGGCCGCGTGCAAAGCCACCAAAGCTGTGTTGCGCCAGGCGAAGGTGAAACCCGCACAGGTCGCCGCCATCGGACTTTCCGGTCAGATGCACGGTTCTGTCTTTCTGAGTGACGGGCCCGAACCGCTGCGACCGGCCCTGCTCTGGAACGACCAGCGTACCACCGCCGAATGCGCCGAAATTGAAAAGATCGCCGGCGGTCGCAAGAAGCTCATCAATATGGTGGGCAACCCGGCCCTCACAGGCTTCACCGCCCCCAAGATTCTCTGGGTGCGCAAACACGAGCCACACATCTACGAGAAGACCAAACACATCCTCCTGCCCAAGGATTACATCCGCTACTGCATGACCGGCGAGTACGCCACCGAAGTAGGCGACGCCTCCGGCACGCTGCTGCTCGATGTCAAAAAGCGTGCCTGGAACAGGAAGCTCATAGGGATGCTCGGCATTGACATGGCGCTGTTGCCGCAGTGCCACGAATCACACGTTGTCACCGGCGCGCTCACCGCGGTGGCGGCCCGGGAACTGGGGCTGGTCGAGGGCATCCCGGTGGTGGGCGGCAGCGGCGATCAGCCGGCCGGAGCAGTGGGCAACGGCATCGTCTCGGCGGGCATCGTCAGCGCGACGCTGGGCACCAGCGGCGTCGTCTTTGCCCACGCCGATGAACCCACCTACGACCCGCAGGGCCGCGTCCACACCATGTGCCACGCGGTGGAGGGCAAGTGGTGTGTGTTCGGCTGCATGCTCGCAGCGGGCGGTTCGCTGCAGTGGTTCCGCAACCATCTGGGTGACAGCTTCGTCGCCGAGGCGAAGAAGAGAAAAGTCGATCCCTACGAACTCATCATCGCCGAGGCACAGCAGGCCGCACCCGGATGTGAGGGATTGTTCTTCCTGCCTTATCTCACCGGTGAGCGCTGTCCCTACCCCAATCCGCACGCCCGTGGCGGATGGATCGGCCTGACCGCACGACACAACCGCGCCAGTCTCATCCGCAGCCTCATCGAAGGCGTCACCTTCGGCATGAACGATGCCCTGACCATCATGCGGCAGATGAACATCCCCGTGAAAACGGTGCGCCTCTCCGGCGGCGGGGCACGCAGCGCGTTCTGGCGTCAGCTTCAGGCGGATATCTACAACACCCCCGTCGCCTGCATCAACAGCCAGGAGGGCCCGGCCTACGGCGTCGCCATCCTCGCTGGTGTCGGCATCGGCGTCTGGAAAAACGTCCCCGAAGCCTGCAAGGCTGTCATCCACGAAACCGAAAAACGCCGCCCCGACCGCAAACTCGTCAACCTTTACGCCCGGCACCACGAGCAGTACCAGCGGTTGTACGCTGCATTGAAGGACGAGTTTGATCGCATCGCGACACTGTGAAACGAGGGGATTTGGGGCGATTTAGTAATCTGGTGATTTAACGAAGAAGATGCCGCCCGGCGGGACGGTTGTCTCAGCTATCGTTGGTTTGAAGGACCAGACGAGCGATCTTCTATTGCACGTCGAATTCTATCTTGTATAATGCCGGCCCCACTGGGTTTGTTTTGGGCATGACCGTTATGCCCACCCGCCTTTAGTTCCCTGACACAACAACTGAATCTGCGTTGTGCTGTCCTGACCGAGGAAGTGATGTTGATTCCCCGATCGTTCCGCGCGATTGCCTTCGTGTTTTCCGCTGTGTTGTCGATCGTTTCTGCCGCTCATGCGGCCACCGTCTACGCCCCCGTCACGACGGATGCGTCGGTTACGTTCAACCCCTTCACGGGCGCAGCTTCCATCATCGACACCGATGAGGCCGCGATAACGCTCACTCTCGATGATGCTTTCGATGATTATGGCGCGGTGTTGCTCTTCGATCTGTCAGGGGTCCCGACCGGCGCCACGATCCACTCGGTGACGGTGCATCTGGATGTCACCGGTTTTGACCTTGTCGACCGAACCGATGGCATTGAAGCGACTGCTTTCGCCAGCAACGCCACGCTGACCGATGCCGATCTGGACGATCCTTTCGCCATCATGTTCAACGCCTGGGGACTGGCGAAACCCTCCGCGACCGGACATTTTCAGATTACACTCGATCTTCCCCCCGGCCCCGGAGGCGTCACGCTGCAGGAAATCTTCGACAGCGGCGCATCGCACCTGGGTGTCATGTTCATCATCAACTACGCCAACAATTTGGGTGACTACGTGGAGATCGTGACAAGCGAAGGGGCGGCACTGGGCAACGGCTTCGCGCCTTACCTGGAAATCACCTATGAAGGTGGCACGCCTGTTCTGCCCACCCCGGTGGTCCCCAGCCCCGCAACCACGGGCGCCGGCGCGATGCTGCTGGCCGGCCTGGCGTGCGCGCGTTGCTTCCGCCGTCGCGCGTGACGCAATACCGGAAACCCCGCCGCATCGCTACAGATCATCACAAGGCACACGAAGGTCACCATCAGCCCGTGATACGGCCGTACCCCACGGGACACATCAGGCTTCATGTGCGGAGTTTCGTCCATCGCGGCGCTCATCAAAACGCCGGCCGCTGGCCTCTGCTACAATGGTCACTCCCCCCAATGGGATCACACGTTAAAGGAGTTTGATGATGTCCAATCGCCGTTCATTCGCGTTCGTCCTGCTCGCGTTTCCATTGATGCTGGCCGCCTGTGCCCTGGTGCAGGGTGATGAATCCGGGAAGAAAGCTGACCCTGAGGCCGGGTTCGTCAGCCTGTTCAACGGAAAGGACCTGGCAGGCTGGGTGGGTGCGACCCAGGGCTACAAAGTGCAGGATGGGGCAATCCATCTGCCCGCGGGCGGCGGTGGTAACCTCTTCACGGAAAAAGAGTACAGCGACTTCGTCCTGCGCTTCGAGTTCAAGCTCACCCCGGGCGCGAACAACGGCCTGGGCATCCGCGCCCCGCTGGAAGGCGACGCCGCCTACGCCGGCATCGAACTGCAGATCCTCGACAACGAGCACCCCAAGTACGCCAACCTCCAGCCCTGGCAGTATCACGGCTCAGCCTACGGCATCGCGGCCGCCAAGCGAGGCTTCCTCAAGCAGCCGGGCGAGTGGAACTATCAGGAAGTCATCGTCAAGGGCCGTGACATCAAGGTCATCCTCAACGGCGAGACCATCCTCGACATCAACCTCGACGAGGCCATGAAGAACGGCACGGCTGACGGCCGGCCTCACCCCGGCGCCGCGCGAACCAAGGGGCACATCGGCTTCCTGGGCCACGGCGATGAGGTGTGGTTCCGCAATATCCGGATCAAGGAACTGAAGTGAGCTGAGCCCTGAGCCTGAGCATCAGATTAGAACCCCCGGTCAGACGGCCGGGGGTTTTTCATTTGGGAAGGGGGCGGGGTGGCGGCACGAAGCTGTGAGCGACCGCGGCGTGGTCGCTTCGGTGGAACCACGGAGCCGCGAAAACACCTAAGATAGAGGCGTTCGTGCATGCCCCGAAGTAAAGGAGCCTCCACCGTGACCACGCTTGACACGCCCGTCCGCCACTTTGTCCCGCAGGAGATTGACCTGTCCGATTTCGATCAGCTTGAGCCGCTCTACCGGGAGCTGCACGAGCGGCCGATCGCCACAGCGGATGAACTGGAAAAGTGGCTGCTCGATTTTTCCGAGTTGTCGGCGGCCGTCTCCGAATACGCATCGCGGCGACACATCGAACGGAGCTGCCACACCGACGATCCGGAAATCGAAAAACGGTTCCTGCACGTGGTCGAAAACATTCAGCCGCGTGTCAAGCCGTGGTTCTTCAAGCTGCAGAAGAAGTATCTTGAAACGGGGCTGGCGGAGGAGCTGGCGAAGCGCGATCCGAAATACGCCGTGCTGCTGCGCGAGTGGAAGGTGGAGGTGGAAATCTTCCGCGAGGAAAACGTGCCGCTGCAGACGCAGGTAACCAAGCTCAACTCCGAATACGATCGGCTGTGCGGCCAGATGCTCGTGGAGTTCGAGGGTAAGACGCACACGCTGCAGCAGATGGCACGTTACCTGGAGGAGCCGAACCGCGAGATACGGCAGCGTGCGTGGCAGACGGTCGAGGCACGGCGCATCCAGGATCGCGATGCGATGGACGGCATCTTCGATCAGTTGATGTCGCTGCGCAGCCAGATCGCGAAGAACGCGGGCATGGCGAACTACCGCGATTACGCATGGAAGTCGATGGGCCGATTCGACTACACGCCCGACGACTGCCATCGCTTCGCCGATGCGATCGAGCAGGTGTGCATGCCACTGGTGCGCAAGCTCAATGCCGCCCGGCGGGAGCAACTGGGGCTGGATCGTTTGCGGCCGTGGGACATGGCGGTGGATGTGAAGAATCGTCCGCCGCTGCGGCCCTTCTCACCTGAGAAAGTGGACGACATGGTGTCGGGCTGCCGGGAGATTTTCCGGCGGTTGTCGCCGCAATTGGCGCAGGAATTTGAGCGGTTGCAGCCGGGGCGAAACCTGGATCTTGAATCGCGCAAGGGCAAGCGTCCGGGTGGCTATCAGGCTTCTCTGGCGGAAGTGAAGCAGCCGTTCATCTTCATGAACGCCGCGGGCCTGCACCGCGATGTGGAAACGATGCTGCACGAGGGCGGCCACGCGTTCCACTACATGTGGGCGTCACAGGAACCGGTGCTTTTCGTGCAGCACGCCCCCATCGAGTTCTGCGAGGTGGCGAGCATGTCGATGGAACTGCTGGCCGACCCTCACATGGATGTGTTTTATGGCCCGGATGATGCTGCCCGCGCGGTGCGCAATCACCTGGAGGGCATCATTCGCTTCTTTCCGTGGATGGCGACGATCGACCAGTTCCAGCACTGGCTTTACACGCACGAGGGCCACAGCCGCGACGAACGCACACGCGCCTGGCTGGAGATTTACGGCCGATTCAGTGATCCCGCCATCGACTGGTCCGGCTTCGAAGTCAACCGCGAGGCGATGTGGCAGCGACAGGTTCACCTGTTCCACTACCCGTTCTATTACGTGGAGTACGGCATCGCCCAGCTTGGGGCGCTGCAGATGTGGCAGCAGGCTCAGCGCGACGCACAGACGGCACTGGCCAACTATCGCAAGGCGCTGTCGCTCGGTGGCACGCGACCGCTGCCCGAATTGTTCGAAGCCGCGGCGATTCGGTTCGATTTCACCGAAAAAACGCTGCGCCCGCTGATTGAGGCAATCGAGCGGGAACTGGATCGGCTGCCAGCGTAAGCGGGGCACTCAGGGGATACAGAACGTAGGTCGCTGAAGCGACCAGGCCGATGGTGGGCGCGTTGCGCGTGTTACAGACTTCGTGACATGCCCATCAGGTCGACGGCCTGTATGCCCAGGGGGGTGATGACCCACAGATCCCCGCCATCGGCACGTTCAACGTACTCGCGGCGCAGCGCCTCATCGGTGAGATACTCAGCCCGCTCGGCGGCACGGCGGCGCTGCTGCGCGGAAAAACGCAGCCAGCTCACTTCATAACGGGTACGCTCGAGCGCCTTGTGCCATTTGCGCAGGGTCGGGTCGCCCGATACGCCGCCCCGCACGCGGCGCTGCAGCGCTTCGACCAGCGATGCCATATCGCGGTAGCGCTGCGTGAGGCGATCGCGATGAGGCAGCAACGGCACCAGTTCCTCGATCGCCAGGCAATGGCGCCGGATCTGATCGGCTGTCATCACGCCGCGTTCATGCAGTCGCACGAGCAGGGACAGCAGATGTTGTTCCAGGACGCGTGGGCAATCCCATGGCTCACCACCACCGCTCATGTACATGGGACGAATCTCCGCGGCAAGTTCGGCGCCACCTCCACGCTGCGCCTCAGCCATGCGAACGGATATCGCACTGCCCTGTGCGAGTGGGTCAGATGAAGATCATGTGCTGGATCAGTTGGGCTTCGCGATGCCGATGACCGCCTGCGCGATGCGCGGGCCCGCGTTGCCGACCGGCTGCGAACCATCGTCCGGCTGGGCATGAACGATCAGCGCCCGGCCGATGACGGGATTCTTCATATCCGCGACGGAAATGTTGTCGAAGGTCTGATCGAACTTCGCCACACCGTTTTCATCCGCCTGCAGGTTGCCAAAGTCACCGGCGTGACGATCGCCACCGTTGGGCAGGCCGTGATCGTGGCCTTCGGGGTTGTAGTGGCTGCCCGCCGCGGTGCCGTCTGCGGAGCTGATGTCACCCCACTCATGCACGTGCATGGCGTGCTGCTGATTCGGGTTCAGGCCCGACACTTCACCGTACACGCGCACGCCACCATCCACCTTTTCGAACGTGATCACACCACGGGCGCTGTTGCCCTCGGTCGGGGTGAGCACCGCGATGGCTTTGGTGACTGAGGTCCACGCCTTCACGTGTGCATCGTCATGAGCGTGATCGTGAGCGTGGTCGTGCCCCCCCTGCTGAGCCTGACTCTGACTCGTCCCACTGTTGTCACACGCCGTGATGATCAGCAGGGTGGACAGAACCGCCAGGACCAGCAGCTTCATCGATCGGGGCATCGTTTTTTCCTCACTTACTCGGGTTGGAAGTGCCGTAACACCTAATCTGCAGGAACCATGATAACGCCCGAGCAAAGCTCTTCAAGCCGCACACGGGCGCATGCCAAGCCATGGCGTAACAACAATTTGAACAGGGGATAAATAAATCCTCGGGATTTTCCGGATGAGCAATCGCTGCCGAACCCTGATCCAAGCTTTTGGATATACGAAAAAGCCGCGATTCACCCGGCTTCACTCGATCTCGTATTCGATCGTCACCACCGCCTTGATCGACTTTTCGATGGTTGTCGTGTCGTTCCGCCCGTAGTTCGACACCTCCGTCGAATGCGCCGGCGTGATCTGAAACACTCCCTGACTCGCGCTGCGAAGCCGGCCCACGCCGACGCCGCTACCCTCCAGCAGACGCTTGATCCGTTCCCGCGCGTTCGCTGTCGCCGCGCCGATCATCTCAAGCTTCATGTCCTCCAGCCTTGTGAACAGGTACTGTGGCGCGTGCGAATCGATCTCCACCCCCTCGCGCAGCAAAGTGCTGGCATCCCGTGCCGTCGCCGCGATCAGATTCACATCGTTCGACTGCAGCGAAAACGCCTGGCGCAGCACGTACCGCTCGATCTCGTTCGTCTCCTGGCCCTTCTCCGTCAATCGATACTGCTGGCCCACAGCCACCGGCGAAACCGCCACGTGATCCTCCGGGAACCCCTTCTCCGCCAGAAA
>Ga0207864_1004587_pt1 | contig 10332 bp, 5 predicted proteins | sample HigsolmetaAR202D_FD_184834 | JGI IMG/M metagenome (GOLD analysis project Ga0207864, IMG submission 184834) | Ionic liquid and high solid enriched microbial communities from the Joint BioEnergy Institute, USA - AR20-2-D (SPAdes) (version 2) ...
TTGCCAACCTGCCGCGGAGGACAATCCGCTTCGCCCTTCAGCGAACCAGTCGTTCGACCGATACAACCGGCATTACAGGAACGATCCGCACATCAGGAAGGACTGGACGATGACGCAGGTGACCGACGCGTCCCGGCTGCTGCGCGAGGTGGAGCATTTCGATGCTGTGTACCGCGAGCAACTGGCCGCGGGGATCGAGCCGCTCAGCGCGTTTGATCGGGCGCGTTACACCTCGCCACCAGCGGGCACGATCTACCCCCGCGAGTACTACTTCCACCTGCTGGGGCCGCTGGCGAATAAGCGTGTGCTGGAGATCGCCTGTGGCAACGGCATCGACGCCAGCATCGCTGCCTACAACGGGGCGCAGGTTTTCGCCTACGACATCTGCCCGCGGGCGGTGGAACTGACACGCCGACGAGCGCAGGTCAACGGCGTAGCGGATCGCGTGCACACACAGGTGTGCGGCGAGGTCGACGAAGCTTTCGCGGGCGAAACCTTTGATGCCATCATGGGTTACGCCACACTGCATCATCTGCCGCTCGAAGGGCTGGCTGAACGGATCTGCGCGCGGCTGCGGCCGGGAGGCATGGCCGTCTTCGCCGAACCGGTCATCAACAGCCGCACGCTCGACCGGGTTCGCCGGCTCATCCCCTACCGCATCGATCCGGTCAGCGATGACGAACAACCGCTCACCGATGCCGATATCGCCGCCTTTGCCCGCCCCTTCGATCGGCTCGTCCGCCGCGAGTTCCAGATGCTCAGCCGGATCTGGCGCATTTGGCCCAATAATTGGCCGCTCACCGTCGCACTGCACTGGCTCGACCGTCAGCTCCTGCGACTGCCTCCACTACGCCGCTTTGCCAGTGTGGTGGTATTCGCTGTTTACAGGGACTAAGGGAAAAGGGACTGAGGGGGCGAGTTACCCAGCCACGGAGTGGCTGGGCTTTGGGACTGCGTATTTCCTCCCCCTGCCTATACCTGGGCCTTCGTCCATCCCCCGTGCAGGAAGCGTCCGGCGAACAGGCAACCGCGGATCACCAGTTCGCTCGCCATCGCGATCCATACCCCGTTCAGGCCCCAGCCCAGGAGGATGCCAAGCGCGTACGCGGCTGGCAGGCGGATGAGAAAGACGGAGGCATAGGTGATGAACATGGTGCTGCGGGTATCGCCCGCGCCACGCAGCGCCTGGGCAAGGATCATGTAGGTGCCCAGAAAGACCTGCACCGGGCCGATGATCCGCACGAGCGGAGGTGCGGCCGCAAGCAGTTCCGGCTTGTTCGTCACGATGCGCACCAGCGGCTCGGGTATGGTGATGAACACGATGCCCAGCACTGCCATGACCGCTGCACCGTAGAACCAGCACAGTTTGGCCGCCCGGCGGGCACGGTCGGGATCACCCAGCCCCAGGTATTGGCCCGTGAGTGTCGCCGCCGCGGTGCCGACCGCGAATCCGGGCATAAAACTGACCGCCTCGACACGAATCGCGATCATGTGTGCCCCCCATGCGGCCAAAGCGCCCTCTGCGCCAAGCCTGCCCACCACCGCCAGCACCAGCATGTTGCCCGACCACATCCCCAGGGCTTCAAAGAAGTTGGGCATCCCGACACGGACGATGCGGCGGATCGTGTGCCAGTGGGGCCGAAGCCGCGGCAGGTGCAGCTTCACCCCGCCGTAGCCGCGCAGCAGCACATGCAGACAGACCAGAGCCCCCACGGTCCAGGCCACGACGGTACCGATGGCAAGCCCCGCTACGCCCCAACCGCCGATTGGCTCCGGCCCCCACACCATCGTCATGCTCACGATCGTGTTAACCACGTTCACCACGACCATGATCCAGAAAGGCGTCTTGGTGTCGCCCGCCCCCTTCATGACTGCGGTGCTTACCGCCAGGATGCTGCTGGCCAGCGCACCTACTGCCATGTAATTCAGGTAAATCACCGCCAGGCGCAGGTTTTCACCTTCAAGACGGGTGAATTGACCCACAGGCACCGCAGTGGCGAAAACGAGTACGGTGCTGACCAGCCCGACGATGATTGCCAGGACAATGGATTGGCCCACCGCCGCGTTGGCCAGTCGTTTGTGTCGGCCGCCGATCGCCCGGGCGATCAGGGCGGTCGAGCCGATCGCCACCGCCATCTGCATCAGCCGCATGAACCAGGCGACATAGGAGGCGACGGAGACAGCGTTGGTGGCTTCGACGCTCAGTCGGCCCGCCAGCGTCGTGTCGACCATGCCCACCATGAAGTTGAGCAGGTGTTCGAGGAAGGGCCAGGCCGCCAGCACCCAGACCTGTTGCGGCAATGACAGGCCGTTGAGCCTTCCGCCCAGTTCGCGCAGTGCCACCGGCTGCGGCGCGGGCACCGCCTCAGAGGATGGCCCCTCCAGGGTGTCCGCACCGGATTCGATCGGACTGTCAAGCACCGGGCGATTCACGGAACAACTTCAAGCCGTAGGGTTTCAGCGTCGGATGGCCAACGCGGGGGACGCGCTGGCACAGGCTGCAGCGTGACGGCCCGACGCCAGGTCCGTCACGCGCATTGGCAGAATGATAGACACCTGCGACGCCGGTTACGAATCGCAAACCGCCTGAATCTGACGCGAAATGTCGCTACGATGACAGGTTCCCGCCCCGATCGGCTGGGCGGCTGACTGGAGTTTGGTTCATGGCTCAACATTCCTCGATCGTCCGCCTTGGGCTCATTCAGCACGCCTGCCCCGTCGATGCCGATCCGCAAAAGACGGTGGACAAAGCGGTTGAGATGATTCGCGACGCTGCCGGCCAGGGCGCGCAGATCGTCGCCACCCAGGAGCTGTTCCGCACCTTCTACTTCCCGCAGACGGAGGACGAGCGGAACCTTGAACTGGCCGAGCCGATTCCCGGCCCGACCTCTCAGCGGCTGTGCGATTTGGCACGCGAGCTGGGCATCTACCTGACCGCCTCGCTCTTCGAAAAGCGCGCCCAGGGGCTGTACCACAACACCTCGATCATGATCGACCCGAAGGGTCAGATCATCGGCAAGTATCGCAAGATGCACATTCCCGATGATCCACGGTTCTTTGAGAAGTACTACTTCACACCGGGCGACCCGCCGCTGCCGGGCCAGCGTGACTCCGGGGCCGCGGCCGGGTGGCAGGTGCAGGACACCGCCTACGCCCGTACCGGGATGCTCATCTGCTGGGATCAGTGGTTCCCCGAGGCCGCCCGCCTGACCGCCCTGCGCGGGGCACAGATTCTTTTCTATCCCACCGCCATCGGCTGGTATCACGGCGAAACCGACTATGACCGTAAGCAGCAGCGCGAGGCGTGGATGACCATTCAGCGCGCCCACGCGATCGCCAACGGCGTGTTTGTGGCGGCGATCAACCGCGTCGGTGTCGAAAAGGACCTGACCTTCTGGGGCTCCAGCTTCGTCGCCGACCCGGGCGGCACCATCATCGCCCAGGCCGACCAGACCAGCGAACAGGTGCTCATCGCCGATTGCGACCTGAGCAAGATCGACATCTACCGCCAGGGCTGGCCCTTCCTGCGCGACCGTCGTATCGATGCCTATAGTGAGTTGACGCGGCGGTTGATCGATGAGTAAACCTCATCGAGGATTGCAAAGTTCAAAATGCAAAGTGCACAATGACTTTGCATGGGCCGTGGACTTTGCACCCTGACCTTCGCAGCGTGAATGTTTGTTTTCAACTTTGCACTTTGAACTTTGCACTCACTCCCCATGCACCACCCTCTCACTGAACTGGCTCGTGAGCTTCGCACGCCCGATGGGACCGCGCGGGAGCTTGGTTATCGTATGCCTGCCGAGTGGGAACCAATCGCGCGGGTTTACGTGACACATCCGCACAATCCGCTGACCTGGCCCAACCGCCTGGCCGAAGCGCAGCGCCAGTTCGAGGAACTGGTGCGCACCATGCGGCAGTATGTGGACGTCCAGAGCACGCAGGAACTGGGCATTCCCACCAACGATTCGTGGATTCGCGACTACGGGCCGATCTTCGTCGTCAACGAAGCGGGTGAACTGGCCTGCCACGACTTCATCTTCAACTGCTGGGGCAACAAGTACGAACCCTATGATGATGACAATGTCGTGCCGCAGCATATCGCTGCCCGATACGAATACCCAATCTGGATTCACAACTTCGTGCTCGAAGGCGGCAGCATTGAGGTGAACGGCAAGGGCACGGTGATGACCACCGAGCAGTGCCTGCTCAACCCCAACCGCAACAGTCACCTGCAGCGCGAGGAAATCGAGATGATGCTGCACGAGACACTGGGCACCAGCCACGTGATCTGGCTGCCCGGTGGCATCGAGGGTGATGACACCGATGGCCACATCGATGATGTGGCGCGCTTCATCCGCGAAGGCACGGTGGCGGCAATCCGCGCGCCTGAGGGCCATCCCGATTACGACGTGCTGGAACGCAACTGGAAAATTTTACAACTCGCGCGGACGGAACAGGGTCGTAAGCTCGACCTCGTTGAACTGCCCGTACCCGACCCGATCAGCTACGACTTTCCCGCGGATGAGTTCGGCCCGGGCGGAACGCGACTGGTGCCCGCAAGTTACGCTAACTTCCTCATCGCCAACGAGGCGGTGTTCGTGCCCATTTTTGGTCAGCGGCATGATGAGGTGGCGCTGCGCCGACTCGAGCAGGCGATGCCCGATCACCGCATCATCGGCGTGCGCAGTGAACACCTCGTGATCGGCCTTGGAGGCATCCACTGCCTGACGATGCAGCAACCACTGACAAAGAGCTGATACACTCCGCGCGTGGGTAAATTGACTCCCAATTGACGGGGAATTTCTCGAGAAAAAAACGAGGCGGTCTGCCCCCGGTCGGCCTAAGATAAGAGCATGACGGGGCCAGTGAGTCGGCAACTCGGGGTCGTGCCGAGGTACGCTTCGGCCATCGCCATCACTGGCCTGGTGGTGGTGCTTCGCACCATCCTCGACCCACTGCTCATGGATTCGCCCGGCGCGATGCTCTTTGCGCTGGCGGTGATTGCCAGTTCTTACGTCGGCGGGCTTGGGCCGTCGCTGCTTACCGCGTGCATCAGCGCAATCACGGTCACTTACTTCTGGGTCGAACCGCAGTATGTGCTGGCGATGACAGGCACCGACTGGGTGAACCTTTTCCTCTTTCTGCTGCTGGCGGTGGCAATCAGTGGTGTGACCACTTCGCTGCATCGCACACGCAACAAGGCGATGGAGCAAAAGAATGATGCGTTGCGAGCACGCGACGCTTTGGCGCAGACCGAGGCGCGTTTCGTCGGCTTCATGCAGCATGTGCCCGCAGCCGCGTGGATCAAGGACCTGCAGGGCCGATACGTCTACGCCAATGATGACGCCTATCGGCTGCTGCACGGCGCGGATCCGCAATCGTTACGACAGGTTTCGGAACTGTTGCAGCCGACGGACGCCGAGCGGCTGGCGGAGATCGATGCACGCGTACTGCTCAACGGCGTTCCCGAAAAAGTTGTTTTCCCGTTGCAGCTTCACAACCGGCTGGGATACTTCGAGCTATACAAGTTCCCGATCCGCAACGCAGGCGGCCGGTCCGTCTTTTGGGGCGGGTTGCTCTTTGACGTGACCGAACGGGAGCTGGCGCAGCAGAAGTTCAATCGTGAGGTCGCGTTCCGTCGGGCGATCGAGCGGGCGCTGCCTTCGGGCATCGCAGCCATCGACAACGAAGGCCGGCAGACCTATGTCAGCCCCGGCCTTTGTCGCATGGTGGGTTATTCGGAAGAGGAACTGATCGGCCAACATCCACCGTTCATCTATTGGCCTGAAGATCAGCTTGAGGCCATCGAACGCCTGCTCCAGGAGATGCGAGCGGACACCACCAACAATATCCACTCCGCGGAGCTTCAGTTCCAGCGTCGTGACAAATCGCGCGTGGATGTCATGGTGCAGGTCGCCAAGATTCACGATGAAGAAGGCAACGCGATGGGCTGGCTGGGCGCGGTTACCGATATCACCGAACGCAAGGAATACATGCGATATCTTGAGCAGTTCACCGAGATGCTCGAACAGCGTGTGGCGGAGCGCACCGCCATCGCAGAGCAACGCGCCCATCAGCTTCGGATGCTCAACGCGGAACTGGTGCAGACCGAGCGGCGCGAACGGCGGCGCTTCGCCACGCTGCTGCACGACCATCTGCAGCAGTACCTGGTCGCGGCAAAGATGAAGGCGGCAGCTGCAATGCGGCACACGATGCCGGATGGTGAACGTCTGATGACCGAGGTGCAGTCACTGATCGACGACGCGATTTCCGCGACGCGCACACTGACGTTTGAGCTGTCACCGCCGATGCTCGACAAGGGGCTGATCCCCTGCATGAACTGGCTGGCGCGGAACATGGAGGAGAAACACAATCTGCGTCTGCACATGCGTCTGGATGAGACGGCGGAGCCTTCCTCCGAAGCGGTGCGGATGCTGATGTTCGAGGTGGTGCGCGAGCTGCTCTTTAACGTTGCCAAGCACGCGCGCGTGCAGTCGGCGAGTGTCGAAATGCACAAGCGCGATTCGCATATGGAAATGGTGATCGCCGACAACGGCGTGGGCTTCGATGTGGACACGGCTCTTCTGAGCAATGGTGAACACTTCGGACTGGCCAGCGTGCGCGAACGTCTGGAGGCAATTGACGGTGAGCTGCACATCGACAGCCGCATCGGCGGTGGCACGCGCATCACCGTCACCGCACCCCTGTCTGGTGACAAGGTTCCCGTCACCAGTCACACGTAATCCTACATCACACATCGCCAAATCATTTCATCTCCGCTGAGCCGCCTCTCGATCGTGATAGCTCGCCCACAGGTTCTGTCTGCAATGGCGATATACGGTCGCCAGATGTTCGTGAACTGTGGGATGATCACGCAGATACGGAATGGCTCGCTGAAGCAGCTTGAGCGCAACCGTGTGGTTGCCACGCTTGTGTTCGATCCAGCCAAGCGTGTCGAGCAGATAAGCTTTGTCTGCATCCTCGCCGGGCGCGTTCTGCAGGACAGTGGTCGCGATACGATGAGCCTGTTCGAGCTGGTCTGGTCGATATTCCGCGAGCAGATAAGCCAGATCGTTACCCACATTCATCGCCGCGGAACCACCCGCCCGCCACAGGCGCATGTAATGTTCGATGGCGGCATCATTCATACCCGCGCGTTCCAGCGCCTGTGCCAGATAATGCTGCACATAAGGATTGTCCGGCTCACGCCTGGCCAGTTGCTCGAAGAGTGGCACACTCGCGGCGTGCTGACCTTCCATCTGATGTCGTCGCGCCGCGACATACAGCCGCAGGCTTGGCGGTAGCACCTCGTCATCATCCGGTTCTGCGAACTGCGCCAGCATCGCATGAGCGATGGCGACGGTCGGATCAAGCGCGATTGCCTGTCGACAGAGGTGCTGTGTCAGTTGCACAAACGCGGCGTCCTGCGCGAGCATCGCCATCGCGACATAGCGATATGCCTGTCGGGATGATGTTGAGACGCCAGCCGAATCGATCGCCTGAAGCAGATCGCTACGGAAGATGATGCCATGCGCGATGTGATTTTGCAGCGCTGCACGCGCATCATCGTGATGGCCACGCGCCATCGCCAGAACATACTTCACCAGTGGAGATGGCGGCGGAGCGTCGGTGGCTGGCTTGCGATCAAGAAGGAAGCCCAGCACCACAGCCCGGGGCAACTGCTTTAGCGAATCGTCGGCATCGTAAAGCTGCTCAGCCTGCTCACGCTGATCGAGCGCCAGATGCAGCAGCAATATCACCTCGCGCACAGCCGGATCTGGTTCCGTTGCGTTCAATTGGCGCACCACCTGAAGCGCCGCGTTCCAGTCGCCTCGCTCGGCGTACATGGTGACCAGCGCCAATGCCCACGGGCGACGTAGCGTTTCATCCAGCGCTTCGACCGTCACTGCCGGGGCACACCACTCCACCAGCATCTGGCGATGCGTTTCATCCTCCACCGCCAGCACAGCTTCGACAATCGCCGGGATATGTGCAACATCCTTCATCAACGCGGTGATGCGCTGTCGTGCATTGTCCACGCGTTCCTCCTCCAGGTCGCACTGAGCAAGCAGCACCTGTGCATCCGTATACCGCGTCGACTCACGCGCGATCCGATTCAGCACACCACGTGCGCGCATGTGCTCGTTCATTGTCAGCCACATCTGCCCCAGTTGCAGCGCTATGGCTTGATCGCTGGGCATCATCGTTTGTTCCAGGCGATCAAACGTTTCGCGCGCAAGACCGTTCAACCCTACCGCCAGGTACATGTTCCCCAGTGAAACGAGTGCTTCAGCCTGTGCCTCGTAACCCAGTTCCGCCATACGAATGTACGTCGCTTCCGCGGCTGGATAATCGCGCATCCGCATCTGCGTCGCGGCCAGTGCGCGCCACGGTGTCACATCGCGCGTCCTTGAGGTGATCGCTTCAAATGCACGCGCGGCTTCTGCCAATTGTCCCGTCTGCAGGAGTAATTCCGCCCGCCATGACATCAACGCCGTGTTGCCCGGCTGCCGCTCCAGCCAGCCGTTCACCAGCACCAGCGCCTGATCATGCTGCTCACGTTGCACCAGCCGCCGCAGCACTTCCAGCGCCAACCCTTCCTTCGATCCATCCACGCGGTTTACCAGCGCCTCCAGTTTCGCGTTCGCAGTCGCTGCATCGCCCACCTGCGCCAGAATGTCGACCTGCAGTAAGGTCGCTTCGTCCGTGAGTGTGTCCGCAGCAACGAGCTGATCGAGCGTCGCCAGCGCTCCCGCGCTGTCACCCTTTCGCATGTATGCCTGCGCGATCGACTGCGCCATCAGCACCGCCAGTGGATGCCTCGCCTCGATCAGTACGTGCAGGTCGGGTGAGAGCAACGCAATTGCGCGATCATGCTCGCCCTGAGCCATATATAGCTGCGCCACCGTCCAGTTTTTTAACGGCGCATCTGCATTCAGCACGCGCTGAGTCATCTCGATACCCTGCGCAGCACGATCGTGCCGAATGAAGAACGCCGCAACGATGCGATGCGCCTGCAGACTACCCGCCTGCTTTGCCAGAAACGCGAGTATCTGCTGCTGTGCCTCGTCGATGCGTCCGCGCCCTTCCTCGATGGAACTGAGCAGAAGGTGCAGCAGCGGATCGGGGTTTTCCATTGCCAGCCGCCGCCGACAGATCGCACTGGCCTCATCCAGCCGATTCTCCTGCATGCGTTTCATCGCCAGCATCACCGGCCAGTCCTCTTCGTTCAGCGCGCGAGTCTGCACCTGCTGCAAATGACGTCGGGCCTCATCGTGTCGACCGAGCAGGTGATAGACGCGAATCGCCAGATCGCGGGCAGCGATGTTCTCCGGGGCAAGCTGCACCGCCTGTTCGATCTGAGTCACCGCGCCCTGCGCATCGTTCAGCCCGATCAGCGCGTGTGCCAGCAGCAGTCGCGCCTGAGGGTTACGCGGCTGCTGGGCAACCACGTTTTGCAGCGCCTCCGCTGCTGGTCCGTATGCCTGCCGTGAAAGATCGAACCGGCCCATCAGATAGCGCACACCCGGATGGTCCGGCTGCACTACAGACAACTCCTGCAGCATCTGCGCCGCTTCGTCATTTCTGCCCTGCGCCAGCATCGCTTCCGCCAGCGCCAGCCGCACCTCGAACGCATCCGGACGGGCCTGATTGAGCCGTCGCGCGAACGCCTCCACCTTGTCGAAGCGTCCCAGATACCGGTAGCCGTCGATCAGCACGCTCAGGTGTGCATCGTTCAGTTCGGACAGCTTCTCCGTTTGTTCCAGCAGTTGAGCCACCGCCGCCCGATTTTCACGCGAACGTTCCAACTGCATCTTCAGCATGATGACCTGCGCGTCAGCCGGATCATGCTTGTAGATATCCTGAATGTATGGCTCCGCATCGCTGAGCTGCCCCAGCCGCACGAGCGTCTGCATGTAGGCGTACCGCGTGTCCTGATCGGAACCATTCAGTTGCACTGCGAGGCGAAGTGGCTTTCGCGCCGCCGCGTAATCGCCTTTGGCCAGGAGCGTTCGACCATAAAGTGACTGCACCGTCGCCGAACCGGGCAGCGCATTGGCCAGCCGGGTCAGATGCTTTTCCGCCACCTCATACTGCTGCTGACGAAACGCACACAACGCCAGCAGGTATTCAGTATCTGCGTGGCCCGGCTGCTGTTTCAGCGCATTGGTAAGCAGCGTCTGTGCCCGCGCCCAGTCCTCATCCAGCACCATCAATCGGGCATTGACGAGCTGCCACGTCGCACTGCCGCGATCGCGATCGGCCACACTATCGCGCAGTGTCGCGCCCAGTTGTTTCACCGCCTCGATATCGTGCTCCTGCGATGGA
>Ga0207864_1004592_pt1 | contig 10325 bp, 9 predicted proteins | sample HigsolmetaAR202D_FD_184834 | JGI IMG/M metagenome (GOLD analysis project Ga0207864, IMG submission 184834) | Ionic liquid and high solid enriched microbial communities from the Joint BioEnergy Institute, USA - AR20-2-D (SPAdes) (version 2) ...
ACGCTTCTCACAGCAGGGAATATCGGTCTTACACCTCAGAAACCCCTACCATCCCTACCACCGGCCTTCACTCAGTCAGTGCCTAAGTCACACAGCACCACACCCGAGTCAGTGACGAAAGTACTCTTCCCAACTCCTACCTCACTTGAGCTCACGAATGAGCAACTACGACAGCAGGAGTCTCTGGAAGCTTTCTTGGAGTACGTCGAGAGCGGGTGAGACCGCCGCGGACCGCCCTCTGATCCCTATCGGCCGATAGCGATGGTCTCGCGTCCTAGGTCTTTTGACCCTCACCTGTGAGAGTGTAGTTTCATCACCTAGCTGTGATTTTTGGTGATATTTTCAAGTTGGCTGACAATGTTTGAGCAAGGTTCAGACTGATTTAGTCACGAATTATTCACAGATTCTTGCTCCTGTGCACCATGGCTACCCGACAGGGGTAGGCTGTCGGGTGCCCCTCTAATTTGGTACCAACTCAAGTTTGGTCAGACACTAGTATAGCTACAGCTATCCAACAACAACAATGTGTACGCGTCTGTGTATAGTACCCGTGTGCCTCGTATTCTGGAAGAGCATGAACACCTTCATTCAAAAATGTGTACGTACGCGACTCGACCTGTATTGTAGCATATACTGCTTCGCGACGCTTGACCGGAATACCTAAATAATCATCTATCAAGCGACCACATTGCTCGATCGATCGTCCCTAGTAAAACGGCATTTAAATGGACACGGATTGAAAACAATCAACAGAGTGCGCAACAGGGCTGAAAGACACAAAAATAGTTATAGGAGAGAAAGAGCTAAAATAAGCAACAATCGACAAGCACTCCTGCCTCCTCAGGCTCAATGATCTCAACAGTTACAGCATTGCCGTCGTGGTAAAGTATGAAATGAGGTACATAGCCTTCTGGGACCTCCGCCAGATCTGACCAACTGGCACTCTTCTTGTCCCTTAGGCTGAACACAGTGAACTCGCGCTTCTCCAAGTCCAGAACGCAGTCGTACATGTCACCGCTGCGCATCTTCGAGAATAACTTGATACGATTGGGCCTGTCCGGGTCGCCGGCTTTGAAGCGCCACAAGGTCCAACCCTCAAATCCGGTGAACGTCCAGTCAAAATGAAGGTTCTCCCACGCAGAGCCTTCTTTGATCTCCTCAGGCCGCCACGGACGGTGAATGCCAATAAAGATCTCACCCTCCCTCTCATCAAATCCATCGACTCGCACACGCCACGCATGCCTGCCGCTGCTGAGCGGTGTGTCGCCCTGAATGAAGCCCGGGGGAGGGCGGCTGCAGTAGTAGTCGGGAAAAGGCTTCACCCAGCAGTGTCGCGCTGAGTAATCCGAGAGCCGCTCTATCGGGCCTTTGAGGCCTGGTGCACCGCTGGCCAGTTTCCATCGTACGACTGCGCGAAGGTAGTGCCACAGAGTTGACGAGGCGGCAGGGCAAAAAGAACGGTTGGCTTACTTCGACAATACTCGAAGATCTCGTTGACTAACTGCTTTGGCAGGTGGATGAAGGGGAATGTCGCTCCATCAAAGAAGGCCATGAGCTCGCCGGACAGCGCCTCCTCCTTTTCATGGAGACCTTTGCGACGGTGGCAGAATCAGGCAGAGCAGCCAATAGGCGAATGAAAAACGCTTACGATTTGAAGACGGAGCAAGCGACGCCATCTGCAGTTCTGACTGATTCTGCAATTGCAAAATTGCAGGCACCCCGACAAACTAACAACTATCAATTCGGATTCCGCGCCCCGACGAAAAATGCACGGCATCTTAGCATTGTCTGCCTTTTTCGAGATAAAGGCGAATCCGAAATCTCTGCTCATAGCCTCATAGTTCTTTACACAGCGGCAGTGGCTGCGGCACACTGCTTTCTCGCTTATCCGGTTAGATCAAGGGTTCAGCTTGCTGCCCTGATGTCCACGCATGCATAGACTCAATCAGTCTTCCGCTTGATATGTCTGGAAGCATTTGCCCGCAAGCGGGATTCAGCCCTGCTGGCGGGAAGGTTCCTGCTCTGGCGGCGGCGAACGGAAGCCTCCCGTGCTATCTACGGTTGCATCTGGCAGATGGAAGATGCAGCAGCAGCAGTAGCGCTGACTCTCAATTCGGCAGCAGTGCTTGGTCCTGCTTTCAGCTCACTTCCGCTCGTCCTGCTGAAGCTGCGACATGCTGCGCGCCTTTCTAAAGAACTGGCCTGTTCAGCTTGGTAAGTTTGGGATTTTCTTGCTTGGCTGTTTCTGAGTTCCTGCGTTGTTTCCCTTTCCCTTTCTCTTTCTCTTTCCCTTTCCCTTTTCCTTTTCCCCTTTCCTCTTCCTCTTCCTCTTCCTTTTCCTTTCCGTTTCCCTGTCTCTGCCCCTGTCTTCGTTTCTCTGTCGCTGTCTCTCTGTCCCTCTGTCTTACTTTTACCATTACGGTTTTGCGTCTTTCCATGCCATTTTGTTCATTTCGCTCTGCATTGTATCGGACTTGTCTCTATCGTTCTTTGGTCGAGCAATGCCTCCATGTTACTTGTGCAGCTTTGCATACAGAGGTCCATATGTCCTTTATGGAATGCGGATGTAAGGCTTCTCTCTCTGCTTCGGCTTCGATGTTTGCTTGCTCTTGCCAGCTGTTTGTATGGAGGCTGTCTGCTGCCGTTCTGCGCTTACAATCTTCGACTTTTCAACGCCTGTCCTTTGCTCGTTCTTCTGCTTCCTCCCTTCTCGACCTTCGTCCCATCTCTTCCTTCCCTTCCAACCTCCCGTATTTCAGAGCGCCCTTGATTACTTCGGCCGCGCACGTACCAAGAACGCGAAGGGTGTCACAATTCCCAGTCAAATGGTGAGTTAACGTTTTAGTTTTCCGGTTGGCACTGTTGCTTATCTTCACATTGGCTTTGTGCACATCTGGTGGTTTACTGTTATGTGTTGTCTTGAATAGTCTGTTTGAGCTTCGTCTTCTTGTTGTTGCTGTTGTACTTCATTCTTTGCCGTTATTCATCTTCCTGCCCGCAGCACTACGTCCACTATTTCGAGAACTACTGCCGTCTCAAGGTATTACACGCTGCTCCTTTTCTTTTGTTTTCGATACGATTTGTATCAGTTGTTAACCAATCTATCAGCTAGTCGCGTTGTATGCTCAACATCGTTATTTCCTATCCTGTTCTCTACTTCGCACAGCAACTGTCCCTGCCGATGCCCGGCCCGATGACGCTCTTCCTCAATGCCATCGTGCTGCACAGTCCGCCCTCGCACCTCATGTCGCCCGGCGCCGTCTACTTCACCATCAGGCAGAACTATGGTGCGTGTCTGCTCTTTTCGCTGCCCTTGCTTTATTTGGCGAACTGTTTGAATCGCCTGTTGTTTGTTTCTTTGCTGTGAACCGCTGCCTTTTATCTAGTTTCCTTTCGTTGTGTGTGTACCCTCCTATGTTCGTGTGATAACGCTCTGACTCTGTCCTCTCTATCCCTCTCCTCTCCCCGCTTTGACAGAGAGCACCCGCAAGTTCAAGAACTCGGGCAAGACGGAGATCGTGCCGTACATCTACAAGGAGCACAACGCAATCGTCTTCGACTTCTCCAACAGGACCGTCGGCCTCTATGATGTGAGCCTTTGCGTTGCGTATCTGTACTTTAATGCGTTTTTCATCGTCCTCATGTGTGCTCGTGTGTTTCCTGTGCTCTGATTTGGGCTGAAGTGTCTGCTTTGTTTCCATTTCCAAAGTGACATCTCTTCTATTGTACACTGTTCCTGCTGACAGGGTTCGAGTTCTACAACAAGTCTCCGCTCGGCCTGAAATCATTTCAATTGGTGAAATTTCAGATGTTGCCCGGACTTGCCCCGTTTGGGCCCTTTAGGGACTAGGGGCTTGCATTGTGAATTACAGGTTCCAAAATTTATCAATAGCATCTCAGCAGGCCCCCAACTTTGTGCGAACAAGGCAATTTGATGTCGCACGGTTCCTTTTGCACTTTCTTGCACGTTCCTGAACTTTCTTCTGGTTTAGGATTGGCTGCGCCTCGCCGATGCGCCTTTGGGCCATATTCTTTTGTGCGTTCCTCCCTGTTGCCAACTTTGGCATGGCTCGCCGACCGGCCGGTGGGGATGCTTTGATCCCCGTGCCTTTGGAGCCCCGCTTCATGGAAACTTCAATCCCCGGAGATCTTAAGTTGGTGCGAACAAATACCGACCCGGAAAATACGCTCTCTGTTCCTGATTTGAGGCGTATCCCGCTATCACTAGCCGCCTTCGAGGAGGACCACGTCAACGAGTATGAGAACCTTGCGCTTTTCATGCCTATTGCTACTATCGTTTGCTGGCTGGGGAACGTTTTGTCTAACTAATCGCGTTCTGTTTTTTCTTAGGGATTTCGCTCACTCGAAGAAAAAGCGTGACATTTTGAAAGCCTTCGTTCGCCATCTTGTTGAAACTCACAGGGAACAGCCTGTCTACATCCTCGATGCCTTTGCCGGTAAGCTTCTAGAACGCGTTATAGCTTTGCCTGACGTACATTAGGTAACTAGGCCCCGGTGCACATCAAAGTTCAGTAGGCGAGATCCCTGGATCTCCGCAGGTTATCCTCGAGGCTCTCCTGGAGGTCGAACGCAGATTAGGGACTCCCCTCAACCACATGTACGTCCTATTCAACGACGCAAACTGGTGCAAGCGGCTGTACTTAGTCAAGCATCTGCAAGCTACGTTTCCCACTGTTTTCATTGATCAAGTGCGACAAGCAGAACGACATGAGCTGGACAATGCGGAGGTGGTAGTGACCGCAACGAAGTTTGGCACCGACGATCTTCTCAACGACGGCGAGTGGGGATTTCTGCAACGTGCATCCCCGGGAGGCCACCGGCCGATTCGATTTGCGTTCATTGACCCGTATGGATGGTGAGTTAGTCGGCGTTTTAGTTTTGCGCTTTTGAGTCGTTCCACCACTTAGCGTTACGATTTCACGTTTTTTGAATGAATGTATAATTACTCGTCAAGGAACAGGACTCGGATACACCGACGCGTGCTAACTGTGAGCAACATATCGCAGCGTACCCGAGAACACGTCGCAGCTCAGGGGTTGAGGAAGAAGGGTTCACAAATCGGAAGTGAAACGCAACAGACATACATATTGCAGTAGAGACAGACAACTCATTAAATAATCAAAGGCAAGCCAAGATGAGCAGGGACTTAAGGGAGGTGCGCGTCATAGGCTGCGAAGTTCATGTACAGTTCGTAAGAAGGTACCAGTCGCTTCCAGGACGCGTTTGGCAACACGGAGTTCTCGTGTGGTGAGCTGTCCCAGCACCAAGGAAGGGGAGAGGCGAACACCCAGTAGAGCGAGTGCTTCCTGTAGCTGACGCCGAGCCTCGCTGTACTTGGGGCATTCCAACACGACATGATCGATCGTTTCGTTCCGCCCAGTGTCGCACTCTTGGCAGACTGCGTCAGCTGAGAGTCCCAGCCGATGTTGGTGGTGCCTCAGGTAGGAGCGGGCGAATCTTAGCCTGGCTCTCAGCACGAATGTCGCGCGCTCATCGTGTTGGAGATACAGCGCCAAGCCGGGCTCGTCATCGCGGCGCCAGCTCTGGAGAGCGCCCTGCCGCGAGGTGCGCCAATCCCTATAGGACAGCAAAAGGGCGATGCGCTTAAGCTGCCGAGGCCTGATGCACTGCAAAGCAGTAGAGCGCTTGCGGGACAACTCAGGAGATTCGTCCGGTCGAATGAGCCTCTTCTCAGGGCGAACTAACGGTTGCCACTCGGATTGCCACAGAGTCAGTGCTTGGTAGGGCAGGGCATCTTGGTCAGGTTCGCCACCGAAGCACCTGCTAAGGCAAGAGTGGAACTTGGAAACCGCAGGGAGCTGACCCTTAAGGTAATCAGAGCGATAACCACAATCAATAGACTTAGCCGCCCACGAGAGGAGGTAGTGCTGCCATGTGCGCTGGAGCGTAGGTATTCCGAGTTCGGCCAGGACGCTCTCGGACTGTGCAGAGTCGGGTAAACCCAGGGCCTTCCGCAGCGGTTTCAGCATGCAACGCTGCAGGTTCGTAAGGTCAGTCGGCGAGGGCCTCCAAAACGGGAAGCCGTAGATGATCCTCGCCCGGACAATCGCGAGTACAAGCGCCCTGACCACCCTGACAGAGCGCACACCAGCTGCAATACGGCACAGCAAATGGCTAGCGGCCTTAGCTTTTGCGAGCACCCTCTGGGCGTGGTGGTGCCACGAAAGCGTCTTGGTAAACCAAACTCCGAGGTAGCGGACATACTCGACAGCTGTCAAAGGCCTACCACCAACAAAGAGGTTAGGGGTGTATCGCCGAGAGGAAAATACAATAAACACGCTTTTATCAAGGTTAATGACTAGCTTCCACTTAAGCGTCCATCGGTAAAGCACATCCAGGCCCTTCTGTAGCTGGTCGTCTCCCGCGGAGCCAAGGTTCCTGCCACGCGCTGCGACATCGTCGGCAAAGAGCTGGCAAGTGCAATGGACGCGCTCCATCTCCTCTGGCAAGTCGTCGATAAGGACGCAGAAGGCCAAAGGTCCACTAATGCTGCCCTGTGGAACTCCAGCGGAGATAGGAAAGAGATCAGATCGGTAGCCGCCAGAGATGACTTGAAAGGAGCGACCAGATAAGAAGGCATCGAAAAAACGCCAAACACGTGGACCAACACCCTTTTTGTGCAACTTATAAAGAAAGGATGTATGATCAACACGATCGAAGGCCTTAGAGAAATCAATAAAGGCAACCGAGCGATGGTAATTGACTCGGCGGTCCTTCTCCTCTCGTTCCCGTTGGAGTGCATCGCGCGCCGCTTCTGCGAGGAGGTAGATCTGGTCTCCGCACGAGCGTGCCGGACGGAAGCCCGCCTGGCTTGGGCTGAGGGGAATAGAGGAGGAGATGCGGGTCAGCACCAATCTCTCAAAGACTTTACAGAGAATACAGGTTAGGGAGATCGGGCGGTAGGAGCTGGCAAGCTCTCTTGGGCCATCCCCTTTATAGATAACAGTAACATAGGCTTTCTTCCAAAGAGAAGGCAAAACACCACGAGCCCAAAAGAAGTTCAGGGCTTTCAAAATCAGTAGAACGAGTGAGTGAGGAGCTCGAGAGAGGAAGAAGGGGTGGATGTCATCGGGTCCGTAAGCCTTCTTGGTATCAAGGCGGTGGAGCTCTCGTTGTAGCTCCTTGAGCGTGAAGTCCTTCTCTCTAGAATCTGTGGGAGAGACTGGGAGTGGCGCAGTGCGTAGTGCAGCAACGGTATTAGCGACCTCATTATGGTGGTCGACGACATCCTGCGGAAGGTTCTGTCGCTGCACTGGGGAGAAGACGCTGGACAGGTAAGCAGCCACGTTGTTCAGCGCCTCTCGAGGAGACGACGGCAGGGAGCCATCAAGGCCCTGCACCGAGAAAGGAGGTGAGTAGGAGGACCTCGTTTGCTTGCGCCACTCCCTCCAGTTTATCGTGCCATCAGGCGTGACGAGGCTCTCAGTGCAGCGCAGGCGGTAAGCAGCTTGGGCATCAGCGACCGTGCGCTTCCAGTCCTTCCTTGCCTGCTCGAGGCGACGGGCAGCTTTCTCTCTGCTGGTAGTTGTCTTAGCGCGATGGTGGGCCCTCCTCGCACGCTTGAGTTCACGATACGCCGCTTGTAGTTGCTCCTTGTAGGCGTACCACCAGGGTTTGCCTCGAGCAGGCCTGTAGCTGTGAGGGATTGACACAGCGGCACCGAGTATTAGCGATTGGCATATGAAGCCGTAGACCTCGTCAGCAATGCGCTGAGGCGGCGAGTCCGACGAGAGGGTCTTTTCGGCAGCTCGGATAAAAGGAGGACTCACGATATTGCACGCCACTTGAAACCCAATGGAGTTGGCACGTTGGGTGTACCAACGGGGCCGCACATGCACAGGAGGGAGATAAACAGGAGGCAGGGTTAGCAATAAGGGGAAATGGTCAGAGTCGAGAGCGGAGTCAGCGTCTATAGATAAGGAGCTAAATAGGTGCGGGCAGTTGGTAAGAAACAAGTCCAAAATATTTCCGCGGATATGAGTGCTTATTCGGTGGGCTAGTGTATGGTTTAAGACCGTGAGGCGAAGAGAAGTACACAAGTCAAAGAGACGAGAACCATATTGACAGGGGCGATCCAATCCCTGCCGGGACCAGTGTGGGTGATGCGCGTTGAAGTCGCCTCCGACGAGGATTGGGGCGCCATCCTCGCAGGCGGTACGCAGGTCAGCCTCGAGGCTATTCCATCCTGCACGGCCATCGGCATCTCTCCGGTAGACACAGAGGACGCGGAGAGGGTGAGACACACCCGGCAACCAACACTCAACACCCAGAACATGAGGAGAAGAGAGAGACAGGGAAAGCTTCTGAGCAGGGATGCTTTTCTTCACGAAAATCGCGCACCCAGAGGAATCAGAGCTAAAAGGACGTGCAAAACAAGTGTAGCCAGGAAGAGAAGGGGTAAAGTTTACCGCAACTTTGAGCTCAGTGAGAAGGATTAGAGAGGGGAAAGGAGAACGAGAAGCTTTAAGAGCGTCGAGATAGAGGAGTAGCTGCTGCCTGTGAGCTTGATAGCCGTTGCAGTTCCAGAGGAGTACTGATCCAGATACTGCCATGGTTAGCGATTAGGGGGCTCGTCGTGGTCAGAGCTCTTCTTATTCCCAGCATCGTCGCCAGCCTTTCTCAGAGCCTGGCGGGTATTCATAGCAGGCCCAGAGTGCAGCTCCACGCCGACGAGAATGCCCTGTGAGCTTATCCTGGCATCAGCACCTTGGCGCGGGGCCTTGCTCTGCTGCTGCTTTGGTGGCAGCTTAGCCTCTACAGCAGACACGGTGCTGTCAGGGTGAGCGAGGGCAGAGAGTGCAGAGCTAGCGGCGACCCTGGCTGCTTCTCCGTCGAAAAGGTTGCTTTCGGGAAGCGGCGGAGGCAGGGTTTCAGGCTCAATGGCAGAAGGAGAGGGGGACTGAGGAGGAGTAGCAACAACAGCAGCGACAGAGACCGAGGCAGAGAGCTCGGGAGAGGCAGGAGAAGGGGTCGGAGGTAGGGAAGGCGAGAGAGGAGGGCTGTCAGTGCGAGGAGCTTGCCGTGCTACGCGCTTGCGCTCCTGCAGGAGTGAGCTAACAAAGTTCAGAGCGGACTTCAACTCATCACGCAGCGACAAAAGGTCGTTATCCGAAAGGTGAGCAGACGATTGATCATTTTCAGAGGGGAGGAACTTGTTCAAACACAATGCAAGGGGGCGAAATAAGCAAGAACGGAGAGAGTAGATTTCTCTTTCAAGGTTGGCAACTTTCGTAGACAAGTCAGAGGTATCAAGAGCGAGAGGCTTCCAGACGCTTGAAGAGTTAGAGAGGCGAGGGAAGTCGGAGAGGGAATGCGGATTTGGTGGGGGGTGAGCAGGACGGATGATCGGCACTCCGGTCCTTGGCATCAGCGGTACCCACTGCGGTTCCTTGGGGCAGCGAGTGGCAGGGTGCTGGCCGCGGCAGATCTTGCAGCACAGAGCCGCCTTGCATGCGCCAGCCAGGTGACCAGGCGTGCCGCATCTGGAGCAGCAGGCAGAGGGGGCTTTACACTTCTCCTTGGTATGACCAGGCTCCAGGCAGCGGAAGCAGCGGGTGTGGTGCCGTTTCTCCCACCGAAGATTCATCCTCTGCTTGGCAGGCCTGGTCACCTTGAAGAGCTTCTCCACATCTTTGAGCTGCACCCGCATCTGGACCCAGACCAGCTCCTTCTCTCCTCTCTTCTCCCTCTGTACTCCATCTACCTTGATATCGTGCAGCGCAAGGTGATCCGCTATCTGTTCGGGGGTCAGACTCGGCAGGAGGTTAACCCTAACCCTGAGCCAGCCTTCACTAGATGAGCGGGGGCGGATAGTGCCCCCATTCTCCTGGGCGGATCTCTCAAACCTCGAGTAGTCCTCAGTTGGGATATCGAGGGAGAGCTCTACCTCAACCTCGACAGACCCATCTGGACCATCCCCCAGCTTTTCTAACTTCCTGAGAAAGAGATTCTTATGGTAGTTAGGCGACAAGGCGTCGTCCCTTCCAAGCCAATGGCAAAGAAGGAACCAAGCCTTGTGCCTTCTATCCTGTGGCCGACGGATCGCGATCTCACAGGTCTCTAATTGGCTCCTATTTAGCTTAGTGCGAAAGGTGAGCAACACCTTCCGCTCCTTCTGGTCCGCACCCGACATCTTCGCCAGGTGGGGCAAAAGTAACGGAGGGTGTGAGACCCACCAATCAACTCACGAAGACGCGCCGAATCTGTTGGTAGCACTAACTCGGAAAGTGTATTTCGACTTGTCCTTGAATTTGACATACCCATTTTCAGCAACGAGCAGTCAG
>Ga0207864_1004595_pt1 | contig 10321 bp, 12 predicted proteins | sample HigsolmetaAR202D_FD_184834 | JGI IMG/M metagenome (GOLD analysis project Ga0207864, IMG submission 184834) | Ionic liquid and high solid enriched microbial communities from the Joint BioEnergy Institute, USA - AR20-2-D (SPAdes) (version 2) ...
ACAGAGCCAAGGCGGCGATCAAAGGAACCCCCACCCCCACTCAGGAGGCGGAAGGAGCCAAAACAACACAAACTCGGCTGTAAAGACAAACAAACACGCGCTGTTGAGTTCTCAAGAAACAACCGCCGACCGTCTACAAGAACCCCCACCCACGAGGGCCTCTTCCCCAGCCACGGCAACCGCATCAGATTGTCAACCCCACCGGCAGCCCGAAAACCACCGGAAGGGACCGCCCGGAGCCTCCCCGCGAAACCCTCCGCAGTTCCGCTCCGTTCGTGTGCCTCACTTTATCGCCTTCTGACCGTTCCACCAAATCGGCGTTCTGGTCAGGCGACCGCGGAAATGACTCCACGGCCCTTCTTCCCCGCACCGAAGAAACGCCAGCGAATGGCGCTGCTTCGTGCACGGAAAGCACCCGGTCGAACCGATCGGCTCTGGTACCGAGGGGACCGCGGGGCGGACGCCGACGCGTCCATGTCACTCCGCGAGGCTCCGGATCCGGCTGCCCTCACTCGATCGAGGAGTTCAGTTCCCGGTCATCCGGCTCACCGATTTTACCCGCTCGGAGTCGGTGCTCTGACCATCTCCGGCGGATCCGCGGGCGGAGTCCGCCGACCCCTGCCCGCATCGGCTCGAAGCACATTACCCCATGCTCCGCAGGACGCAAACCGGCACCCCCGGGGTGTCCCGCCGCGGCACGTGCGGACGCCGTCCGCGGCGGTTCCGCCCGTGTCTCAGCCGAGCTCGCGGATCCTTCGGGCGAGCGCCCGGAAGGCGATGCCGCGGTGGCTGATCGCGTTCTTCTCCTCCGGGCTCATCTCCGCCGTGGTGCGCGTCTCCCCCTCCGGCACGAAGATCGGGTCGTAGCCGAAGCCGTTCGTCCCGCGCGGCTCGGTGGTCAGGCTGCCGCGGAACACCCCCTCCACGACGTGCTCCTCCCCGGTGGGCAGCACCAGCGCGGCAGCGCAGACGAACTCGGCGCCACGCCGCTCCGGCGGGGTGTCGGCGAGCTGGTCGAGGACGAGTTCGAGGTTGGCCGCGTCCCGGTCGCCGCTGCGCTCGCCGAACCTGCCCGACCAGCGGGCGGACAGGACTCCGGGCATGCCGTTCAGTTCGTCGACGCGCAGCCCCGAGTCGTCCGCGACGGCCGGCAGACCGGTGTGCCCGGCGATCGCCCTGGCCTTCAGCAGGGCGTTTCCGGTGAAGGTCGGCTCGGTCTCGGGCACGTCGGGCGCGTCCGGGTAGCCGTCGAGGCCGCGGACCTCGATGTCGAGGCCCGCTTCCCCCAGGATCGCGCGCAGCTCGGGGACCTTCTTGGCGTTGCGGGTGGCGAGAACGAGGGTGCTGATACGGCTCACTCTGACAGTGCCTTCTTCTGGATCTCGGTGAGTTGGGCGCATCCGGCCACGGCCAGGTCGAGGAGGGTGTCCAGGTGGGCGCGGTCGAAGGGGACCTTCTCCGCGGTGCCCTGGACCTCGATGAACTGGCCGGTTCCGGTGACGACGACGTTCATGTCGGTCTGCGCCACCGAGTCCTCCAGGTAGTTCAGGTCCAGTCGGGGCTGCCCCTGGACGATGCCGACGCTGACCGCGGCGACCGACCCGGTCAGCGGGTTGTTCTTGAGGTTGCGCTGCCTGCGCAGGTACTTGACGGCGTCGACGAGGGCCACGTAGGCGCCGGTGATGGCGGCCGTGCGGGTGCCGCCGTCGGCTTGCAGGACGTCGCAGTCGAGGGTGATGGTGTGCTCGCCCATCGCCTTGAAGTCGACGACCGCGCGCAGCGACCGCCCGATGAGACGGGAGATCTCGTGGGTGCGGCCGCCGATCTTGCCCTTGACGGACTCGCGGGTGCCCCTGGTGTCCGTGGCCCGGGGGAGCATGGCGTACTCGGCGGTGACCCAGCCCTCTCCGCTGCCGCGCCGCCACCGGGGGACGCCGTCCTCCACGGTCGCGGCGCACAGCACGCGGGTATCGCCGAACTCGATGAGCGCGGATCCTTCGGCGTGCCGGAGCCAGTTGCGCGTGATGCGCACCGGGCGTAGCTGGTTCGGGGTTCGTCCATCAGGTCGAGGCATGGGGTGAGCCTATCGGCGCGCGTGGGAAGCCACGGCCACCTGATCGGCGAACGCTGGGTTCGACCACGCGCGACGGGTTGCGGCTCTGCTTCGTGTCCGCGGGCGCGGCTCAGGCTCCCGCGGTGATCTCGTGGACCTCTCCGGGGACGGCGAGCCCGATCGGACCGTTGTAGGTGCTCCGCGCCTCGGCGAGGGTGCGCTCGTTGTCGTTCCAGGGCACCAGGTGGGTGAGGAGGAGTCGGCGGGCGTTGGCCCGGCTGGCCTGCTCCCCCGCCTCGCTCCCGGTGAGGTGCATGTCCTTGGGGTGTTCCCGGTGGTCGTGGAAGGACGCCTCGCACAGGAACAGGTCGGCGTCGCGGGCGAGTTCGACGATTTCGCCGCAGGCTCCGGTGTCTCCCGAGTAGGTGAGAACCGCGCCGTCGTGCTCCAGGCGGATGCCGAACGCCTCGACGGGGTGGTTGACGTGGTCCAGGGTGGCGGTGAAGGGGCCGATCCTGCGGGTGCCGGGAGTCAGCTCGTGGAAGTCGAAGGTCTCGCGCATGCCGGGGTCGGGGTCGAGCCCGTAGGCGCGGGCCATCCGGTCGGCCACGCCGGTGGGGCCGTAGACGGGGATGCGGGGTTTGGGGCCGTCGGGATGGAAGGTGCGCGCCACCCAGTAGGAACACAGGTCCAGGCAGTGGTCGGCGTGGAGGTGGGAAAGGTAGACGGCGTCGATGGAATAGATGTCGGCGTGGCGCTGGAGGGCTCCGAGCGCACCGTTGCCCAGGTCGAGCAGCAACCGGAACCCATCGGCCTCCACGAGGTAACAGGAGGCGGGTCCGGCGGGTCCGGGAAAGCTCCCCGAGGAGCCGATGATGGTGAGTCGCACGTCGTACAGCCTTTTCGGTGAAGGCGTCTTCTGCTGCGAAGACGTCGCTGCGTCACGGAGAGTTTCTCCGGGTTTTCCAGGTGGTTACGGTGTACCCCACATACCTGAGAGTAGGTATGGAATGTGGGGCGTTCCCCAGGCGATGTGAGTCACAGTGAAGGGGTAACAGACTTTTCCCGGAGCGTCCCTGGCCTGCGGGAGCGTCGTGGGGAGGCCGGAGCGGGCCGCAGGCTCAGCGGCCGACCCGGGCGAGCTGGCGGCTCTGCGCGACGAGGCGTCCCTTGACGTCCCACAGTTCGACGTTCTCGTCGAACCAGCCGTCGCTGACGAGGCTGCTGTGCACGCGGAAGGCGAGCGGCCCGGGCTCGGGGACCGCCCGCAGGTGCCAGGTCAGCTCGACGGTGGGCGCCCAGCTCCAGTCGGTCAGCAGGCTGACGATGGGTGGCAGGGCGTCGACGGCGAGCGGGACGAACGCCGCGGGGTCCTCGGCTGGTCCTCCGTCGCGCGCGCTGAGGTCGACGTACCCGAGCAGTTCGGGGGTGTCGACGGTGTGCTCCCGGAGGAGGGCCGCGTAGCTGTCGGGGGCGAAGCCCACGTCGACCCGGGCGAGGAAGCCGTCGTCGGCCAGGTGGCTGCTGCGCGGGTCGAAGCTTCGGCACTGCTCGATCGGGGGGATCTCGGGCCGGGGCGCCGTGTAGATGGGCTGGGCCTGCGAGTCGAGCGTGGCCGTCGCGACGGTCCCGGTGAGGACGGTCCGGCCGGACTGGCGCAGGGTGGCCTGGACGGTGGTGACGGTCCGGCCCCGCTTGACCACCTCGGTCTCGATTTCGGCCGGCCCGCCGCTGCCGGGACGGTGGAAGTGGTACGAGGAGGACACTGCGTGTGCGTGGTCGGACTCGGCGAGCACGGCCCGTTGCAGCAGTGCCATGAGGTAGCCGCCGTTGATGGCGGCTCCGATGAGATATCCGGGATCGAGTTCGGCCGCGTACCGGTTCTCGCCGACGCGAACGACGGCGGTCGCGGAGTCGAATCGAGTCATGGGGTCCATTGAACCGAAGGCCGCCGTCCCGCCGACGGGCGGGGGCGGGTTGCCGACCGGCGCCGCGGCGGTCCCGCTTCCGGGGCCGCCGCGGCGCGTCGGCTCAGGCCCAGAGCTGGCCCTCCAGGCGCTTCTCGGCCTCCTCCAGGGTGCCTTCATAGGCCCCGGTGGACAGGTACTTCCATCCGGCGTCGGCGACGACGAACGCGATGTCGGCGCGCTGTCCCGCCTTGACGGCCTTGGCCGCCACGCCGAGGGCGGCGTGCAGCACGCCGCCGGTGGAGATGCCCGCGAAGATCCCCTCCTTGTCGAGGAGTTCCCGGGTACGGCGCAGTGCCGCGTCGGAGGGGACGGAGAAGCGGGTGCTGAGGACCGTCTCGTCGTACAGCTCGGGGACGAAGCCCTCGTCGAGGTTGCGCAGACCGTAGACGAGCTCCCCGTAGCGGGGCTCGGCGGCCACGATCTGGACGTCGGGCCGGTGCTCGCGCAGGTAGCGGCCGACCCCCATGAGGGTGCCGGTGGTGCCCAGCCCGGCGACGAAGTGGGTGATCTCCGGCAGGTCGGCCAGGATCTCCGGTCCCGTCGTCTCGTAGTGGGCCCGGGCGTTGGCCTGGTTGCCGTACTGGTACAGCATCACCCAGTCGGGGTGCTCTTCGGCCATGCGCTTGGCGACGCGCACCGCCTCGTTCGACCCGCCCTCGGCCGGGGAGTAGTGGATCTCGGCCCCCCACATGCGGAGCAGTTGGCTGCGCTCGGCCGAGGTGTTCTCGGGCATGACGCAGACCATCCGGTAGCCGCGCAGCCGCGCGACCATGGCCAGGGAGATGCCCGTGTTGCCGGAGGTGGGTTCCAGGATGGTGCACCCGGGGGTGAGTCGGCCTTCCTTCTCGGCCTGCTCGATCATGTAGAACGCCGCGCGGTCCTTGATCGACCCGGTCGGGTTGCGGTCCTCCAGCTTGGCCCACAGCCGCACCTCGGGGGAGGGCGACAGGTTCGGCAGTCCGACCAGCGGGGTGCGGCCGAGCGAGTCCAGGAGAGAGTCGAACCTCATGGCGCTCAGCGCATGCCGCCGGCGACCGCCGGCAGGACCGTGACCGTGTCCCCGTCGGAGACCGGGGTGTCGAGCCCACCGAGGAAGCGGACGTCCTCGTCGTTGAGGTAGACGTTGATGAAGCGGCGGAGCTGTCCGTTCTCGACGAGGCGCTCACCGATGCCCGGGTAGTTCTTGTCCAGGTTGGTGATGAGTTCGGAGAGGGTGGCTCCCTCGCCGTCGACCGCTTTGGCTCCGCCGGTGAGGTTGCGCAGGATGGTCGGGATCCGGACCTCGATGGCCATGGGTGTGTCTCCGTTGGAAGTCTGTGGATGGCAGCGGCGGACGCGCGGCGGTCCGCCGGATAGGTTCAACATGCGCGGGGGGCCGGTGATTCCGGGGACCGCGCGTTTTCTCAGCCCTGCTCGACGATCTCGACCGGTTCCTCGGTGACGACCCCGTCGACGATCCGGTAGGAGCGGAACTCGACGGTCTCGGGGTCCCTGGTGGAGACCAGGACGTAGTGGGCGTTCGGCTCGGAAGCGTAACTGACGTCGGTCCGCGACGGGTACGCCTCGGTGGCGGTGTGCGAGTGGTAGATGATGACGGGTTCCTCGTCCCGTTCGTCCATCTCACGCCAGACCTTGAGCTGTTCGCGCGAGTCGAACCGGTAGAACGTGGGCGACCGTTCGGCGTTGATCATCTCGACAAAGCGTTCGGGACGGTCGCTGCCCTCGGGACCGGCCACGATGCCGCACGCCTCGTCCGGGTGGTCGCGGCGGGCGTGGGCGACGATCTTGTCGTAGATCGAGCGGTCAATCCTCAGCATGCCCTTCAGCCTAACCGAGCCGTGATCTCTTCCCACTCAACAGGTAGGGCTTGTGCGCCGCCCGCCGACCGGGGCGGGCCGGCGGACGGTCGCGGTCACCCCTGCTGGCGCCAGACCGCCTGGACCAGGTTCTCCTGGACGTGGGTGAGCCACTCGTAGATGTGCGCCGCCGCGGCCAGCGACTCGTCGCGCGAGGCTGCGGCGCGCAGCGCGTAGACGTCCTCCTCGGTCTCCAGGCCCATGCGGGTGCCCAGGGAGAGGCGCACGTCGGTGAGGACCTTGAGCCACGCCTGCACGTCGTCGGCGTCCAGGAGGACCTGGCCGCCCTCGGCCGGGAGCGCCTCGACCACCCGGCGGGCGTTCTCGCGCTTGTGCCGCCGCAGGTCGTTCTCGGTGTAGCGGCGGAAGTCCGTGGCGGCGGCGGGGTCGTCGGTGTAGGCGTCGGGGAAGAGCCGGGCCAGCACCGGGTCCTTGGGCCTGGTCGCGGACTCGCTGATGCCGACGAGGGCGGCGAGTCCGTCCTGCTGGTCGGGCTCCTCGACGATGCGCAGCAGGAGCTCCGCCATGGAGCGCAGGAGCGTGGCGTCGTCCCGGTCGATCTCGATGCGGACCCCGCCGTACGGCACGGGATGGAATCTGGTGGTCATGCGGCTGGCTTCTGTGTCAGGGGCGTCCTGCCCGGCGGTCACCTGTCCTGTTGCAGGGTCGCCCACAGACCGTACTCGTGCAGGGTGGCGACGTGGCGCTCCATCTCCTCGCGGGTGCCGCTGGAGACGACCGCCTTGCCCCGGTAGTGCACGTCCTCCATGAGCTTGTGGGCCTTGGCCCGGGAGTAGCCGAAGACCTTCTGGAAGACGTAGGTGACGTAGCTCATGAGGTTGACGGGGTCGTTCCAGACGATCGTGACCCACGGCGTGTCCGGCCGGTTGTGCTCCTCGATCCGCGGTTCGTCGAGTTCGACCGGCATGGCGGTCATGGCTGCCTCACCTTCTTCACTCTCTCTCGTCCGGTTGTGGGCCCGCGGTCGGCGGTTCCCGCCTCCCCTTCCATTCTGGAAGGGATCCCGCCCGGCCAAGTCGGTCGTCGGCTTTTTATCCTGACAGTCACAAACTAGGGTGGGATGTCATGACCGATCGCTGGAGCAGTGCGCTCCTCACTGACCACTACGAACTGACCATGGTGCAGGCGGCGCTGCACAGCGGCGCGGCGCGGCGCCGGACGGTCTTCGAGATGTTCGCCCGCCGACTGCCGGAGACCCGGCGCTACGGGGTCGTCGCGGGAACCGGGCGCTTCCTGGACGCCCTGGAGCACTTCCGCTTCGACTCCGAGACCCTGGACTTCCTGGCCCGGAACGGGGTTGTGGACGACCCTACCCTCTCTTTCCTCGCCGACTACCGGTTCTCCGGAAACATCTGGGGTTATGCCGAGGGCGAGTGCTTCTTCCCGGGGTCGCCCATCATGGTCGTGGAGGGGCCCTTCGCGGAGTGCGTGGTGCTGGAGACCCTCGCGCTGTCGATCTACAACCACGACTGCGCGATCGCCTCCGCGGCGTCGCGCATGGTGCGCGCCGCCCACGGGCGCCCGCTGATCGAGATGGGGTCGCGGCGCACCCACGAGGCGGCCGCGGTGGCGGCGGCCCGCGCCGCCTACCTCGCGGGGTTCGACGCCACCTCCAACCTGGAGGCCGGGCGGCGCTACGGGGTGCCCACCACCGGCACCAGCGCGCACGCGTTCACCCTGCTCCACGACAGCGAGCGCAGCGCGTTCTCGGCGCAGTTGGAGTCGCTGGGCACGGGGACCACGCTGCTGGTGGACACCTTCGACGTGATGCGGGCCGTGAACACCGCCGTGGAGCTGGCCGGGCCGGAGCTGGGCGCGGTCCGGCTGGACTCGGGCGACCTGGAGGAGCTGGCGGTGCAGGTCCGCAAGTTCCTGGACGGCAAGGGCGCCACCGACACCCGCATCATCGTCACCGGCGATCTCGACGAGTACTCCATCCAGGCGCTGACGATCGCCCCGGTGGACGGCTACGGGGTGGGGACCGCGCTGGTCACCGGCTCCGGTGCACCCACCGCCTCCCTGGTGTACAAGCTGGTGGCGCGCGCGCAGAGCGACGACCCCGAGGCGCCGCTGTCGCCGGTGGCCAAGCGCTCGGTGGGTAAGCCCAGCAAGGGAGGGCGCAAGTGGGCGGCGCGGCGGCTGGACGACCACGGGACGGCCACCTCCGAGCGGGTCTTCGCCCACGAGCCGGAGCTGACCCCGCTGGAACGGCCGCTACTGGTGCCGCTGGTGCGCGACGGCGAGGTCGTGGGCCGGGAGCCGCTGGAGCAGGCCCGGGAGCGGCACGCCCGCTCCGTCGCCGAACTGCCGGTGACCGCGCACCAGATGTCCCGGGGCGAGCCCGCCATCCCGACGGTCTTCGAGCAGCGGCCGTCCCTGTGACCCACGCGGCCGGGACAGGACCGGTCGGGTACGAACGGAAGAGGGTTTCGAGATCATGAAGAAGGCACTGATCGTCGTCGACGTGCAGAACGACTTCTGCGAGGGCGGGAGTCTGGCGGTGTCCGGCGGCGCGGGCGTGGCCTCGGCCATCTCCGCGTACCTGGCGGCGCGGGGCGGCGACTACGCCCACGTCGTGGCCACCCGCGACCGCCACGTGGACCCGGGGCCGCACTTCTCCGACACGCCCGACTTCGTGGACTCCTGGCCGCCGCACTGCGTGGTGGGCACCCCCGGGGCGGAGTTCCACCCGGAGCTGACGACCGGGCCGATCGAGGCGGTGTTCGACAAGGGCGCCTACGAGGCCGCCTACAGCGGGTTCGAGGGGGCCACGGCCGACGGCGAGTCGCTGGAGGAGTGGCTGCGGCAGCGCGGCGTCACCGACGTGGACGTGGTGGGCATCGCCACCGACCACTGCGTGCGCGCCACCGCGCTGGACGCGGCCCGCGCCGGGTTCGGGGTGCGGGTGCTGCTGGACCTGACCGCGGGGGTGGCCCGCCCGACCGTGGAGAAGGCGCTGCGGGAGCTGGCCGAGGCGAACGTGGCGCTGGAGGGCGAGCCGGTGGTGGCCTGACACGTCCCGGTCCCGCGGGGCCCGGGTGGGGCCCCGCGGGAGCGCGGGAGCGGGTCAGTCGATGCCGATGGCGGCGCGCACCTGGGCCAGGACGCGGCGGGCGCGCTCGCGGGCGCGGCGGGCGCCCTCGGCCAGGATGTCGTCGAGCTCGCTGTCGGGGGCCATGAGCTGCTCGTAGCGCTCGCGCATGGGGGCGACCTCGGCGTTGATGGCCTCGAACAGCTCGTTCTTCAGCTCTCCCCAGCCCATGCCGCCCGCCTCCAGGCGCTTGCGGGTCGCGGCGACCTGATCGGCGTCGGCGAAGTGGGTGAGCAACTGGAAGACGACGGAGGAGTCGGGGTCCTTGGGCGCCTCCACCGGGGTGCTGTCGGTGGGGATGCGCCGGATCAGCTTCTTCAGCTTGTTCTCGGGCAGGAAGAGCGGGATGTGGTTGTCGTAGGACTTGCTCATCTTCCGCCCGTCGATACCGGGCAGCACGCTGGCGTCGCCCTCGGGGAAGACCCCCTGGGGGATGCGGAAGGTGTAGCCGTCGCCGAACAGGTGGTTGAAGGAGCCCGCGATGTCGGCGGCGTACTCGACGTGCTGGGCCTGGTCGCGGCCGACCGGGACCAGGTCGGTCTCCATGATGAGGATGTCGACGGCCATGAGGATGGGGTAGTTGAACAGCCCCATGTTGACCCCGGCGTCCAGGTCGGCGTTGCCGGCGGCGGCGTTGCGGTCGCGCACGGCCTTGTAGGCGTGGGCGCGGTTCATCAGCCCCTTGGCGGTGACGCAGGACAGGATCCAGGTCAGCTCGAACGTCTCGGGGATGTCGGACTGGCGGTAGATGACGGTGCGCTCGGGGTCGAGTCCGCAGGCCAGCCAGGTGGCGGCGACCGACCGGACGTTGTGCCGCATCACCTCGGGGTCGCGCACGGTGGTGAGCGCGTGGTAGTCGGCGATGAAGTAGTACGCGTCGTACTCGCGCGCGGCCTCCAGGGCGGGCTTGAGCGCGCCGAGGTAGTTGCCCAGGTGGGGTTCACCGGTGGGTTTGACACCCGTGAGGTAGGTCTTGGTCGCTGCCATGGGAGAAGCTTATCGGCGCGGCCGACCGGTCCTTTCGTCCCGTGTCAGGGGGCGAACTCGGCGGCGGCGAGGATCTCGTCGAGTTCGGGAAGGCCGTACTCGTCCACGACGAGGATCTGCGACTCGGGCAGCAGCCAGGTGCGCTGCTCGTAGGCGTCCCCCTCGCCGGTGTCCCAGGTGGCGCAGCCGATCCGGTACTCCCGGTAGAGCGCCTTGCGGTCGCCGACCGGGGCGAGTTCGGAGACGGTCGGCGCGTGGTGGTCCGGAGGGGCGTCGACGGTCGTGGCGGCCGGAGGGCACATCCCGAGGCCGGAGCGCGGCACGTAGGCGCCCTGGTCGGGGG
>Ga0207864_1004596_pt1 | contig 10319 bp, 12 predicted proteins | sample HigsolmetaAR202D_FD_184834 | JGI IMG/M metagenome (GOLD analysis project Ga0207864, IMG submission 184834) | Ionic liquid and high solid enriched microbial communities from the Joint BioEnergy Institute, USA - AR20-2-D (SPAdes) (version 2) ...
CGTGCCCATGGCGGTCCAGCGCGGGCACGCCGTGACGGAGGGCACGGGTCAGGACCTGTACGACGACATCTTCGGCGAGGGCGGCGTGATCAGCTTCGTCGAAGAGGACGGGTTCATGGTCACCGGGCACGTGGCGGCGCTCACCATGAGGGCGAAACTCCGCGGGCTTCGCGACAAGCAGGACCGTCCGCTGTTCGTCCAGTCGCTGCAGGAGCCGAGCCGCTACGTCCTGGACGGCGTGGACATGCTGTTCCCGCGCAACGGCGCCGTCGACCCGGACCAGTCGCTCCTGATCTCGGGCGACTGGTCGCAGCTGGTCTGGGCGCTCCGTCAGGACATCTCCTTCAAGATCCTGACGGAGGCCGTGATCCAGGACGCCGGCGGGAACATCCTCTACAACCTGGCGCAGGACGACATGGTGGCGATCCGTGCCGTGCTGCGGATCGGCTGGCAGCTGCCCAATCCGATCAACCGCGTCAACCCGAACAACAGCACCCGGTTCCCGTTCTCTGTTCTCTTGCCCGAAGGGTCATAAGCGCGGGGAACGGCCGCCGTGGGTGAGAGATAAAGGGGAACGGACCGACGAGAGTCCGTTCCCCTTTTGAGTCTCGGGCCGAGTGACTCGAAAGGAGCCCTGCTCCGTGTCCATCCAAGACGCGACCATCACCGCCATCCTCAACGTGTATCGCCGGCCCGAGTTGCTGGAGAAGCAGGTTGAGGCTCTTCGGACCCAGACCGTGCCGCCCAAGCACATCTGGATCTGGCAGAACCGGTCGCCGGAGAAGCACTCGATCAAGGTGCCGAAGAACTGCGTGCTCGTCCAGAGCAACTACAATTTCCTCTACCACGGGCGCTTCGCCCTGGCGCTCCTTGCCCAGAGGTTCACGCGCTACGTCGCCGTGTTCGACGACGACGTGATTCCGGGGGTTCGGTGGTTCGAGAACTGTCTGCAGGGCATGGCGGTGAAGCCGGCGTTGTACGTCGGGGTCGGCACGCGGCTCAAACCGCCCGGCGACCCGAACCCCAAGCGCGACTGGTGGGGATGGCGCGATCCGAACGAAGCGACGGTCGAGGTCGACTACGGTGGGCATGCCTGGTTATTCGAGTCGGCGTGGGCGGGGCTCATGTGGGCCGAGCCGCCGGTGAGCCTTGAGAATGGCGAGGACATCCAGCTGTCCTACGCGCTGCAGAAGCACGCGGGACTGCCGACGCTCGTTCCGCCGCATCCGGCAGAGGATCAGTCCTGGTGGTGCAACGTGGCCGGCTGGAAGTACGGACGCAGCCGGGTCGCCTCTCACCGGAACCCGCCGACGAAACTGTCGAGCAAAGAGTGGTTTGCCCAGCGGCGCCAGATCGAGCAGGAGTGCATCCGCCGAGGGTGGCGGCCGATGTACATGCGGGAGGGTTGACCGATGCAGGAGAGGGTGGACTGCATCTACCTGGCAGCCGGATCGGGCGAGCGGATCGGCCTGCCGTATCCCAAGCAGCTGGCGCTCCTCATGAAGCGGCCCATGATGACCTACGCCTTCGAGACCCTACGGCGGATGCCGGAGATCGGGCGGATCATCGTCACCTGCCCAAAGGGACGGGTGAGAGAGTACAACGTTGCGCTCGATCCCTACTGCACCGACGCGACCGACGACGTTCTCATCATCGAGGGCGGGTCGAGCAGGCAGGAGTCGTCGTTCCATGCCCTGGAGCACGTCCGGACGGAACGCGTGCTCGTCGCTGAGGGCGCCCGTCCGTTCATGCCGGCGGATCTGGTGCGGGAGGTGCTGGCCGTCGATGCGCCGGCCGTGACGGCGTGGCTGCCGTCTCGCTCTTCCGTCGTCGACGGGGCGTCGCAGACCATGCCGAACCGGGCGCACGTCGGCGAGGTGCAGATGCCCCAGGCGTTCTTCACGGCGCTCTTGCGGGACGCGTACGACAGGGCGTGCAGCCTGGCGGAGTACACGTGCGACGCACACCTCGTCTACTGTATGACCGGCGTGTTCCCCGTGCTCGTTCCGGGCCGGCGGACGAACATCAAGGTGACGTATCCGGAAGACCTGGACATCGCCCGGTCCCTTCTGGAAATGAGAAGGGAGCGGGCATGATGACGACGGTCCGCATTTACAACCGGTCGCGCGATACGGTTTCCTGCGGCGGCATCACGTTTCCGCCGCACACTGAGGTGACGGTGAAGCTATGGCGGGGAGGCACGCTCTACCGGGAGATTCGTGCCTACAAGCGTTTGGTCGAGATCAGCGGCACCTCGGCTGCCGAGTTCTCCGAGTACGTCGCCGAGGATAATGCCAAGCCTCCCGCACCGGCGATGCCCGGAGAGACGAAGCTCGGCTACACGTTCAACTTTTGTTACGACTTCGCCCTGCGCAAGGACCGCTTCGCCTACCGGGACGTGATCCACAAACTCTCGGCGCCGATTATGGAGCACCTGGAGGACGCCGGATTCGTTCATCATCCAGTCCCGGGTGCGATCAACATTCGCTTCTTCAACCAAGTCCGGATTGAGGACTTGGGTGGCGATTTCGTCGATCCCGATTGGGACGTGTTCATCTCGCACGGCGTCGCCGACAAGGACTACTGGCAGGCTCGTAAGATCGACCAGTTTCTCGCCGTGCTCCTCGCCGGTCCCGCCTGGACGGAGCGGGTCGTAGAGCAAGGGTTGTCGCGGGAGCGCATCTACGAGATCGGGTTCCTCAAGCTGGACCCGATTTTCCAGGGTCGGGTCACCCGCACGCCGTCTGACCGGCCCTACATCTTGTGGGCGCCGACGCACAAGGGACGGCCGCAGGTGTCGAGCTATCCGGCGTGCCTGCGAAAGATCAAGGAAATGCCGACAGAGTGGGAGGTTTCGGTCTCGACCCACCCGGCAAACGATCCGAAGAAGCGTGCCACCATGCAGGCGCTCGTCGACGCCGATGTGGTGATCGCCGACTCGGGCTCGACGCTGTATGAGGCGATGGCTTTGGGTAAGCCTGTCGTCTTTCCCGACTGGCTTACGAAGGCCGGGATCGAGCGCATCCGGCCGCACAGCCTGGAAGGAGAGATCTACCGCAAGGGGATCGGGCGTCACGCAAACAGCATGCGGGAGCTGATCGACCTGTGCCGGGACGCCCTGGCGAACGGCCAGACGCCGGAGGAGCGTGCGTTCATCGACCGCTGCTGCCCGCCGGAGACGCGGGGGCGGGCTGGTGAGCTCGCCGCCAAGGCGTTGATGGAGATCCACGAGCGCAAGAAGGAGGCGAAGGCGTATGCGGTGGCAGTTTCCTGACGGCCCGTTCAGGATTCGGATGGTCCGGGGCGTATTTTGGGGCGGTCGCCGGATCGAAAAGGGCACAGTGCTTCGGGTGCCGCAGGACATCAGCCGCGCCACGGCGATCCGGTGGTGCACGCGCCGCAGACCGTTCGCCGTTCTTGCCGAGCCGCCGAAGCGACGGGCCGAGGCTCCACCCGCCGACGCTTTGCCGGCCGGGGAACCCGAGGCGGCTCCGGACGTTCCCGAGGGCGAGATCGATGTCTCGGCCCACGAAGAGCCCGGTCTTTCAATTCCCAAGCCTCCGGACATCTTCGAGTCGCTGTCGTACCGGCAGCTTCAAGGGATCGCCAAGGAGCGGGGCATCAAGTCGTTCGGACGGACTCGGGACGAGTTGATCGCGGCGCTCCGTGGCGAGTGAGGTGACGGCCGTGGAGTCGTACGTGACGCTCGAAGAGGCCAACGCCTACATGGACGGCCGCCTCGACAGCGCGGCATGGGAGTGCGTGGACGATCATACCCGGCGTAAGGCGCTGGTGGAGGCGACGCGCCGGATCGACATGCAGCGATGGCGGGGGAGAAAGAAGGACTCGGACCAGGAGCATGCGTTCCCCCGTTGCTTTTGGGAGCCGCATCGCCGATGCCCGGAAAAGATGGTGATCTCCACCGACGACCGCCTCGGTCCCGGCTGGTGGTGCGAGTCCGAAGTGTCGCAGGCCGTGAAGGACGCCACCTGCGAGGAGGCGCTCGCGATCCTCCGGGCGGCGCAGGACCCGGCGGGCGAGATGCGCCGGCGCCTGCAGGAGCAGGGCGTGACGTCGATCAGCATGTCCCGCTCGAGTGAGACGTATGCCAAGGAAATCGTGCTCGCCAAATCGGCGGGTCAGGGGCTCATGTCGCCTGTCGCGAAGCAGCTCCTCATGGTATACGAACTCGGGAGCGCGGGGGTGGTGTAGGTGTTCTACGCCGGCAAACTCATCCACCGCGCCACCGTATGGCCTCTTGAGCCGGGCGGTGTGTTCGGCGCCGCGTACGGCGAGCCGCAGCACATCGACTGCCGCTGGGAGGACAGGCAGGAGCGCAAAACGGATCGGTCGGGCTCCGAATTCGTCTCCCGGGCGCTCGTCATGGTCAACGTCGATATCCCGCTCGGTTCCCGCATGGCGTTCGGCGAGTACGAGTCGGCGCCCGATGTCGAAGGCGTCGAGTCCTACGAGGTGCGGGCGAAGGAGACGATCCCGAGCGTCTTCGGCGACATCGTGGAGCGCATCGTGTGGCTGTAGGGAGGCTGCGGTCGTGGCGGACGTGGAGATCCGGGGGCTGGATGATGCGATTGCCGCCCTGAACCGGAAGCTGGAGGATCTGACGGGGCTCACGGTCCGGGGGATCGAGGACGTGGCGCTGGACCTTTTGCGCCGCTCCGTCATGCGTGCGCCCCTCGACAAAGGCGACCTGCGCGGCAGCGGCCAAGTGATCATGGGCTCGACCGTCATCGCCAAGGGGGCCAAGGACGGGAGCGTCATGCAGATGGGATCGGCGTCGGCCACGGATACGCCGGAGGCCACGGTCGCCTACGGCATGCCCTACGCTGCCAAGATGCACAACGATCGCACGTACAGGCCGAGGCAGCCCGGGACGGGACCCGGGTATCTCGCGGATCCCTTGCGGGAGAACGGCCAGCGGTACGTGCAGCACATCGCCGAGTCGTTCCGCCGGTCCTTGATGTAGGGAGGTGCGCCGCCCATGCGTTCGCCGGCCTACGACGTCGCCGAGCTGCTCCACGACGCCGGGATCGGCAGCCAAACCACCAGGTCCGGTTGGCGCATCCTCGTCGCCAAGGAACAGGCGTACAACCCGGGGTTGATCCCGCACACCACCATCACGATTTACGATCTTCCGGGGGCGCCGCCCGACTACCGGCCGGGGATCGAGCGACCGGCGGTCCAGGTGCGGGTGCGCGGGGCGCCGGGAGCGGCGAATTACCCGGCGGCATACAACAAGGCCCGTGAGATCCAGGCCTTTCTGCTCGACGCCTACGGCGTCGAAGTCGGCGGGGCGCGCTACATCATGTGGGAAGTTGAGTCTGCGCCGGCTCCTCCGTCCGAGCAGGCCGAAGTGGACGAGAACGACCGGCCGATCGTCGTCGCCACATACGTCGTCCAGCGGGAAGCCGCGGAAGGGTCGTGAAGGGAGCGACGCTGCACGTGACGCAGGAGAAGTTTTCCGCCATGGCCGTCGACGCCCTGCGGGCGCTTGCGGACGCCATCGAATCCGGGGTCTACACAGCGCAGTCCGTCGTCTACAAGGCCGATTCGCTCACCGTCACCTACGAGCAATCACACCAGATCGAGCGCCAGGTTCAACCCCGGGCGGATCCGAAGCGCCCGTGCGAGCATACGTCGAAGCCCGTCTCGGCGGGCGGCGTCGAGGTCGCCTGCACCGAGTGCGGCGCCGTCTGGACGCCTTAAGTGAACACGTTTCGCCCCGGGGCTGGATTGCAACCGGCGGGTAGCTCACCCTCCTACCCCTTGCCCGGGGCGATTCTTTTTCCAGAGGGTTCTTGAGGGGGCCAAACTCCATGAAAGGATGATCGACGTGATCGGCGTGATCGACGTACCGGCGTTCTCGTTCGACCTGCAGCGGCACACGATCCAGGGACTCGTCCCCGGCCGGCTGGCGCAAGTCGAGGTGTCGGCGGACGGGAACACGTGGAAGAAAGTCGGCCGGCTCGTGGAGGCGACGCTCAATTCCTCCCGTGCCGAGGACGAGGCGACGACGCACGACTCGGGTGAGGACGACGAGTTTTTCCCGGGGCGGCGCAACTCCACCATTTCGGGCGAGTGGCGCTACGACGAGTCGGACGAGGGCCAGCAGTTCCTCATCGACGCACACTTCGGCGCCATGGACACCGAGGGTGACGTGTCGGACATCCTGTTCCACGTCCGGTTCAAGCTGAAGTCGAACGGCCGGGTCTACAAGTCGAGCGAGGCGTTCCTGACGCAGTTCGAGATCCGGGCGCCGAACCAGGGCCTGTGCCCGCTCAACATGACGATCCGGCTCAACAACATCGAGCCGGACGAGGGGTCGTAATTACAACTGGAGGGTGACGGATGGCGAAGAACACGGTGAAGGGATCCCCGTACATCCCGGTCGAGGTGGACGGGGATACGTACCATTTCCGCCTGAGCAACCTCGACATCGCCCAGATCGACCAGCAGATGCCTGCGGGGATGTCGTTCCTGCAGGCGCTCGCCGCCAACCGCTTCGACGCGATCTACCTCGCGGTCCTTCGCGGGTTCTCCAACCCTCGCAACCCGACGAAGGCATCCAAGGTCGCCCGCAAGCTGTTCGAGGAGGACATGGAGCGCTGTGTCGATCTGATCACGGAGGCGCTCCGGGCAAGCGGCGTGATCCGGCGCACCGACGAGTCCGAAGGCGAGGATGATGACGGGGGAAACGCCGGAAGATCCGAGTAGTCGAGGGCCAAAGCCTCGATTACGAGGGGTTCCTGGAGCTGGCGCTCGAAGCCGGCATGACGCCCGCCGAGTTCTGGGACTCGACCGTCTACGAGGTCGAACTGCGCGTGCGGGCCCACGCCAAGCGAAAACGTGAGGCATGGGAGCGCACGGCGCAACTGGCGGCCTGGATCGCCAACAACGTCAGCGCCTTCGGCCGGAAGCGGGCGCTGCGGGTCTCGGATCTGATCCGGATGCCCGACGAAGAGGTCGAGGTGCCGGTGTTCACGTCCCGCGAGGAACTCGCGGCGTGGCACCGGGAGCAGAAACGCAAGTGGCTCGCCCAGGAGTTCGGTGTGGACCCGGACGAGATCACGGACGAAGACATCGACAACTTCCCGTACGACACCGATTAAGAGGCCGCTTCCCCGGATGCGGGGGGCGGCCTCTCTCGCGTCTTGGAGCCGGAGGTGAGCATCCGTGGCCGAGGTCGGTTCGATCGAAGTCAGAATCGCCGCCCGGACGCGGGAGCTCGCGGACGGCATCAACGAGTCCAATCGGAAGCTGCGGGAGCTGGGCGACGAGGCCACAAACCTTCGCCGGCGCATGGAGACGCTCGGGCGGTCCATGAGCTCCGTCGGCGCGGAACTGTCGAAGGCGATCTCGCTGCCGCTGGCGGCGCTGGGCGGTACGGCGCTGAAGACCAGCATCGACTTCGAGTCGGCCTTCGCCGGCGTGCGCAAGACCGTTGATGCGACGGAGGAAGAGCTGGCGGACTTGCGCGACGGCATCCTCGAGATGTCGAAGCGCATCCCGGCGGCGCAGACGACCATCGCCGGCGTCGCTGAGGCGGCCGGTCAGCTCGGCATCCAGGTGCCGAACATTCTCGCATTCACCGAGACGATGGTCAACCTGGGCGTTGCCACCAATCTGACGGCCCAGGACGCTGCGACGGCGCTCGCACGCTTCGCCAACATCGTCCAGATGCCGCAAGAATCGTTTGACCGCCTCGGCTCCACCGTCGTCGCGCTCGGAAACAATCTCGCGACGACGGAGGCCGAGATCGTGGCGATGGGCCTGCGGATCGCCGGCGCCGGCGCACAGGTCGGGCTTGCCGAAGCCGAGATCCTGGGTCTCGCCGGTGCTCTTTCGTCCGTTGGTATTGCGGCCGAGGCGGGCGGTACCGCGATCTCCCGCGTCATGATCGAGATCGCCACGGCTGTTGGCCAGGGCGGGGAGGACCTGGAAGGGTTCGCCCGGGTCGCGGGGATGAGCGCCGACGAGTTCGCCCGTTCCTGGGGCGAGGATGCCGCCGGCACGCTCATTCGGTTTGTCGAGGGTCTTGGCCGGATCGGCGGCAGCGTGAACGTCCTCGAAGCCTTGGGCGACGCCGACTTCTTCGGCGTCGAATTTGCCGAGGCGCTGGAGGACTTGGGGATCGAGGAGAGCCTGTTCGGCGTCCTCCAGGACCTGGGTTTGAGCGAGATCCGGGTGCGCGATGCGCTGCTCCGCATGTCCGGGGCCGGTGACGTGCTCCGCAACAGCATCGAACTCGGCCGCGAGGCGTGGGAAGAGAACACCGCGCTCGTGCGCGAGGCGGAGCAGCGCTACCTAACGACCGCTTCGCAGCTCGACATCCTGCTCAACAAGCTCAAGGACGTATCGATCACGCTGGGCGACTCGCTCACACCTATCCTCCTGCAACTCATCGACGCCGCCGAGCCGTTCATCAACATGCTGAAGTCGGCGGCCGAGTGGTTCGCAGACCTCGATCCGCAGATGCGGACGGCGATCGTGACCTTCGGCGCCCTGGCGGCGGCGATCGGCCCCGTCGCACTGGCGCTCGGCACCATCGTTGCGGGTCTCGGCGTCCTCGCGGGTCCGGCCGGATGGGCGGCGCTCGCCGCAGTCGGTGCAGCGGTCGGCGTGGCGTTCGGGCCGCAGATTCTGGAATCGCTCGGCGAGTTCGAGGGGTTCGGGAAGGCGATTCAGACTATCAAGGAGACGATGGAGCCGCTCAAGGAGCTCCTTGACACGGTTTTGGCCGTCGCCCTCGACATCGGGAAGGCGTTCATCCCGATCTTCGAGATCTCGTGGGATGCGTTCTCGACGGCTCTGAATGCTGCGCTCCTGGTTGTTAAGGGCACCCTCGACATCATTGTCGGGATTTTGCAGGGCAATCTCCCTGATGCGCTGGGCGGCGTCGAGACCGTCCTTGCGGGCTTTGAGGCGGCCATCAAGGGCGTCTTGAACATCATCATCGATATCGTGAACCTGGTGATCCGGGCGCTGAATACGATCAGCATCAAGATTCCGGATTGGGTGCCGCTCCTGGGTGGCAAGGAGTTCGGGATCAACATCCCGGAGATCCAGCGCCTTGAACTCCAGAAGGGTACACTCCTTCCCGGGACCGGCGGACCTGACTCGATTCCGGCGCTCCTGGCACCAGGGGAAGCTATCACGCCGTATAGCGTGTGGAGCCGTGGACCGGAGGCGCTGGTGGCGTGGTTCAGGGCGATGGGGGCGCCGGGGTATCAGCGCGGTGGGATTGTGCCACCGACCTCGTTCCCTCCCGTGCCCATGGAGGACGTGTACCGAGCCAACTTCGAGCGCATGGACCACCCGGCCATTTTGGGCAGGTACGTTCGCTCTCTGCTCGAGACAGGCGCGATTGATGAAGAGGTCCAGGGTGAGGCTCGTAGCTTCTCGTCGGGCCTGGCTTGGATACAGTTCACGCCATGGGGTCGACAGGGCATCGGGTTCCCGCTTGAGGATGTGGGCTTCCCTGCGTTCGGAGAACGGGTAGTGATGACCGTCCGGGCGTTCTTGGCAGGGCTGTGGGACCTTGTGCGCCCGCCCAAATCGGACGCCCAAGGGTTCCTACGAGAGATGGCTCGTCGCGGGTATGCGCTTGCGGAGATGGAGCCTGAACGCCTCTACCCGATCCCGCCCGGGACGGCAGCACTCCGGGATCTCATCTACAACCATCCGTTCAACGAGCTCATGCGACAGATCAAGGAAGCCCGTGAACACGCGGCCCAAGCCATCAATGCACAGCTGGCGGCCGGGGTGTCGGTACAAGAACTTCTTCAGGAGTTCACGGCAAGCGAGATTCTTCTTGCTGGTCTCAAGGCAGGCAATCGGGCGCCTGACTACCTTGCCAATCAGCTGTATGCCGCATACGTTCACGGACTGTTTCCGCGGCCGGAGGACATCATCGAGAACCTGCCCGGACTGGCGGAAGGGCAGTACGACCCTGAGTTAAACGTCATCCGGTACCGCACCGCTACGCCGCTCCCATCGGTCGTCGCGCACGAAGAGCAGCACCGAGCCCAGTGGGCATGGATCGGCGAAGTCGCTGATGCCCTGCATGATTGGGACCGGGGCCGGTTGGTGCTTGAAGGCGCGAACAAGATTGAGTACTACCGGTACTCATTCGCGGAGAGCGAAGCGTTTGAGTTGATGGATTGGGTAGAGGAACTCCTCCGCCTCCTGCCCACTGTGGAGGACCTCATCGCTGAACGGTTCGGCGTGGACGTTCTGTCTTCACTGAAACGGGCTCGGCAGATTGAGTTCCAAGGACTCCAGCGCGGCGGGATCCTTCCCGG
>Ga0207864_1004601_pt1 | contig 10302 bp, 7 predicted proteins | sample HigsolmetaAR202D_FD_184834 | JGI IMG/M metagenome (GOLD analysis project Ga0207864, IMG submission 184834) | Ionic liquid and high solid enriched microbial communities from the Joint BioEnergy Institute, USA - AR20-2-D (SPAdes) (version 2) ...
AAGAGGTCTTGCAAGTGTAGAAGGCCGACTGGACGCTTCGGCCGATCGGAGTCTCGGCGAACGACAAAAAGGGTTTGGATCGCGAACTGCTCCATGACAAAGAGGGCTTTTTCGGCGAGTTCCTTTGCATCGACGGTTTTCGGATTACGGGACATGATATCGCCCGCGACTCCGTCCAGCGGATTATGGCTTCGTTCAAGGGCGCGACGTAAATCCCCGTCTGTGATCACGCCGATCAGATTCTCGTTTTCATCAACGACGCCCGCAACTCCGCGCACGTCTTTTTTCGTCATCAGTGCGACAACTTCGCGCATGCTCGTTTCGGGACGAACGATCGGGAACCCTTCTCCCGTGTGCATGACGTCTTCCACCCGAGTCAAAAGCCGACGCCCCAATTTTCCGCCCGGATGAAACTCGGCGAAATCCTCTTCCTTGAAACCGCGCCGCTTAAGCAAACACATCGCCAAAGCGTCGCCAAGGGCGAGTGTCGCCGTGGAACTCGCCGTCGGAGCCAAGCCTAAAGGGCAAGCCTCTTCACTGACGCTTATGTCGAGCACCACCTCGGCCGCCTGACCAAGCGTGCTGCGCGGTTGACCGGTGACGGCGATTACCGGGATACCTTTCCGAGCCGCGAAGTTCAGAATGTCTTTCAGCTCCGGACTTTCGCCGCCATTGGAAATCGCGATGATGACGTCTTTCCGACCGATGATACCGAGGTCACCATGGGAGCTTTCCGCCGGATGGAGAAACACCGCGGGGGTTCCCGTCGACACCATGGTGCTTGCGATCTTCCGCCCGATGTGACCGGATTTACCCATCCCGGTCACGACGACTTTTCCTTCGGACTTCTGGATCAAATCCAAAGCTTTAACGAACCCGTCGCCGAGGCGGCTTTTCAGGTCTAAAACAGCACGCGCTTCAATATCGAGCACTCGAACGGCTTCTTCGATATCCGGATGCATGGAAACTTCCTTAAATCAATCGATCGCGCCGCGCGCGTTTACCGATTCGCGCCGCGCGCTTCACCGGTTCCTCGGCGTCCAATGCCCGCCTTCTTCCTTTCAAGACATTTTTACCGCGTTCCGCGCCAACATCGATTCGCTTGTGCGAAGTGTGTGATCGCACGGTTTTCCGATAACTCAAAGCGGCTTCGACGAAGCTGCTGAACAACGGATGCGGAGAAAGAGGCCGCGATTTGAACTCAGGGTGGAACTGCACGCCGATGAACCAAGGATGCTGCGAAAGCTCGATGATCTCCACAAGATCCCGCTCTTCGCAAATCCCCGACAGCGTCATGCCCTTTTTTTCGAAAAGCGCGCGGTACTTGTTATTGAACTCATACCTGTGGCGGTGACGCTCGCTGATGAGGGTCGTGCCGTAAATCTCGTGCACCCGGGTACCCGCCTTCAGCGTGCAAGGATAAGCGCCTAGGCGCATCGTGCCGCCCTTATCTTTGACCGTGCGCTGGTCCTCCATGATGTCGATAACGAAGTTTCTCGACTTGCCGCGGTTCTCGAACTCGCGCGAGGTCGCATCCGTTATGCCGCACACATTGCGCGCGAACTCAATCGCGGCCAACTGCATTCCGAAACAAATTCCAAAGAACGGGATTTTATTTTTACGCGCATAACTGATGGCGACGATTTTCCCTTCAGCGCCGCGCTCGCCGAAGCCACCCGGAACCAGGATCCCATCGACATCCGCAAGAGCTTGCGCGACGGTCGCTTCCGTCAGCTTCTCGGAATCGATCCACACCAAGTTAACTTTCGTGTGGTTCGCGATTCCTCCATGTACGATCGCTTCATTGAGCGACTTATAGCTCTCTTTCAAGTCGACGTACTTGCCGACGATACCGATCGAAACCTGGTGGGTCGGATTTTTCAAAATCTCGACCATCTTCTCCCAACCGCTGAGGTCCGGCGGTTCCGTGTCCAAATTCAAGCGTTTCACGACACGCTCGTCGAACCCCTCTTCGTGCAACATGAGCGGCACTTCATAGATCGTCGAGCAGTCATACGCGCTGATCACGTTTTCAGGGCGAACCGACGAGAACAGCCCGATCTTGGACTTCACCTCGGGGCTGATGTATTTCTCGCTGCGGCAGATGAGAAAGTCGGGCTGAAGACCGATTTCACGCATTTTCTGAACCGAGTGCTGTGTCGGTTTCGACTTCAACTCGCCGGCCGCCGCGATATATGGCACGTAAGTGACGTGAACAAAAATCGTGTTTTCATGCCCGACATCGACGCGCATCTGGCGGATCGTTTCCAAGAACGGAAGACTCTCAATATCACCGACCGTGCCGCCGATCTCGACAATCACACACTCGGCCCCTTGGGCCGCATCATAGATGCGCGACTTAATTTCATCCGTAATGTGAGGAATCACTTGTACGGTGGCGCCGAGATAATCACCCCGACGCTCTTTCGCGATCACGGCCTCGTAAACTTGTCCGGTGGTCACGCTGTTGGAACGATGGAGCGTTGTTGAAGTGAAACGCTCATAGTGACCGAGGTCCAAATCGGTCTCGGCTCCATCTTCCGTCACGTAGACTTCGCCGTGCTGGAGAGGAGACATCGTACCCGGATCGACGTTGATGTAGGGATCGAGTTTCATCAATGTCACTTTCAACCCGCGTGCTTCAAGCAAAGTGCCCAAACTCGCTGCGGTGAGCCCCTTCCCAATCGACGAAACCACTCCGCCGGTTACGAAAATGAACTTCTGCTGCAAATAGTTCGAAGCTTCGCCGAGCGAGGCCTCGCGAGCCCTGGCATGCTTCCTCGGGGAACTCGTCGCCGCGCGAGCGCGAACCACTTTTTTCCGAGCCGAAGAGCCAGGTTTCTTTCGATTTGTTTTCGATGAAATTTTCCGACTCTTCCGGCTCATCGCTTCATTCCCTTCCCATCCATTTTCGCAATAATTGCCTCAATTTTCTGTACATCATCCGGAGTGTCAACTCCGTAAGCCTCGTGCTCGACCCGGACCACGCGGATCCGCGCTCCCAAAAAAAGCGCCCGCAATTGTTCCAGTCCCTCATTCACCTCCAAAGCCGTCGGCGGTTGCGCACAGAAACGGGCCAAAAACTCGCGCCGAAAAGCATAGATACCGATATGCTTCAACGCTCCGGTCAAGTGCGCCTCCTGATCCGCGCTCCGTCGCGAATAAGGAATCGGGAACCTACTGAAATAAATCGCTTCGTCTCTCTCGTTCAGAACGATCTTCGCGGTATTCGGAGAATGAAGGGCGTCGTTGTCGAGCGAACGCCCAAGGGTCGCCATCTCCAAACACTCATCATCGAAGAAGGGCGCCACCAGCGCATCGAGCAATCTTCCGTCGATCAAGGGCTCGTCACCCTGGATATTCACGATAATATCGCCTTCCAGTTCTTGCGCCGCCCGCCAGACACGATCCGTCCCCGTCGGGAGTTCCGAGTCCGTCATCACAACCCGGACTCCGAGCGAACGCGCCAGCCCGGCGATCCGTTCGTCATCCGTCGCGACGCAAATCTCCGAAAGCCGCGAGGCCTGACTCGCCCCTTCGATAACCCATTGCAACAGCGGCTTCCCGGCCACCAATACCAACGGTTTACCAGGAAACCGAGTCGAACCCCACCGCGCCGGAATCACGCCGACCGCTTTCATGGTCCGCCCACCTTCCGCCTTTCCATTTCAGGCTTAATCCAGTTTTCAAACACGAAGTTCTCCAATTCGACCAAGCCGGTCTTTTTCAAAGAGGACGCGAGCATCACGTGCTCCAAACCCGACTGTTTTTTGATTTCCCGCACGCGGTTCAAAGCGGCCGACCGCGAAAGCTTATCAGCCTTCGTGAGGACGACCAACGTCGGGAGAGCCCTTGGCCTCATCCAGGCGACCAAGTTCTCTTCGTCATCACTCCAGTCGCGGCGCACATCCATAACCAACAAAAGGCCCACGAGATTTCCTCTCGCCGCCAGATAAGGCTCGATCATGTCGCGCCATTTGCGAACCTCGTCACCGGAGCGCGCAGCAAAACCGTAGCCAGGCATGTCGACGAGGCGATAGGTTGGCCCCTGATAGAAGTTCAATAACCGTGTCTTACCCGGGGTGGAACTGACTTGAGCGATTCGTGCCCCCGCCAGCGCGTTAATGAGAGAAGATTTTCCGGCATTTGATCGCCCAACGATGGCAACCTCGAGAATCTGGTCAGCGGGGCACCCCTGCAAGTTGACCGCGCTGGTCAAGAACGTCAAACGCCGAGGGTTCCGTTGCACTCTAGGGTGATTCACACCCCCCATGAAATACCATGGTTAGCCGCAAGGGGCCAAGTTCGAAAATCCGAACGTCGTCTCAAAGCGCGGACAACCGGACAAAATCTCGGACAAGAGGCAGCGCGACGCCTCCTCTTCCTTGCAACTAATAGCATTTGAACCAGGTTGAACCGCTCAAAATGACGGCACGCCGTTTGGAAAAAACGCCTCCTGACAGTTTTTCGAAGGAGACCTATGGAAACGCAAAGAATCGTCACTCCCGTAGCCAAAGAACAAACCAACGGTTATTTGACCCCGCTCTCGAAGGCCGATATCCCGCCGATCCAACTGGAAGACCGATTGTCGATCGGCCGGGACCCCTCCAACCAACTCGTCCTCAACGACCCTTACGTGTCGGGGCGCCACGCCCGGATCGAACGCATGCCCGGAGGTTTCGTGCTCCGCGACCTGCAAAGCTTGAACGGAACATACGTGAATGGCGTCCGCACTCGGGAAGCAATCCTCACTTGTCACGACCGCATCCGATTCGGGGAAACCGTTTTTCTTTTCACGCAAACGCAACCGACCAAAGGCGCCCTTCTCACCTCGAAAAATCCCGATTGGAACGCACAGTTGGAAAGACTGCCGTCTTTCGCCGTTTCCGAGTTTCCCGTTTTGCTGACGGGACCGTCCGGCTCCGGAAAGGAGGTCCTCGCGCGCGCCATCCACGCCCGCTCCTCCCGCATAAAGGGGCCTTTCATCGGAATCAACTGCGGCGCTCTTAACGAGAATCTGATCGAAAGTGAACTCTTCGGCCATGTCAAAGGCAGCTTCACCGGCGCGACGAACGACCGCAAAGGCGCTTTTGAAGCCGCACGCGGCGGAACCCTGTTCCTCGACGAAATCGGAGATCTGCCGCTCTCTCTTCAACCGAAGCTCCTGCGAGCACTCGAAAATCATGAAATCCGACCTGTGGGAAGCGACCGGACCATCGAAACAGACGTGCGAATTATCGCGGCCACTCATAAGAATCTCGCATTAGCTGTCAAAGCGGGCCGGTTCCGCGAAGATCTTTATTACCGGTTGAACGTCTGCCACTTGCATCTTCCGCCGCTCTCCGAGCGAATGGAAGACTTCGAAGATTTGCTCATCACGTTCGCCAAGCAATACAAAGTCCGTTTCTCAATCGAAGCGATCCGGCGCCTGAAGAAGCACACATGGCCGGGGAACATCCGCGAGTTGCGAAATGCCGTCACTCGAGCCTCCGCTTATTTCCCAGGCAAATACATCCAAGCAGAAGACTTAAACGTCATTCTCGACCTGAACATGCCGGACTTCCTTGACGGCTCTCCCATCAACGGCGAGGTCCGCGCCATGGGTCCCAATTCATCCATCATCAAGGAAATCGAACGAGAAATGATCATCCGCCGGCTCATGGCAAACAAAGGCAACCAACGCCAGACGGCCAAAGACCTCGGCATCCCGAAGAGCACGCTACATGATCGCATCAAGCACTATTCAATCGACATTAAGAAGCTCGTCCAATCGGGGGAGGATATTTTCACTCTTTGAGGATGATGTTTTTGAGATATACGCGACGAATCTGCCCGCGCGTAAGAAAGCCGTTCAGGCTCTTACGCAGGACCGACTTCATTTTTTCTTTCCCGTCGAGCGTAATCAGCTCTTCGTACGTCATCTGTTCGAGAGTGCGTGCGACGAGATCGCGAACTTCCCCTTCGCGATCCTTCATTTCTACAGCACACTCCTGGTTGGAAGCCTCGAAGTAAAGGTCGAAGAAACCCATCGGGTTGCGCTCGGGAGCATTTCGCGGGCGCTTTAAGTTCACGATAATACGGTCCATCGCGACGATATGCTCCGCATGGAAAAGAGGATCCATGAAATCTTCGAACGGCTCATTATCGCCGTAAACAAACGCGGCGTCGGCCACTTGCTCGAACGATGCCAGAAAACGGGGGCCCACTTCGACCTTCAAAATCCCGCTGACGCTGACCAACAACGTAAACACGGAAAGCACGCCGAGACAGACCGCGGCCCACAGAAGACGCTTCGACTGATTAGGCAAAGCTCGGTATTTCTCCAGTCGGCTTGTGATAAATTCAGTGGAGCGCCGGACATTTTCCTTCAGCTCATCGAGAAGGCGTTTCACACCTTCCTTAAGCGCCGGACCCGCGGCCCGCGTAGCGGCGACCAGGCGCCCGATCAGACGCCGAACGCGTTCTGAGATTGAGCCGCCGTCAACATCATCCTGCAGATGCTCGATATCCAGAGTTTCAATGGGAATTTCAGGCTGAACCTGCTCGTCGATCCCGCCCTCTTTGACCTCATCCAGCGCCCGAATGAAATCGGGGTCTTCTGTGGCGATTAGCTCGTCGATCGCGCTCAGATCAATTGTCGAATCGTCTTCTTTGGCCTCGGCCCCACCGTGATCTTGGCCCTCCGAGGGGGGCGCTTTGCCGATGGCCGCCTCAACGGGACCGGCGGGAGGCGAGACCTCCGTTTCGTCCTTCGCCGCGCTTCCGTTTATCGACTCAGAAGTATCGTCCGCCATCGATATGCCCGTGCTCCGCTTGAGCCCCGCCGTTCGTCCGGCAAGCGCTCCTTAGTGACGCTTTTAGTATCGCAAAAAATAAGGCGAGGTCACCACTAATTCCATGCCTTGGACCTTGAGGGCCTCTTGTCTTCTTCCGATACAAAATCCAGGAGGAGAAATGAAACGGACGTCGTCTCGCCTCTTAAAGATCATTTGTTTCAGTCTAGTCTTAGCGGTCACCGGATCCACCGGATGCGTGAGTCTCGAGCGATCGGTTAAAAGCGGTTACGCCCACACGTTCGACGATAACTCATACGTTGGTCCGGGCCGGCGTGCGCGCGAAGTCAGTAGCGTCCGCCAGGAACTCTATAGCGAAGGTTTATGGGCGAACGGCGATTCAGTCTCGCTGCGCCTCGCATTGAAGCGTGCGGAACAGGAGCTCGTGGCCCGCAAAGAGCGGGAGCAATACTTCGTTAACAAACCTTATATGCGAAATGACCGTGAGCGGCTCGAGTTCTTAAGCCTGCCCACGTACGAAGACCGCGAGCGCTGGCTCCAGGAACGAGGCATCGGTCCCGACAGCGACAACTTCCCACCCTACGTGAAGGCCCTCATCGAAGTGAACGATATCGCGATCGGGTTCACCAAAAAAGCCGTGCGCGCTTCCTGGGGAGAGCCGGAGCTGATCGAAGTCGCTGGCAACCCTATTTACGGGAACGAGCGTTGGCACTACTCCGACTACAGCTCTTCACCGGACGGCTACCGTTCGCTCAAACGCATCGTCTATTTCGAGTCCGGCGTCGTCGTCGGCTGGGAGTCTCGTTGATCCTTCGCTGGCACCTCAGAGCTCCATCCGCATCAGGACCTGTAACGACATTACGTCGTACTGATCGAACCTGTAGCCCGCGACATGTTCTCGGTCAGGCACGGTTGAATATGTGAAAGACGGTTTGATCGCGAGATCTTTCTTGACCTCTTTCAGCCAATAAACGGTGAGAGAGAGAATATTCTGGGAATCGCGATACTCAATGGGTCCGCCCTCGGCAGCGACCGAATAGGGTTCGGCCCACTCGTGCCCGATTTCTCCGCCAAAGAGACCGTAGTCGGATTTCTTCTCAAAAAGACCAGCGACCGCCAGCGAATTTCGTTTCGACTCGCTTTTTTCCCGGTTATCCGCGGTCACAAGCCGTTTTTCTTGGCGGAGAGTTACATCGGCACGCACCCCCACAAGCCAGTTACCCTCGGCCTTATACTGCCATCCGATAGCAGGAGAGAGGCTGTGGCCGCCGGAGAAGCGGTTGCCTACCACCGCCGTCCCGTCTGCCGATTTTCCGCCTTCCTCTTTTTTCGAGAGGCTGAGGCCCGCTTCAAACCCGTAAAAGACTTTTGACCGCGCCGAAAACTCACGGTTAGTGAGTATCCCGATGCGAAGATCTGAAAGTCCCGAGCCGCTCGCCGCCTCGTCAGGATTCGTGAGGCTCGCTCCCGACTTTTCCCACCACCCGTAGTCCGTCGCGAAGGTGACGGAAGTCGCGTCACTGAGCCCATACCTCGTTAAGAACGAAAGCACCCGGGACTCTGAAACACTTCTTCGCGAGCCGTCGGCCCCCGTGCTGGAAATGACCGCAGTGCCGTAAACCGGCGCCAGGTCGACCTGAATTCGGCCTTTTTCGGGTTGCCGGAAGGCCTCGAGAACCTCCCGGTTTTGATTTGTTTGCGTGGGAATACTCAACGAACGAAACGTGGACCGATAGGTGGGAGAAACGTAGTGCTGCGGCGGTATTTCAACGAAATACTTGAACTTATACCGTTGGGCGCGCCCGAGTTCCGGCATCCAAACACTTAATACCAATGCGAGCACGGCGAACCAACGCATCTTCATTCCCCCTCTCGGCCAGGTGTTCTTCCATCGGAAACGGCTGACGGCTATGCAAGAAGTCAGCCGTAATGGAAGAGGCCGGGAGGGGCCATTAAACGGCAGGCCTGTTGAAGTTATTCCATCCCGTTATGAATGCGCTTCGTCCCAGTTTCGGCCATGCCCGGTATTCACCCGCAGCGGAACCCTGAGTTTCGCAACAGACTCCATTTTCGCAGCCGTCTCTTTACAAACCTCTTCGACGTGGCCGGTTTCCGCCTCTAGAACCAATTCGTCGTGGACTTGCAATAAGGGGCGCGCACGTTCCGGAAGGCCGACTTTGATCATCGCCATCTTCACGAGGTCGCTCGCCGTACCTTGAATGGGGGCATTGATGGCTGCACGTTCGCCGAACTTCCGAAGGGCCGGGCTCTTCGAATACAACTCGTCGATATAACGGCGGCGGCCGAACACGGTTTCGACGTATCCTTTTTTCTGCGCTTCTTCGACCGTCTCGGTCATATAGGCTTTCACACCCGGAAAGCGTGTAAAGTAACGGGTAATGATCTCCGTCGCCTCTTTGCGTGAAATCCGTAAAGCCTCGGCAAGCCCGAAGGCACTCTGTCCATAGGCCAACCCGAAATTCACCGCCTTCGCCTTTCTCCTCATCTCAGGAGTGACGTCTTCTAGCCGGACTTCGAAAATCTCGCTCGCGGTCGCCGCGTGGATATCAAGATTGTTCTCAAAAGCCCGCACCAGACCCCGATCGCCCGTGATGTGCGCTAGAATTCTCAATTCGATTTGGCTGTAATCGGCTGAAACCAACTCGTACCCTTCGCCGGCGATGAAAGCCTTGCGAATCTGGTTCCCGCGCTCCGTGCGAATGGGAATGTTCTGCAAGTTCGGGTTGGTGCTCGAAAGACGCCCCGTCGCCGTCAATGCCTGATTGAATGTCGTGTGGACGCGGCCGGTCCGCGGATTCACGAGTTGAGGAAGGGCATCGACATACGTCGATCGAAGCTTTGCGAGCTCGCGCCACTGCAGAATCTTTTCCGTGAACGGATAATCCGCGTTCAACTTCTCCAAGACTTCGTTGTCGGTCGAATAACCTGTCTTCGTGCGCTTGCCCGGCGGCATCTTCATTTTCTCAAAGAGGATGTGCGCGAGTTGCTTCGGACTTCCGATATTGAACGGCCCTCCCGCCTCGGCGTAAATCTCTTGCTCGAGAGCGGCTTGATCGCGGGCCAAGCTCGCGCTTTGGGCCTTTAAAGCCTCGACATCGACGAGAATCCCGGTGGTCTCCATCGCGAGCAAAATCGGCACGAGCGGTTGCTCGATCTCGTACAGAATCTTTTCCCCGCCGACTTCCGCAAGTTTCCTCTTCAAATGCCTTTGCAGGCGGAGATGCGCCTTAAACAACTGGGAAGGAGTCGGCAACTCCGGCAGGGGCTCGCCGTTGTAGATCGTAAACAATTTTTGCTGATCGTCGATCAGGCCCGCGCGAACAACGTAAGCGGCCAGCATCTGATCCCATTCGACCCGCGGCGAACGAAGTTCATGCCGTTTCGAGAATTCCTTAAGGTCGAACCCATTTAAACGTAGCTTTTTCTCCGTCAGCATCGCACCGAGTTCAGACCCCCAAGCAGCGATCTCTGCGATGATCCAGCCCTT
>Ga0207864_1004607_pt1 | contig 10293 bp, 7 predicted proteins | sample HigsolmetaAR202D_FD_184834 | JGI IMG/M metagenome (GOLD analysis project Ga0207864, IMG submission 184834) | Ionic liquid and high solid enriched microbial communities from the Joint BioEnergy Institute, USA - AR20-2-D (SPAdes) (version 2) ...
GCCTTTGCTCCAGGGCCTTGAGGTCTCGTCGGGTTCCCATCTTGGTCTCCGCGCTGGTGACTGTACCAACCGCTTTGACAAGTAGGAATTGGAAAAGTGTCACCCATTTCGGTGAATCTCAATAGTCTGCGAGCAGCTCGGACCCAATCTTCGCGTGCCCTCTCGAAATCCGCGCCGGCGAATGCTTCTGCCCACGAGCGATGACCCTCGAAAACCGGCGCACCGTGTGCGCCGGAACAGCGATTGCTGCAGGGCGGATCATGGCCAGGACGGTGAGCGACTTTCTGATCGAGCGCCTGAAGGAAGCCGGCGTGCAGCGGATCTTCGGGTACCCCGGCGATGGCATCGGCGGAGTCATCGGCGCGCTCCGACGCGCTCGCGACGAAGTTGATTTCGTTCAGGTTCGTCACGAGGAGATGGCGGCCTTCATGGCTTGCGCGCACGCCAAGTTCTCAGGCGACATCGGCGTTTGTCTCGCAACGTCGGGTCCGGGCGCGATCCATCTTCTGAACGGACTGTACGATGCCAAGCTCGACCATCAGCCGGTGCTCGCCATTGTCGGCCAGCAGGCGCGCGCCGCGCTCGGCGGGCACTACCAGCAGGAAGTGAATCTGGCGCGTCTGTTCGCCGACGTTTGCAGCTACGTGCACATGGCGACGGTACCGTCGCAGATGCGCCACCTGATCGATCGCGCTCTACGTATTGCGCGCGCGGAGCGGACACCGACCGCCATCATCCTTCCGAACGACTTGCAGGAGCTCGAGGCGGAAGCGCCTGCGCGTGTGCACGGAACCGTGCACTCGGGAGCGGGGTATTCGCCGGGTCGCGTCGTGCCCAAAGGCGAAGACCTGGAGCGCGCTGCAGATGTCCTGAACCGCGGAAAGAAGGTCGCCATGCTCGTCGGCGCCGGAGCGCTGAACGCCCGTGATGAGGTTTTGCAGGTGGCGAACGTGTTGGGCGCGGGCATCGCAAAGGCGCTTCTTGGCAAGGCCGTCGTCCCGGATACGTACGACTTCGTGACCGGTTCGATCGGCCTGCTCGGCACGAAGCCGAGCTATCGCATGATGCTCGACTGCGACACGCTGCTCATGGTCGGCTCGGCCTTTCCCTATTCGGAATTTCTGCCGAAGGAAGGCCAGGCGCGGGGTGTGCAGATCGACCTCGACCCACGAATGCTGTCGATTCGATACCCGATGGAGGTTCCGCTTCTGGGCGACAGCGCGCCAACGTTGCGCTTGCTGCTGCCGTTGCTGAAGCCGAAAGCGGACAACAAATGGCGCGAGGGCATCGAAAACCAGGTACGCGACTGGTGGAAGCAGCTCGAGGCGCGTGCGATGAGTGCGGCACACCCGGTCAACCCGCAGAGGGTGTTCTGGGAGCTCTCCGAACGGCTGCCACCGCACGCCATCCTCACGTGTGACTCCGGGTCCGCAGCGAACTGGTACGCGCGCGACGTGCGCTTTCGTGCGGATACGCTCGGTTCGCTGTCGGGTGGACTGGCAACGATGGGCCCGGCCGTGCCCTACGCGATCGCCGCGAAGTTCGCGCATCCGCACCGGCCCGTCATCGCCCTCGCAGGTGACGGAGCAATGCAGATGAACGGCATGGCCGAGCTGATCACGATCGCGAAGTACTGGAAGAGGTGGAAGGACCCGCGCCTCATCGTCATGGTGCTCAACAATCGCGATCTCAACGAGGTCACGTGGGAGGAGCGCGCGCTGACGGGGGACCCGAAGTTCGAGGGTTCGCAGGATCTGCCGGATGTGCGGTACTCGGCATTCGCGCAGCTCATCGGCCTGAATGGGCTGTTCGTCTGCGATCCGGCGCAGCTTGCGAGCGCCTGGTCGAGCGCATTTGCGGCGGACAAGCCGACGGTGCTCGAAGTGATGAGCGACCCCGATGTGCCGCCACTCCCCCCGCACGTCACCTGGCAGCAAGCCAGGGGCTATGCGTCGGCGATCTTGAAGGGTGATCCAGATGCCGCAGGTGTCGTCCGCAGCACCATCAAAGAGCTCTTCCCCTGAAGCCTCGGCAGAACACGCGGCTCTCGCGCCGATCGAGCACATCGCGGTCCGTGCGTTCACGGTTCCGACCGATGCGCCGGAGTCCGACGGCACTCTCGAGTGGCGCGCCACGACGCTGGTGCTCGTCGAGATCGGCGCGGCGAGCGAGCGCGGCATCGGCTTCACCTATGCGAACACCGCGACCGCACGAGTCATCCACGAACAACTGATCCCGGAGCTGCTGGGCAGGGATGCGTTGAGCATCGAGGCATGCTGGGAGCGCCAGTGGTCCATCGTGCGCAATCTCGGCGCTGCCGGAGTCTGCGCGATGGCGATCTCCGCGGTCGATTGCGCACTCTGGGATCTGAAAGCGCGGATATTGCGAATGCCGCTCGTCGTGCTGCTCGGCGCGGCTCGGGAACGGGTACCCGCATATGGCAGCGGCGGGTTTACGTCCTACACGTTGGCGAAGCTGCGCGAGCAGCTTTCCGGCTGGGTGAACGCCGGCCTGCCCGCCGTCAAGATGAAGATCGGCCGTGAGCCGCAAGCCGACCTCGGGCGCGTGCGCTCGGCACGTGAAGCCATCGGCGACACGGCCGGGCTCTTCGTCGATGCCAACGGCGCGTACTCGCGTCAGGCCGCCCGGCTGCACGCGGAAGCGTTCGGAGACTTCGGTGTCCGCTGGTTCGAGGAGCCGGTCTCGAGCGATGACCTGGACGGACTGAGCTGGCTACGCGCGCTGTGTCCGGCGGGTATGGAAATCGCCGCCGGAGAGTATGGCTATGACGTGCGCTACTTCCGCCGGATGTGCGCGGCCGGTGCGGTGGACGTTCTCCAGGCCGATGCCACTCGGTGCGGTGGCGTGACGGGCTTTCTGCGCGCAGCGGCGATCGCGGACGCCTTTCAGTTGCCCCTGTCGAGCCACTGCGCGCCCTCGATGCATGTGCACGTGGCTTGCGCGGCCCCTCGCATGCGACATCTCGAGTACTTCCACGATCACGTGCGCATCGAACAGATGTTCTTCGATGGCGTGCTCACACCCGTGAGCGGCTGCCTCACACCGGACCTGACGCGGCCCGGCGTCGGAGTCGAGCTGAAGGAAAGTGATGCCGCGCGCTATGCAGTGTGAGCTCGATGGGCGCGCGCACCACTCCCGCAAATGACGCCCCGATGCCGGCGGCTCGCGAGCTCGTTGCGGAGTTGCGAGCAAACCTGGAGGGCGAAGTGCGCTTCGATCCTGGCGCACAGGCCCTGTACGCAACCGACGCCTCCAATTACCGCCAGGTGCCCATCGGCGTCGTTGTGCCGAAGACGATCGACGATCTGGTGAATGGCGTCGCGGCGTGTCGCCGTCATGACGTGCCGGTGCTGGCGAGGGGCGGCGGGACGAGTCTTTGCGGGCAGTGCTGTAACGCCGCCGTGCTCTTCGACTGCTCGAAATACCTGAACCACATCGAGACCCTGGATCCCGGCGCGAAGGAAGCCTGGGTGCAGCCCGGCGTGGTGCTCGACCAGCTGCGAGACGCGGCCGAAGCCCATCACCTGACGTTTGCGCCCGACCCGTCGACACACACGCACAACACCCTCGGCGGCATGATCGGCAACAATTCGTGCGGCGTGCATTCCGTCATGGGCGGAAAGACTTCCGACAACGTGCTGGAGCTCGACGTACTGACGTATGACGGCTTTCGGCTCACTGTGGGTCCCGCCACAGAAAGGGAGTTGGCCTCGATCACGAGCGAGAACACTCCTCGCGGTCGCCTCTATCTTCAGCTCGCGAAGCTTCGAGACGAGTACGCGGCGCTCATCCGCGAGCGATATCCGCACATCCCACGGCGGGTTTCCGGCTACAACCTCGAGGCGCTGCTCCCCGAGAACGGCTTCCATGTCGCTCGTTCACTGGTGGGCAGCGAGGGCACGTGCGTCATCGTGCTTCGCGCGCGCGTTCGTCTGGTCGACAGCCCACCGGGGCGATCGCTGCTCGTGCTGGGTTACCCGAATGTGTACGCGGCAGGGGATCACGTTACCGAGATCATGAAGTTCAAGCCCATCGGGCTCGAAGGCATCGACGATCGCCTGATCGAGGACATGAAGGCGATCCATCTGCATCCCGCAGATCTGACGTTGCTGCCGAAGGGCAACGGGTGGCTGCTCGTCGAGTTCGGCGGAGCGGACCGCAATGCCTCGCACGAGCAGGCGCGCGCCTGCATTCGCGAGCTGCAACGCCTGCCCGATGCGCCGTCCACGAAGCTCTTCGACGATCTCGCACAGGAGGCGCTCATCTGGGAGGTGCGCAAGTCTGGCCTTGGGGCGACGGCACATGTGCCGAACAAGCGGATCACGTGGGAAGGCTGGGAGGACTCCGCAGTGCCGCCTGCGCACCTGGGCAGGTACCTGCGCGATTTGCGCGCCTTGCTGGATCGGTATGAGTACGGCTGCGATCTCTACGGTCACTTCGGGCAGGGCTGCGTGCACACGCGCATCGACTTCGACCTCGAGACGGCCGCGGGCATCGCGACGTTCCGTCGCTTTCTCGACGATGCGGCGGATCTGGTCGTCAGTTATGGCGGCTCGATCTCCGGCGAGCATGGGGACGGGCAGTCGAAAGCCATCCTGTTACCGCGGATGTTCGGCCCCGAGCTGATGCAGGCTTTCGCACGCTTCAAGGCGATCTGGGATCCGCGTGGGCGGATGAACCCCGGCAAGATCGTGCACGCGTATCGCCCGGACGAGAATCTCCGGTTGGGTACGCATTACGACCCGGAGCAACTGGCCACGCATTTTCGCTTTCCGCACGATGCAGACAACTTCTCGCGCGTCGCCCTGCGCTGCGTTGGCGTCGGCGAGTGCCGACGCAAGAGCGGCAAGACCATGTGTCCGAGCTATCGGGCCACAGGCGAGGAAGCGCACAGCACACGGGGGCGCGCGCGTCTGCTCTTCGAGATGCTGCGCGGGGACGTGCTGGGCGATGGCTGGCGCGACCCGCACGTGAAGGCGGCGCTGGATCTGTGTCTCGCGTGCAAGGGGTGTCTCGGAGACTGCCCTGTCCATGTCGACATGGCGACCTACAAGGCGGAGTTTCTCGCTCACTTCTATGAGGGACGACTGAGGCCTCGCACGGCGTATGCCTTCGGCTATCTCGATCGCTGGGCCCGAGTGGCGGGTTCTGTACCCGCATTGGCGAATGCCGCTGCGGACGCGCCGGCGGTGAGTCGGCTGTTGCGCTGGCTCGCGAACATCGCGCCGGAGCGCCGCATTCCGAAATGGGCGTCGCCGTCTTTCCAGAGCTGGTTTCGGCGCAGACCGGTCGTGCCTTCATCTGGCCGACAAACCGTTCTGCTGTGGCCGGACACCTTCAACAACTACTTCCATCCCCGCGTCGCCCGGGCCGCTCTGCAGCTGCTCGAAGCGGCGGGGTTCGAAGTCGTCGTGCCGGAGGGTGCGGTCTGTTGTGGGCGGCCGCTCTACGATTTCGGGTTGCTCGATCGAGCGAAGCGGTACCTGTCGCGCATCCTCCACGAGCTGGGAAACACCATCGATGCGGGGACGCCTTTCATTGTGCTGGAGCCGGCATGTGCGGCGACCTTCCGTCACGAGCTGCCCTTGCTGCTTTCGGGCGATGAACGTGCGAAGCGCCTGTCGAGCCAGACCTTCTTCCTCGCGGAGTTTCTCAGCAAGACGGAGCTCACGCCGTCAATGATGTTTCCTCGTCACGTTCTCGTGCACGGGCATTGCCATCAGAAGGCGCTGGTGAAGGTGGAGGCTGAGGAAAAGCTGTTCGCGCGCCTCCATGCGCATGCCGAGATTCTCGACGCAGGCTGCTGCGGGATGGCCGGTTCGTTCGGCTTTGAAGCGGACAAGTACGCCCTGTCGCAAGCGATTGGCGAGCTTGCCGTGTTTCCGGCCATGCGCGCCGCGTCGGCGGACACGATTCTGGTCGCCGACGGGTTCAGCTGCCGCGAACAAATCCGGCAGGGTTGCGGGCGCGAGCCCGTCCACATCGCAGAGCTTCTCGCGGGCATTCGCAGTCGGGGTTGATGATCGATCGGCTGCGGTGAGCTGAGCACGAGTCCAACCGACGCGGGAACTCACGACTCGTACACGACTCGGTGAGGCCCGATCCGCTCGGGTGGCCGGTAGCCCACCACGAGGCTATCCTCTGATCGGGTTGCTCGCGTGTGACGATGCCCAAGCACGCCGACGCAATCGTTCCCTGTCGGCGTCATCCATCGATCATTCCGAGCGCTTATGGCTTGTCGAGAGCCTTGAGCCGCATCTCGCTGACTGATTCCCGAAAGGTGATGAATGCAAATACGTCCTGCCACCTCGCTCGATCGAGAGGCCGTCTGGTCGATCATCGAGCCCGTCATCCGCGAAGGCACCACCTACGCGCTGCCGAGCGATCTCTCGAAAGAGGAGGCGCTGGCCTATTGGTTTTCCAGCGGTCACCAGGTCTTCGTCGCCGAGGACGCCGGATTCGTTGTCGGAACCTATTACCTTCGCGCCAACCAGCGCGGCGGCGGCCGTCACGTCGCCAACTGCGGATACATGACGGCGCAGTCCGCGCAGGGCCGCGGCGTCGCCACCGCCATGTGTCAGCACTCCCTGGAGCAGGCCCGCTCGCAAGGCTTTCGCGCGATGCAGTTCAATTTCGTCATCAGCACGAATGAGGGCGCGATTCGGCTGTGGCAGAAGTTGGGCTTTCAGATCGTCGGTCGCTTGCCCAAGGCGTTCCTGCACCCTCGGCTCGGATTCGTTGACGCGTTGGTCATGTACCAGACGTTTGACGTCAGCGATGGCGCATGACGGGTGAACTGATGCATGTGGCCCGCGCAGATACCCTCTGCGCCGAGCGTAGCGCCTGGTGTGCAGAGCGCAGCGCCTCGGCCAGATACCGCTAGCTCGCGCATCCTCTGTCCGGAGTGTCCTGACACGGCGAGTGCCAGGACACCCGGTTCTCACTCCCAGCTTATCGACGGTTGGCCGCTCGCGTCGCGTCGCGTCCTTTTTCCGCCTGCTTGATGTACTGGTCGAGCATTTGCTGAGCCTCAGCGGACTTCGACCGTGCATCTGGCAGAGCTTTCGCCGCCCGGAATTGCCTGATGGCATCGTCCCAGCGTTGCTGGAGCATGTACTCGATGCCCAGCGTCACAGCCACAGACAAATTGCCGGGATCAAGCTGTGTGGCGCGTTCGAGAGCTGCAAGCTTCTTTGTCTTGTCGAGCTGGATCGACGCGCTCGCCGACAGGACAGTGACGGACTCCATGCCTTGCGACACCATCCTTTCCGTCCACCGCTCGAATCGCGTGCGCCAGTTGGGATCTGCTTCGTACAACGCAAGCTCACCCTCCTGCGACATATCGAGCATCACCTTTGCCACGCGGTCGGCAACTCTCTGGGCGTCGTCCCGATTCGGCATGCCAGCCAGAGAGGGCACAACGACCTCCAGTGCCTGGAGACAGCCATCCGCGCCCACAGCGCGTGCCGCGCCCGGATCGCATAGCTTCTCCACGAGTTGAAGGGTTCGTTCGGGTGTCCGGGTGGAGGCCTGTGACAACTCGTCCACCATCGCCTGCGCGCCGAACTGCTGCCGAATGTCTTGCCTGAGCTGGCGAGCGTGATCGCTGTCTCCTGCCTCCTCATAAAGTGAGATGGCGCGGCCGGCAAGACGCCACTTGTGAGGCTCGGGTTGGGCAGCCGCGGCCCGCTCGATTGCGGCTGCGGCTTCCAGCAGGTTTGCCGTGCCACCCAGCCGCTGAAGCTCGTTCGCGAGCGCCTCCGCCGCGATGAATCCTGCGGGCCTCAGGTTCACGACCTGCCGAAGCCGCTGCAGCCGCTCGGCAGGATCGCTGGTGTATGACGCCAGGGCCAGTGTCGCTTCCGCGTCCGACGGATCGGAGGCGACGAGTTGCCTGAAGAGCGCCAATCCCGATGCACGACTGCGCGCCTGCTCGTCGGCTTCCGTGCTCAAGTGATTGGCGATGGCCATGTAAGCATGGCCCTGCATGACCTGTGCGGACCGATCGCCCTGCTTCGAACGCGGTTCGACCGAGCGGATCCATGCGCTGCAGCTCCGGACCGTGGAGTCGGGCTGCCCGCAAGCGTTTTCATATTGGCGCTGATAGCAACGAGCATCGCCCACCTGGCAGGTTTCCGTCTGGGCCTGCAGCCCTGCAGTGGCCGCGAGCAGTGAGGCTCCTATCAGCGTGCGTCGAAATCCGTTCATGGGTAGACCCTCACATTCGAATACCTGCAGTTGCTCGGCGTTCCCTGGAGTTTTCTTACGCTGTCCGCATTGGGCGAGCGAACGTACAGCGGCGATGCCTGGCACCGGAACGCTGCGATATCGCCGTCCGAGAAGTTCACATTCTGCTGGTTCAGGGTCGCCAATTCAGAGGGGCTCGGCGTATACCAGTTCTGTCCGTGACACCCTGCGCCTCTCTTGTACTGTGCTGCCGACGTGAAGTATGGATGGCTGTGGGCACCCGCTGAGTTCCCGTCGGGTTGGGGATACACCCTCGTTGCGCACGGGTCGTTTGTCGGGTTCGGGAAATCTGTGTAGATCTCGCCAAACGAATCGTTGTAGTTGCCGAAAGTCAGCACATCCGGCCCCACACAATACATCGTGACTGCGCGTTCGAAGGGCTCACGCGCAGGCCAGGAGCGCGTCACGTTGATCGCTGCCTGGTTGACCGTGGCTGTCGAGCATCGCGCCACGCCGACCTGCATCTCCGTGTCCCCGAAATGATAGGTGTTGGTGCCGACGTAGTAGCAAACCCACCCGAAGACCTCGTCCCACAGGCACTGATAAATGTCTTCCAGTGCGTAGTGCTGGCCAATGGCCGTCCAGACGCCTCCGGCGGGCTGATTTACCGAATAACCTACATCCGCGATCAGCCACCCGACGCTGGACGAGCTCGAGTACTGGCTGAATCCGGGCTCGTAGAGGGTCCCCACAACGGCGGCATAGTACTCCAGGTATAGATATTCGACGCAGTACAGATTGCCGACCTCGTCCTGCACATAGCGAACACAGATTGACCCGGAGTTGGGATCGCCAGGATCTTTGAAAGTATCCGAGTACCCGCTCAGAACGCCCGACGAAACGGTGTACGTCAGGTTTGTGACTCCCGTGAATGCGGACGCATCTCTCGTACCCAGTCCCGCAAGCAGGAGAATCAGGCATGCACTCGTAATGAGAGAGCGAATGAACATGGCTGCTTACCTCTCCCTGGTTGTGGGCGACTTGAGTTGTTCCGGCATCGGCACTGGAGTCGCGTACTTGAAGACCTTGACGCTTCCCGCGACATTCCGACGTACCCAGGCATCGAGTGCTGCGAAGTTGGCGACACCCATCGCCTGCACGAGTTGTTGCTGATGATCTGCGAGCGCTTGTTTCCTTTCTGCGTCGAACTGTTTGTCGAGCCCGTCCGCGGCCAGTTGCTGCTGCAGGTAAACTCCCTGAGGGGCCTGCGGGATACTTGCCGGCGGTGGCGCCCCCAGTCCCTGACGGACTGCGGGCCGTTGCACTTTTCTCAGGACTTCCTGTGGGATTCCGTCACTGGCCGGATAGCGTCGGCTGACCTCGGCACGCGCGTCGCGGGCGAGCCTGTCCATTTCGTTCAGATACTCTTCACCCATTGTCAGCAGACGATTGGCCGCGACTTCGTCCAGCCCAATGTTCTCGGTAAGGAGCTCCTTCACGAGATCCGGTGAGTTTCGGGAGTAGAAGCGGAGGCTTCCATAGAAGGCTCTCCACACGCTCCAGTCGGGCGCAGGCTGTGCGCTCTCACTCGCCGGGCCGACGGGGAGCGGGGGTGAAGTTGCAATCTCAGGATTCGGCGGTTTGATCTGACTCATTGCGATGGGCGCGGCGACGGCGGCTACGGCAATCGCGGCACTCCACCATCGAGTTGGCCATCTCTTCCTTTGCGCTTCGTGCATGACACTCAACCTCTGTTGTTCTCGGCCACGTGGTCGTCTTGTAGTTCACGTGACCTCCCTTGCCCGATCTGCGCCTCGCGACTACGGCGCGCACTTCCGTGACGTCACGGGACGCAAACCCCGAGACATGTGACCGATCGACTGTTTGTGATGGAACGCCGCAGCCTCATGACCCGCGATTCCGTAGCGGGCGCTTTCGAAAACAAAGGTGAGGTGCGCTTATTGAGTTTCACGTAAATGGTTGACGGGTTACCACGCCAATTCCGCCTGTTTCCAAAACGCCGTTACCAGCGTGGGGCGTCGCTGCATGCCGCGCAGTTTGCGCCGGGCAACATCGCTGAGTTGA
>Ga0207864_1004609_pt1 | contig 10286 bp, 10 predicted proteins | sample HigsolmetaAR202D_FD_184834 | JGI IMG/M metagenome (GOLD analysis project Ga0207864, IMG submission 184834) | Ionic liquid and high solid enriched microbial communities from the Joint BioEnergy Institute, USA - AR20-2-D (SPAdes) (version 2) ...
AGCGCGCGGTGACGGCGCGAACGAGACGCCACGGACTTGGCGGCCACTCGCCATGAGGATCGTCGAATGGGTTCACGCGCCATGGGGTTGCGTGGAAGCGCCCAAGCGGGAACTCCTGTCGAAGGACAACTTTCATTCCTCAGACTCTTCCGTTTCGTCGTCTTCCTCGGCACCCTTCGCGGTCTCAGCCTTGCCTTCCCGGTATAGCTCCTTACGCGGCCAGAAGACGTCCGTAATGGGCTGCTGGCTGAAGCCGGCAGCCTTGATTGCTGCACCGATGTCGACATCGAGCTCGACCTTCTGCTCGTAGCTCACGAGTGCCGTGCATCGCAGATGGCAGCCAGACCGGAAGCGGAACGGCGACGCGAGAAGCCTCTGGATCTTCCAGAGTGCGAGCGCGACGAGGAACTCCTGCTGCTTCTCCGAGAGACCGAGCGTCTTCTCACCCTTCTTGCGCCCAAACGACCAGATGAGACCAACATCAAGAACGAAGGTCGCGCGAATGGACTCACCAGCTCGTCGAGCAGCTCGTCGAGGTTCCTGGGGCCGCCCACCACCTGCAGTACTTCATCCCGCCACGCGATCCGCACGCTCGGTCACCGGCGGGACAGCACACGCAACAAGCCGAGCGACGCGAGGTAGTTGCCGAGGCTGTCGGGCATCGGCGACGAGGTAACCCTTGTAGCCGCCGAGGACTTCGTCGACAGCTTTGCCGTCGTGTCGCTTGGTGAACTCGAACAGCACGTGCAGCTCGGGCGCGACCAAGACCCAGAAGTGGCCGTGGCGGCACTTCTCTGGAGCCATGACGAGCACGCCCGTCGAATCGACACACAGGTACGGCGCCCGCAGCGCATCCTGCCGCATCGCCTCGATCAAGGGCAGCGCCGTCATGGCTGCCGCTTCGTGCCAGCCGCACAGCGTGGAACGGGCAATCTCGAGCCGTTCTCGAGCGAACGCAGCTTCTTGGCGGTGCAGCGGCTGATGCTCGAGCCACCGCTTGATGATGGTGTCCGCGAGCAACCCGGGACCGGCAAGGCCCTTGCTAATCGGAAGCGAGAGAGGGTCGGCGATGAGGACCGAGGTGGTGTCGTTTCCGCGCTCGCTCTTACGCACGAACTTCTTGCGGACGATCTCAACGACGACGGTGGAAGTCGGCCGGCGCTCGAGCACACAGCGCCGCTCCTCGCCAATCACCTCGAACGCATCGAGGCCTTCGCGCTGCACTTCGGGTGGCACGAGGTCGATACGGATGCGCGGCCACTCTTCGGGCAGCGGCCTTCGCTTGGGCTTCTGCCGCTCGTGCTCCCGAACACGACTCGGCTTGTCCGGCGGCGGCGCAGGTGGCTGCCCGTCCTCGCCGAGCATCAGGCCCAAGATAGCTAGCGAAAGTTGGCCGTCGTTGCGCGGCAGCCGCTCGGCTTTCTGCCCGAGCAGCCCGCGCTTGAGCCGCTCGTTCTCCTCGAGCAGCCACAGATACAACTTGCCGTGCTCGTCGCGCTCACGCTCGGCCTTCTCGAGACGAGCGGAAAGCTCCGCGACGAGCGCTGCTTCAGCGGCATGCGACGCTCTCTCTGCGTCGACCTCGACGGCCGCCAGCTCGCTGCTCACGGCCGTCGTCAATGCCGAATGCGCGATCGTCTGTCAAGCGGCGATCGCTTGCGACGCTCGTCTCGATCGCTCCTCCTTCGGTGTGCCGCGCAACAGCTCGGCGAGCCTGCTCGCATCGATGCGCACTGCAGTGGCACCACTGCTCGGAGGCAGCTCGAACACCGCACGGTGCAGCCGCTTGTACAGCAAGCAGTAGCCGTTGGTGTCGAACCACAACAGCTTCAGCCGCGTGGCTCCGCGATTGGCAAACACGAATAACGAGCCGCTCTGCGGGTCCTGACCGAGCTTCGCCCTTACGAGATCCGCCAAGCGATCGAACCCCTGGCGCATGTCGATCGGCTCGGTGCACACGAAGATACGAACACTCGACGGGATCACGGAGCCTCCAGAATCGAAAGGAGTCGACGCACCGCAACGGCGTCGAAGTCCCAAGGAAGCCGGAGCTTCGCGCCGCTCCGCAGCTCGAGCTCGAAGCCGCTCTGCGCGACCGGAGTCGGTAGAACCTCGACGAAGCTGACAGCCCTGTTTCTTCTCCGCGCGGTCGCCAGCACGTTGGCTTCGCGCCCTCGACGAGCATTCGGCTCTGCCGCTTCGGCGCCTCAGCGCTCTGCTCGCGGGCGAGCATCCACCTCCAATAGCTCAGCGTCCGCGGGTTGACGCCTGCTTGCGCTGCGAAATCGGACGTGCTGAGCCCGCTCTGCTGCCAGCGCTCGACCAGTTTCGCCCACTTCTCACGCCCGACCTGCTGTCGGGCCGCGTCCGTCGTCTTCATGCCCGGCACACTTGCTGAGCACATCCACTCACGTCACGAACGCGGTTGGCCGAACGCTTACAGAACTTCGTCGGCTCCGAAGACGGCGCGCTGGCGAACACCGTCTTCGTGTCGTTGATCGCCAGCTGCCAGATGCACGGCATCGAGCCGTCGGCCTATCTGCGCGACCTCTTCTACTTGCTGCCCGACTGGCCCCGCTCCCGCGTGCTCGAGCTCGCTCCCGCCTATTGGAAGCAGACTCTCGAGAAGGGCGAAGCTCAGCGGCGGCTCGACGAAAATCCGCTCCGCCGAGCGCTGGTCGACTCCGCTCCCTGAGCTCCGCATCGCGGCGACGCTTGTACCCGACAGCGCGCGCACGCGTCACGACGCGGTTTGCCGGAAGTTTTTCAGCGAGCTCGCTCGGCCGCCTCAGGGAAGCAGAGCTGCTGCGACGCTGTGCGGCTGCCGTGCGCGCCGCAAGAATGCGCAAACCGCGTCTGCGTCAAGACGCCCTTTGCCGAGCGGATGCGGGAGTCCTCAGGAAGCAGACTGGTACAAACTGGGCAGCGCTCTCCCTGGGACGAGCATCATACGGGATCGGCGGCCGCGAAGTTGCCGTAACCCTGGCTGTTGCGATCGATCTTGGCGGTGAAGACCTCGCCGATACCGTAGCGGGCGCGGTCGCGAGCGCTCAGGCGATCGGGATTCCGAAGGCCGACGGCGGCGCGGACGGCGAAGTAGGTGAGCGGCACGGTCCAGATGGGCCAGTTAAAGGACTCGTTCTTTCCGCTTCCGCGGATGCCGGTGGTGCGGACGCGGAAGCCCACGGGGACGCAGGGGAAACAAGGAAGCCCTTGGAAGGCGAGCCAATAGGCACCGACCTCGGTACGGGCGGACTCCTTGCTCGGATCGAAGGAAAGCAACGCGCGGAGCCGTTCGGACGCTGCTCGGAAGCGAAGGTTCTTGACGCCCTCGCGCCCGATCCACGGTCCGTTCAGCGCTTCGACGAGGTCGTCACGGTTGACGTTGTCGAGGATGTCGAGCACCGCGTCCATGAAGCGTTGCTGTCCGGCCGTGAGGTGGAAAGACGTTGGCTTGGTCTGCCCGCTTCCGTCAACCGCGACGCCGGTGGCGTAAGCGGCGAAGAAGGCTGCGCCCTCTTCGTCGTCTGCCACACTCCGCATGAGCACGCGAAAATCGGCCGGCGGCGGCTTGAGGTCTTGGACCTTCCGATCGGCCGCGTTGCGCACGAAATCGAGCGCTGGATGCCCCGCGCGAAAGCGCGTGAGGTCTTCGAGCACGAGGTCTTCCAGCGCGTCGGGGGTTGCGGTGGTGATAGCCGCGATCCAGGTGCCCGAGCGAACGAACCGTAGCTTGGCCTCGGTGTCGAAGCGCGAAGCGACGCGAAGAAGTCCAATCGCTGCGAGGAATCCAAGCGGATCCGAGCCATCCAGTCCGGGAAGGATGCGCTCTCGACTCATTTCATCCTCCTTGCTCCATCTCGCTTCGCCTGTGGTCGGAAAGTCGCATTACGGCTTCGGTGTAGGCGAGCTCGTGCCAGCCGTAGCGCTTCATCAAGCGGAAGAAGCGGTCCGCTACGCCGGAGTCGAAGCGATCGACGCCATGATCGCTATTGCCGCGAAGCTCAATCTCATCCACGAGAAGCGAGATCGCATCGCCCTTTCCTTCGAGGCCGAGCGCGGGCGCAAACGGCCGACACCATCCGTGATGGCTCGCGACGAGATGAAGCACCAGGTCCCAATCCGCCCCGCTCGCCTCGATCTTCTCGCGCAGGGGGCTCGACGGCTCGATCATCACCAGGCTGACGAGCTCGTGCCGCTGTCCGCGCGGATAACCCGCGCGCTCCTGGGCGAGCCGCCGGGCCTGAGCGTCTTGCCGTGGGATGGGCGACTTCGCCAGGAGCTTGCCGCTCATCGCATCGATCTCATCGCCTCCATAGAGCATGAGCTGGAAGCGCGGATCGGCCTTGCCAACGTCGTGAAGTCGCGCTGCCCATTCGACCGAGCGCTTCACCTTCTCAGGCCACGAAAGGCGTTCGGCCAAGAAAGCGGCGAGGGAAGCAACACCTCGAAGATGGGAATCGAGCGTAACCTTCGACCCGAGAAAGCTTCCCTCGTCCTCCTCGGTCGTGCTGTCGGAGGTGTCGTCTCCGATCGGAAGCACCGAAGGACTCTTGTCGAGTCGCTTTCGCGAGATCGCGAGCCACGCTCTCGAGGTTGCCGTCTCTCGCGGAACGAGCCGGTATCGGGAACCAAGCGCGCTGCGCACCAGGCCGCTCCACTGAGGTGCCGTTTCATTCCAGCCTTCTCCGGCGACCAACGTGTCGAGTAGCACTCGGACCTCGTCGAGATCCAGCTCCTCGTCCGACATGGCGCGAAGGGTGGCGAGCTTGTTCCTGGCCTTTTCGGTCAAGAACGGGCCGAGCACGCGCTCGTCGAGCCGAAGCGAGGCGCGGCCGCGCTGATGAAGCTGAACGACATCGCCGAGATCGACGATGTGCGCGGAGTCTTCGGCCTTCGCTTCCGGATCGAAGCTCTTGTGCGGGCCGATGCCGCCGTAGCTGGTAGGTACGATGATAACGTCACCTGGTGTGACCTCGCTTGCCGCGCAGATCTTGCCGCGACGCGAGTCGTCGGAAGCGAACCACACGAAGACGGGCTTGCTTCCGTACTGCAGCGCGGTGCTCTCCTCGTCTGTCGCCAGACCCTCCACGTCGGACGTGTTGTCGGGCTGGGCCGGTCGCGCCGTGAGCCATGACCGCACGGTCCAAACCGGAAGGGAAAGCGCCTCGAGCGCCCCCGGAGGCACGGCTTCGAGTGCTTCGACGAGCTGTTCTTCGGCCTCAGCCGTCTTGCTATGGAGATCCTCTTCGGTGATGTCGGCCCGGAAGACCACCTGAACGTCGGCGAGCGCTTGTCGCTTCCCCTCGGGAATGCCATGCAGGAAGAGAGAAACGTCGGGATCGGCATAGGGCCTTGGCTGCGTTTGCGCCCACTGGTCCAGGTAAGCCGGAAGGAGCACGGGCGCTTCGCGCTTAGGCGCGCAGTATTCCTCCAACTTGTCGCCGAGTTTCGCGATGTACGGGGCGAGTGCGTCAATCCCGAAATCGACCACTTTGGAGTCGGAGGCGATCGACTCGAGCCACTCGAACGTCCTCGATAGCGCTTGGCCGTAAACCGGATCGACCATGCGCCCGAGGAGATCCGTGCGGCACAAGATCACGCTCTCCGAGCCGCGTCCCCCCAGCCGATCTACGCGCCCGAAGCGCTGGCGGAGCGCATCGAGTGAGGCGCATTCGGTAACCATCGCCTCGAAATCGAAGTCCGCGCCGGCCTCGATGCACTGCGTGGTGACCACGACGATGGGCTTTGCATCCTTCGACTCTTCGCGGCCTGCGAGCACGCGCTCGCGAATCCCAAGGATCAGCTCGGACTGATCGAGAGGCCGCATGCGCCCGGTGATGAGGACGCAATCGTAGGGCCCATTGACCCCTTTGTGGAGCAAGGTCCACGTGCGACGCGCGGTGTCGACACGATTGACGACCACGGCTACGGCACGGCGGCCGCCTTCGAGCAGCTCGCGCGCGTACGCAGCAGAGGCTTCGGCGAGTGCGGCTCGCTTGGCTTCTTCAGGCGCATTTGCTTTGACGTCGACGCGCACGAGCCGCGCTGGTTTGCTTGCTGAAAGACGCTGGGCGAGCTTGAGCGTCGCCTCATCGTCGCCCTCACGGTCGGCACGCGTGAGGGAGAAGACCTTTTTCTTTGCGGCTTCTGTGTGCGGCGTAGCCGATAGCTGGATGACTCGGAAGCGACGCGGAATGCCTCCTTCCCTTTCTGGACCTCGGAGCCTCTCGAGTTGCGCAAGCACGTCCGCGAACGGCCGGGAGAGGTGCACTTCATCAAGCAGGAGCAGCGTGTCGCAGCCGAGGAGTCCCGCGTGCACGGGACGCATGCTGTTGCTCACGCCGTAGCCACGGAAGAAGAGCCGGGAACCCACTTGATCGACCGTGCTTGCGGCGATGACCGGCACTTGCGGCCACTTGGCCCATGCGTCGTCGCGCACCGAAGCGCCGCGAAGCACAGCAGACTGGAGAAGGGGAGCCCCTGGCCCAACGAGCTCGCGGAGCCGTTCCGCCACCTCTTTCGTGGCAGGTGAGGTCGGCGACTCGAGCGCCGCGCGGATCTTCTGCGCTCGCTCGCCGACCTGATCGACGATCACACGTCGGTCAACCACAAGTACGATCCGCCGCGGAACGCTCTTGCCACCGTTCCGCACGAGCTCGTAGAGCGCAATGTCGATCAAACTCGTCTTGCCCGCACCGGTTGGGACATCGATGACGTCCGGCCATTGTCCGGCTGCGAGCTCCTGGGCGAGCCGGCACTGCCACTTGAAGGGAGCGTAGCCGTGCACAGTACGGAAGAACTCGTCGAAGGTCGTCTTCATCGATCACCCATCGGCCTAAACAATCCGAGCCCGAAATAGCGGCCCGCGCCGAGAAGGACGGGGCCATGAACCTTTCGGTCGAAGAAGAGTTCGGCATGCACGCATACGCGCTTCAGTCCATTTCCTTCGAGTGGAAATGGCATGAACCTTCGTGCTGGCGCTGCACCTTCGAATAGCGAACGACGATGCACCCACACCGCGAGGGGCTCGGGCAGTCCTGCGTTTCGGCAGGCATCCGCAATGGTCGCTTCCGCCGCTTCGACGGCACGAGCAACCACGTCTGGATCCCTCGATTCTAGGTTTCCGGGGTTCCGATCGAGTGCTACGGCTGTGACGGAAGCCCAACGACGTGCAGGACGCGTCCACATAGAAGCGCGAAGGGTTGCACGCTCGGGTTCGTGGCGCACGCGGCGCACGTAGAGCACGCCGCGGTTTCCGAGTGTGAGTGGAAGCACTGGCGGCTCGTCGGGGGCGACCACCTTCCCGAAATCCTTTTCGGCCTTTTCGATGGTTCGTAGCAACACCCTTCGGTCTTCGTCGGAGATGCCCCGCGGCAAGACGAGCGCGAGACCCAAGATGGTGCCCGTTGCGTAGGAATGGCCCACGTCGGAAAGCGCCGCGAAAGCCATGTGAGCATGTTTCGCTGGCTCGCCGTTTTCGTCGTGGCCGGAGAGCGAAGGGGGAAGCTTCGCATTGGCCGCCTTGATCAGCAGGCCACGCATTGCGCGTGTGACGTGCTGGGTCAGCGAGTTGTGGAGAAGAAGCCGCCGCCCGCCTTGCGTCTCGGGAACGACCTCGAAGACGATGAAGCGATCGTCGAAGACCGAGCGCACCACCTCTTGCGACTGGCTCCACTCGCGTGTGTTGCTGTAGCGAATGAACACTGCGGGAAGCACGCGGTGCTCCACCGCGTGATGACGGTGGTATGCCTCTTCGAGCCGTTCGAGCTGGTCGGGCAGCGTGGTGCGGAACGTCGCTTCGCCATCTGGATCGGGAACCCATCTCTCGCGGTCGCCGAGCTCGACGTGTTCGGCCACGAAGAACCGAACGCTGACGAATGAGGAGCTGTGGCCGAGACGCGCGATGCGCGAAGCGATGGAGTCGAGTGCCCGAACGACGTCTTCGGAGGGTGCCTCCGCCCACACCATGTGCACCACATCGCTTTCGGGAATCACGACCGGGAACGTGCGCGGCTGCTTCCTACGGCCTTCTGGCATGAGCTCGGCGGCGCTCTTCACACTCCCTTTCCCGTCATCGGCCGCGCTCGCTGCCGACCGCTTGAGAAGCTGCTCCTTGGCCTTCGCGACTTCCTTCTCGGCCTTTTTCTTGGCCTTCACGTCCGCAGCCGACTCGAGCGCAGCCAGTGCTTCCTCGTATTTGACGATCTGCGTGTCGATGTTGGCGAGGACTGCCACGTCATTAGGGGGTACGTAAACGATGTCTTGCAGCCTGGCCTCGGCGCTCGATGCGTAGATCTCGGGCGCAGGAGCCGCAGCAAACCAGCGGAGAGCCTCGCGCTCCTCTCCATGCGGCGGACCGTCGGCGTAAAGCGCGTCCGTCAGCGCCGAGAATACGCGCGCGGGGTGCGGTGGCCACTCGGCCCGTCGCCGATCGTTGAACCGTGTGGCCGCATAGCGCCGTGCCAGGAAGTGAATCTCGAGGACTAACATCAATCCTCTCCAGCCTCAGCGTCACCCCGTTCGGTGACCTCGCGGCTCTTGCGAAGAAGGGCCACGAGCTTGGGCGCGGGCTTGAGATCGATGGCATGGGTTGGCCAAGCCATTCCGACCTCGCGCGCGGCTTCGGTTGCAGCCTGAACGAGTTCGACGGCGTCATTGGGCTCGAGCGCGTAATTGTCATTCACGGCGCCGTTGCGATCGACGAGCTCGAATGAAAGCGGCCCTTCGGGCACGAAAGCGCAACGCGACCTGAGATCGTAGCCTTGTGCACGCTGGAGCGAAACGGCGGCGAGCCCGAGCGCGGCGAGCGCAGCGCGTGCCCGGAGTTCGACCTCGGCGCGGCGTTCGGGGCCAACGGGCTCGCCTGCCACGTCCTTCGGGAAGCGGAGCCTGCGAAGGGCAGGGAGCGAGAGGACCGTGATCTGCTGCGCGTAGTCGATAGTTACCCCGCCGGCTTCGCTGTCGATGGACGGTTTGATGTTGCCGTGATTGATGTTGGCGGGCCTTCCGGGTTTGTCGCCGTCCTTCCGGCTCTTGTCGCCACCCTTCCGGCTGAAGAGCACGGGCTTCCCATTCTCGAGCCGAGCCTGCTTTTCATCGATTGTCCACTCTTCCTCCGCATCGGCAGCCACATAGACTGGCCCGGCGTTGAGTTCGATACCTGCCGGATCGATGCGCGAAGCGGTCTTCCGACCGAACTCGACGCCCACGCCAACGATTTCGGAGACGAGCGCACGCTGGAACTTGGCGCCCTGCCCGCCCTTGGGGCCCGTCGAATCCCACATGCCGAACACGAGCGCGGCAGGCGAGTACTTGTAGACGGGCGTGGCGTAATGCGGTGAGGCTTCAGTGAACGCGCGGCCTACCGTCGAAGCCCGGAAGCGCAGGCCGTCGAGGAGCGAGTCGCGCAAGAGCGCATCAGCGAGACGGTGCGGCGCCTGCAGCGAAGTCAGGTAGCCGTTGCCGCCAATGGTCGATAGATCGAGCCGCGAATCTTCGTGCGTTTCGCCGGTGAAGTCGATGCGGACTATCGGAAACGCAAGTCGGCCATCATCCCAGGCGTGTTGCAGCGCTTCCTCCATCCGGTTTGCCTGGCTCGCGACCGAATCGAGAAGCACGCACAGCCGACTTTGACCGTCGATGCGTCGCCGTTCGACTGCGTACTTGGTGCGCACCTCTTCGCCATTGTCGAGCTTTACGACGATCGTTTCGCCGAACGTCGGCGGGAAGACCTTGTCGTCAGGTCCGCCGAGCGGCCGAAGCTTGGTAACGGTCCGGAATCCAGCGGCACCGGAAGCGAGTGCGTCGGCTAGAACGTCATAGTTGAGTTTGTTCACTGTTTCCTCTCCACGAATGAGACTTTTCCGAACGGTCTACATCGAGTTTGATTGGGTGCGCGCTCCTTAGCGCATCGGCGGGCAGAACACGAGGTGCAGCGGCTCCGGCTTCTTTGCGACAAGTAGTCGCCATGCCCACGCCAGCACGACTTCGGTCTTCCCCAGCCCCGTCGGAATGGGAAGCACATCGAACAGCCCGTTCAGGGCCACTTCGACCTGCCAGCGGTATGGCGTGAAGCCGGTCGCAGTCTTGAAAAATTCGGAGAACTGGTTCATTCGCAATGCAGTAACCGAGTTGCTCATCGTTCATCGCTTTGAGACTGTCAACGCCGATTGAATTTTGACCCACCCTGGACCGAAAACGCCGAAGTAAAATTGACCCACCCCAGGCCCTGTTACTGATTCTTCGCAGCCTTGATTGATCCCGCTTTGCGCTTGTCTTTCAGC
>Ga0207864_1004616_pt1 | contig 10271 bp, 8 predicted proteins | sample HigsolmetaAR202D_FD_184834 | JGI IMG/M metagenome (GOLD analysis project Ga0207864, IMG submission 184834) | Ionic liquid and high solid enriched microbial communities from the Joint BioEnergy Institute, USA - AR20-2-D (SPAdes) (version 2) ...
CGGGGCTTGGGGCTTGGGGCTTGGGGCTTGGGGCTTGGGGCTTGGGGCTTGGGGCTTGGGGCTTGGGGGCGCGCGAGCGGGGGCAGCCTGGGTTACCTGGATTGCCTGGGGTGCCCGGGCAGTCCGGACGGCCCGGGCAGCTCGGGCGGCCCGGGAAGCCGGGGGGACGAGGGTGCCGCGAGCGCGCGTCGGATCCGGCGTCCCCATGAGCCGCCTGTCCGATGTCCTTGCGCTGGACCTGACCACACCGTCCCGCAACCAACGTTCACGGTCGCGCACCCGCTCGGCGCGGGGTCCGCGGACGATCCACAATGAATCTCGACCTTCTCATGAATACGCTGACGGAATCCCTGATCGCCGAGCTGGAGCACGAGGCCGCCATGACGCGCCGCGTTCTCGAGCGGGCTCCCGAGGACCGGTTCTCGTGGGCGCCGCACGAGAAGTCGATGACGCTGGGGGCGCTCGCGCAGCACATTGCGGAGATACCGGGCGGGATCGCGAGGCTCCTCGATCCGCCGGAGTCGCAGCTCCCGCCCGTGCCGCTCACCGAGCCGGCCTCGCGCGACGCGCTCCTCGCCGCTCTGGATCGGAGCGTGGCCGAGGCGATTTCGAAGATCCGCTCGTGGGGGGACGATTACCTCATGGCCGACTGCCGGGTGCTCGATGGCGAGACGGTCGTGATGGCGGGGCCGCGGATCGGCTGGGTGCGCGCCCTCATGCTGAACCACTGGTACCACCACCGCGGCCAGCTCACCGTGTACCTGCGTCTGCTCGACGTGCCGGTGCCGGGCGACTACGGCCCGTCGGCCGACGAGGCGATCGCCGCGACGGCGGGTTGACCACGACGGACGAGGCGATCTCCGCCACGGCGGGCTGACTCGGGATTCATGGAAGGATCCGACATGCCGGTCGAACGTGGCGGGCACGCCGCGCTCGACCGGCACGGCGGGCCCGCCGTGTTGGTCTAGTCCGGCTCGCCTGCCGCGCCGCTCGACCCCGGCGCGACCGCCGTGCCGCGCGCCGACCTCGCCGCGTCCCGCACGTACTCGGGCCAGTATGCCAGGAGCTGGAGCCGGGCGGTGGGACCGAGCGCGGCGGCGAGTTCGTCGCGGATCGCGTCGCCGGCGGCGACGTCGCCGAGGCGATAGTGCTCGCGCGCCATCTCGAGCGCGGCGCGCTGGCGGACCGTGAGGTTGCCGAACGGGTCGAAGTATGAGTCGACGCGCGAGCGGTCCTTCACGCCGTCCCACGTGAACCGCGCGGCCTCGGGCGCGGCGTCGCGGATCGCCGCGTACTCCCGGAGCGCCGCCGCCGGCTCGAGTCCGCCCCGGAGCACGGCGGCGCGCGTCCGGAGCAGCCGCAGCTCCGGCGTCTCGCCCGGTTCCGCCCGGGCCAGCGCGTCCAGCACCCGGTCCACCCACTCCCAGGCGACGAAGCCCGTCCGCGCCTGCACGCCCAGCACGTTGAACGTCGCGATCGCGTACAGGTCTTTGGTCCGCGTCGCCGCCGCCACCTCCTCCGCCGTCGGCACCCCGTACGACGACGGCTGTACGATCTCGATCCGCGGGTCGCTCGACAGGATCCGCTCGATGTCGTCCTTGTGGTTCGCGCCGACCACGACCAGCAGCGTCCCGCCCCGGTGCTCCGCCGCCGCGAGCGCCACGCGACGGGCCTGCATGTACGTCCGGTACCAGAACATCCGCCGCGCCAGGTCCCGCGACGCCGGCTCCCACGGCGTGCCGAACTGCTCGCGACGCTTCGCCCGGTCCTCCTCCGTGTCCGCGAAGAAGAGCGGCTGCTCGAGCACCGCGCCGTCCGGGAAGCTCACGAACCCCTGCCAGCCGCGTCGCACGAACGGCAGCGCCTCCAGGTCCACGCCCCACCCCAGCAGCATGTCCTCCTTCGGCGGGATCCAGTCGATCGGGTGCAGGGGGATCCGCCGCTCCCGCGCGTACGGGACGGCGATGTACTGGATCTCGTACGTGAACTCGTAGTGGTCGCCGCGTGAGAACTCCTCCGGCGGCCGCTCCACCGCGATCCCGTCCGGCGCGACCCGGTCGAAGAACGCCCGCAGCGCCGCCGGCTGCTGCGCCTCCGACACGATCTGCGTCGAATGATCGACGCCCAGCACCACGACCCGCGTGGTGTCCGGCGGCGCCGCTCCCAAATGCGCCGCTCCCACCGGCACCGCGAACCACGAGAGGAGGGCAAGGACGATGGCCGACGCCCGCAGCCGGGCGCCGGAGGTACGCATGCGACGATCGACGACAATCATCGCAGGTTCAGATCGAGTGATAGTGATATGGATGAACGATGTATAGCGGATGCACGGCTCGGGCTCGATGAGTCATGCACGCCCCCCACAACGCACCTCCCCGCCCGTCCGTGACGCCCCGTTCGACGTCCCCCTTGCGCCCCCGACACCGCCCGCATTATCATGGGCGCCCCCGAAGAAACCCCGAAGACGAGGTGCGGGTGGTCATGGCGCACGAGCGACACGACGCGCCCGCCACGCGCTGGGGGATGGCCGAGCCAGATGGGCCGGCCCGTGAACGATGCCCCGCGCCCGCCACGCCCAGGGGTTCGGTGCGAACCACACTACCGACAGGAGGCCCACATGGCCACAGGACCCGCCACCGCGGTCACCGTAACGCCGGAGCAGCTGCTCGAACACTGGCAGGGCCACCGTCGCCTGACGCGGCGCGTGATCGAGGCGTTCCCCGAGGATCAGCTCTTCACCTTCTCGCTCGGCGGGATGCGCACCTTCGGCCAGCTCGCCCGCGAGCTCCTCGCCGTCGGCGCGCCGGTGCTGCGCGGGATGGTAACCGGCGAGTGGTCCGACTACCAGGAGCCCGAGATCTCGTCCAAGGCCGAGCTCCTACAGCGCTGGGACGAGTCGGCGAAGGAGATCGCCGACCTCTGGCCGCAGCTCCCGCCCGGCCGCCTCCAGGAGACGATCACCGCCTTCGGCATGTACACCGCGCCCGGCTACGGCCAGATCCTCTACGCGATCGACAACGAGGTCCACCACCGCGGCCAGGGCTACGTCTACCTGCGCGCCCTCGGCCTCGAGCCGCCGCCGTTCTGGGAGCGCTGACGTCCGGTCAGGGGGCGCTGAGGTCCGGTCAGGGGGCGCTGACGTCCGCTCCGGGACCACGTGCACCCGATCGGGGGCGCTGCCCCAGGTCTCGGAGTACCGACGTCCGGTCGGGGAGGGGAAGAGAGGTGGAGAGGCGGGAGGGGCGCCGATGACGCGTCCCCTCCCGGGCCGGGCCTGCGCAGGCGCCGCAGACCGCTGAACAGGAGCGCGGCGCAGCCGGCCGGACCAGGAACGCGGTGCAGCCGACCGGACCAGGAGCGCGGCGCGGCCGGCCGGACTAGACGCGCGGCGCAGCCACGCGACCGTCTTCCCCCACGGTTTCTCGGATCCGTAGCCGTCCGACCTCGAGCTCCTCGATGCTCAACCGCTCGATCGACCCCTCGAGCATGTGCAGCGACTTCACCGCCAACCGCAGGCTCGCCCCGACGGCCCGCCGCAGGTCCGCTCCGACCGCTCACCGCTGGCCCGCTCCGACCTCCCGCCGCAGGTCCGCTCCGACCGATCGCCGCACCTCCAATCGCACAATCACCGCTGTTTCCGGGACGTATGTTCGATAGGGGGGAATATTTCACCCCTATCGAACAATGAAAACGAGCGAAGAATTCGCGTGATCGATTGGGGTGAACTATTCCCCCCAAGTGCACGAATGACGCGCACAGGGCGTTGATTGTGCAGTTGGGTGCGTCCGTGAGCTACACGGAGTCAATGGGCAAGGACCCGCCGCCGAAGGCGGCCGCCAACCCCGCCGGCGGCGCAGCAGCCGCACGGCCGCCACCCCGCCGCGCGCAGCGCGGCCGCCCCCCGCCGGCGAACAGCCGGCCGCCCCCGCGCGCCGACAGGCGCGCCCCCTCCAGCGCGATGCCCCCGCCCGCTACCCCGCCGCCGCCAGCTCCCACACCGCTTCCTCCCGCCTCAGGTGAATCGTCCGCCCCCGGACGTCGGTCGCGCGATCGGACGCCAGGAATGCCAGGTACCGCCCCACGTCCTCACGGCCGACGTGCCCCGGCGGGACCTCCTCCGGCGCGCCCGGGCCGAACCGCGTGTAGAGCACCACCTCGTTCACCCGGACCGGTGAACTCGCCCACTCCTGCATCACCAGCCGCGCCAGCATCGCCTGGCCCGCCGTCGCGATCGACACCAGCCCCGTCCCCGGGTAGATCGGGTCGAACGCGAGCGGCCCGTTGATGAACGTGTAGCTCCCGCCCCGCTCGGCGAGCGCCGGGACGAGCGTGCGCGCCACCATGAAGTGAGCGATGAGGTAGCCGTCGAGCGCGCGACGGAGATCCGCCCCCGTCGCCTCCAGCACCATCGGCGCGAACACCATGTCGCCGAGGCTCGCGATCGCGGCGTCGAGCGGCCCCGCCCGTTCCTGCGCCGACTCCAGGATCCGCGGCGCCTCCGCCTCGTCGCTCATCGACCCGACGAGCGGCACCAGCCGTCCGCTCTCCGCCAGCGTGCCCAGCCGCGACCGCATCCGCTCCAGCTTCTCCTCCGACCGCGACGTGACCACGACCCGCGCCCCGCCCGCGAGCAGCGCGCTCACCGCATACGTCCCCACGTTCCCAGCCCCGCCCACGACCATCACCGTCCGCCCCGTCAGCAGATCTGCCGGCACCGTTCCGATCATCGACTCCATGGCTCCCTCCTGATAGTTGATTAGTAAAACGCTGGGAGAAAAAGATCACGCGACGCCCGAGCGGACGCGCGCGAGGAGCTCGGAGAGACGCGCCACTTCCGCGTCGTCGAGCTCGCGGAGCACCCCCTCCGTCGCCTCCCGGACCGGCTCTTCCAGCGCTTCCAGCAGCTCGAGCCCCCGGTCCGTGATCGAGCACAGCACCACACGCCGGTCCTCCGGATGCCGCTCCCGCTCCACCAGCCCCTTTTCCTCGAGCCGGTCCAGCAGCCGCGTGATCCCCGGCGTCTTCTCCAGCATCCGGTCCGCGATCTCCATCGTCGCCAACCGTTCCGGCCGCGCCCCGCGCAGGATGCGCAGCACGTTGTACTGCTGCGGCGCCAGCCCGTAAGGCGCGTACAGCTCAGTGAACCGTCGCGTCACCATGTCCGCCGTCCGCACCAGCTCCAGCACCGTCCGCTGCCGCGCCGACAACTCCCGCTTCACCATTCCGCCCTCGTCTGGTCTCCAGCTTCTGCGATCCGCGCTCGATAGTTTATTATTAAAACATTGCCGGGTCAAGAGGCAAGCCGCCGCCCGGCCGCCCGCTCGCTACCATCATCTCCTCCCCCGGATTATACTTGACGCCGATACGCCCCGACCGAGGAGCCGCCCATGCCTCCGGAACTCCGCTACGCGCACCGCTCCCTGCGCCGGCCACCCGGCTTCGTCGCGGCGGCGGCACTCACGCTCGCGCTCGGGACCGGCGCACTCGACGCCGACGTCGCCGTCGACCCCGCCGCCACGCTCAGGGAGGAGTAGCCGCACCCGATGGTCGCACCCTTCAGCTCCGACCGGCGACGCCGCAAGCGACTCACCTACGAGCGCCGCATCACGCTCCTGGCCGTCCTGGCCGGGCTCCCCGGCGTCGCCGCCGCACTCATCCTCCTCTGGGCCGGCGACTTCTCGCCCCGCGTCCAGTGGACCCTCGCCGTCCTCCTCGTCGCCGCGTGGGCGATCCTCGTGGCGACGCTGCGCGAGCGCACGATCCGCCCGATCCAGACGCTCGCCAACCTCCTCTCCGCCCTCCACGAGGGCGACTACTCGATGCGCCCGACCGCCGGCCCCACCGACGACGCCCTCGGCCTCGCCTTCCGCGAGGTCCAGGCCCTCGGCCAGACGCTGCGCCAGCAGCGGCTCGGCGCCCTCGAGGCGACGGCGCTCCTGCGCAAGGTCATGGCCGAGATCGACGTCGCCGTCTTCACCTTCGACCACCAGCGCAAACTCCGCCTCGTGAACCGCGCCGGCGAGCGCGTCCTCGCCAGGCCCGCCGAGCGGCTCCTCGGCCGCACCGTCGAGGAGCTCGGGCTCGCCGAGGTCATGGGCGAGGCCGTGGGAGGAGGCGACGTCGCAACCGCGGTCGACACCGGCGCCGCCGCCTCACCCGGACCCGCCGCAGCATCCGGGGCCGGCGGCGCACCCGGGACCGCTGCCCCAGCCGGACCCGCGCCCGCTCCCGGCCCGCGCATCGTCGAGGCGACGTTCCCCGGCCGCGCCGGCCGCTGGGAGGTCCGGACCGGCACGTTCCGCCAGGGCGGCCTCCCCCACACCCTCCTCGTGCTGGCCGACCTCTCGCGCACGCTGCGCGAGGAGGAGCGACAGGCGTGGCAGCGCCTGGTGCGCGTGCTGGGTCACGAGATCAACAACAGCCTTGCGCCGATCAAGTCGATCGCCGCATCCTTGACCGGTCTGCTGGCCCGCGACCCCAGGCCCGCCGACCTGGACGAGGACCTGACGAGGGGACTCGACGTCATCGCCGCACGCGCGGATGCGCTGAGCCGCTTCATGACCGCCTACGCCCGGCTCGCGCGCCTGCCTCCCCCCAGGCCCGTCCCGCTGTCCATCGATTCGCTCATTCGGCGCGTCGCCTCACTCGAGACGCGCATGACCGTAGAGGTCGTCGGCGGCCCGGACCTCACCGTCCACGCCGACCCCGACCAACTCGAGCAGCTCCTGATCAACCTGATCAAGAACGCGGTCGACGCCGCGCAGGAAACCGACGGTCGCGTCTGGATCCGGTGGGACGTCGGCCCATCCGGCCAGCTCGAGATCTACGTGGAGGACGAGGGGCCCGGCCTGCCCGAGTCCGGGAACCTGTTCGTGCCGTTCTTCACGACGAAGCCGACGGGGTCGGGGATCGGGCTGGTGCTGTGCCGGCAGATCGCGGAGGCGCATGGGGGGACGCTCACGCTGGAGAATAGGCCGGAGGGGCGGGGGTGTAGGGCGGTGGTGAGGTTGCCGGTGGGGGCATGAAGGAAGGTGTGTAAGCGACTGTGACTCGACCGGCGCAGACGAAATGGCTTATTATCAAGCCACGGATGGCGCGAGACAGGACGTGAATGGGACTTGGGCTCGCCGGAGTCATGTTGCCGAGTGAGCACGCCGAAATGCGTCCAGCCGGGCACCGCCGCGCGCACAGCCGCTCAGAATTCTTGGGCGAAGCATCGTGGCACCGACGATCGGAGCCTATCAAGCCGCCGTGCGGCAATTCCTGTGCGCAAAGTTCCCCGTGTTGCAACTGATTGGCTCATTGCAATAAGCGGATCCTGGCGCCTTCTGCCATTATTGAATTACATGTTCATTTGGCCAGAACAATGAACACTACAAGCGTGTACGGCTCGATTTGGAGACTTTGGGATTTGCACGTCCATTCTCCCGCCTCGGCCCTGAACAATCAATTTCCTGGCGCCACGCCTGAGGAAAAATGGGAGAAATACATTGCCTATTTGGAAGGATTGACCGGTGTTGGTGCGCTAGGAATAACCGACTACTGTTCGATCGAGGGATACCTTCGGGTTGCTGATGAGCGGAAGCGAGGCCGGATTACTAACATTCCCTTCGTTTTTCCCAACATCGAACTTAGAATACTTCCTGTTACGCGTGACGAGAACGCGATCAACATTCACGTTCTTGCATGTCCGAGTATCGCCGATGAGCTGGAGACTATGCTCCTCGCGGAACTCCAATTTGAGTATAATGGAAATACATACCGGTGTACACGCGATGACCTAATCCGGCTTGGACGGGCGGTGTCGCGCGACCACAAATTGCCCGAGCCTTCCGCATACCAAACCGGCGTTCTTCAGTTCAAGACAGACATAAGGCAGATACGCAAAGCGCTGAGGTCCAATCAAGCACTTCGGGATAATTGTCTTATTGTCGTGCCGAATCGCAGTGGTGACGGCAACTCCGGGAGGCAGGAGCACAGTTTGGCGGCCACGCGTGAGGAGATATATCGGTTAGCCCACGCAATATTCTCGTCCAATCCAAGGGATCGCGATTACTTTCTTGGCAAGGGCGTCGACTCCCCCGAAGTGGTGATCGAGAAATGCGGCGGCCTAATGCCGTGTATTCATGGCTCCGATGCGCATTGCCTTGAGAAAATTGCCCAGCCCGATGGGAACCGCTATACCTGGATCAAGGCTGATGCAACATTCGAAGGGCTTAAGCAGATCTGTTTCGAGCCAGAGTATCGTGTGGAAATCTCCGCCGAGAAGCCATTGGAGCCGTTTCACCTTATTGACCATGTGACAATCACTATTCCTATCGAGGCACAAATCGGATCAGATCTGTACAGTGATCAGTTTTGCTGGGCCGGTGACCACACAATCTATTTTGCACCGGGTTTTACGTGTTTGATCGGAGGGCGGGGTAGTGGCAAGAGTACTCTGATTAACATACTTAAAGAGTCGTTGCGGGGCAATAGTACCTTTTTTCGCGATAATGCAATAAGAATCAACGGAAAGAGCGTTGACATAAAGGCGTATGTGAAGACACACGTTGTCGGGTCGCCAGAGGCGGTCGAGTTCTTGACGCAGAATGAAATCGAGCAGTTTGCTCTTAACCAGGAGCGCCTAACAGCGGCAATTTACTCGCGCTTGAAGCGACTCGATGCAGAAGACAAGCTTGCGGAGGCTGAGGAGGCCATCAAGGAAGAAATCAGAAAGATCGACCGGCTTATTCGGCTAATACAAGAGGAGAGGGAACTTGCTCGGCGTTTGGCTTCCATTGGTGAAGAATTGGCCACGAACGAGCATCTCATTCGGTCTTTGCAAGACGAGACTTATGTTTCGCTGACGGAAGAAGCCCGTACCGTTGCCAATGAACAATCAGCTCTCAAGAGCGCTCGGATGACGTTGCGGCAATTGCTCGATCGCGTGGAGCAGAGCATCGTGTCCGAAGAGTCGAGAACGGTACCGCTAGCCGGACATTATGAAGAGGTACGGCGGGCTTTGGTCGAAGACGTGCATGCTGCAATCCGGAAGGCTCGTTCGATGGCGAACGTCAACGAGCCGGATGCGCGTGAGGATGAACTAAGTCGTCGCGCGAACGAACTGGCGGGAAAGCTTCAGTCCTACCTAGCTGAGCGGAACATCTCGCCAGAGAACGTTCGGGACATATCGCGCGCCAGCAGCCTAATTGCGGAACTCCAAGAGTTGAAGCTCGAAACGCAACGGCAATTTGAAGAGAATCGGCGGCTACAGGAGCAGATTGTTTTGAGTGATGATGTGGTCGCCATGTACGAGAACATACTCGTGGGCCAGATAGAGCCAGTCAATAGCCGGCTCCAGGAGATGGGAGGCGAGGTCCAGCGAATAAGCCTTGAGTACAGTTTCGACCGCGACGCTGCAAGAGAAGCCCTTTTGCTTGAGTTAATAGATCTATTGGCGGCATATAATGAGGGAGGACGGGCACCACGTTTCGATCATATCTCTGGAGTTCTGGAAGGCCTAGACGTTCTTCAGCCGCCTGCTCAGGATAAGTTTCTGGACGCAATACGCGATGCTAAGTCTGCCACCAAGACGGTACAATTGGTTGTGGATTACTTCGCTGACCCATACAACTACAATGCTTTTGTGCTTCGTGCGCGCCGCGTTGTCTCTGATGTAGGGCGCTTTAGGAGGCTCTCTGTTTTGTATGATGGGAAGCCATTACAGAAAGCGTCGTTCGGGCAACGTTGTTCAGCTGCATTGATCTTGTTATTGACCCTTGGGAATACGCCCATAGTGATCGATGAACCGGAGGCACATCTCGACAGCGCATTAATTGCGAACTTGCTCGTACAGCTGATTAAGCATATCAAGAACAGCCGGCAAGTCATATTTGCGACACACAATGCGAATTTTGTGGTCAACGGCGATGCAGATCTGATACACATTCTCGAAATGGATGCGAATCGGAGAACGACGATTCAATCCACGACCCTCGAGAACCTAGACAACCGTCCGCGTATACTTGCGTTGGAAGGAGGGAAACAGGCATTTCAGCAGCGGGAGCAGAGATATGGCTTCCGTTCAAAGCTGGCATGATCATTGACGCCGGTTGGGTGCATAGGCGTATTACGCTGTGTCGACTGACCCACGTTCGAGTTGCAAGTTGTGCGTTCTCTAAATTCTGTCGCGGTTTCTCTCTAAATTCTGTCGCCTCCGGGGGCGGGAGTGTGGGGCTAAGCCGCCCCGGCGCCGGTGTCTCTCACCTCCTCGTCCTTGTGGTGGCGGG
>Ga0207864_1004629_pt1 | contig 10235 bp, 9 predicted proteins | sample HigsolmetaAR202D_FD_184834 | JGI IMG/M metagenome (GOLD analysis project Ga0207864, IMG submission 184834) | Ionic liquid and high solid enriched microbial communities from the Joint BioEnergy Institute, USA - AR20-2-D (SPAdes) (version 2) ...
GCGGCAGGGCGGCGTCGACCGAAGCGCGCTCCACCCGGCCGGTCCAGCGCACCTCCGCGCCCCAGCTGCGGGCGGCGGCGAGGTTGGGGTGCGCGCGCGGGCCCGGGTCGTCGCCGGCGAGCACGAGCACGCAGCGCAGGCCCGCGACGGCGGCGCCGGCGGTGGCGGCCTGGCAGAAGTTCGACGTGGGCGCGCCGCCGGTGACCAGGACCGTCGCCCGCTGGGCGACGGCGTCGGCGAGCAGCGGCTCCAGGGCGCGGGCCTTGTTGCCGGCGACCGCGAAGCCGGTGAGGTCGTCGCGCTTGACCAGCAGGCGGCCCGCCAGCCCCAGCGCTGCCGCCAGCCGCGGCGCCTCGGTCAGCGGGGTCGGCAGCGTCGCCAGCCGCAGGACCCGGGGGGTGGTCACGGCCACGTCGGCGGCTCCTGCGCCCGGGCCGTGCGCGCGCGCTCGACGACCAGGTCCACCATGGCGGGTGCCTCGCCGGGGTCGTCGGGGTTCTGGGTGCCGGCCAGCGTCGCGCGCAGGTTGGCGGCCATGCGCTCGCGGTCGACCTCCAGGCCCTCCACGAGCCGCAGCGCCAGCTGCAGCGCCGCGCCCGTCAGCAGGCACACCTCCGGCAGCGCGACCCATTCGGCCTTCCAGGTGCGGCCGTCCCGCTCGTGGCTGCCGACCAGCGCCTCCAGCAGCACCCCCGCCGAGGCCCGCGCCAGGCGCGCGAGCGTGTCGAGGTGCTCGCTGCCCTCCGGGTTGCGCTTGTGGTGCATCGTGATGCTGCCGACGACGGTGTCGGGGCGCGGTTCGGCCAGCTCGCCGATCTCGGGACGCTGGAGCTCGTAGACCTCCACGCCGATGCGCGCGAGGGTGCCGCAGATCGCCGCCAGGACCCCGGCGAACTCGGCGATGCGGTCGCGGCTGCTGAGCCACGACATCCCCGGGTCGGCCAGACCCAGCTCGGCGCACAGGCGCGCGCGGACCGCCAGGCCGCGGCCGCCGAAGTCGACGAGGGTGCCGAGCCCGCCCCCGAGCTGGCCGACCAGCCAGCGGGGCGCCCCCTCGCGCAGCCGGTCGAGGTGCCGTCGCACCTCGTCGGCCCACGACGCGACCTTCCAGCCGAAGGTGATCGGCGCGCCCGGCTGCCCGTGGGTCCGCCCCACCATGAGGGTGTCGCGGTGGGCGACGGCGAGGTCGAGGAGGAGCGCTTCGAGGCGGCGCAGGTCGCGCCAGGCGATCCCGCCGACGGTGCGGATCGCCAGGACGGTCCAGGTGTCGGTGACGTCCTGGACCGTGGCCCACTTGTAGACGTGCTCGGCGGCCACCGGCGACAGCACCCGCCGCAGCTCCTGGATCAGCCCCAGCGTCGAGTGGCCGGTGCGGCGCGTGCCCTCGGCGATCCGCTCGAGGTCGAGCCGCTCCACCCGCGCCTCGGCGGTGATCGCCGCCGCCGCCTCGGCGGGGATCAGGCCCTCGGCGGCCTGCGCGCGGGCGAGGGCGGCGAGGACGTCGAGCCAGCCCTGCAGGCGCGCGCGCTCGTCGAAGACGGCGCGCAGCTCCGGGGTGCCCCACAGGTGCCGGTAGGCGAGCGAGTCGGTGATGCGCGCTGTCATGCCGTGGGCTCCGGGGTCGGGGCGTCGCTGCGCTGCTCGGCGAGCTCGCCGGCGGTGGCGAGGCCCTCGGCGACCTGCTCCAGCGACGCGCCCCACGGCACCACGACGGTGTCGCCGCGGGTCTCGACGTGCGTCTCCAGCAGGCAGCACTTGGTGAGGCGGGCCTCCCCGGCGGGCAGCGGCTGCGCGGCGGCGCGTGCGGCGGGGCAGAAGTCGACCTGCGGGACCCGCGCCGCCAGGTCCGGGTAGAAGTGCGCGTGGATCTGCCGCGACCGCTCGCAGCCGATCAGGGTCCACTCCGCCGGCTCCGGGACCTCGTCGAGGTAGCTGACCGTCGCGCCCGGCACGCTCACGCCGCTGCCGCGGCAGGGGAGCAGGTAGTGGTCGGCGGGGTGGGCGCGGGCGAGGTCGTCGAGGTCGATCACCTGCGGCAGGCACAGGGTCGGCGGCAGCGACTCGGCGGTGTCGAGCAGCCGCTCGACCTGGTCGACGAGCTTGGCCGGCCAGGGCGGGGCGACGTCGAGGACGTGCACCCGCCGCGGGCGGGCGTCGACGATGAAGCTGACGTGCTGGTAGCGGCCGCGCACGACGACGCAGCGGACACCCGGCAGCTCGGTCGCGACGGCGGCGAGCTGGCTGGGGACGGCCGTGTCGACCTCGGGGCGGTCGACCAGCACGGTCTCATCGGGCCCGGCCAGCAGCCGCAGGCCGACGATGTCGACGAACAGGTCGCCGTCGGCGCGGGTGTCGAGCTCGGCCACGGCGACCTGCCCGCCGCGCCGGGCCACCACGTAGCGGGTCCGCCGGTACGCCTGGCGGTCGCGCAGGTGCGCCCACAGGGCCTCCTCGGTCAGCGGCACGTCGACGTCGGTGACGGCGACCGCTCGGTACTGCTCCGGGGTCACGGCTGCGCCCCTCCTGCCGGCTCGGCGGGCACGGCGACCGTCCGCAGCGTGTCGGAGCGCAGGCCCAGCCGCAGCGTCTCCACGGCGAGGACGTCCGCCACCGGGATGTTGCCGAGGTTGACGTCGCTGCCGAACAGGCCGATCAGCCACGCCTGCTGGCTGCGGCGCGGCGCCTCGAACAGCACGCGCTCCACCCCGACGGCGGCGACCACGGCGTCGACGACCTCGCGGCGCACGGTGCCGTCCGGGTCGAACAGGCCGACGGTGCCGCTGGCGCGGCCCTCGGTCACGACGCAGCTCGCGCCCGCCGCCAGGTCGGCGGCGGCGTCGGCGGCCCAGCGCTCCGGCGACACGGGCACGGCGGGGTCCTTCGCGCCGACCTCTGCCAGCACGGTGAAGTGCTGCGCCGCCGCGGCGATGAGGCGGTCCTTGTCGTCGCGGCTCATGGGGACCGTGCCGCAGGACACCTCCACGCACGGGAAGCCGTGCGCGGCGGCCCACTCGAAGAAGGCGTCGGTGGCGCCCTGCAGCCAGGCGATCTCCAGCAGCGTGCCGCCGGTGCAGGCGCGCACCCCCGCGGCCTCGAGCAGCGCCAGCTTGGCGTCGAGCTGCGGGTCGATGTAGGCGAGGCCCCAGCCGAACTTCCACACGTCGATGCACGCCGCCGCGCTGTCGAGCCGGGCGCGCGCCTCCGCCAGCGGCACGCCGTCGTCGAGGACGTGCGTGATCCCGGTGCGGCGCGGTTTGCGCGCGCGGTCCGGGAGCGTGAGGAACGTCGCAGGCGGGCGCGGATCGGGGCCGGTCGAGCTTGTCATCGCGCCATCTTCCCCTCTACCGTAGCCCCCGTCGACCGCCCCCCGATCGCGGGGCGTCCCGCGGCGGGGAGGCCTGCGCCTCCCGCCGCGCTGCCGGCCCACCAAGCGACCCCCGCCGTGTCCACCGCCTCCAGCGACCTGCGCGCGCTCGTCGAGCGCATCCGCGGGCTGCCCGGCGTGCGGGGGAAGGCGGCGATCGGGCTCGTCGCGGAGGTGTTCGGGCGCAGCGACTTCGTGTCGGGACCCGGCGACGACGGCGCCGTGGTGGTCGACGACGGCCGCACCCTGGTCGTCGGCGGAGAGGCGCTGCTGCCGGCGTTCGTGCAGCGCGACCCGCGCGGCGCCGGTGTCTCCGCCGTCGTCACCAACGTCAACGACCTCGCCGCCATGGGCGCCCGCCCGCTCGCGCTCGTCGACACGGTGGTGGGCCCGCGCCCCGCCCTGCTGGAGATGCTGGAGGGGCTGCGCTGGGCCGCGGCCCTGTACGACGTGCCGGTCGTCGGCGGCCACCTCACCGAGACCGACGGCCCCCCGTCGCTGAGCGCGTTCGGGCTCGGCCGCGCCGCCGCCGTGCTGTCGGCGACGCGGGCGGCACCGGGCCAGGCCCTGCTGCTGGTCGCCTGCCTCGACGGCACGATGCGCGCGGACTTCCCCTTCTTCCGGTCCTTCGAGGAGCGCGGCGAGGCCTTGGCCGGCGACGTCCGGACGCTCGCGACGGCGGCGGAGGCAGGCCTGGCGGTCGCCGCCAAGGACGTGAGCATGGCCGGGATCGTGGGCTCGCTGGCGATGCTGCTGGAGCCGACGCGGACCGGCGTCGAGGTCGACCTGCGGGTCCTGCCCACCCCAGACGGGGTGTCGCTGGCCGACTGGCTGTGCTGCTTCCCGGCGTTCGCGTTCCTGATCACCACCGCCGCGGAGCGGGCCGACGCGTGCGCGGCGCTGTTCGAGGAGCGCGGCCTGACCGCGGTCCGCCTCGGGACGCTCGACGCGAGCGGCCGGGTGCGGCTGCGCGACGCCTCCGGGGTGGCCACCGTCTTCGACCTCGCGCGCGAGGGCATCACCCGCTTGGCGGCGGCGCCGTGAGCCTCAGCGCAGCGCAATGCGCATCTGCTGGTGGGGGCGGCCGACGTACTCGACCGGCTCGCCCACCGGGGTCCAGCCCAGCCGGCGGAAGAAGGTCACGTTGGCGAGCTGCACACGGGCGACCATGGTGTGGCCGCCGGCCTCGGCGGCGCTGCGCACGGCGAAGCGGACGAGCGGCCCGCCCAGGCCGGCGCTGCGGTAGCCGGGCAGGACCGCGAGGCGGTCACCCTGCCACAGCCCGCCGCGGGGGTCCTCGTCGAGGAGGGGGTAGAGGCGCACGGCCCCCGCCGCGACCCCGTCGCTGTAGCCGAGGACGTGCTGGGTGGCGGGGTCGTCGTCGTGCGCGTCGCGGTCGGCGTCGGCGAAGATCCGCTGCTCCTCGACGAACACGGCGTGGCGGATCGCGAAGTGCTGCGCCAGCTCGTCGGGGGCGGTGACGCGGCGGCACACCACCCCCCGCGCCGGTGCCTCAGGAGACGAGCGGGAGAGGAGTCCGGCCACCGAGGATCCCTTCCTCCTTCGCGCCGACGCGCTCGAGGGCGGCCATGCCGGAGCAGGCCTGGCAGCGCGCGCAGCCGGCCATCACGCCCTCGGCCGACAGCCCCCGCGCGAGCATGTGCGGCACGACGCGTCGGTAGATCGATTCCACGTACGCCGGCGACGGCGGGCGCTCGTCCTGCATGAGGCTGCCCGGCACCGGGCGCAGCGGCACGATGAACGGGTACACGCCCATGTCGACGGCGCGCAGGCAGCCCTCGACGGTGACGTCCGGGTCCTCGCCCATCCCGAGGATCACGTAGGTCGAGACCTGCCCCTCGCCGAACACCTCGACGGCGTGCTCCCAGGTCCTGAAGTACGTCTCGATGCCCCAGCGCGCCTTGCCGGGCGCCACCCGGGCGAGCACCTGCGGGTCGAAGGTCTCGACGTGGATGCCGACGGCGTCGGCGCCCATGTCGTGCACCTGGTCGATGACGGTCAGGTCGGCGGGGGGCTCGAACTGGACCTGCACGGGCAGGCCCGAGGCCTCCTTGACGGCTCGGGCGCAGCGCCCGACGTAGAGCGCCCCGCGGTCGGGGGCGGCGGTGCTGCCGGTGGTCAGGGTGCAGTCGACCGCCCCGTCGAGGTCGCGGGCGGCCACCGCGACCTCCGCCAGCATCTCGGGCGTCTTCTTGGCGATCGTGCGGCCCTCCGCGTAGGTCACGCCGATCCCGCAGAAGGCGCACTGGTCGGACGTCCCCCAGTAGGTGCAGTGCTGCAGCACCGTGCTCGCCAGCGAGTCGAGGTGCAGCAGCGCGATCTTGTGGTAGGGGATCCCGTCTGCGGTGGTGAGGTCGTAGAACTTCGGCCGCGGCGCCGGCGACGCGTCGGCCACGCGCCGGTCGCCGCGGTAGATGCCGTAGCCGTCGTCCTCGGCGCGCAGCGAGTAGATCGACTCCTCGACGTAGTCGGCATGGGTGGGGACCGTGACCGGAGCGCCGTCGATCCACAGCATCCCGGAGTCGGCCGGGCCGGCGCCGCCTCTGCGGGTCTCGAACGGGGCCTCAACCCTGAGCCCGCAGCTCTGCAGCTCGGCGATGAGATCCGCCAGCTCCGCGGACGAGCGCTTGGGGGCCTGCGGAGGTTCGTGCGCCATGTCCCGCTCCCACGAGGTCAGACCGCAGCGGTCTTGACGGACACCCTCGACGTCAACTATAGGAAACGCGCAGGGCTCTGAGCAAGAGCGACGTTGCCTTCATCCGTTCCGGTCCTTTCGGATGGTGAATGAGCGCGTTCTCCCGTGCCCGGGCCCTGCGGAGCCGGCTCTTGCCCTGCAGGGCGCGGCGGGGTTCACTATGGTTAACGACCCGTGTTGGATCGGACACGAGGTCGGGGACGCTCCGGCGCGTCAGGTCTGACGAGGGAGAGGGCGCGGTTGAGCAAGCTGGCTGTGGTGGCGCTCGGCGGCAACGCGCTGACCAGAGCAGGCGAGGCCGGCACCGCCGAGCAGATCGAAGCCAACGCCGAGCCCATGGCCGCGGGGATCGCGCGGCTGGTGGAGGCGGGGTGGCGCACGGTGGTGGTGCACGGCAACGGGCCGCAGGTCGGCAACCTCGCGCTGCAGCAGGACGCCGGTGCGGACGTGGTGCCGCCGCAGCCGCTGCACTCGCTCGGCGCGATGTCCCAGGGCCAGCTCGGCAGCGTCCTCGTGCGCGCGATCGACGCGCGGCTCGGCGCCGGCAGGGCCGTGACCGTCATCAGCCACGTGGTCGTCGACCCCGACGACCCGGCGTTCCAGCGGCCCACCAAGCCGGTGGGGCCCTTCTTCTCCGCTGACAGGGCAGCGGCGCTGGCCCGCGAGCGCGGCTGGACGATGGTGGAGGACGCCGGGCGCGGCTACCGCCGGGTGGTGCCGTCGCCGCGCCCGCTGCAGCTGCTGGAGACCGCTGCGGTGCAGCGGCTCCTCGAGGCCGGCCTGGTGGTGCTCACCGCCGGCGGCGGCGGGATCGCGGTCAGGCGCACCCCCGACGGCCGCATCCTCGGCGTCGACGCCGTCATCGACAAGGACGCGGCCGCCGCGCTGGTCGCCGCCGCGCTGTCGGCGGACGCGCTGCTGCTCGTGACCGAGGTCGACGCGGTGTCGCTGGACTACGGCACGCCGCGGCAGCGCCCCGTCCGCACGATGACCGTAGACGAGGCCGCCGCCCACCTCGACAGCGGCCAGTTCCCGCCGGGCAGCATGGGCCCCAAGGTGCAGGCCGCCATCGACTTCGTCCGCCGCGGGGGCGGCACCGCAGCCATCACGAACGCCGCCCACCTGGTCGAGGCCCTCGACGCCGCCAGCCCGCACGGCACACGGATCGTCCCCTCGACCGTGATGAGCGGGGCGTGAGGCGATGGGCGAGGTCACCGGCTTCCGGGTGGTCCGCGACACCTACCTGGACTCGCTGAAGCTGCTGGCCACCACCTCGGCCATGCGCGAGCGGGACGACGTCGCCTGGGCCGCCGCGGTGATGGCCACCCCCGTGGGACGCGAGCGCCTGGCCGAGGCCGACTTCCCGGTCGAGCAGCTCGACGGCGCCGGGGCCAACGACCTCGTGCTCGCGGTGCGGGGCGGCAGCCAGGACGTCGTCGACGCCGCCCTGGAGGCGGGTGTGCAAGCGGCCTTCAGCGGCGGCGACGCCGACGCCGACCGCAGCGGCGCCCAGCCGCCGCCGCGGTCCATCGCCCAGGCCGTCGAGCGGCTCCCGGCCGCCAACGTCGCCGTGGTGTCCGTGCCCGGTCCCTACGCCGCGCTGGAGGCGCACCACGCGCTCACCGCGGGGCTGCACGTGCTGCTGTTCAGCGACAACGTCCCCCTCGCCGAGGAGGTCGAGCTGAAGGAGCGCGCGGCGCAGCTGGGCCTGCTGGTCATGGGCCCCGGCGCCGGGACCGCGGTGCTGGGCGGCACCGGCCTCGGCTTCGCCAACGTCGTGCGCCGCGGTCCGGTCGGCGTCGTCGCCGCCGCGGGCACCGGCGCCCAGGAGGTGTCGGCGCTGCTCGACCGCTGGGGGGTGGGCGTGTCGAACGTGATCGGCGTCGGCGGCCGCGACCTGTCCGCGGACGTGGGGGGCACGATGGCGATCGCGGCGGCGCGGGCGCTGGCCGCAGACCCGGACACCGAGGCGATCCTGCTCGTGTCGAAGCCGGCCGACGAGGCGGTCGCCGGCGAGGTGCTGAAGGCCTGCGGGTCCACGCCCGCGGTGGCGGCGTTCCTGGGGCTCGACGCCGCGGGCGGCGAGGGCCCGGGCGGGGTCCGGCTGGCGCGCACCCTGGAGGAGGGGGCGCTGGCGGCGGCGGCGCTGGTGGGGACCGAGGTGCGCGTCGACAGCGACCGCACCCGTGAGGAGGTCGCCCGGGCCATCGCGCGGCTGCCCGCGCAGCGGCGCACCGTGCGCGGCTACTACTCGGGCGGGACGCTGTGCTACGAGGCGCAGCTGCTGCTCGGCGAGCTGGCCGGCGACGTCTACTCCAACGAGCCGCTCGTGGCCGACCACCGCCTGCCGGCCCCGGCCGGGGCGCACGTGCTGCTCGACCTCGGTGCGGAGGAGTACACCGCGGGCCGCCCGCACCCGATGATCGACCCCGGCGCGCGGCTCGAGCTGCTCGAGCGGGAGGCCCGCGACGACGACGTCGCCGTGGTGCTGCTCGACGTCGTGCTCGGCCACGGCGCCCACCCCGACCCGGCGGGGCAGCTGGCGCCGGTGTGCGAGGCGATCATGGCCGACGGCGGCCCGCAGGTCGTCGCCTACGTCCTCGGGACCGAGGAGGACCCGCAGGGCTTCGCCGCGCAGCGGGAGCGGCTGCGCCGGGCCGGCTGCATCGTGACCGAGACGGGGGCGCGCGCCGCCTGCGCCGCGGCGGCCATCGCCACCCGCCGACCCGAGCTGGTGGATCGCTGATGGTGCGCTGCCCACCGGTCGCGCTGGTGACCTACAGCACGAAGGCGCGCGGCGGCGTCGCCCACACCGTCGCGCTCGGCGAGGCGCTGCACGCGCTCGGACAGGACGTGCTGATCGTGGGGTTGGGCGACCCCGCGCAGGGCTTCTTCCGACCGGTGGCCGCGCCCACCCGCGTGGTCCCCGCCCCCGAGACCAGCGGCGGGCTGGAGGAGAAGGTCGCGGCCAACATCGACGCCATGGAGGCCGCGCTGCGCGACCTCGTCGGCGACTGGCCGATCCTCCACACGCAGGACTGCATCTCCGCGCGCGCGGCCGCCCGCGTGCGCGACGCCGGCGCGCCCGTGACGGTGCTCCGCACCGTCCACCACGTGGACGACTTCGACAGCGCGGTGCTCATGGACTGCCAGCGCCAGGCGATCGTCGAGCCCGACGTGGTGCTGGTCGTCAGCCGCGTGTGGCAGGAGATCCTCGCCCGCGACTACGGCGTCGCGGCGGAGATCGTCCCCAACGGCGTGGACGTGCAGCGCTACGCCACGGCCTCGCCGGCCCTGGTCGCCGCGCTGCGCGCCAGGGTCGGCGCGCAGGATCGGCCGCTGCTGCTGTCGGTCGGCGGCATCGAGCCGCGCAAGGGCAGCGACACGCTGGTGGCGGCGCTGTCCCTGCTGGTGCGGCGGCGCGACCCCGCGCCGGTGCTGGCGGTCCTGGGCGGGCACTCGTTCCAGGACCACCGCGCCTACCGGGAGCGCGTGCGCGCCTCGTTCGGCCCGCTGGGGCTGACCGCGGGACGCGACGTGGTCGAGGTCGGCACGGTGCCCGAGTCGGAGATGGCCGCCTGGTACGCGGCCGCCGACGTCCTCGCGTTCCCGTCGGTCAAGGAGGGCTTCGGCCTCGCCGCGCTGGAGGCGATGGCGGCGGGGGTGCCGGTCGTGACCAGCGACCTGCCGGTGTTCCGCGAGTGGCTGGTCCCCGGCCGCGACGCCCTGACCGCGCCCGTCGGTGACGCCGAGGCCCTGGCCGACGCGCTCGCCGCGGTGCTCGACGACGCCGACCTCGCAGTGCGCCTGCGCCGCGCGGGGCGGCGCCTCGCCGCCCGCTTCACGTGGACCGCCAGCGCCGAGCGGCACCTCGCCGTGTACGCCCGCCGCGACGTCGCCCTGGCGAACGCAGGAGGAGGGCAGCCGCCGCCGTGATCCCGGAGCTGGAGCGCGTGCGCGCGACGCTGCCGCCGGGCATCGCCCTGGCGGCCGTCGATCCCGCTGACGTCGACCCCGCGGCGCTGCCGCCGGAGGAGGCCCGGCTCGTGGCGGGCGCACGCCCGAGCCGGCGGCGCGAGTTCGCCGCCGGCCGCTGGTGCGCGCGGCAGGCGCTGCGGATGGCGGGGATGCCCGTGGACGCGCTCGGGGCGGACC
>Ga0207864_1004633_pt1 | contig 10227 bp, 17 predicted proteins | sample HigsolmetaAR202D_FD_184834 | JGI IMG/M metagenome (GOLD analysis project Ga0207864, IMG submission 184834) | Ionic liquid and high solid enriched microbial communities from the Joint BioEnergy Institute, USA - AR20-2-D (SPAdes) (version 2) ...
TCGACCCGCTGATTGTCAAAGCGACCGTGTATGACAACGACGGTCGGGTACTGGCAACAGGACACGCTGGCGCGGTCGATACGGGGAAGCAAGTGTGGAGTGGGAGGGCTGTCGAAAAAGCGGAGACGGCGAGTATCGGGCGGGCGTTGGGCGCGGCAGGCTTTGGCACACAGTACGCGCTGGACGAAAACGATGCCAGCGAAGCTGAAACGGGCCACCTTGCCGATAGCCCAACAGGCAGCGGGCGCAAGACCGAGCGCGATTGGCCGCGCATCTTTCACGCTGTAAAGGCGCACTATCCCGGCGCGACAGACGAAGAGCGTAAGGCCGCGTGGTGGGCCGATGTGCAGGCGATGGCGGAGCGCAAGGATATCCGTCCAAGCCTCTCCGATGACGAGGTAATCAAGCTTATCGAAGCTAAGCGCCGTATCGACGCGGCGTTCAGCTAACGGAACCGCGCCGGGGCGTGGACCAACACGACCCCGGAGCTTAGGACGAACTAAGGAGAAGCCCGTCCCATGAGTAGTGTAGTGCATAACCGAAACATTGTAATTGATCCCGAATTCAAAAACCGCATACGCCGCCTTGATGATGATGAGTACGCGCAGCTTGAAGCGAATATCTTGGCTGATGGATGCCGGGAACCGCTTGTTGTGTGGCGGGGCAAAAACATTCTTGTAGACGGGCATAACCGCTATGAGATTTGCAACCGTCACGGCCTGCCGTTTGAAGTCATCGAAAAGGAATTCGACTGCCGGGAAGCCGTCCTTGTGTGGATTATCGAGAACCAGCTTGGGCGGCGCAATCTGCCGGAGCCGGAGCGGATTAAGTACGCGCTTGAATTGAAGCCCGCGATTGCGGCGCTAGCCGAAGCTCGCATGAAGGCGGGAACGAAACAAGACCCTGTGTCAAATTTGACACAGGGTAAGACGCGAGATGCGCTTGCAGACAAGGCCGGGGTGTCAATTGGCAAGTTTTACTACGCCGAAACACTGCTCACCAAAGCGCCGGACTTTCTCCGCGAGTGGTACGAGACCGGTGTTGTTACGGCACACGGCGGCTACCAACTCTACAAGGCGCTAGAAGGCGCACACGAGGACGTTGTCGCCGTTGTCGCCAAGTGGCAAGTGGTGGACCACAACACCATCCCGTTGCTTATCAAGCAGCACAATCGCGGCAGCGAAACGTGGCAGGAAATCCGAGATAGCGGGTATGTACAGCCGGGCGAGGAGTACGAGGCGGTTTCGGTGACCGCCGGGGCGAAGGCTGTTGCCGACGCCATTGCGCTAAAAGCGCAAATCCACAAGCAGCTAAAGGGCGATGAAAAGCTACAGGCGCGTGTCGAAAGCGTGAAAGACATTGCGCCCGCCTTTGACGATTATCGACATGGTGACTGCTTACAACTCCTGCCGTCATTGCCGCCGCGCTCCGTCCGCCTGCTGCTGACTGACCCGCCCTATGGCATCGGCTTTCAAAGCAACTGGCGCACGGTAAGCGCACGTGCTCCAAAGTTAATCAATGACGAGACGCCGGAAAAGGCCATCGCGCTGTTTCGCGCCATGCTATCGTCGGTTTCGCCCGCGATGGCAGATGAATGCCACGCATTGATTTTTACAAGCTGGCGCTACGAACCGCAATTCAGGACCGCGCTTGAAGAGGCGGGCTTTGAAATTGCGGCCTCCATTGTGTGGGTGAAAGAAAATCACGGCAGCGGCGACCTGTCAGGCTTTGCGCCGATGCATGAGCGTATCCTACATGCGCGGCGCGGCGGTGCGGCAATTCGCCCGCGCCTTGAGGATGTGCTGATTGTTCCCCGCGAACGTGCTACGGACCACCCCACGGAAAAGCCAACCGCGCTTTTAGAGCAGCTTATTGCCTGCACAACACTTGAGGGCGAGTTGGTCGTAGACCCCTTCGCCGGGGCAGGCTCAACAGTTGTAGCGGCGCGGCGGCTGGGCCGCAAGGTATTCGCTGTCGAATTAGATGCGCGTTGGCACGCGGCGGGCATTGAACGCCTGGTGAAAGAGGGAATCCATGCTGTCTCGTAAAGGAGCCTTCAAGATGAGCAAACGTCACTACATCACCGCCCTGATCGTAATTCTGCTTACAGCGCTGCTTCTGGCAGGTTGTAAGCCGCAGACGCCAGACAATCTCCCGGCACGGATCGAGATTTATGGTGACGCGGAACAGGCCATATTGATTGATTACCGCATACGCGCCCACGGCGAAACCATTGAAAGCGTCCGGTTGCCGTGGCGCAAGGACTTCACAATCAACGTGGATGACGTGATTTCAGTGTTTGCCATGACCGACGATCCTGGCACGTTGCGGTGCAGCCTCACCGTCGTTGTGGGAGGGCGAGGGCAGGCGGTCAGTACGGACATTGCGCGCGGCGACGGCTATAAGAGCGTGTCCTGCGGCGGGCGCTGGGTCGGTTTCCGGTACGAGTAGTGGAGATGCCGTTATGAAGACGTGGACGCCTAGCACCTACGGCGAAACCTACCGCATGAAGCTCGGTACGCCCTACACATGGGCCGCAGTCTGGCTGGAAGCGCCCCGACTGGGCCGTGAACCGCGCTGGCGGGCGTCGGTCATCGGCATGACGCTTGATGCGCGGTTCGACAGCGCTGAGCAGGCGCAACGGGCTGCGGAACGGGAACTGGCGGCGGCGCTGGCACAAGTGCGGCATCAAATGAGAAGGGATACCGAGAGATGAGCGATACACTAAAACGGCTGTGGGAAAGTTCGGAACAATTCTTTCGGCGGTTCGACAGCTTCCCGCCGGATTTGGACGCGCAGTTACGCTGCGTGGCCGAGGAAACGGCGGAGCTATACATCGCGACGAAGGAGGCTGCGTGGCTTGAACATGAAGGCAACCTTGATGCGCACGCCGTCGCGTGCGGGGCCGTCGCTCGTGAGGCAGCTGATGTTATCGTGACTGTACAAGGCGTGTGCATGGCGCTCGGTATCACGGCGGAACAGCTAGCGGCGGCTATCGAGCAGGTTGCACAGAAGAACGACAGCAAGACGCTCGACACGCATTACGTCAACAGCGCTGGCAAGATTGCGCGGAGAGAGAATTGATGGCGACGGTCTATCACTTTACGCTGCCATATCCTCCGAGCGTCAACCGCATCTGGAGGACTTCAAGCACGGGCAAGACGTATAAGAGCAATGAGGCTCAGGCGTATGCCTGGGCCGTCGTTGCCGCGCTCGCTGAGCACAATGTCCCGTGCCTGACCGGGCCGCTGGCGGTACGCATCGACGTGTACCGCCCGCGCAAATCGGGCGACCTCGACAATGCGGCTAAGGCGATTCTCGACGCGATGCAGGGCCGGGTGTACGTCAACGACAGTCAGATCATTGAACTTCACATGCGCAGGTTTGACGACAAGGAAGCACCGCGCGTGGAAGTGGAAGTGCGAGAATCAACATGAGTAACCAAACCAAGCGTTTTGTGATGGCCCTTGTGGCGATTGTGCTGCTGACGTTGCCGCAGCAGCTTAGCTCGCTGTTTGAGGCATTGCCCGACACTGTGGAGGCGGCGCTGCTCAAGGTTGTGTTCGCCCTTGTGGTTGGATCTGCTAGCGGCTATCTCATCGGGAGGCTGGCGTTCGATGACAACCGTTAACACTGACGCCCGATCGTTAACTGCCGTCAACTTCTGCCCACACTGCCGTAAACCCTTACCCGATGGCAGCAGTGCGGTATTCTGCTCGCAGACGTGCCGCACGCTCAACAATCGGGCGAAGTGGCAGGCGGCGGGCGGGGCAGTGTTGATGGCGCTACGCAAGTTGACGGCACACACGCCGTCACAGGCGCAAATCGAGGAAGCATTGGAGGCCGCCGGTAGTGTACGGCGGGCGGCGCTGTTAAAGGCATTAGGGTTGACATGGGACCGCGAAACAAAAACATGGCGTTAAGGCGTTCTGCCATCTTCGTAGCCGTTCTTGCGTGCGGCTACCTCACACTCGCTGTAGCGCTTCGCTATCCCGTGGTGGTGGTGCTGTTGCTTGCGCTGGCGCTCACGGTGCGGCGGGAGCTACGGGCGAGCGGGCGGCGGCGCAACCGTGCGGGCTACGTGTACGTCATGGCGAACGGCGGCGGGCGGGGCGTGAAAATCGGGCGGGCGAAGAACCCTGAGCGGCGGCTGAAAGCGCATCGCACGACCGCGCCCCGCGCACGCTATCTGAAGCTGTGGCGGGTCAAGGACGCGCCAGCGGCGGAGGCCCGGCTGCATAGCGAGTTCCGGCAGTACAGGACGGAAGGGGAGTATTTCGATCTCCCCGATAGCAAGTTGAAGCATTTGCTGACAAGGAGGCTAAGATAAAGATGACGCCGCTCCTCCCCGCGTTCGTCGGCACGCCGGAACTCGACAGGGTGTATCACACTGACTTGCTGACGCTGTGCAATGCGATAGAGCCACAGTCAGTTGACATGATCTTGTGTGACCCGCCCTACGGTACGACCGCCTGCGCCTGGGATACCGTCATCCCGTTTGAGCCGATGTGGGCCGCATTCAAGCGCGTCATCAAGCCGCGTGGGGCAATCGTGCTGACGGCAAGCCAGCCGTTTACATCGGCGCTGGTGATGAGCAACCCGCGCTGGTTTCGGTATGAGTGGGTGTGGCTAAAGGAACAGGGTAAGCAGCCACAGATGGCAAACCGGCGTCCGCAAAAGGCGCATGAGAGTGTGCTTGTGTTTTCGGCAGAAGCACCCGTGTACTACCCGCAATTTTGGAAGGATGCGCCGTACAACAAAAAGGCCGCAACCAAACCTCAGTCAAAGACACATGCACCAGGTTTCTATGGCCTTGAAAAGCGCAATCAGGTTTTGCGCTATCCGATGAGTTATCTCTACTTTGCGACCGAGACAGGCTTACACCCAACCCAGAAGCCCGTCGCCTTATTCCGCTACCTCATACGCACGTACACGCAACCGGGCGAACTGGTCTTAGACCCGACATGCGGCAGCGGCACAACGGGCGTAGCGGCACGGCAGGAAGCGCGGCATTTCATCATCGGGGATAGCAGCGCGGAATACGTCGAGGTTGCGCGGCGGCGTCTGGCTGAGCCTTACACCATCGATATGTTCGCAGGCATCGCATCGTCAACTACCCCGGCTAAAGCCGGGAGCTTGTAATCGGAGTGTCTTGCCCGGTACTGCGGGCGACCTGTGTCTATTTTAGTACGTTTGTACTTCTAGCGAAAGGAATGTCCAGTGAACGAGTACTATCCGCCATTTTATTACCAGAGCTTCGAGACAACGGGGCTTGATGTGCTGGCTTATCTTGCCTCGCACATTGAGGAAAAAGGCTACGCACCAAGCCAGCGCGAGATGATGCGGGCGTGTTATCTGGCCCATTCAAGTATCCGCTACCAGCTATCGAAGCTGCAAGAGCATGGCTTTATCATCTATCAGCATGGCGTGGCGCGGGGTTTGCACGTGACCGACAAGGGCATGGCGGCACTGCAAGCGCGTGATGCGAGGAGGTGACGATGCAGGTACCAAAGTCTTTTGATTACGCAGCAACGAGTGTCAGCAGGAGCGTTGAGCGACTTGTCGAGCGCAGGCTGCGCTGGTCATCGCGTATGGAGTGGCGCAAAGAGCGCTGGGGCGCGGTGATGCTGACGGAACGCGAGTACCAGGCGGTGTGCTACGAACGCGAGGCGATTGCAGCGCGGTCTAAAGAGTATCGAGAGGCCGACCGCTTTATCGCGCAGGCGCACAAAGAACGCCTGGAACGGGCCAAGAGCGAACATTCGCGCTATGAGTACCGCGTGCTGGTTGAAACCGGCTTTTTCGAGGCTCAGCGTGAAGCGCAGCGCGACAGCGCATACAGGCAGATCGAGGGTGGTATCCATGCGCATGTAGCGTCGCGCCTGGGTGTGACACGACAGCGGGCATCAGCGCTGCTTGCGAGCGCGTCTGAAGTCATGCAATGGCTTGCGGAGTATTCGCCGCATTACGTCGGCTGGGATACGGACCAGCGCGGTAAGGCGGTACTAGTCGCGCCGGTTGCCAAAGTCGAGCGGTCGAAGATCGTAGCGGTCAATTTCGAGCCTCAAAAACTGGTGGGGGACATCGCGACGTAAGATTAGTGTTCTAGAGCCGCCTTGTTGCCGTAGCGCTGTTTTATGGTATAATGCAGTTGTGTCACACGCGCGAAAGTGATGTGCGGTGAACAATCGCCGTTTATCGGCAAGGGGTATCCGATAGGGATACCGCCGGCCAAAGGGCCGGATTGAACCGCCACTAGTGACCGAAACCCATGCCCGCTCGGCATGCGGGGCCGCAAGGCTCTAGGTGCTAGGGCGGTTTTTGTTTCGGTGGTGATGGTTCTTACTGGTTCTTTCCACTGGCGCTCGACAACCACCTTAACAGGCCAAAAAGAACCAGTCTATGGCGCGTCAATGGTGAGCTGTCGCGCGGTCGCGTGACGGCAGCTTGCAGGGTTCGAGTCCCTGTCGCGCCACTGCCCACGGGTGGCGACACCCGACGCTGGTGGAAGTCCAGTGAGCGATGCTTAACTCAGTGTCGTTGGGGTGCGGGCCGGACGATGATCCGGCCCGTTTTGTTTGCGGCGCTTGCGCGGTCTGCGAAATTATTTCGCTTTTCTGCGCGTAGTCGCGGCGCGGTCTATACGCGCCTTGCGCGGCCTTCCCATCTGGATACTTTCGTGAAACCTGAGAATCGTGCTCAGGTAAAATCGGGGCTTGCCCGCCAGGTCGTAAAAGTCCGGCACAAGGCGGCCGCTGCCGCCTTTGTCTTTCGGCTTCGTGTGCCAGCGGACAGTGTGCAGGTTGCGCGTTTCGCCGGTGTGCTGGAAGATCACGGCGGGAATCTCGCTCACGCTGTAGTGCGGTTCTGGGTGTGTATCCATTATTCGTTCTCTCCTAGTAACTCAGCTATCACGAATTCCAGCGGCACGCGCCAGCCGCGCGCATTGCCGATCACAATCAGGCTGTCCGTATCCGGGTCGAGCCTGACAAGCGGCTCGCCGTGCGCTTTCGCGCTCTCCTGGAGCAGTCGCCGGATCGGGCGGTCTATAGGCGGTTGCGGTCTATGGTTCGCTTCCGGCACGACCACGCGCCCCGTGCTGGTGACGAACGCCAGGGCGTGCTTCTCGGCGTGGACTTCGACGCTATCCGCTGCGCTTGTAAGCGCCTGGATGAGTGGCAGCGCCGGCAGCGTGATCGAGTAGGGCTGTCTGGCGACGCCTTGCACAAGCTCAGCATCACCGCCGCAATCGACCACGGAGAACGGCTGATTGTTCGACGCGGGCGAATAGCGCAGCGTAACAGATTCCGCGTCGTGCGGAATGAGAGAGGCGACGCGCTCAGGGTTCACGGTTGTGAATAGATGCATACATAGTTGCTCCTTTCGCTAAACAACTCAGTTGAACGCACCAGCGTGTATTCTGATGCGCTATGCTTCGCTATCCAGTCAGACGCACAAACGCGGGTTAATGCGCTTGTGCGCCTTGCTGGGGAGCGAAACTAGACAGCAGCAGCTTCTGCCGCCTGTGGCGCCTCGCCCCGCTGAAACTCTGCGTTCTTCTCAGGTGTCAGTCGTGGTTTCACGTCAGCGAATGCCGCCGCGCCGCGCCGTATCTCGATGCGCTCATGAACCATGCCAGCGTCATCGGTGGTTACGGTCTCGGTTACCTCAGCCTTTGCGACTTTGGCAGGCTTCACCTTTGGCGCTGCTGGCGGTTTTACGCTAAAGCCAGGTTCAAACGGTCGCGCCTCTAGCGCTTCATCGATAACTGGTCGCGTGTCGATCTTTGGATCGCGCTCGATCATCGGCATAAGCAGCGCTAAGCGGTCGCCATGTTCGCCCAGCGTGAGCACATCGCGACTGTTGCCATAGAGGCGCAGCGTCACATGCCCAGAGAAACCCGCAAGCGCGTCTATGAGGTATTCGGCTTTTACGGCAAAGTCCGATCGTAGGTCGTTCGGGCGGTTTGTAAGGGCCTGGATCGCGGTCTGCGCGTTGCCGTCGATGGGGTCTGATCCGGTGACGTAAACGCGACCGCTCATGAACGTGAGAGTGACCTTATCGTCGCTGGCTTTGGCAAACACGCGCGCGATGCTGACCGCCTGGGTCAACTCGGAAACGGAAACAATCGCCGTTTCAGTCTCGGTGTTTTGGGGCGGAATAACCGCCCACACATCCGGGAATCTGCCGTTTGTCGCGTCTCTGGCGGTCTTTTTGAATGTGATCCAGTTGTCGCGATGCTTAAAACCCCAGACGACGTGCAAGCGGAAACCGTCAGCCGCGCACGCCGCGCCGTTCGAGATGTAACCGGCAGTTAGAACCGGGCGGCTGTCTTTTGTTGCCGCCGCCGATTCCAGCCATTTAAGGCTGTCTAACTGCTTGCGTGGTTTCTGTTTTGCTGCCATAGATATTTATCCTTTCCCCGATTGCTGATGCGGCTGTCTCCGTCCGGCCACGAGGCCGGCTTCGGGGATGCCGGCCTCGCAGCGTCCAAATCCGGCGGCTAGGCGTTGCCGCGGGCTGCATCCCAGATGGGATCGTCGCTTATTTCGATTTCTTCCCGCGTGGCGGCGAGAATTCTCTCGCCGTCAAATACGTAGAAGTGGGCGCCCGGCCAACCGTACAGCCGGCCGTAGTATTCCGTGCGGAAGACCACGCCGCGCGGTAGTACGGCGACGAGTTGCTCGCCGGAGCCCATTCTTCCGGCGGCACCTTGAGCGATGACGCCCTCGACTAAAATCTCGCCGGGGAACGGCACATCATCCTGCGCGCCGAAATGCCCATTGCCGCCACGATACCCCATCGGGGTTCGTAGCACGACCAGCGCGTACTCGCTGGTCGTCGGCGCGTCGGCTGCAAGCAGCTTGGGCTTGCCGGCGCGCGACTGGCCGATTTTTGCCACGCAAACACGCGGGCCACTCTCCCCCACCGGGGTGAACATGCCGGGGAACTTCCCCGGCTCGACGCCGCGCCACTCGACGGGCAGCAGCCCGCGCTTGCGGCCGCGCCCCTCTTCACCGATGACGACGGCGCTGATTTTCGCGCCGCTGGCCAAGGTGACTTCGGGGGCGGCGGCGCCCTCGTACACATTCCCGCGGGCGACGGTGAAGACGCGCAGTGCGGCGCCTTCGTAGGAGGCGGCCGTATCAGCCGCCTTGTCAGTGGGCTCTGGCGTCGGGGTAGTTTCCGGCGTGGGTTCCGGCGTCGGCGCAACATAGGCCGCCGACGCGCTCAGTCCGCGCGCGCCGACAACCCTGCCCTCGGCGTCGCGCACGGCGGGGCCGGGCGCGAATACGTCGGGGCGGTCCTGGCACGCGGCCAGGACCAAGGCGCTAACTATATAGGCCACGCCGGGCCGCGGCTCCGGCAGGCCCTCAGCCGCGCCGTAGCTGGCGCGGCTGATTTCGATGCCCGCCAGCAGGCCGAGCGCCTCGCGCTGCTCGGCCACGCGTGCCACCTCGCCCGAAGGCGGGAGCGCCAGCACTTCTTCGCCCGCCTCGTTGCGGATCGAAACTGCGTGGGGGGTCAAGTTGATGAATTCCATAATGTCTACGCTCCTATCGCTAAATGGCGATGCACAAGGCGGCCGCGCACACGGCCGCTTTTGTGTTGGCTTAACCTGCCATTTCTTCATCCAGCATGGATAGCAGGCTGGCGTAGCTGCTGGCGTAAATGCGCTTTGTGCCGCCGTGTGGTGCGGCTATTTGCGCATATGCGCCCCGCCTAAATTCGCCGTTCCAGAAGCGCCAGTCGGCATGAAAGCCGACGTGGGTTTCAGCGTATCCGTTGCGGATACGCTCCTCAATGGCGCGCGCGATCTTGTTCTTGTGCATGATCTGCTCCTTTTGCTTTAGCTAAACAACTCAGTTGAGCGCACCAGCAGCGAATGCTGATGCGCTCTGCTGAGGTGTTTAGTAGTCGGGGTAATCGATTCGCTGGCCGTCTTCCGTCACTGCAAATCGATACGAGTACGGCCAGCCGTTTGACCAATAGGTGACTTTGTACTCGCCCGGTTCTAGGCGGGCGTCCGGCAGATAACCGCCCGTTGCTGGGCAGCTGTAAATCTTTTGCCAGGATTTACCGCCGCGGGGCCCTGTGACCTGGCGCGACAGGCGCCACTCGCCGGGGTTGTACGGGTAATCGATCTCGATCGGGATGTTGAACGTTTTTGCGGACATGGTGCATTCTCCTTTGCGCACTGTGGCGCTGCTCTTCCCGGAAACCGCC
>Ga0207864_1004634_pt1 | contig 10224 bp, 8 predicted proteins | sample HigsolmetaAR202D_FD_184834 | JGI IMG/M metagenome (GOLD analysis project Ga0207864, IMG submission 184834) | Ionic liquid and high solid enriched microbial communities from the Joint BioEnergy Institute, USA - AR20-2-D (SPAdes) (version 2) ...
TCCGGACCGTCCGGTCGGTTGGGCCGTTGTGACAAATTTCTTGACGCTTCAATGAACTGCACAACGACAATAGGTCCGACACGATTCATTCAAGATTGCGCGATTCGTGCCGATTTAAGACGGTATGGTGCAACACGCTCACCAATATCTCGAGGGCGATCAATCCGCCGAGGCCGGTCTGCCGCGCGCGCTTCGGGTCCTGATCGTCGAGGATTCCGAGGACGACGCGTACCTGCTGCAGCGGCAGATCGAACGGCGGTACCCCGGCTCGTACTGCGAACGCGTGGACTCGCAGGAAGCGATGCAACGCGCCCTGGCCTGCCAGGACTGGCATGTGGTGATTTCCGACCACACCATGCCGTCGTTCGATTCGCTGGCCGCCTTGCAGACCTTGAAGGCGAGCGGCAAGGACATTCCCTTCATCATCTATTCCGGCGATCTGCCGGAACAGGATGGCGTCTACGCCATGCGCGGCGGCGCCCAGGACTTCGTCTACAAATCGGCCCCCGAGCGGCTGCTGCCGGCCATCGAGCGCGAGCTGGCGCATCGCAAGGCGCGCGAGGACAAGGCCCGCGCCGAACGCTCGGCCCAGCGGCTGGCACATTTCGACGACCTGACCGGGTTGCCGAATCACAAACTGTTCATGGAACGGCTGCGCCAGCAGCTTGCGGAAGCCTCCCCGGCCGGGATGCGAACGGTCGTGTGCTACCTCGATCTCGACCGCTTCATGCGCATCAACGAAATCTTCGGCTACGCGGCCGGGGACGTGCTCATCCGCCAGGTGGGCGAGCGCCTGGCGCACGAGATCGGCGACAAGGGCCTGCTCGCCCGCGTGGGACGCGACGAGTTCGCCGTCTACATGAGTCTGCAGCCGCACGAGCACGAAACGACGCTCGCCAACCGGCTGATGCAATGCTTCTCCACGCCTTTCACCCAGGGGGGGCAGGAACTGTATCTCACGCCTTCGCTGGGCGTGGCCGTATGGCCCGATCACGGCAAGGACGCGCTCACGCTGGTGCGCAACGCGGAAAGCGCGATGTACGAGGCCAAGCAGAACGGCCGCAAGACCTACCAGATCTACCGTGCCGAGATCAGCGCCGACGTGCGCCGGCGCGTGGCGCTCGAAGGCGCGCTCTGCCACGCCATCCGACACGGGCAGTTGCACGTGCTCTATCAGCCCATCTACGACGCCGAGCGCAATCTGCTGATCGGCAGCGAAGCGCTGGTGCGCTGGGAGCACCCGGAATTCGGCAGCATCTCGCCGCAGGAATTCATTCCCATCGCCGACGACACCGGCCTGATTCTGCAGATCGGCGAGTGGGTGCTGCGCGAGGCGTGCCTGCAGACCGCCGCCTGGCATGCGCAGGGGCACCGCCATCTGCGCATCGCCGTGAACGTGTCGGCGACGCAGTTCCACGACCCGGCCGTGGTGGAACGCATCGAAGCCATCCTGCAGGAATCGGGGCTCCCCCCGCACGCGCTGGAACTGGAGATCACCGAAAGCATCGCCATGCAGGACGCCGAACGCGCAGGCGAGATCATGCATCGCCTCAAACGCCTGGGGGTGCGGCTGGCCATCGACGATTTCGGTACGGGCTATTCATCGCTCGCCTACCTCAAGCGCTTCCCGCTCGACATCCTCAAGATCGACCAGTCCTTCGTCGGTGACGTCAACGACAACGAGGACGATGCCGCCATCGTGCGCGCCATTCTCGCGCTCGCCCGGTCGCTCAAGCTGACGGCCCACGCCGAAGGCATCGAAACGCGCGAACAGATGGTCTTCCTGCTGGCCGAAGGCTGCAAGCGCATGCAGGGTTATCTGTTCGGCAAGCCCGTGACGGCGGCCGCACTGCTGAATCGTTGAACGAGGACTCAGGACAGAGGCAACCGGAACCAGAACGTGGCGCCCTGATTTTCCGCGCCGCTTGCGCCCACCTCGCCGCTGTGGCGTTCGACGATGCGCTTGACGACGCTCAGGCCGACGCCCGAGCCTTCGAAATCTTCAGCCCGGTGCAAACGCTGCAGGGGCTGGAACAGCTTGTCGCCATATTCGGGGTCGAACCCCACCCCGTTGTCGCGCACGTAGCAGCGCAGCGCACCGTTTTCCCGCACGCCGCCCAGCTCCACGCGCGGCGCAGCGGCGCGGCGGGTGAATTTCCAGGCGTTGTGGAGCAGATGCTGCAACAGCGCTTCGAGCAGTTTCGGATCACCCCACGCGTTGAGCTCCGCCGGCGCGTCGAACTGCACCGCCCGTTCGCTTTGCGCATCGAGTCGCGCGGCGATTTCCCGCCCCAGCGCGGCGAGATCGACCCAGTCCGGACGCATTTCGGCGCGGTTGAGGCGCGCGAGCTGCAGCAGGTCGTCGAGCAGTTGCGACATCCGCCGCGTGGCCGCCACGATGCGCGGCAGGTATTGCCGGGCGTTCGCCTCCAGCGTACCGGGCTCGCTTTCCAGCAGGACTTCGCTGAATCCGCCGATGGCACGCAGCGGGGCACGCAGATCGTGCGAGACGGCATAGGCGAAGGCGTCGAAGTCGGCACGCGCGGTATCCGCGGCACGCCGCAACGCCGCTTCCTCGGCGCGCGCCCGCGTGAGGTCTTGCACCATGCCCCATACCGTTCGCGCGGCGTCCTGTCCCGCGGCGGCAGCACACACCTGCAGCACGCCCCCTGTCGCGGCTGGGTAGTCGCGCGCGAAACTGCCGCCGTTCGCGGCGATGCTCCGCAACGCCGCAGCCAGGTCCGCCCGCACCGACTCGTCGACCAGGGCGAGCAGACTCTGGAAATCGTCGACGGTGGCCCGCCAGGGCGCATTCGGGCGCCAGTTCACCTGCCCGGTCGCGGGCGTCCATTCCCAGTACGCGAAAAACGCCTGGGCGGCTTGGGGGTCGGGTGAGGCGGAAGCGGGTTCCATGTCGAAGCGGATTTTGCCTCGGCCGTCAGCCAAGCAAGTTTAACGCCGGTCGAAGCGCCTAAATCTCCATCGGTTCGAGCAGGTGGTTGGCCCAACGCATCGCCGCCCATTCGAGCCGCAGCAGCTCGGACTTGGAAAGCCGGAAGGCCTCGAGCTGCGCGTCCACTTCGTGGCGGCGGTCGCTTTCCAGCGTTTCGATCAGTTTCAACAACCGGCCCACGCGGCCGCTGCCGTAGAGCAGCGCGTCGCGCACTTCGTCCGCCACATTGAGCTGTTCGATGATATGCGCGCGCGGAAAACCGAGCAGCACGTCCACCAGCGAAAGCATGCCGGTCATGAACGCGTAGTCGCGGTACTGCTCGCCGGCCGGATCCTCGTGCCAGGCGATGCTCTCCATCAGCTTGCCGCGCATCGCCGCCGTCTGCAGCAGCGGCGACGCCACGAAGCGGTCGGTGCGTTCGCCGGTGTACAACAGGAGCTGCAACCACACCTGCAGTTGCCGGCGACCGAGCAGGATCAGGCCGTGCTTGATCGAGGTGATCTTGGTCGACAGGCCGGCCGCGGCCGAGTTCACGAGCCGCAGCAGGTTGTACCCCAGTTGCGGATGGCGCTTGAATTCCTCCTCGATCGCCGGCAGCTCGGCATCGTTGTAGATCAGCGTGAGCAACCGCAGCATGCTGCTGCGCGCGCGCATGGAGCGCTTGGCGCTCAACAGCTCAGGGCGCGCGAAGTGGTAGCCCTGGAAGAGGTGCATGCCCAGTTCGCGGCAGCGCTGGAACTGCGCCTGCGTTTCGACCTTCTCGGCGACGAAGACGATCGGCCGGCCGCGCAAGGGCTCGCATATCGCCTCGACCCGGTCGAGCGGCACGAGACCCAGATCGACTTTCACCATGCTGATGAACGGCAGCAACGGTTCGATGCGTCCGTAGTCGCCGGAATAGTCGTCGATCGCGATCTCGAAGCCGCGTTCGCTTAGCGTCCGGCAGCGCTCGACCAGCGCCGCGTCCACCGGCGTGGACTCTAGGATCTCGAGCACGATGCGCTCCGGCGAAAGCAGATCCAGCCATTCGCTGTGCAGGAAATCGCCGGTGACGTTGAGGAAACCTCGCAGCCGGCCGAGCACCTGCTGCAGGCCCAGTTCGTTGAGAACGTTGCCGACCACCACGCCGGTCGCATGCAACCCGTCGCTGATCGCGTTCGTGTGCGTGGCATCGTTGCGGAACAGCAGTTCAAAGCCGTGCAACTCACCGTCGCGATCGACGATCGGCTGCCGCGCCAGATAGACGTTCTCGATCGTGACATCCTCCTCCATCCCGCTCCTCCAATCGGCTGCTCCTTATACCCGGATGCCCTGCTTGCTGCTCGCGCCGAGATGGGCGAACACCCGTTCGGCGATCTGGTGCAGCGGCACTACTTCGTGGACCGCGCCGAGGGCCACCGCTTCGCGCGGCATGCCGTATACGACGCAGGTCGCTTCGTCCTGCGCGATGTTGTAGGCGCCGGCCTCCTTCATCTCCAGCATGGCCTGCGCGCCGTCCTTGCCCATGCCCGTCATGATGATGCCGACCGCGTTGGGACCGACCTCCTGCGCCGCGGAACGGAACAGCATCTCCACAGAAGGCTTGTGACGATTGACCGGCGGCGCATCGGACAAGGCCGTGACGTAGTTCGCGCCGCTGCGGCGTACCAGCAGATGGTGCGAACCCGGCGCGATGTAGGCATGCCCGGGCAGGATGCGTTCGTTGTGTTCGGCCTCCTTCACCGTGATGCGGCACAGGCCGTTCAGCCGGCGCGCGAACGCCGCGGTGAAACCCGCCGGCATGTGCTGGGTGATCAGCACCGCCGGCGAATCGGGCGGCAACTGGGTGAGGAACTCGCGCAGGGCCTCTGTCCCGCCGGTGGAGGCGCCGACGATGATGAGTTTCTCGGTCGAGACGCGCCGGTTGCGGACCGCCGCCGGTGGCGATGTGGACGCCGCGGGCGAAGCCGATGTGCGGATGCGCGCCTTGGCGGCGGTGCGGATGCGCTCGACCAGGGCCTCGGCCGCTTCCGTCATGCCTTTGGCGATCTCCAGTTTCGGCTTGGCGATGAAGTCCACCGCGCCCAGCTCGAGCGCACGCATGGTGACGTCGGAGCCGCGTTCGGTCAGCGTCGAAACCATGACGACCGGCATGGGCCTCAGGCGCATCAGCTTCTCGAGGAAGTCCAGCCCGTCCATTTTGGGCATTTCCACATCGAGGGTCAGGACGTCCGGGTTGTGCGTCTTGATCAGCTCCCGCGCCGCGTAGGGATCGGCCGCCGTGGCGACGACCTTCATGTCGGGCTGTGCGTTGATGATCTCGGTCATCAGCCGGCGGATGAGGGCCGAATCGTCGATCACCAGCACTTTGATGGGTTGCATGGTCTTTCCTCGAACAGTTCCACGCTGCCGGCGAGCCGGGTCCGTTGCAGCCGCTGCCGATAGTCGTATTCGCGTTTCAATACCGTGTCGTTGGGCAGCGACCGCAGTTTCTTCACCAGTACCTTGCCCGTACGCGGGAAAAAGTAGATCTTGCGCGCGTAGTCGTCCAACAGATCGGCGGCGGCGAGATTCAGCCGCTCGCGTTCCACGTAGTCCAGCACGAATTCGGCATTGCGCTCGCCGACGCGGGCCTGCGTCATGCCCGGCAGAACGTTGCCGCCGCCGAACACCTTGACCTCCAGCCTGTCGCGGCGGGCGCCGCGCTTGAGCAGCTCGTTGATGAGCAGCTCCATCGCGTAGATGCCGTAGCGCGCCGAGGAAGTGCAAAGGTTTTTCGCATCCTCGCCGCTTTGCGGCAGCATGAAGTGGTTCATGCCGCCTATGCCGGTCGCCGTATCGCGCACGCAGGCCGCGACGCACGAACCCAGCACCGTCACGAGCACCATGTCCCGGGAGGAGACGTAGTACTCCCCGGGTAGGATCTTCGCCGCATATACGCCGAAGCGCGCGTCGAAGTAAACGTTCGGCACCGGCCCTTCCGCCGCCGGACCGGCCGGATGTTCAAATGCGCCGCTCATCGATGGCTCTGGCATAGACCGTCTTGCCGCGCGGCACGAACAGATCGCGCGCGTGATGCAGGCTTTCGGAATGCCCGACGAACAGCAGGCCGCCGGGTTTCAGCAACGGCAGGAATTTCCCCAGCACGCGCAACTGCGTCGGCTTGTCGAAGTAGATCATCACGTTGCGGCAGAAGATCGCGTCGAAACCGCCGCGCACGTCCCATCTTTCGTCGAGCAGGTTCACGCGCCTGAAGGTGACCATGGCCTGCAGCTCGGGCTTGACCCGCACCTTGCCTTCATAGGCGCCGCGGCCGCGCAGAAAATGCCGCTGCCTGAGACCGGGATCGAGCTGCGCCACCCGCTCGGCGTCGTACACGCCGGCGCGCGCGACTTCAAGCACGCGCGTGTCAATGTCGGTGGCCAGAACGCGCACACGCGAGGCCGCGGTGGGCAGCGTGTCGAGGGCCGTCATGGCGATCGAGTACGGCTCCTCGCCGGTCGAGGCGGCGCAGCACCAGATGGTGATCTCCGGTTCGTTCCGCCTCGTGCGCAGCAGATCGGCGAGGATGGGGAAATGGTGCGCCTCCCGGAAGAAAGCGGTCAGGTTCGTGGTGAGCGCATTGACGAATTCCTGCCATTCCGGCGACGCGGGATTGCGTTCAAGGCCGTCGAGATAGGCGGAAAAGCTGGACTGGCCCAATGCGCGCAGCCGGCGCGCGAGCCGGCTGTAGACCATGTTCTCCTTGCTGGCGTTGAGGCGGATGCCGGCGCGCGCGTAAATGAGCCGGCACACCCGCTCGAAATCCGCCTGGGTAAAGCTGAATTCGCGGTCGGTCGGCTGTTGCGCCGCCGTGCCGTTCGGGGAAAGTGCAGTGCTCACGCTCCGCTTCGTATGACGATCCGTTCCCGATGGTAGCTCAAGCCGGTTCGGTCTCGGACCGGCTCCCGTACGAATCGGCCATCTGCGCCACCGCCTGGGAGAGCGCCTCGGCCTGCTCGCGCATGGAATCGGCTGCCGCCGCGGCTTGCTCCACCAGCACGACGTTTTGCTGAATCACTTCGTCGATCCTGGCGATGGTCTGGTTCACCCGATCGATGCCGATGCTCTGTTCACGGCTCGCGGCGGCGATCTCCGTCATGAGCTCCGCCACCTGCCGGATCGAGTCGATGATGTCCGTCATGGTGCGGCCGACGGCCTGCATCTCCTTCTCGCCCTGCCCGATGCGGTTCACGGAATCCTCGATCAGGGCTTTGATCTCCCTGGCGGCCCCGGCGCTGCGCTGCGCCAGGCTGCGCACCTCCGAAGCCACCACCGCAAAGCCGCGTCCCTGCTCGCCCGCACGCGCCGCCTCCACCGCCGCGTTCAGCGCCAGAATGTTCGTCTGGAACGCGATGCCGTCGATCACCCCGATGATGTCGGCGATCTTCTTCGAGCTTTCGGTGATGGCGTTCATGGTGTTGACGACCTCTGCCACCACGGCACCGCCCTTGGTCGCCACTTCGGACGCGCCGGCGGCGAGCTGATTGGCCTGTCTGGCGTTCTCGGCGTTCTGCTTGACCGTGGAGGTGAGTTCTTCCATCGCGCTGGCCGTCTCTTCCAGGCTGGAGGCCTGCTCCTCGGTACGCGAACTGAGGTCCTGGTTGCCCGCGGCAATCTCGGCGGCGGCACGGTCGATCGCGTCGGAAGCTTCGCGGATGTCGCCGACGATGCGCGTCAGCGTGTGCACCATCTGCTGCATCGCGCTTTCGAGCTGCCCGGTCTCGTCCTTGCTCTTCACGACGACGTCCTGCGTGAGATCGCCCTTGGCCACCGCTTCGGCGACGGCGATCGAGTCGCGCAGCGGCCGCACGACGGCGCGCGTCACGTACCACGCGCTGAAGGCGGCAAGCAGTGCCGCGACGATGACGCCGCCCACCATCAGCGTTCCGGTGCGCGCGTTGCCCGCCTGCATTTCGGCGGACTGCTCGTCGATGCGCCGCTCCTGATAGGCCGAGAACTTGTCCAGGCTCTGCTTGTACGCCTCCACCACGGGCAGCAGTGCGTTCATGTAGACGTGCATGGCCTCTTCGAAGCGCGAGGCGCGCAGCAGGTCGATGACTTCGTTACGCTTCTCGATGAAGGTCTGGCGGTCCGCCTTCAGCTTGTCGTACAGCGGCATCTCCTCGGGCTCTTCCACCAGCCCGTCGAGCTCCTTGAGCAGCTTGGCGTTCTCCGCCCGGTTGGCGTTCATCTGCTCGGCGAGTTTCTCGATGTGGCCGTAGTCCTGGCTGATCATCATCTCGGCCACGATCTGCATGTTGCTCTGGGCGTTGTCGGCGATCGACGTGGCGTTCTTCATCTTCACCACGTTGCGTTCCTTGATCGCCTGCGCCCGTTCGACGTTCTCGATGTTGCTCTGCAATGCTATTGCGACGACGGCGATGAACAGCGCCACCACCACACCGAAGGCAACGCCGAGCTTCGCGCCGATCTTGAGATTAGAGAATTTCATTCTTCATGCCCCCTTTCAACGCGCACCCGTCAAGCGACCTCGTTCTTTTCGGCCGCGGCGTCGTCGAACAACGCCATGTCCGCGCTAGTCAGCAACATTTCGATGTCGAGCAGGATCAGCATCCGCTCGCCCACCGCGCCCAAGCCCGTCACGTAACGGGTATCGACCACAGCCCCGAAGTCGGGCGCCGGCCGGATCTGCTCGCCGGTGAGCGCGATGACGTCGGAGACGCTGTCCACCACCACCCCGACCGTGCGTCGCCCCAGGTTGAGGATGATGACCACGGTGAACTGGTCGTATGTCGGCTCGCCGAGATTGAACTTGATGCGCAAGTCGACGATCGGCACGATCGTTCCCCGCAGATTCATCACGCCTTTGATGTACGGCGGCGCGTTGGCGATACGCGTGACGGCTTCGTAGCTGCGGATCTCCTGCACCTTGAGGATCTCGATGCCGTATTCCTCGGGGCCGAGCGTGAAGGTGAGGTACTCGCCGCTCGCGGCCCGAATCGATTCCTGACTGTCGTGCTGCGACATAAACGTCCTTTCAGTGTCGGCTCATACGTACCAGGCTCGGTACGTCGAGAATCAGCGCGACCTGGCCGTTGCCGAGGATGGTCGCGCCGGAAATGCCTGGCACCTTGCGGTAGTTCGCCTCCAGGCTCTTCACGACGACCTGCTGCTGGCCGAGCAGCTCGTCGACCAGGAAGGCGTTCTTGATGCCTTCCGATTCCACCACCAGCATGATTCCTTCGTCCGCTTCCGGTCCCCGCGTCGAACCGGGGAAGAGGTCGCGCAGCGAAACCAGAGGCAGGTATTCGTCCCGCACTTCCACCACATGGCCGCCGCCCGCGACCGAGCGCACGGTGCGGTTGGAAAGCGGCAGGGTTTCGACCACCATGGCGAGCGGGATGATGTAAATGTCCTCGCCCACGGCCACGGACATGCCGTCGATGATCGCCAGCGTGAGCGGCAGCCGCACCGTGACGCGCGTGCCGTATCCGGGCGCGGACTCGATGTCCACCGAACCGCCCAGCTCGGTGATGTTGCGCTTGACCACGTCCATGCCGACGCCGCGGCCCGAGATGTCGGTGATCGTATCGGCCGTGGAGAAGCCGGGCTCGAAAATGAGCTGCCAGACTTCGTTGTCGCTCATGTGGTCGTTCGCCGGCAGTCCGCGCTCCCTCGCCCTGGCGAGGATCTTGTTGCGGTCGAGGCCCTTGCCGTCGTCGATCACCTCGATCAGGATGCCGCCGCCCTGATGGGCTGCGCGAAGCGTGATCGAACCGTGCGCCGGCTTGCCCGCAGCGATGCGCTGTTCGGGCGCCTCGATGCCGTGGTCGACCGAATTGCGGATGAGGTGGGTGAGCGGATCGGCGATTTTCTCGATCAGCCCTCTGTCCAGCTCGGTCGCTTCGCCTTCCATGTGAAGCTGGACCTGTTTGCCCAGTTTGGCCGCCAAGTCGCGCACCATGCGCGGGAAGCGTTTGAAGACGAAGCCGATCGGCATCATGCGGATCGACATCACCGATTCCTGCAGATCGCGCGTGTTGCGCTCCAGGTCCGCCAGGCCGTTGAACAGCGCCTGATGCGCCACCGGATCGAGCTGCGACACCGCCTGTGCCAGCATCGCCTGCGTGATGACCAGTTCGCCGACCTGGTTGATGAGCTGGTCGACCTTCTCCACGCTCACGCGGATGGACGCGGCTTCGGCGGCCGCGCTGTAGACGATCTTGTCGGTCTCGCGCCGGCCGGCGCGCATGCCGTCGGCGTCGGGCAGGTCGGTCGCGCGGCGGCCG
>Ga0207864_1004642_pt1 | contig 10217 bp, 22 predicted proteins | sample HigsolmetaAR202D_FD_184834 | JGI IMG/M metagenome (GOLD analysis project Ga0207864, IMG submission 184834) | Ionic liquid and high solid enriched microbial communities from the Joint BioEnergy Institute, USA - AR20-2-D (SPAdes) (version 2) ...
GACCGTCGCGCGCGCGAGCATCAGCCAGCAGCGCGCGACAATGCAGAATTTCTCGAACGTATCTCGATTGACCGGCCCGATGTAGGCCAGTTGTCTAGATTCTCGCGTGCGACATGCGCGCGCGAGCTCCGGAATGGTCCGCACTGGCTCGCACCCGGCGCCCCACCATTGTAGATGCGAGTCCCACACGAGCAGGCGGGCGGCACGCGCCGCCGCTCGCATGGTGTAGACCGTTTTCCCCGATCCGCTCGCACCCGTGACGATGACTAGTTCGCCGTCCGGGCGCCGCTCAAGCCGCGGAGCTGGATTCGCGCGCTCGTCCATTCCGATCCGATGTAGACGCTTCCTGATGCTCGCGCTGATGCTCGCGCGCGGGCCGCAGCGGCTTTATGCGGCCGGTTTCCAGATCGACGCGGCGCGCGGCGATGGTGGCGATTGCGCCGCCGAGCGAGCATAGCGCGACAATGCGCGGGTCTACGTTCACCGATGGGAAGAACACGGTGAGCGTTTGTACGAGCTGGCTATGTAGCAGCTCCTTTTCCCCTTGTTCCAGCTCCCACCCCGGCGCGACGACCTTATCGAGAATCATGACGACGAGTCCGGCCGGTACGGTCCAATCCATCGTCGGCGGCTCGCTCTGCTCGGCGCCCGGCGCATCCTGCGCCTCGGACGTGGCGCCATGTCCGCCGGGAATGTATTGCCCCTCGAGCGCGTCCAGCTCCGCCTGCACCGCGCTCTCATCAATCGGCACCGTGTTCTCGCCCATAGCTACCACCCGAACGGTGAGAACGGATTGCGCACCTTCTGCGCCGGCTCAGGCGCCGGCTCAGGCGCCGGCTTCGGAGCTGCCCCGCCCCTTGGCGGCTCTGCGGGCGGCGCCGCGGGCGCCGAGCGCGGCCCGGCGCCGAACACCCGGCCCAGCTCCATCATGCGCGCCTGCGCTTGGGGGCCGTTCGCGAGGATCGTCCCACACCCGCGATAACCCTGCACGGGCGGGCACACGATGAAGAACTTGCGCGGATACGCGCGCCGCCCTGGCGACTCCCCGGACGGGTCCACTTTCTGCCGCTCTGCGCTCTCGTGCAGCTCCGCCATTCGCCGGCAGAACGGGCATCGAATTTCACCGATTGGCTCTCTCATCACACGAGCTCCCCTAGTTTCCGTCGCTCGTGCATGGCGCGCTCGAGATTCGCGATGCGTGCTTCCGTCGCGAGCACGTATGCATCGAGCACGCCGAGCACCGAGCCGAGCCCGGACGCCTGCACGGCGAACGAATTGCGATGCTGCGCTATCAGCTCGCGCAACTTTTCCGCGGCAGTGGGCCGCTCCTGCCCGCTCAGTGCGGGCCGTATCTGCTGCTTTCCTGCGGATTCGTCCACGTTGAAGGCTCTCCCGCCGCTAGTGCGGCGCGTACAGTTATTGCCACGGGTCCAAGGCGCGCCGCGCTGCGCGCGACGCGCGAAGAAAGAGAGGGAAGGACAGACGCCACGCACCGGCGGCGCCTTTCCTCGGCCTGCGGCGCTTGATGCTGGGCGGCGTTCTCGCACACCTGCCCTTTCCGCTCGATCCGCCACCGATTGGGGCGCGTGATGACGAGCGCCGAGCAGTACCGTAGTCCTAGTACGCGCGGCCCGCGACACTCGCCGTACTTATTGAGCTCGCCGGTTTCTTCCTTGTGCAGCTTGAGCGCTGTTCGCCGCGTGAGCAGTTGACCGCCCTCGCCCACCGCGTAGCAGAACGCGCGCCAGTCGCCACGATCCGCTGCCGCGCGCGCGCGCTCAATATCCGCATCCGCGACCGAATCGCGAAGCCGGCGCGCTTCGCGCCACAACGTCACTGGCGGACCGCCGATCTGCTGGAATTGCCGAATGCCGTGCAGGCTCGCCCAGGCATCGACGCGCGCGATGTTTGACGCGACCGACTCTCCGGTCTCCAAATCCTCGGCCTCGCCGATCTCGCCCGCGCCGTCCAGATTTTTGGCCACGTACTTTGCGACGTAGCCGGTCGCGCTGCCCTTGTTCGCGTCTATCCACTCGAACCGGCAACGATGCTGCGCGGCGCCCGGCTCGTCCGCGTACTCTGAGAGCCAGACCGCGCGCAGCACAATGCGGATGATTTCGGCGGCGTGCTGCGGCGCGAATATGAGCAAGTGCCAGTGCGGCGTGCCGTCGTGATGCGGCTCCGCGATCCTGAAGCCGTACCAGACCACCGCGAGCCGATGCAGCTTCGCGCGCGCCCGAGCCCACATCCGCCGCAGCCATGCCTGTGCGGCGCGCACCGTCTCTCTCTGATAGCGCGGATTGCGCCCACCCCTCGCGAGCTGCGGATGAAACCGCGACGGCGCCGTGAGCGTGCAGAACAGCGCGACGTGCCCCAGGTCGCGCGCGATTTGCTCGAACCCCCGGCACCGGCACATAAACTCGCCGCGGCGAAGCGCGGGATTCGCAAGGCTGCGCTGCGCGACCTCCCACAGCTGTAGTTGCGTTCCGTCGCTCTCGTTCACCGCAACGCATGAATGCAGGAAATCGCTCGCGCGCCGCTTTTGCGCCGCGCGGTATCTCACCGCATCCTCACTCGCGTACGGCTCGCGACCGCGCCGGACGATGCCCAGATCCCGCAGCGCATCCTCGGCCGCGCGCGTCCACGCTTTGCGCAGCTGCCGGCGCCACCACTGCGGATCGGCGAGCCGCGCCGCCCGCCCTTCATATCGATCCGTGAGAAAGCGCGCGGCTGGCGGCTCGACGCCCACCGACCGCGCGAACTCCTCCCGCTGCGTCAGCATCGGCATTTTCGAGCACGCGCGCGCGTAGCTCTCGGCGAATGCCCGTATCTCGTCCTCATCGTAGGCGCGCCCGACGTGCGCGCGCTCCAGGTCGCGCGCGAGCTGGCCCATGCGTTGATTCGCCGCGCGATAGTCCACCGCATCCAGGCGCGCGACTTCCTCCATCACGAGCGCGCGGACGCGCTGCGGGAGCGTCGCGAGCCTTTCGGCTCGCCATCGTGCGTTCTCGCGCGCGAGCGCTGGCGTGATTTCGAGTTGCACTGTCACGAGCCGAAGAACGCACGCACCGCGCGCCAGATGTCGCGTGCGAAGTAGCCGAGCGCGAACCCGTTGCAGCCCGCCATGCTGGCCCACACCACGAGCGCGCCGAAGGTTCCGCCGCGGCCGTCTTCTACGCCGGCTTGATATGCCTCATCGACCGTCCTCTCCAGCAGCTGGCGCAGCTCCGGCGACATTCGCTGCGCTGTCCGCTTCGGCGCGTACTCCGTGACCTCGACTCCCTCGGTCTGCATCGTGCGCCTCGGTTCGTACTCCGTGACCTCAATTGCCTCGGCCTGCATCGTGCTCCTCCCGTCGCGGCTCGATAGCCGCGACCATCAACTCCCACAGCTCGGCGAGCCCGCGCGCGATCTCGATTTGCACCCCTTCGCCCAGGTCGGCCCACCGGAACCACGCGACAATCTCCGGTTTGTAGTGATATCCGAGCCACGCAATCGCTTCGCGCTGCCGGTACTTCGCGGCATCCCACACGCGCCCTGCGCGTTCGAGCTGCGCTTTACTCACCGGCGCCGGCGTTCGTGCTGTCATGCTAACCATCCGAACTTTGCCGCGCGGCTGCGCCAGCGGATGATGCGATTTGCCTTCATGCCCGTTCGCCTTCATGCCCGTTCTCCCGCGTATCTCTCGCACTCCGCGTTCCACGCCGAGCGGCAGTCTTCGCAGAATGTGTCCCCCTGCGCGGCCGGCATTTGGCATCCGTCCGGATGCGCGCATCGCCTGATCTGCTCCTTCTCCGCGTCGCCCTGTTGGAGAGAGTGCCGGAACCATTCCCGGAACCATTCACGAGCAAACCGCTCCGCTTCTTCCGCTGTCAGTCGGATACAGGTGACCTGGTCCGGCTTCTCTCCCTGCCCATGCTGCCAGAAAGTCAGCTGCCACGAGTGATGCTCGGTAGGTGGCGCCGCGATGTGGAACAGCTCTCCCCTTGCGATCACGCGCTCACGAGCGCGCAGCGTTTGCCGTCTCGCCGTGACCCTCACGACCGCACCTCCCCCGCGATGCGGCCGAACTCGGCTTCCGCGCTCTCGAGCTCTGCGCGCAGCGCGCGCATCTTTTTCTCGTGCGATTCCTCGGAGAGCTGGATTGCCTGCCGGAGCGTGCGGATTCTGCGATGCGCGTCTATCAGCGCCTCGAGCCGCGCTATTTCTTCATCGGAGAGCTGCCGCGTGCTCTTGGCTGGCATCTTCGGCGCCAGCTCGCGGCTGGTAGATGTGCGCTGCATGCTTGCCTCCCAATCGGCCCGGCCTCCCAATCCGCTTGTGGAGCGCGACCCGGAAACTCGCGTGGTCGGATTGGGAGCCGCGACCCGGTAGGACGGGCCGCGCTCCACGTGCTGAAGACTATTTGTCGGCCCGACACTGTGTCAAGCCGACAGGTTCGGTACGACGCGGACGTGAGAGCGCACATAGGCGCCGGCGATGTCCACCAGCTCCGCGAGCACGCGCTGCGCGTAGGTCTCAGCCATCGCCGGCGTTCCCGTTCAGCTTGCGCCCGGATCGCCCGGATCGCCAGTACCGCCATGACTCGCGTCGGCCGGCGACGGATCACCCGCGCAGTGGACCATGATCCGATGTCCACCGAGACGCGCGTTGACCGTCTCGCGCATGAGTAGCCGCGTGGTGTACGGCTCTGCGCAGTAGCGGTCCACCGCGCGCACCACATGCTCCGCGACCGGCTCGAACGCCTGGCATGCCGACATCATCACGACGATTGCTAACACCCACAGCACGGCCGCAATCGCCGTGCGCTTCACTGTCCACGTCATTGTTTCCGCTCCCCTCGCTCCCGCCTGCGCTGCCTCATCCGCTGCACCAGCGGGAGCACGATTCCACCGAGCACCGCGCCGAGCGCCGCCGCAACGTCCACGGGCATTGGCTCAGGCAACACGTACGTATTGAGCACCCACGCAATGAGGATCGTGAGCGGCGAGCCGGTCGCCGCGCCGTAGGTTGCCGATGCGGCGCCCGCTTTGATCGTGTCTCGGACCCGATTCATGCCGCGCGCCCCTCCACGCGCTACGCTTCGCGCTCTGCTACGCGCTCGAGCCGCGCCGAAAACACGAGCGAGTCGCCCTCCCAATGCGCCACGTCCACCGGATGCCCCGGCGCCGCTGCCGCGAGCGCGACGTAATGCGATAGCTGCCTCGCCGGCATCCGTGGACACGCGAGGCTCACCGTGGCGATGACCTCGCGATGACTCATGCGGCGCGGCTGCTCGAGCGGCGCGCCGTCCGCGCGCGTGCGGAAAAACAGGAACTCGCCCGACATCGGCGCCTTAGCGCGCCTTGTTCGCCCTGGCCTTGCGCGCCTGCGCTGTCGCTCTGGCCGCGAGCTCCGCGCGAGCCTCCCGCGCGCGCGCAGCCTGCTCTGCGGCCTCTTTGAGGCGCGCCGCAATCTCTGGCGTCGGGTCCACCGCGAGATTTCTGTACAGCTCCGGGTGTTTCTTGCGCTTCGTGAATCCCATGATTGATTCCCTCACAGGGACAGCCTGCGGCTGTCGTAATCGTTGTCTGGCCGGCGCCCCGTCACCTGATACGTGACGCCCTCGAAACTGAACACGGCGCGGTCGAATGCATCGAACCGCACCGAGAGCTGCGCGAGCGGAATCCGCCGACCATCCGGCAGCACGACGGCTCCGGCCGGCCGCGTCGGATCGTGCGTCAGCTCCACGATTGCATCCGCGATCGGTTGCGCGATCGCCTCACCGCTCCACGCGCGAAATCTGCGGAACATCAGCCACGCGAGCACGCCGCCGACCGCGAGCACTGCGGCGAGCTGCACCGTGCGATTCTCCAGCAGGCTTTCGCCGGCCATTACGCCTTCCCCGTGGCCGCAAGCGCGGCCTGATAGAGTTCGAGCGGATACGGATCGCGGCCGTTTTCGAAGCTCACGATGGCGCGCGCGAGTGGGATCACATGCACATGCCACGAGAGCCGCTGATCCGGCGCCACGCCGAGCCGCGACGCGACGAATTGCACGTAGGCATCAGTTGGGTTCTCGTGACTCGGTGCCCATGCCGTGACGATCTTACGCACCGTGTCGCGATGATCGCGCTGGAAGTAGGTGTGCAGGTTCAGCATTCCCGCGCGGATGCCGTTTAAAGCCCGATCGAATACTACGTAGCCCTGATTGGCGCCTATCCGCCCACGCCACGCGATGCCCGCGTCGCGCAGATTCATGGGATTGCGATTGCGGATGCCGAGCGGATCGGACGGTTTCGGCTCGTACTCCACGGGCGCCGCGGCGCCGGCAGTCGCGCTCCCGTCCATCGCGCCGCCCGTCGCGCCGCTGCCCGATGGCGCACCACCCGAACCACCACCGCCCGAACCACCACCGCCCGAGCCTGCATCGGGCGCGCGCACCGCCGCCTGAGCGCGCGATCGCACCAGCGCCAGCACCACGAGCACGAGCACTCCACCGCCGAGCAGCAGCGCCTTCATGCGCCGTAATACTCCTCCAGCCAGTAGACATCGAACGCAACACCCGATGGCGCGAAGATCCAGACCGCTTGCGTCGATTCGAGTTCGAATGCTGGATTGTTTCCGACACCTTCCCACGGCTTGAAGGCCGTGGCTTCAGTGTCAATCTCCGTTCCGATTCCGACTTCCGAAAAGTTCGAGGCTATAAAGAGCCGCTTGCGGGTGATGTTCTCCGGCACCAGTTGCTGCGCGACTTCGGTCGACCCGTCGAAACTCAGAACTCCTGTGCGAAAGAACTGAGCCGCAATGGATCGCGATGTCACTTCGCGCACGAAATCTCCGTAGCCGATCAACAGTTCCGCAAATTGATCATGCTCGCTGTTGTTCCGCAGCTCTACGCGGTCGAACTCCTGCGCGGTAAACCACTTCTCGAACTTTCGCATGGTGAGCTTGTACGCCTGCCCACTCTGCGACCCGACCCGCTGCGAGCGTGCCGTCACTTCGAGCTCGCCCGGCAGATCCCGGATGATGATCGCGGTCCCGCGCACATCGAGCGTGACCGACTTTCCGGCCGGCACGAGCGTTGAGTACTGAATCAGACCCGCCATTGCTTACCTCCGCCCCGCGTAGATCGCGAGCGCGATTGCGCCGCCTATGACCGCGAGCGCGACGAACCCGTAGCGGCCCAGGGTTTGCAGCGTCGCGGCCGTGTCGGAGCGCGTGGCTTCCGCCGCGCGCGTGATCGCGCTCGACAGCGCGGCGAATCCCTGTTGTGTGGTCTGCGCGGTCGATTGCAGCGCTCGCTCGCCGAACGACAGCGCATCCGCCGTCACACCCGCGCCGAAATCGAGCGCTTCGGACAGTCCGCGCTCGACTGTGCCGAGCGCTTCGCGCGAGACTCCGAATGCCCCTTCGACCGTTTCGCCGACCACATCGAGCGCCGCTTCTCCGACTCGCCGGCCGGTATCGAGCCCTTCGAGCGCGACGCGCTCTGCGCTGCCGAACGCCGCGCGCGCCATTCCCTCGGCTGCCTCGAGTGCGCCCTGGTCCGTCGTAATCTGCGTTACGGCGACATCGCCGCCGCCGACCACGCCAAACTCGACATCCTCCAACCCCACGCTCGTGGTCTGGATGTTCTGTACATTCGTCGTCGTGGTCTGGCTAGTTGTAGAGCTTTTGCTTCGCCCGCCCATCGAGATAGACCCTCACGACGTACTCAAGCGGTTCTGGCTCATAATCGCGGAACAGCTCGATTAGCCAAGGCATCGTCGTATGAAACCGCAACGACGCGAACCCGCGCGCCCGTAGATGCTCCACGAGCGCGCGCATGACCGGCCGGCACCGCTCGCCCTCATACGCGACAATCACGACTTCAGAGCCCTCGACGCGCGTCACCATGTACGACGCGCGTCCGTTGTCGTGGTCGATTCGCCAGACCTCGGCCGCGCCGGCCGCGACCTCGGCGGCGACCGCATCCGCAACGTCTACGTAGCCGAGCGCGCGCGATAGATGCGGCCGTGCCTCGGCCCAGTCTGCGCGCCGGATGCGGTCACTCACCGCCACCGTCGCAGCACCGCCCACGCGGCGAGTCCGACGAGCACTGCGCCGCCGATGAGCAGCCAGCTCGACGGAATCGCGGTCGCGCTCCCGTCAGACTTGAAGCCGCCCACGATGACCGGACCGATGCCGCTGCCCTGCACGTCCGTCCGCACGTCCCCTGACTGCGACGGGCCGGCAGGCATTGCGACCTGGCCGATGGACGAGAGCGCCGGGAATGAGAGCCCCCACAGCGCCATTGCTCACCGCCTTGCGATGTACGCGATGCCGAGCACCGCGAGCACGCCGGCCGTGACGAACAGAATCGTCCGCGCTGTGTTCTCCGGTCGCAGAGCCGTTTGCAACCACGTCTCGCGATCCTGGGGAGTCGGCGCGGGCGGAGTCTGTTCGGGCCGCGTATCACCCTGCGCATTCGCAGGGACCGCGCTGCCCATTTCGAGGACGGCCGGGAGCCCGCCGCTGAGCAACGCCTGCACGTAGTCACGGAACGCCATCGGGCGCCTCCCCTCAGCGCTCGAGCGCGCCGATGTACTCCACGAGCGCGGTACAGGTCATTGCTCCGTCCACGGTCAGACGGAACCGCAGATCGTTGACGCCCGCAGTGACGAGCTGATCCGTGCCGTTGCCGTCCTCGGCTGTGTCGTACACGAACAGGTTTTCCTGCGGCGTGCGCACGCCGTCCGACTGAATGCGGCTGTTCAGCTCCTTGGTACGATCAAACATGATGAAGTTGTCACGCTCGAGCACCACGCGGTCGATATCGTTCGCCGATTCGAAGAAATAGACCGCGTTGATGAGATCGCCTTTTGGCAGGTCGGCAACATCGAACGTGCCGGCCGCGCTGAACTGATACGGATAGCGGCGCAGCTTCTTGAACAGCCCGAGCGGGCGCGATTCGCTCTGCCGCAGATACGACGTGAGCTGCCCGTTCTGGACTCCCGCTTTCAGCGTCATTTCCACGACGAACGTGGTGATGGGTGTAGGATCGCCCTGCGCGCCCGTGCCGATGCTCGTAAATTCCTCCGCGGGACGGGACCTCATGTTGTAGCGGTCGAAATCGAGCGTCAGGATGCCGGCTGCCGCCGCGCGACCCTCGTACTGATTTTTTGTGTCCAGCTCGCTGGCGAGGATGTTCCACACCGGCTGTCCGTTCAGCACGACGCGGATTTCGTCCACCGCGTCCGCGAGCGCGACCGGATTACTGTCCGCGTCCACGAACGCATATTCGGTATAGACCTGATGCGTGGTCAGACCGATGGGAATGCGGAGCGTGATCGTGCTTCCGCCGATGATGTTCCCCTCCCATCCGGGAGCCCTGCGAGTGATTTTCAGCGGCATGTGTTCCTCCGGCGCGCTACGCGCCCACAGCGCGCTTCACCGCGCGCACGTTGTTTACGACCCACGTCGCGACCAGCACGCCGACCGCTGCGGCGAGTGCGGTCACGACGAACGCCCGACCGCCGCTCATGGCGTCACTTCTGGGTGAAACGCGCGAGCGGATTCGGTACGACGCTCGCAATCCACACGCCCACCACCACCGTGAGCACCGGCACGGCGAAACTCATGATCTTGTTCATTTGAGCCCTCGCGATGATTTACAGCACGCTCTGCACATGCAGCGCAACGCCTATCTACTGCGCTCGAGAGCGCGAAATCTAGTGTCTTCTAGACGCTTCTAGATTTATTTGCGGGAAGGACGCGGAGTCGCGCCCTTGCGTGGCGCCTCGCCGCGGCGCCGTTCGATGTGCTCGAGCCGATCCACGCGCAGCGCGAGAATGTCTGCTGGCTCCACTCCGAGCCACGGCGCCATGTAGACCGCATCCGGGCGCCCGTTGACCGCATGGCACACGATCCGTGCGGCGTTCGCCAGACTTGTCTTGTCAGACTCCTGGGGCCGCTGCGTGAGCGCGTAGATGGTCCCGCCCAACTTGCGGTTCCACCTCACCAGCTCCCCCCACGCGGGCGGCGCCTTTCCTGGCGGCACCACGTCGGCCAGTTCTTCGATGACGACCGTCGCGCGCGCGAGCATCAGCCAGCAGCGCGCGACAATGCAGAATTTCTCGAACGTATCTCGATTGACCGGCCCGATGTAGGCCAGTTGTCTAGATTCTCGCGTGCGACATGCGCGCGCGAGTTCAGGAATGCTCCGCACTGGCTCGGCGGGAAGGACGCGGAGTCGCG
>Ga0207864_1004643_pt1 | contig 10217 bp, 13 predicted proteins | sample HigsolmetaAR202D_FD_184834 | JGI IMG/M metagenome (GOLD analysis project Ga0207864, IMG submission 184834) | Ionic liquid and high solid enriched microbial communities from the Joint BioEnergy Institute, USA - AR20-2-D (SPAdes) (version 2) ...
GGGGGGGGGGGGGGGGGGGGGGGGGGGGGGGGCGATGGGGTGGAGGGGTTGTCGTTTGAGGAGGCGCTCGAGCAGGTGGAGGGGATCATCGAGCGGATCGAGCGGGGGGAGGTGGGGCTGGAGGAGTCGCTGGCGGAGTACGAGCGGGGGGTGGCGCTGATCAAGCGGTGCCGCGGGGTGCTGGAGCGGGCGGAGCAGCGGGTCGAGGAGCTGACGCGGAGAATGGAGTCGGAGGCGGGTCGGGCCGACGATGAGGGGGAGGAGGGGGAGTAGGCGAAGGGGGGGCGGGGTGCGGGGGAGGGGGGGAAGGGGTGGGTTTGGGATAGGATCGGTGGGGCGGAGGGGGAGCATGGATGCGGACAGCCCTGACCTCGACCCTGGCGATGCACGACTATGAGATCTACCTGCTGGCCGCGAAGGTCATGTGGGTGTTCTTCGTGTTCTGTTTCGGGGCGTGCGTGGGGTCGCTGATCAACGTGCTGGCGTACCGGATGCCGCTGGGGCTGGGGGTGGTGACGCCGCCGAGCCGGTGCCCGGCGTGCGAGACGCGGCTGACGTGGCGTGAGAACATCCCCGTTCTGGGGTGGGTGCTGCTGCGGGGGAGGTGCCGGTTCTGCAAGTCGAGGATCTCGCCGGAGTACCCGATCGTCGAGGCGTTCGTGGGGGTGCTCTTCGCGGGGTTCTTCGTGCTGTGGTACCTGGCGCCGGCGGGGGCGGTGACGTTGTCGTGGCCGGGGTCGGCGCCGTGGAGCGCGGTGAAGCCGGAGTGGGCCATGAACGACCCGTGGGTGTCATGGCCGACGTTCGTGGTGGTGCTGGCGTTGCTGGGGTCGCTGGTGGCGATGACGCTGATCGACGCCAAGACGTTCACGATCCCGCTGAGTCTGCCGTGGTTCGCGACGGTGGTGGCGCTGGTGGTGCACCCGGTGCACGCGTGGTGGGTGCAGGGGCACCCGATGGCGGGGGGGCCGGGGGGGCTGCGGCACGCCGCGGCGGGGTTCAACTGGTCGATCCCGACGGCGTCGAGCGTGGCGGGGGCGGGGTGGTGGTGGGTCGGCGGGGGGATCGGGGCGGTGGTGGGGCTGGGGGTATCGCTGCTGATGATGCGGGTGGGGCTGATCGGCCGGAGTTTCGCGGACTACGCGGAGTGGGAGGCGGAGGCGCTCAAGGCGCTGGAGAAGGATGCGGCGGCGGGGGGAGAAGGGGGCGAGGGGGAGGCGGCGGAGAGCGGGGGCGGCAGTGGGGGCAGTGGGGGGGAGGGGTCGCCCGCGGAGATGTGGATCCAGTACCCGCACGCGCGGCGGGAGATGGTGCGGGAACTGGCGTTCCTGGCGTCGCCGGTGCTGCTGGGGCTGCTCGGGGGGAGACTGGCCGTGGGGTGGGGCGGGGAGGCGGCGATCCCGCTGTGGCTGGATGTGCTCAGCGGGGTGGTGATGGGGTACCTGATCGGCGGGGGGGGGGTGTGGGCGGTGCGGATCGGGGGGTCGCTGGGGCTCGGGAGGGAGGCGATGGGGCTGGGGGACGTGCACCTGATGGCGGCGGTGGGGGCGTGCGTGGGGTGGATCGACGCGGTGCTGGCGTTCTTCGGCGCGGCGTTCGTGGGGGTGTTCTGGGCGATCGGGGGGCGGGTGTTCCGGGGCGGGTTCCAGAGGGCGATGCCGTATGGGCCGTACCTGGCGGTGGCGACGGTGCTGGTGCTGCTGCTGAAGCCTCTGATCGAGTACGGGCTCACGGCGTTTGTTTTTCGGGTGCCGCCGGGGAGTCCGCCGATCAATCTTCCATAAGGGGCTATGGTTATCGCCCGGTGGCCGGGGCCGGCGGCCGCGGCGGGGGGGTGCCTTGCAGATTTTCAGAGAGGAAAGCGGACATGAGCATCGGAAGCGGTGAGATGAGCGGGCTGATGCGGTGGGGGCTTCGCGCGGCGGCGGCGGGGGTCGTGGCGGCCGGCCTGGGGGGGTGCAACAACGCGCTGCGGGATGAGAATGCGGCGCTGATGATGGAGGCGCAGGAGCTTCGGGCGGAGCGGGACCAGCTGCGGGCGGAGTTGGGGACGGTGGAGTCGCAGCGTGCGGCGCTGGAGAGCGAGGTGCAGAGCCTGCGGCAGGCGCTGGCGAGCCGCGGGGTGGGGGCGGACAGCGGGTTCAGCGGGGACGGGGTGACGGTGAGCACCCGCGGGCGGGAGATCGTGGTGGGCGTGGCGGGCGACGTGCTGTTCGACTCGGGGAAGGTGACGATCAAGCCGAGCGCGAAGGCGACGCTGGACGGGATCGCGGCGACGATCAAGCAGCGGTATCCGGACAAGATGATCCGGGTGGAGGGGTACACGGACACGGACCCGATCCGCAAGAGCGGCTGGAAGACCAACGAGCGGCTGAGCGCGGAGCGGGCGCTGGCGGTGGAGGAGTACCTGGTGTCGCGCGGCCTGGACCCGGACCGGATCTACGCCGCGGCGTTCGGCGCGTCGAACCCGAAGGCGACCAAGCGCGACAGCCGCCGGGTGGAGATCGTGATCGTCGAGCGGTGACGGCCGGCGCGGGCCGGGTGCGGCCCCGGGCGCGCTCGGCGCGAATCCGGGCGCCCGGCCTGCTTCACTTCCGGCCCGGGCGTGGGTACACTGCCCCTCGACAGGGCCGGGACCGGCCGGGTGCGGGCGGAAGCCTGCGGCGGGCGATCCGGGCGACAAGTCGATTGAGTTGTGTCGGGCGATTGGCGCAGCTGGCTAGCGCGCATGCATGACACGCATGAGGTCACTGGTTCGAGTCCAGTATCGCCCACTTTCTTTCTCTGCCGCCGCGTTGCACTCGATTGCACCGGCTGGCACAACCCCTGAAACGCAAGGCACTTCCGCCGCTTCACCCGAGCCGGTGCAATCCGGTGCGGTCGGGTGCTGCGCCTCATTTTGCGCCGCTCGTGCGCCGCTTTCCGCGCCGCTTTCGTCACTCGGCCCAGCGGCAGCCCCGCACCCCGCCGCCAGGTCGAAGTGGGCGTCGCGGGTTTGGAGGTAGTGCCGGGCCGCGATCAGCGGGGAGTGCCCCAGCCAGCCCGCGACCACGTGGGCGGGGAACCGTTCCACCCAGTCGGTCGCGCAGGACGCCCGCAGGTTGTGAAAGAGGCGGGGCCCCGCCGCCTCGCCGGCCCGTTCGATGATCTTGCCGAACGTGGTCCGCAGGTTCATCTTGGGGTCGCGCAGCCGGGGGACTACCGCCTCGGTACCCGGCTCGGCCGCGTCGAAGAGTGCCAGCAGGATCGGCCGCAGCTCGGGGGCGATGGGAACCACGCGCACCGCGTGCCCGTCGTGCCCGGCCGTCTTGGGGCTGCGGACAGTCAGCCGGCCGCGTTCCCAGTTCACATCACCCCACCGCAGCCCGACGATTTCGGACGGGCACCGCAAGCCAGCATAACGGCAGAGCGCGACGATTGCCCGCCACTGGTCATCGGGGCATGCCGCGAGGATCGCCGCCGTCGTTTCCGGCGTCACGTAGTGCGCCCGGTTCGGGTTGGCTTGGCTGCCGGCCCGCAGGTCCGCAAATGGACTGGCGGGGATTATGCCCCACCGCACGGCTCGCTTGAAGACCGCGCGGGCCACGTGAACGCGCTTCGCCACCGTCGCGGGGGCTAACCCCGAGTCGGCGACTCTCTTCCGCCAGTCGTCGGCGTCGGCGGCGGTGAGCGACGCCAGCGGGGTGTCCGGACCGAAGTGCTCCCGCAGGCTATTGGTCGTCTGCCTATAGGCCGCCCGTGTCGCCGGCTTCACCACGGCCGCGGCCTCGAAGCGGTCCAGCAGGTTTCCCAGCGTGACTACCGCCTTGCGGGTGCGGGGGGGGCACCAGCCCCACGCGGGCCAGGCGTTCGTATACCTTGTCCGGCCGCTGATTCAGCCACTCGCAGAGTTCAGCATCGTGCGGCCGCCCCAGCGCCTTGTCCGCCAGCAGCGCTTCCACCCGCAGGCGGAATGACTCGGCCGCCTTGACCGTCGCCTTGCCGAGCCGGATGGACTTCCGCTCGTTGTTGCCGTCCACAAACTGAATACGCTTGCGGCCGTTTGGATCGTTCACCACGCTGGCCATTGTCACCGGCTCCTCTTGTTTCCCTCGCCGTCGGCGGACTTTGGCAGCCGCATGAGTTCCTCGACTTGCCATCCTACCGAGGTGTCATTGCAGTGAGACTTGGTTGCGTAGGCAATCGCCCCGTTTGGTACGTCACCCAAGTAGTGAACCACCGTCCGGATTTCCGTCGGGCCGTCGTAGGCCGAACGGACGCGCCAAAGGCGCAGAGCTTGTCCATCCGGCGCGGGGAGTCCGACTATTTGTTCAACTGTCTCGCCCCACTTGATTGTGGACCGCTCAGTTTGACCTGAGAGCACGGCCACGGCCAACCCGCCGCAAACGCCCAGCGTAGCTGCTACTGCCGTGTTCTTGTTGACGATGCCCCACATCCGGTGCCTCACTTTCTCTTTCGATAGGTATTCCGGGCTTTCAACTCCAGCCCAAGGTGCTCCGCCAGCTTGTCGATATTGTCGCCCCGCAGCGCCCGCCCCTCCGCGACGAATCGGGAGAGTGTGCTTTGCGGGATGCCGGTCGCCTTGCTCACCGCGTACCGCGTCGCCCCGCACTGCTCCAGAGCCGCCCGTAGTGTCTCGGTCACGCTCGCCATGAGGGCAGCATGCCACGACAATTCGGATAGTGCAAGCATCGGCGTCACGGTCCCTCTCCCAGCATCCCCGACGCCCACGCGACAAACCGACGGCCCCACCACCACTTCGCACTATCTCGGGTGCTCACCAGCCAGTGCGTCTCCCAATGGGCAAACTTCGGCCCCTGTGAGTCGAGCCATTGGCTCGCCAGCCGCTCGAAGGTGGCGCGGTTCTGCATTAGCCGGTCGATGGTCGCCAGTTCCTCGGGCGTGGGGCGGCCGTCGGCGTCCGACAGTTGGGGGCGGGGCGTTGCACCCTTCAGCGCTTCCAGCACTTCGACGGGTTGCACCGTCGCGTACTTCAGCCGCAGCCGCAGGTTCACCAGCGCCGCTTCCGCCTGCGCGGCATCCAGCGGCAGAGCCGCGATGCGGCGGGCCGTCTCCGTCTGGACTTCCGCCGGCCAGTCCGCCTTGGGCCAGAGCCGGGCAATGAGCGCCATCGTCGCCTTGGCATCCGGGGGCGTCATGGGTGCGCCCCTTCGGCCGTGCCGTCGATGGCCGCCGCGATGCTCGGCAGGTTCCACCCGCCCGCACCGCCAGGGCGGGGCGCGCCGTTCATAGCCCGTTCATTGGCCCGTTCATGGGAGAGTTTGGGCGCACGCGGGGCACCCGTTTGTGTCCCCGCTGGCACCCGTCCCGCGTCCGGCTGGCACCCGTCGGCGTCGCGCCCGTCACCCGTCACGGGCGCACCGCGTGCACCCGTCGCCAGCAGGGCAGCCAGGTCGATGCGGTAGGTGGTGCCGCGTCCGGGGGGACCGCCGCGCCGGTCCGCCGGCAGCTTCACCACGCCGAGCCGGGCTAGTTCGCCGATGCCCCGCTGGGTCGCCCGCTCGCTCCACCCGCTCGCCAGTGCGAGCCGGGCCACGGACGGCCAGCACTCGCCGGTCCGCCAGTCCGCGAACCGCAGCAGCGCGTAGAGCACCGCCTTGGCCCGCTTGCTCATGCCGCGGGCGTCAGCGACGGCCCGCAGCCATTCGGCGGGGCCAGGATTGCCGCTGGTGCCCCTCATGGGTGCGGCCCCCCTTCCGTCCCGCCCGCGTCGGTGGACGCAGCAGGGGGCATCGTCGCGGCCGTGGCGACGATCCACACCGTCGCCGCGCACCCGCTGCGGGTCCGCCGCTTTCGCCCGCTCGCCACCACGAGGCCGGCGTTTACCAGCTCCCAGCGGCGGGGGATTTCGGTATTCGACGGCAGCCCCAAGGCGGTCTGAATTTCCTGATCCGTCGCCCCGTCGTCGCCGCGCTCCCGCAGGTAGTCGAGCACCGCGAGCCGCAGCGTCGCGGCGTGGCCCCTGATGCGGTTCGCCGCTGCCCGTGAGGTATCGCGGGCGTCGCGTCGCACGGGGGGCACGAAGGGGAACCGGGCCAGGATAGACTCTGAGTGAGAGATTCTGTCGTTGACGCTCGCCCCGCCCGCCAGTGGGGCCGCGTCGTCTCTGGGGACCGGGAGGGCCGGGTCGAAGAGAGTGGGGCCGTTCATGGGCGCACCCCCTTGGCCGCTTCCTCGGCCAGCCACGCTTCCAGCAGAGCGACGGGGTAGACCACCGCAACGCCCACCCGGGCGCAGGGGATGGGGCCGCGGGGCTGGGTGAGTTCCCAGAGTTTGCGTTGGCCGATGCCCAGTGCCTTGGCCGCGTCTCGGGGCCGCAGCGCCAAGGGGGCGGGCGTGCCCGCGTTCAGTGTGGCGTCAGTCGTTCTGGTTCGGGTGGAGCGGTCAGCCACGCGCCACCTCGCTCTCCCCCTTGGCTCGCTGAGCCAGCAGCGCGGCTGCCGTCGGCACGTGAACCAGGATGCTCCGTCCCGCAATCAGCGCGGGGATTCGTCCGGCTTGGATTTCCTCTCGCAGCCAACGCGCCGGAACGCGCAGGCAGCGGGCCGCCAGATTGAGCGGCATTGCGTCCGATGAAGTGGGGTTGGTAACCATGCTCTGAGGATCGAGCATGGTGCGGAAGTTAAGGGGAAGCTAAAGGGAAATCAGTCGGTAACTTTCGCCGCTCGCCTTCGGCCCCGAATTGTCAGTCTCGCACCACTCCGGATGCCGTCGGGTCGCTCGGCAAGTTCATGGCGCATCAGCTTCGCTACGCACTTCCCGACCGTCTTCGCAGACAGCCGCTCTTTGGGAGGCATGGCGTCCACAATCCTCTCATTCCCTACTAGTTCGGCCGCGTCAAACAGCGCCATTGTTAGCAGGACTCGCTTGTCATTCGCTGTCAATGTAAGGCCGGTGTCGTCTTCTGGAGAGTTCTGGCTTGCCTGTTGGTGTGGCGGGGCACCATCGCCACGTGCCTTGTCTCGCAGGAAGTTGGTCGCCTCTTCAATCTGTGCCGCGTGATCAGCTGTGAGAATGCCGTCGCCTGCCTTCGATGCTGTGTGCAGCAGCCGGTGCTTTGCGATTTGCGCGGCCACCGCCTTGCAGTCGGCCACATCCGCCGGCTCCGGTCTCGCTCCCCGATACCACCTCTCATGCAGCCATTGGTTCAGACATAGGTATCGCGCGTAAACCTCCACCCATAACTCGTGCAGCTTCGGCGGCTTCTCGGCCAAAGGCACGCGAGATGGATCGCTCGTCAGCGGGGGGCGCAGCCGTGCCGCCGGCTCCCATGCTTCTAGAAACCACGCGACCGCGGTCGGTAGCGTCCAGTCCTCGCGCGGGCTGTGCTGGGTGCCGCCCCGATGGGTCCCCTCGGGCGGGTCGAGGGACGCAGGTGTCGAATAGTCGCGGTGTGTCGGCAAATCTCTGTCGCCTTCACAAGTTGACGTGCGTCGGTAGTCGTCGAGTTCACGGGCGAGCGTTTGCAGCTTTGCAATTGTTGAGGCGGGGATACGGTCGGCCCACTTGGTGTTGGATTGCCAGAGTATCGCAAACTGCAACTGCTTCAGCAGGTCGGCGAGGGGTTGGGCGTTGCGGGGGGGAGTCAATGTGGTTACAAGCACTTCGCCCGGCTTCAATGCATGTCGCGCATCGTCGGACAGTAAAGGAAGCGTCTTGCTCAGAGCCCCGCCTGCCAGCAGCACTACATTGGACCAGAGTACCTCTAGCCCGCGCATCCGCCCTGCGTGCCCGTCCGACGGCAGGTAATCGCCAGCAGCGTTGTGATCGCAGGTCTCCAGTCTCCTCAGGAAGCGATTGAGTTGGTCCGACAGTGCCTCTAAATAGTGGGAAAAAGGGACCGGGCCGCTCTGGTGCAATGCTCCGTCGTCGTCAAACCAGAGTCGCCCCGCCGAGTGCACAGCAGCGGCGGAGATGGGGTCGCGTCGCGGTGTGTCAGAGAGCAGCGCCACACATTCCTGCAACAACGCTAGTCCATCCCCGTGCCACGTGGGTAGCAGGTCCAGCTTGCCCAGCCCGCCCCGTCCTGGGTCGCCGCTTCCTCGGTGCTGAATCTTCGCCAAGTCGGTTATCCCGCTCAGGTACTCGCCAGCGTCCGGGTCCAGCAGCAGCAGCGCAATAAGCAGACCATTCCGTGCATTGCATTCACGCTCGGCACGGGGCAGGTGCCTGCTTAGTGGGCGATCATGCTCGCCGGTCGCGTTTATGGCCAGAAGGTCGCGTAGGGCAAGGTGGAGACGCACGGCGCGGAGCGAGTCTCCGCCATTCGGGTCCGCGTGAACGATTGCCATCATCTTCCGAAGCGTCGCATCCTGCGGGCGTGAGCTGTCCGGTGCCGGACTAGTTCCGGCCGATGGCGTGCCACGTGCCCTCGCCTGCGTCCGGGCGCGGCTGGCATCCGCCCAGTCGCGTGCCGCGGCTTCCGTGTACGTGGCGTCCAGTGCAGCGCCGGCGTCGCGGAACGCATCCGGTTCGGCCTCTACCAGTCGCCGGCCCGCCGCCACAAGCTCCCGCCGCTCCCGTGCGAAACGCGGCCCGTCGGATACATCGACCACCTTGGGCATGGTTCATCCTCTCGCTGGGCCGGAACGGCGGGGCCGCGGGAGGATGACACCGCCGCCGCCGCCGTTCCGTTCGCGGGGGATCAGCCCGCTACCCAGTTGCGAGTGTATCGGTGTCTCAGTCTCCAAGCCAAAGCTCGGATCAGTGCACCATCGGCCGTATCCGGGCGGGGTCGCGGCCAAGCATGGGTCGCTGGTGGCAGGATGCAGGTCCGCTCTGGCGGGTCCGGCCAGCGGCAGTGGCCGCCGCCGGGCCGATGGGGCCAGCGGTAGGCGGCGCAGGTGCATGGGGTGCAGTTCGTCCGGTAGACCGGGCCGCGGCAGCCGGGTGGGCGTCGGCCGCCGTGGGCACGGCAGCGCCCCAGTGGGTCGCCCCAAACTGCCCAGCCGGCGCAGGGGCGACCGTCGCGGGTGCTCTCTCGGCACCGTCTTAGGGTTCGTGCTGCTTCGCTGTATGCCATCGTCCGCGGCTCCCTCACCAACACAGCGTTCCCGTTCCGCCTGCTTTCGCCTGTTGCTCAGGTGTAATCACTTCCGCTGTCCCGTGGGAGCGTACCAGACACCCGCACAGCCCCGACACCGCACGCCCGCCCGCGTCGGGTACAGGTGCACGCGCCGCTCGCCGCAGCGGGGGCACACCAGCCACACCCGCCAGCCATACCGGGCATCCGCGACCACGGCCAGGGCCACGCGCTCGCCGCTGCAATCCGGGGCATCGGCAGGGCGCACGTCGATGGCGTGGAGCGTCCGCAGGTCGGCCCCCTCGGCCTTGGCCCGCCGGCGCAGGGCGTTGGCATCGAGCCGGCCGGGATAGTCGGACACATGCCACCGTTCGCGGGGCCGGCCGGTTGTCCGGCTTCCCGGCCCGCCGGCCCAGCAGTACCGTAGCGCCCGCAGAGTGTCCCGCTGATTCGTCCCCACCAGTTCCAGCAGGGTGGAGCACTCGGCCAGGATGGCGCGGGCGTCGCGGCCGTCCGGGTCCGCCGCGTGACGGTCGCAGGTGGCTTGCTCGAACCGGGCCAGCAGTCGGTCGCGGTCCGCCTGCGGGGCCGCGTTCAGCCAGCCCCGCCGCACGGCAGTCCGAAGCATCCGGCAGTCGGCGCGGTAGTGGCGGGGGTCCGCGAAGAGGGCATCGAAGGTGGGGCGTGGGGCGGGCGTGGGGGCGTCGGTGGGGCTGGGGGCCATTGGATACCCTTCCGTGGGTGCGTCGATTCAGGAAACCCCTGCCGGGGGGCTGGGGGCCATTCTGCGGGGACGGTGGAGTCGCGGGGCACGGTTAACCCGGTTTGTCATGGGCTGGGGGTCGCGGCCCTCACCAGCGCCACGATGCCCGCCCGCACCGCTGGTGGCAGGTCTGCCCACGCCGCGACCACCGCCGCCAAGTCGGGGTCGGCGGGCGCAGCCGGGGGCGTCGCGGGGGATGAGTGGGGGGCCGAATCGCCGGAAAGTGCGCCGGAATCTGCGCCGCTTTCGCTCGCACCCCCCGAAACCCCGCAGGAATCCGCTGGGGTTCGAGTCCAGTATCGCCCACTTTCTTAGATCCAGTCGGATCACCACAGGCGCCAACCCCTGCGAATCCTGCGAGATTCGGAGGGGTTTGTTTTTGGGTTGTTTGACTTCGAGGGGGGAGTGTTC
>Ga0207864_1004652_pt1 | contig 10190 bp, 7 predicted proteins | sample HigsolmetaAR202D_FD_184834 | JGI IMG/M metagenome (GOLD analysis project Ga0207864, IMG submission 184834) | Ionic liquid and high solid enriched microbial communities from the Joint BioEnergy Institute, USA - AR20-2-D (SPAdes) (version 2) ...
CTCCGCTCCCGCCTCCCCCGGCCCGGCCGGGGGAGGCGGGGGACGCCACGGCGAGCGTCTGCGGGAACGCGCGGACGGCGGTCGACCTCCGGGCCGCGGGCGAGGACGATCGGGCGGAGGAGGCCGAGCACCTCGTGTTGCAGGAGGCGTCCTCCTCCGTGGAGGTGAGCCCCGAGCTGTCGCTGCTCGCCCTGATGGGGGGCGCCGACCCCGAGGAGACGGTGGCGCGGATGCTGGAGTGGTGCGAGGAGAACGCCGTCACGGCGGGGGAGTGATCCCGCGCACCGCGGCCCGCCCCAGGGCCGTGTCCGGACCGGCCTGGGCAGAAAGGGGTGCGGTCGGCTGATCCGGACGTCTCCTGTCCGGAAACAAGGCAGATCTACGCTGCAAGGGCGGGGGTTGGCCGGTTCACACCGGCCAGCCCTCGCCCCACGGCCGACAGCAGAGGATCCGGCAGGAAAAACCCGCGCGCCTTGGGGTGTCGGTAAGGAGCGTGTCACCAGGTGCCAAGTAACCAATGAGTAACTTAGGCGTTCTCCAGACAGCCGGCTCCGATCCCACCGAAGATCGTTGATGACCGGGCAAACCGCCCGGGGAAGACGGCAAGCCGGTGGGGAGCGGTAGAGGTGGCGCGTGATCTGGACCTGGACGAACTCCTCGACGCCTTCACTCTCACCGCCGACGAGCTGAAGCTGCTGCGGAACAAGTCCGGAGCGACCCGGCTCGGGTTCGCGGTGACCCTGCGCTTCCTGCTCTGGCGCGGCCGGTTCCCGCGCGGCCGCGGCGAGGTGCCCGACAACGCCATCGCGCACGTGGCCAAGCAGGCCAAGGTCGAACCTTCCGAGATCGCCTTCTACGACTGGCAGGGGCGTTCGGCCAAACGGAACCGCACCGAGATCCGTGAGTTCACCGGCTTCGGTGAGTGCTCGGTCGCCGACGCGGAGAAGGTCACGCTGTGGTTGGCCGAGAACGTGTGCGACCAGGAGCGCAACCCCGACCGGGTGCGCCAGCGCCTGCTGGAGCACTGCAAAGAGGAGCTGATCGAGCCGCCGGAGAAGACCCGCATCGAGCGGATCGTGCGCTCAGCCCTGAGCCAGGCCGAGGATCAGATGATGGCCCGCGCGGCCGGGGAGGTGCCCGCCGAGGTCGTCGAGCGGATGCTCACGCTGATCGGTCAGGCCAGCGACGACCCCGACGAGGCACCGGCGGCCGAAGAGGGGCCTGAGGTGTATGCGCAGATCAAGGACGCCCCGGGCAACGTCAGCCTCAAGACGCTGATCGCGGAGAAGACGAAGCTGGAAGCGGTGCGCGCCGTCGAGGTGCCGCACCGGGCCTTCGCGCGGATCCCGGCCAAGATGGTGGCCGCGTGGCGGGACCGGGCCGCGGCCGAGGCGCCCTCGCACCTGCGCGGCCACCCGCACCAGATCAAGGTGTGTCTGCTGGGAGCGCTGCTGTGGTCCCGGGAGCGGGAGATCACCGACACCCTGGTCGACCTGGTGATCTCCACGGTGCACAAGATCAACGCCCGTGCGGAGAAGGTCGTGACCGAGGAGTTCGTCCGCGACCTTAAGCGGGTCTCGGGCAAGGAGGACATCCTCTTCCGCATCGCCGAGGCGTCCGTGGGCGCGCCCGAGTCGCCGGTGCGCGAGGTGGTCTACCCGGCCGCCGGCGGCGAGCAGACGCTCCAGGACCTGCTGGCCGAGTTCCGGTCCAAGGGCACCAGCTACCGCCAGCACAAGCAGCGGGTGTTCAAGTCCTCCTACTCCAACCACTACCGCGCCGGGCTGCTCCAACTGTTGGATGTGCTGGAGTTCCACTCCTCCAACGACGTGCACCGACCGCTGGTCAAGGCCCTGGAGCTGATCTGCCGCTACCGGGAGGTGGCCAACAACCGCCCCTACTACGACGCCGGTGAGCACGTCCCCGTCGACGGGGTGATCCCCTTCGAGCTGCGCGAGCTGCTGCACCGCACCGACAAGCACGGCCGGGCACGGGTGCTGCGCACCGTGTATGAGTGCGGGGTGTTCCAGACCCTGCGCGAGCAGTTGCGCTGCAAGGAGATCTGGGTGGTGGGCGCCGACCGGTGGCGCAACCCGGACGAGGACCTCCCGGCCGATTTCGCCGACAAGCGGGTGGAGAACTACCGGAAGCTGAACCAGCCCCTGGACCCGGAGGAGTTCATCACGCGTCTGCACGGCGACATGGTGGCCGAGCTGTCTGGGCTCAACGACGCGCTGCCCCGCCTGGGGTGGGTGGAGGTCGCCGAACGCAAGGCCGGGGCGATCAGCCTTTCGCCGTTGGAGGCGCGTGCTGAGCCGCGCAACCTGCGCCGGTTGAAGAAGGCGGTGCGCGCCAAGTGGGGTGTGGTCCCTTTGCTGGACATGCTCAAGGAGACCGCGCTGCGCACCGGGATGCTGGAGGCGTTCACCGGGGTCGGCACCCGCGAGGCCATCACGACCGAGGAGCTGTGGGAGCGCCTGATCCTGGTGATCTACGCCTACGGCACCAACACCGGGCTGCGCCGGGCGGCCGCCGGCGAGCACGCCTACTCCGAGGACGACCTGCGCTACATCCGGCGCCGGTACTTCACCATCGAGGGGGCGCGCAACGCCGCCCGCGCGATCGCCAATGCGACCTTCGCGATCCGCTCGGAGGCGATCTGGGGGCAGGGGTCGACCGCGGTGGGGTCGGACTCCACGCATGTGAAGGCGTTCGACCAGAATCTGTTCACGGAGTGGCATTCGCGGTACGGGGGCCGGGGTGTGCTCATCTACTGGCACATCGAGGAGCGGTCGATGGCCGTGCACTCCCAGTTGCTGTCGTGCTCGGCCTCGGAGGTGCACGCCATGGTGGAGGGGGCGATGCGGCACGGCACCTCGATGAACGTGGAGGCCAACTACGTCGACTCCCATGGCCAGTCCGAGATCGGGTTCGGCATCACCCGGTTGCTGGGGTTCAAGCTGTTGCCTCGCATCAAGCAGATCAACCGCGTCAAGCTCTACCAGCCCGACCGCGGCGACCTGGAGACCTACCCGCTGTTGCGTCCGGCGATGACCCGGCCGATCCGCTGGGACCTGATCGCCCAGCAGTACGACCAGATGATCAAGTACGCCACCGCGATCCGGCTGGGCACCGCCTCCACCGAGGCGATCCTGCGCCGCTTCACCCGTAACGCCTCCCACCCCACCTACGCGGCGATGCTGGAGGTGGGCCGGGCCGAGAAGACCGCGTTCTGCGCGCGCTACCTGCGCGACCGCGATTTGCAGTACGAGGTGGGGTCGGGGCTGAATGTGGTGGAGAACTCCCACGGGATCCACGGCGAGATCCTCTACGGCAAGACCGGTGAGCTGTCCTCCAACCGGCGTGAGGAGCAGGAGCTGACCATGCTCGCCCTGCACATTCTCCAGGCGTGCCTGGTGTACGTGAACACGCTGATGCTCCAGGAGGTGCTGGCCGAACCCGAGTGGCAGGACGCGCTGACGGCCGAGGACCGGCGCGGGCTCACGCCGCTGTTCTCCTCCAACATGAACCCCTACGGCGACATCCGCCTGAACATGGGCAACCGCCTGGCCCTGGGCGGCTGACCCCCACCAGGGGTGTGTTGTCTGACACACTTCGCCCGCTCTGTCCACGCTGACCCCGCGGGGGCGGGCGTGATCGGAGGGAGATGCGCCAGGATACAGATTCCCCAGAGTGGAATTCTGGTTCTGACTCTCGGAGTAACTGGCGCAACAAAAGGGTTTGTAATGCCATAAAAAGGACCAAAATCCTGGTTGGTTGATCTCGTCACTGACCAGCGTAAACGAACACTGTTCGGCGCAACTTGCCTCTGGTTGGGTGCCGGGCGACTCCTGTCCTTCCCGCGCCGGTGGTGGTATCCCTGGAAAAGTCACGTCTCTGCCATGTAATGGAAAAACGGGGGTCAACGGGATGACGAAGACACAAAGGTGTGTCGGGGTCCGCCGGACACTGGCCATGGGGGCGGCCGCCGCGGTGGGGGCCGCGCTCCTGGCCGCGGCCCCGGCTCCGGCAGCCGCGGCCGGGTGCTACGGCTCTGACTGCAAGTGGCAGGACCCCTACGCCATGGGGTGCGCCGACGACGCGGTCATGGCGGGCCTGGCCTACGTCCAGACCGGCACCGGCACCGGACGTGTCGAGCACTGGCACTCGCCTGGGTGCATGGCCGACTGGGCCACCACCCGCGTCTACTCCGGGCCCACCGACGCCGTGATGGCCGGGATCCAGCAGCAGGGCGAGGGCACCTACACCACCGGGGTGTCCTCCGACACGGTGCGCCACGACATGTACACCTACCCCTGGGTGGTCACCCCCATGATCGACGGATCGGTGGCCAACTGCGCCATCGGAACCGTGACCAACACCGGCCACGAGCCCTACGCCGAACCCGCCTGCGCCTGATCCCCGACGACCCCGTGGGCCCGGCGCGAGCACCGCGCCGGGCCCGCCCGTACCCGACAGGAATGCCATGGGCACCGATCCCGAACCGAAGTCGAACAAGCAAGGGAAGGGCGAGTCCGGGAACGACAGCGCGGACGACAAGGCGCCCCTGCGCCGCAACCCCACCATCGTCGCAGCGAAGTGGGCAGCGATCAGCGCCATCGTCGTCGCCGCCTTGACCGCGATCGGCGCGTGGGGGCTGCCGGTGGTCGAGGCGATGGTGCAGCGCGCCACGCAGTCCGCCGACCAGGAGGAACCGCCCCCCACCGGGCCTGAGACAACGGAGGACACCGAACCGTCAGGGCCACCGGAGAGCGACACACCCACCGACGATCCCGCTGGTGAGGAGCCGGTGGCCGCCTCGGTGCCGGTGGGCTATGACTGTTCGCCGGTCCCCGATCAGGAGGCGGTGCTGGCCACGGTGGTCTACACCGAGGACATGGGGCTGAACGCCTTCTGCGGGCCCGCGAACACCTACCCGCGCGCGACCCCGAGCAACTACCCCGAGTCCGAGACCATCGCCATCGTCTGCCAGGTTCGCGACGGTCAGGCATGGCGTGATACTGACGACGTCCCGGGCCGCTACACCGGGGAATGGACGGTGTGGAACAAGCTCTCCAACGGGGCATGGGTGCACGACCTGTACGTGGATACCCCCAAGGAGGAGGACCAGGCCCCGCCCGAGGGCATCGCCCTGTGCGACGGCCCGAGCTGACGGGCCCCACCCGGTTGGATTCCCGCCTCGATCAGCAATGCTTCTGGCACCCTGGAGCCATGACACAAGTGTGGATCACCAAAACGGGCAATCAGATGGCGAGAGCCGACCTCATCGGGGAGCTTGATACCTTCAGCTCTTCCATCATCGCCCGCGTATCAGGAGCGGATCCCCCGATAACGCTGGGTATCGCCCGAGGCGGAGGTCGTACCCGCCTCGAGGACATGATCCATCTGCAACGGCAGATCATCGCTAAGCTTGAACGCGACCAGCCCGAGATCCTCCTGTCCCTCGGACAGGTGGACGAGTCCTTGAACATCCACTGGACACGTTACTCCTCGTAAAGCCCATCTCCTCCGGGCTCTCGATAGCCCGGCCAGCCGCCGATGACGGAACAAGCGACACGGCAGGGCTGATCAGCAGTCACCTCAAGAGCGGATGAACCCTGGCTCCTGAACCGCTGGCCACAACCGGGAGCGGGATATCCACTACGTTACGGAGTGCTCATGAACGACTGGAACGAAGCCGCTGAGAGAGCCAGGAAGAAACGCCGCGAACTCGAAGAGCAAAGAAACCGCGAGGAAGCCAGAGAGCGCCAGGAGCAGGCAGAGAGAAACAAGTTTGAAAAATACTGGGGTCGTCGATACTCGAAGGCCGTGGACGGGTTCATCTCATCCATGGTGGCGGGAGGGGTACTGGACGACACCCGCCAGGGCCACTTGATCCGAAAGGACGTCAATATTCAGAGCGAGGTTCGTGGTGATTTCCGCTCGTTGAAAAAATTCACCGCCATCAGTTTCAGATGGCCAGATGATTGGCACTATTCCTCACTAGTGCAACTCAGCGTCCTTTGCTGTTTGCATCCGCCTTCCCTGATTGGCTCTCTCATGGGCCTGAAAAGCGGAGGAATCGGATCCAGGTGTTATTCGGATACCGATAGAGATGTGTTCACTTACTCTCCCACCCCGGGGGGCTGGGAGCTCGACGTCCGCAATCCCTCGGACTCTGACCGCGCCACTTCTCTTGCCGGACTAATGAGAAAAAATCCAGGACAACCCCTGGAAATGTCAAGCGATAAAGATGTCCGCGATTTGTGCAACGATCAGACTCTGCATCTCTTGCAAGAGGGGATCATCGACTATTTGGAAAGTCGAGGCCTGCCGATCCCCAAGAGCTAGCCCCAATCCTTTAGTAGGGGTGCCGTTAACGAACGTGACATCAGCCGCAAACGCGACCGAGCCTCACTGGTCGACGGTGAGCACGTCCAGGGCGGCGGCCGTGTCCGCCTCGGTGGGCAGGGCGTAACGCCGGGTGGTGTTGATGTCGGCGTGCCCCATCAGCTCGGCGACGGTCACCAGGTCCACCGGCTCCTTGGACAGGTCACCGCGGCCGCGCACCAGGTCGGTGCCGAAGGTGTGCCGCAGCACGTGCGGCCCAAACGGCTCCCCGTCGTCGGAGGGGCCGATCCCCGCCGCCGCGCCCAGCACGGTGACCGCCATGTTCGCCGCCCGCGTCGACAGCGGTCCGCCGTCGCGGTTGCGCACCAGCGGCCCCGAGGCCGGTCGGCCAAGGTCGTCCAGGAGGAGTTCGAGGGAAGCACGCGCCTCGGTGTGCAGCGGGACGGTGCGGTCCTTGCCGCCGAACTTCCCCTTGCCGCGCACCCGCACCGTGCCCTTGCGCGCCGACAGCCGGATGTCGGCCACGTCCAGGGCGACGATCTCGGCGATGCGCAGGCCCGCGTAGTAGGCCAGGTGGCAGACCACCCGGTCGCGTGGGGTGGCGTCGCGGGCCACGGTGCGCAGGAACCGAAGCTTGGTGCGGGCGTCCAGCGCGCGTGGGGCGGTGGGGCGGGGCAGGTGTTCGCGGACCACATCGGGGCGTCCCGAGCCGCGCAGGACGAAGAAGGCGTCGATGGCGGCGAGCCGGTTGTTGATGGTGGCCGCCGACAAGTGGGTGCCGCGGGCTGTGCGGGTGTTCTTCAGGTGGCGGCGGTAGTCGCGCACCGCCCAATCACGCGCGGCCGCGTCGGTGAGCGAGTCGCCGTCCACCGCGCCGGCCTGACGGGCCTCGGCGAGCCAGGCGAGGAAGGCGGCGGCGTTGCGCTGGTACTTGTCGCGGGTGGCCTCCCCCAGGTCGGTGGAGGCGGCCAGCTTAGCGGCGAACGCGGCGTGTTCGTCCGCCAGGTCGTCGGGGAGGTCGAGGTTTCGGCGCGGTCGGCCGGTGCGCGTGTTTCCAGAAGTGGAAACCGGGGGCTGCTCCTCGCGAGAGGATGTGTTTCCAGAAGCCACCCGGCCAGTCTACTTCCGGGAACACTTGTTTCCAGAAGTACGACACCCTCCGCGAACCCCGGCTAAGTTACTCATTGGTTACTTGGCACCTGGTGACACGCTCCTTACCGACACCCCGCCTTCCCGGGAGCGGGCTTCCGGAGGGGCGGTCTGTGGCGTCCCGCCCTGCCGGGACGCCACAGACCGGCTCAGCGGGGTTCCAGCAGGGCGCGGACCTCTTCGGGGCTGGTCTCGCGCAGCTCTCCGTCGGCCAGCAGCCAGCGGGTGATGCCGATCGATTCCAGGAAGGGCAGGTCGTGGCTGGCGACCAGGAGCGCTCCCCGGTAGGCGGCCAGCGCCTGGACGAGCTGGCGCAGGCTGGCCAGGTCGAGGTTGTTGGTGGGCTCGTCGAGCAGCAGCAGTTGCGGGGCGGGTTCGGCGAGCATCGTCGCCGCCAGGGTCGCCCGGAACCGCTCTCCGCCTGACAGGGTGCCGACGAGCTGTTCGGCGCGCCTGCCGCGGAAGAGGAAGCGGGCGAGCTGGGCGCGGACGTGGTTGTAGGGGACGCCGGGGGCCGAGCGGACCGCGTTGTCCGCGACGCTGAGCCGGTCGTCGAGCACGTCCAGCCGCTGCGGCAGGAACCGCAGCGGCACGAACGTGCGGGCCTCGCCGGACAGCGGCGGCAGCTCCCCGGCGACGGTGCGCAGCAGCGTGGTCTTGCCCGCACCGTTCCGCCCGACCAGGGCGATCCGTTCGGGGCCGTGGACGTGCAGGTCGGCGCCGTGCGGGAGGCCGAAGCGGGGACGCAGGCCGCGCAGGACCAGCACGGTGCGCCCCGGCGGCACGGCCGTGTGCGGCAGGTCGATGCGGATCTCGTCGTCGTCGCGGACGGCCTGCTCGGCTTCGGCGAGGCGTTCGCGTGCCTGGGCCAGGCGCTCCTCGTGCAGGCCGCGCAGGCGGCCCGCGGACTCCTGAGCGGCCCGTTTGCGCGCTCCGGCGACGATGCGCGGGGCCGTGCGCCGGGCGTCGAGCTTCTGGTCGTGGCGTCGTCGGCGGGCCAGCTTGGTCTGGGACTCCTCCAGGTCGCGCTGCTGGCGGCGTACGTCGGCTTCTGCGGCGCGCACCGCGCGTTCGGCCGCGGCCTGCTGGAGGGCCACGGCCTCCTCGTAGGCGGAGTAGCCGCCCCCGTAGAGGGCCACGGCCCCGGAGCGCAGCTCGGCGATGCGGTCGACCCGTTCCAGCAGGTCGCGGTCGTGGCTGACGACGACGAGCACGCCGGAGCGCCAGGACTCGACGGTGTCGTACAGGCGGCGGCGGGCGAACAGGTCGAGGTTGTTGGTGGGCTCGTCCAGCAGCAGCACGTCGGGGCGGGTGAGGAGCAGGGCGGCCAGGCGCAGCAGGACGGTCTCCCCGCCCGACAGTTGCGCCACGGTGCGGTCCAGGTCGACGTGGCCGAGTCCGAGCTGGTCCAGGACGGCCTCGGCGCGCTCCTCGACGTCCCAGTCGTCGCCGATCGTCTCGAAGTGCTCTTCGCGGGTGTCCCCGGCCTCGACGGCGTGCAGTGCGGCGCGCTTCTCGGCGATGCCCAGGGCCTGGTCGACCCGCAGGGAGGTGTCGAGGGTGAGGTTCTGCGGCAGGTGGGCGAGCCGCCCGTGCACGGTCGCCGTTCCTCGGGTGGGGCGCAGGTGTCCGGTGAGCAGGCGCAGCAGGGTGGACTTGCCGCTGCCGTTGGCGCCGACGACACCGGTGCGCCCCGGGCCGAGGTGCAGTGACAGGCCGTCGAGGACGGTGGTGCCGTCCGGCCAGGTGAACGTCAGGTCGGAGCAGAAGACGGAGGGTTCGGAGGAGACGGGTTCGGTCATGGTGCGGTCCTCGCGTTCGCAGGCGGATCGGGACTGCGTGTGCGAGCACCACGCGACGGCCGGGGCCGGGGACGGGGCGGTCCTGCCAAGGAAGGGGAGGTGCACTCCCGAGGTCGCGTCCAGGCTGGTCACGGCGGCGAAGGAGTCGCGGCGGCGTGACGGGTGCACGGCCGGGGCCGTGCCGCGCGGTGGTCGCGGGCCTCAGAGGAGCAAGGTCCACCTCTCTCGGAGACGACAGGACGCGGCCCAGTGTATCCGAGCAGCGGGGGAGCCGCTCGGGAATTTTCGGGAGGCCTTTTTCGGGGCCGGGAGGGGCCGCCGGTGCGCGGGACGCGAGCATGCCGCGGGGCGGGGGAGCGCCGCGCCCCGGCGGTGTGCGTCGCAGGGGGAGAGGCACCGGGGGTCCGGAGGGGCGGCCGACTGCTCCCCTGGGGAAGACCTGCTGGACGTCGAGAAAATCTACACTGTAAAAGTGGGAGTTGTTAAGTCCAAATCCTCTCAGAACAAAAACACCGACGACGAAGGAAAAATCGTCCCACGCCGTCCGGGAACAAGGAAAGCCCGTCCCAGGTGCCGCCCTGTCGGCCGGGAAAGACCGGGGGCGAAGCGGGGCGGGGCCGTCCGGGCGGCGGGATCCCCGGGCGTGCACAGGAGGTGCTCCCGGGAGGGTGGCCGTTCGGGGCAGGGTGTCGTCTCCGTGCTCCTCGGCGTGGGCGGTGATGCGGCCGAGGACGTGTCCGGCAGTGGCGGTCCGTCGCCTCTCGTGTCCCGAGTACCGCGTGGCGGGCGCGGCGCCGAGTTCCCGGGGCGTCTTCTCTCGTGGGGGAGCCGCGGTGTCCTCCGGTGCGGGGTGGGCGGTGTCGGCTGCTTCGGCCTGCGCCGGACTCT
>Ga0207864_1004658_pt1 | contig 10182 bp, 9 predicted proteins | sample HigsolmetaAR202D_FD_184834 | JGI IMG/M metagenome (GOLD analysis project Ga0207864, IMG submission 184834) | Ionic liquid and high solid enriched microbial communities from the Joint BioEnergy Institute, USA - AR20-2-D (SPAdes) (version 2) ...
CGCGTCGTGCGCGAGGTCGCCCGCGACGTGGCGCTCGCCATCGTCGCGATCACCGCGGTGCTCGACCCGCAGCTCGTCGTCGTGGGCGGCAGCATCGGGTCGCACCCGTTGCTGTTCGACGAGATCGTCGCCGCGCTGCCGGCGCTGACCACGCGCCCGCCGAAGGTGGTGGCGAGCGCGACCGGTGACCGGGCGTCGCTGTACGGCGCGGTGGCCGTCGCGTTGCAGCACGCCTACGACCGCGCCTTCGCCGGCGACGGCCGCAGCCACCTGTGGCCCATGCCGGCGGTCGACCGCCCGCAGCGCGCCGCCGCGGCCCACCGACAGACCCACCAGACCTCGCACCCGCGGAAGGAAGGAGCAGACAGATGATCAGAACGCGTGCGAAGTTCAGGGCGGCGCCCTGGGCGGCGCTGCTCATGGCCTTGGCGCTGCTGCTGGCCGCCTGCGGCGGCGACGGTGGCGGCGCCGACACCGAGGGCGGCGACACCGGCACCGAGGAGGCTGCCGACGCCACCGAGGGCGAGGACACCGGAGCGGACGAGGCCACCGAGGGCGAGGAGGCCACCGAGGGCGGTGGGCCCTACCGCATCGGCATCTCCAACGGGTTCGTCGGCTCCGAGTGGCGCACCCAGATGATCGACAACCTCGAGACGGCCGCCGAGGAGTACGGCGACAAGATCGAGGAGCTCGTCATCGAGAGCGCCGACGTCGACGTCAACGGGCAGATCCAGCAGGTTCGCAACCTGATCAGCGCCGGCGTCGACGCGATCATCATCAACCCGAACTCGCCCACGGCCCTGGACGCGGTGTTCGCCGAGGCCGAGCAGCAGGGCATCGTCGTCGTCGCGACCGACCAGGCGGTGGAGAGCCAGTCGGTCATCAACGTCGTCATCGACCAGGCCGAGTGGGGCCGCGTGTCGGCCGAGTGGCTGGCCGAGAAGCTCGGTGAGGGCGCCAAGATCGTCGCCGTCAACGGCATCGCCGGGCACCCGGCCAACGAGGCGCGCTGGGGCGCGGCCCAGGAGGTCTTCAACGAGGCCGGCATCGAGGTCCTCGCCGTCGCCAACGGCAACTGGGACCAGGCGACCGGCCAGCAGGTGATGAGCGACCTGCTCGCCACCTACCCCGACCTCGACGGCGTGTGGACGCAGGACGGCATGGCCGAGGGCGTGTACCGCGCGCTGGAGGCCGCCGGGCGCCTCGACGAGGTGCAGCCCACCGGCGAGGCCCGCGTGGGCTACATGCGGCTGTGGGCCGACAACCCCGACTTCGACACGATCGGCGTCGTGAACCCGCCGGGCGCGGCGGTCGCCGCTCTGCACGTGGCGGTGGCGCTGCTCGACGGCCACGAGATCGACGAGTCGAAGCTGGAGAACGGCAACACGCTGCACCTGCCGATCCCCGAGTTCGTCACGTCCGAGAACTTCGACGAGGTGTGGGCTGAGGTCCAGGACAAGCCCGACACCTACTCGGTCGACGAGATCCTGACGCGCGAAGAGGTCCTGGAGGCCTACTTCACGGAGTAGACCATGTGCGGTCGGGCGGCCCCGGCGGCCGCCCGACCGCGACCCTCACCACCGCCTCATCCCGGGGAGCACGCGTGGCCTACCTGCAGATGGCCGGGTTGCACAAGCGCTACGGCGGCGTCGTCGCGCTCAACGACGCCAACCTCGCCTGCGAGCGCGGCGAGGTGCACGCGCTGCTCGGCCCCAACGGTTCCGGCAAGAGCACCGTCAACAAGATCCTGACCGGGGTGGTCGCCCCGGATGCCGGCACGATCACCATCGCCGGCCGGCGGGTGACCATCGACGGTCCCGCCGCGGCGCAGCGTCACCGCATCGCCGCGGTGTACCAGGACCTCAGCCTGGTCGACGACCTCACCGTCGCCGACAACATCGCCCTGGCGGTCGAGCCCACCCGCGCGGGCTTCGTGTCCCGCGCAGAGGTGCGGCGGCGCGCCGAGGAGGCCCTGGCCCCCTTCGCCGAGGCGTTCGACCGCCGCGAGCTGCCGGTCGAGCGCCGCGTGTCGGAGCTGTCGGCCGGCGACCAGCAGCTGGTCGAGATCGCCAAGGCTCTGGCCCGCAAGCCGGAGATCCTCGTGCTCGACGAGGCGACGGCGTCGCTGCGGGCCGCCCAGGTCGAGGTCCTGTTCGACGTCGTCCGGCGCCTGCGCGACGACGGCGTGCTGATCGTCTTCGTGTCGCACCGACTCGAGGAGATCATGGAGCTGTGCGACCGTGCGACGATCCTGCGCAACGGCCGTGACGTCGCCACCGTCGAGCGGGCCGAGACCAGCGAGGCGGAGCTGGTCCGGCTGATGATCGGCGAGATCGAGACCCACGAGCGCGAGCGGCGCCCCGAGCCCGACGCCGAGGTCGTCCTGCGCGTGACCGACCTGCGCACCTCCCGCCTCAACGGCGCGACGTTCGAGCTGCGCCGCGGCGAGGTGCTGGGCCTCGGCGGGCTGCAGGGCCAGGGCCAGTCCGAGCTCCTGATGGCGCTGTTCGGCGCCGACCGGATCCTCGGCGGCACCGTGGAGCTGGGCGGCCGCCCGCTGCGCCTGACCAGCCCGCGGGCGGCGATGCGCGCCGGCTTCGCCTACGTGCCCGGCGACCGCGGGCGCGAGGGCATCCTCACCGGCCGCCCCATCCTGGAGAACCTCACGCTGCCGAGCCTGAACCGGCGCTCTCGCGGCGGCTTCCTGCCGCACCGCGACGAGCGCGCCGCCGCCAACCGCGTCGTCGAGCAGCTGGCGATCAAGCTCGGCGACCTCGAGGACTCCGTCGGCAGCCTCTCGGGTGGCAACCAGCAGAAGGTCGTCGTCGGCAAGTGGCTGCTCACCGAGCCGCGCATCGTGTTGCTCGACGACCCCACCAAGGGCATCGACGTCGGCGCCAAGCAGGAGCTGTTCACCCTCATCGACGCGCTCACCGCCCAGGGGGTCAGCGTCCTGTTCAACTCCAGCGAGGACCGCGAGCTGCTGGCGATGTGCGACCGCATCCTCGTGCTCTACGAGGGCCGCGTGGTCGACGTCCTCGCCGGCGACCGCCTCACCGAGGAGGCGCTGCTCGCGGCGACGCTGCGGATCGAGGAGGTGCAGGCGTGACCACCGCAGGCCCCGCCCGCGACGACGTCGCCGTCGACGTCCGTCGCCGTCCGCAGCGCGCGGCCCTCGTGGGCCAGGCGATGGTGTTCGTGCTGCTCGTCATCGCCGCCGCCGCGAACGCCGCGCTGCAGCCCACGTTCTTCACCGCCTACAACCTCAGCTCGATGTTCGCCACCTTCGCGCCGTCCGTGGCCGCGGCCGTGGCGCAGACCATCGTCGTGCTCACCGGCGCGATCGACCTGTCGCTGGGCGCGCTGATCACCCTGGCCAGCGTGGTCGCGGTCGTCCTCGTCGACGGCGACCCGTCGAAGATCCCCCTGGCGGTGGCGGCCGCGCTCGCCGTCGGCCTGCTCGGCGGCCTGTTCAACGGGCTGCTCGTCGCACTCGTGCGGCTGCAGCCGATCGTGGCGACGTTCGCGACCACCTTCGTGTTCGGCGGGCTGGCGCTGACGGTGCTGCCGCAGCCCGGCGGGTCCGTCCCGGTCGAGGTCACCACCGCCTACCGCGCCGCCACCCTCGGCGTCCCCAACGCCCTGTGGCTGATCCTGCTGGTCGCCCTGCTGTGGGTGGCGCTGCGCCGCAGCCGCCTGGGCATCCACCTGTACGCCGTCGGCGGCAACACCACCGCGGCGTTCGCCACCGGGGTGCGGGTCACGCGGGTGCAGGTGGCGGCCTACCTCGTGGCGGGCCTGTTCGCGGGGGTGGCGGCGCTGGCGATCCTGGCCAACACCGGGTCGGGTGACCCGTACGTCGGGTCCGTCGGCGGCGCGGCGATCATCGGCGGCGAGCTGACCCTGTCGTCGATCGCGGCGCTGGTCATCGGCGGCACCGCGCTCAGCGGCGGCCGCGGCGGGGCGCTCGGGTCGATCGCGGGCGCCATCGTGCTGGGGCTGGTCGCCAACATCGTGTTCTTCCTGGGTGTGTCGAGCGGCATGCGCGAGCTCATCGACGGGCTCATCGTGATCGGCGCGCTGGCCTTCACCGGTGCGCCCTGGCTGCGGAGGGGACGGCAGTGACCGACACGTCCGCCGACCTGGACCGCCTCTCGCCGCGACAGGCGCTGGCGTGGCTGGGGGCGCGCCCGGTGCTCATCGCCGCGCTCGTCGCGGTGGCCCTGTTCGTCTTCGGCGAGATCCTCTCCCCCGGCTTCGCCGCCTACGGGCAGGTCCTCAACGTCCTGCGGGTGGCGTCGTTCCTGGGGATCATCGCCATCGGCCAGACCATCGTCGTGCTGTCCGGCGGGGAGGGCATCGACCTGTCCGTCGGCAAGGTCGCGACGTTCGCCGCGATCCTCGCGGCTCGGGCCAGCGCCGGCGGCGACGAGGCGATCCTGTGGAGCCTGGTCCTGGCGCTGGGCGCCGGGGCGCTGATCGGGCTCGTCAACGGCCTCGGGATCACGTTCCTGCGGATCCCGCCGCTGGTCATGACCCTGGGGATGGTCGGCATCGTCCAGGGCATCGTGCTGCTCTACACCGGCGGCCAGCCGGCCGGGCGCTCCGCGCCGCTCCTGCGCGCGCTGGTCAACACCCGCACGCTCGGCAACCTGCCCGGGATCCTCTACCTGTGGCTGCTGATCGCGATCCTCGTCGTGATCCTGCTGCGGCGCACCACCTACGGCCGCTGGCTGTACGCCGTGGGCGCCAACCGCACCGCTGCGGCGCTGTCCGGGGTGCCGGTGACGCGCACGGTCGTCACCGCCTACGTCCTGTCGGGCACCTTCGCCGCCCTCGGCGGGGTGCTGCTGCTCGGCTACACCGAGACCGTCTTCCTCAACCTCGCCGACCAGTACATGCTCCCGTCGGTCGCGGCCGTCGTGATCGGCGGCACGACCCTGGCGGGCGGGTCTGGCGGCTACGCGGGCACCGCCATCGGCGCGGTCGTCCTCACCGTCCTCGACAGCATCCTCGTCACGCTGCGGATGGAGGAGTCGGGGCGGCTGATCGTCAACGGGATCGTCCTGCTGGTGCTGCTGTCGGCGTACGGCCGCCAGCGGCGCCTGCGGCAATGAGTCACTGGAGCGCCACCGTGAGCGAACAACTCGGAGTCGGCATCGTCGGCAGCGGCTTCATCGCCAACTTCCACGTCCAGAGCTGGCTGGGCGTGCGTCACGCCGACATCACCGGCATCGCCAGCCCCAACCGCGACAGCGCCGAGGCGCTCGCCGACCGTGCCCGCGCCCTGGGCGTCGGCGACCCCACCACCACCGACGACGTCGCGGCGCTCGCGCGCGACCCGCGCGTCGACGCCATCTGGATCACCGTGCCCAACCACGTGCGCGTCGAGGTGGTGGAGCGCATCTGCGAGGAGGTGGCGTCCGGGCGCGCGCAGCTGCGCGGCATCGCGATCGAGAAGCCGCTGGCGCGCACGGTGGCGGAGGCCAAGCGCATCGTCGAGGCCGTCGAGGGCGCCGGGCTGCTGGGCGGCTACCTGGAGAACCAGGTGTTCGCGCCCGCGCTGACCCGCGCCCAGGAGATCATCTGGAAGCGCGGCGCGGCGCTGGCCGGCAACCCGTACCTGGCCCGCTGCGCCGAGGAGCACTCCGGTCCCCACCGCGCCTGGTTCTGGGACGGCCGCCGCCAGGGCGGCGGGGTGCTCAGCGACATGATGTGCCACTCCGTGGAGGCGGGGCGGGCGCTGCTGACCCCGCCCGGCGGCGACAAGAGCAGCTGGCTGACGCCGCTGTCGGTGAGCGCCACCATCGCGGGGCTGAAGTGGACCCGCGAGCGCTACGCCGCCAAGCTGGCCGAGACCTACCCGGGCGAGGTCGACTACCGCAACCACCCCGCCGAGGACTTCGCGCGCGCCACGATCACGTTCCGCAACGGCGACGGCGAGCTCGTCGTGGCCGAGGGCACCACCTCGTGGAGCTTCGTCGGGGCGGGGCTGCGGCTGACCTTCGAGCTGCTCGGCCCCGAGTACTCGCTGCAGGTCAACTCGCTGGACACGCCGGCCAAGATCTTCCTGTCCCGCGAGCTGCGCGGCGAGCAGGGCGAGGACCTGGTCGAGAAGCAGAACGCCGAGCAGGGGCTGATGCCGCTGATCGAGGACGAGGCCCTCACCTACGGCTACACCGACGAGAACCGCCACATGGTGGAGGCGTTCCGCGCCGGCCGCCAGCCGCGCGAGACCCTGCGCGAGGGGCTGGCGGTCACCGAGCTGCTCATGGCCGCCTACCTGTCGGCCGAGCAGGGGGAGACGGTGTCGCTGCCGACGGACCTCACCGACTTCGTGCCGCAGGTCGCGCAGGGGACCTGGCAGCAGGGATGACGTCGACGCCGCCCCTCGTGGTCGGCGTCGACGTGGGCGGCACCAAGATCCGCAGCGCGTGCGCCGGTGCGAGCGGCCCGCCGCTCGCCGAGGCGGAGCTGCCCACACCGCGGGACGGGGGCGAGGCGGTCGCCGACGCCATCGCCGCCTGCTGCTGGCAGGTCGCCGGCGACGACTGGTCGCAGGTGGCGGCGGTGGCGATCGGCGCGCCCGGCACCATCGACCCCGCCAGCGGCGTGACCGACCTGTCGCAGAACCTGCCCGGGCTCGAGGGCTACGACCTGCACGGCCACCTGCGCCGCGCCCTGGGGCGCCCGGTGGTGTTCGAGAACGACGCCAACCTCGCCGCCCTCGGCGAGGTCGCCGAGGGCTGCGCCGTGGGCCTGCGCGACGTCGTCGTGGTGTCGATCGGCACCGGCATCGGCGCCGGGATCGTCATGGGCGGCCGCCTGCTGCGCGGCGCGCACGGCGCTGCCGGCGAGGTCGCCTTCCTCCCGCTGGTCGGCGACCCGGAGGACCGCGAGGCTCAGCGGCTCGGCGTGTTCGAGCAGCAGGTCGCCACCGCCGGCTTCGTGCGCCGCCACCGTGCGACCGGCGGGACAGCCAGCGGGGCCCGTGAGGTCTTCGCCGCTGCCGCGGCCGGCGACGCCACCGCGCGTGCGGTGGTCGACGCGGTCGCCGAGGACCTCGCGCTCGGCCTGGCCTGCCTGGTCGCGATCTGCGACCCCGAGCTGATCGTGCTCGGCGGCGGCATCGGCGCCCGCGCGGGGTTCGCCGCGCAGGCGGCCGCGGCCCTGCGCCGCCTGGTCCCACGCGCCCCGCGCGTGACCGTCAGCGCGCTCGGCGACCGCGCCGCCCTGCACGGGGCGCTGACGCTGGCGCGCGACCTCGCGGCGACGGCCGGCGAACCGGCGGAGACGGCCGACCGGCGGCCGTAGCATCCGACCGCACACCGCTCCCAGTCGACCATCCGCACCCCGCGCGGGCAGCGGACCGAGCGGCCCTGCGCGGCACGGTCGCCCAGCCCTGCTCATCGTGGCGGCGGTGGCGGACGCTGGCGGTGAACGGGCCGGACGCGACCCGCCGAGGACAGGAGCCGGCCATGACGACCACGGCGATCGCTGCGCGGTCGCTCGCGGCGTTCGCCGCGTCGGCGGTCGCCACCGTGCGGCTGCTCGCGCGGCAGCGGCTGCGCGCACCGCGCGACCAGGTCGGCCGGCGGGTCGCGTTCGCCGACGGCAGCGCCTCGCAGGTGTACCGCGAGACCGCCCGCGTCGGCGCCATCGCCGACCCGGTGGTGCTGCTGGTCTGCTTCCGGCTGCGCCTGGCCGGCCGCAGCCGTCTCCTGCACGCCGCCTTCCGGGTGGAGTCGCTCGTCCACACGCCGCTCTTCGCGGGCTTCCCCGGCTTCGGCACCAAGCTGTGGCTGACCGACACCGGCACCGGCGTCTACCGCGGCCTCTACGAGTGGGACGGCGAGGCGCGGGCGCGGGCCTACGCCGAGACGCTGTGCCGGCTGTTGCGGCTGGTGTCCGAGCCCGGCAGCGTGGCCTTCCACGTCCTGCCCGGCCGGCGCCGCGACGAGGTGCTGGCGACCGCGCACGCCCGGCCGGGCCCGTGGTGGGAGGTGGCGGCGTGATCGACGTGCTCGTGGTGGGGGCCGGGCCGACCGGCCTGGTGACCGCTGCCGGGCTGCACGCCGCTGGCGTCGACGTGCGGATCGTGGAGCGCCGCGACCGGCCGCGCCCGTCGCGCGCGCTGGTGGTCCACCCGCGCACCCTGGAGGTCCTCGCCCCGCTCGGCCTCGCCGACGCGCTGGTGGCCCGCGGCGACCCGGCCGCCACGGTGCGGATCCACGTGCCGGGCCGCACCGTCAGCCTGCCGCTGTCGGGCTACCGCCTCGCCGACACCGCCTTCCCGTTCCTGCTCGCGATCCCCCAGGCGCAGGTGGAGACGACGCTGGAGGCGCAGCTGCGGGCCCGCGGGCTGGCGGTCGAGCGCCGCACGACCGTGCGCGCGCTGACCCAGGACCGCGACGCGGTCACCGCCGTCGTGCGCCGCGAGGACGGCGGCGACGAGCGGGTGCGGGCGCGCTGGGTGGTCGGCTGCGACGGCGCCGACAGCACCGTGCGGCAGCAGGCCGGCATCGCCTTCCCGACCTCGCCCTACCCCGCCGTGCTGTGGCTGGCCGACCTGGACGTCGACGGCGACCTGCCGACCGACGCGATCCACGGGTTCGTGGGGCCGGCGGGCATCCTCTTCCTGTTCCCCGCGGGCGAGCCTGCGCCTTGGCGCCTGCTCACGGTGCGCCCCCGCGACGTCGCCGCCACAGGCGGGCCGCCGGACCTCGCGGCGCTGCAGGCGGTCGCCGACCGGCTCACCGGGGGCGTGCTGCGCCTGCGCCGGCCGCGCTGGACCGCCGAGCAGCACCTCCGCCGCGGCCAGGCCGGGCGCTACCGCGCCGGCCGCGTGCTGCTGGCCGGCGACGCCGCGCACCTCAACAGCCCCGCCGGGGCGCAGGGCATGAACACCGGCATCCAGGACGCCGCCAACCTCGCGTGGAAGCTCGCGCTCGTCGTGCAGGAGCGCGCCGCCCCCGACCTGCTCGACACCTACGAGGCGGAGCGCCGCCCCGTCGGACGCCGCGTGCGTCAGCTGACCGATCTGGCGTTCCTCGCCGAGGCGGCCTCCACGTGGCCGCTGCCGGAGCTGCGCAGCCGGCTGGCTCCGCCGCTGCTGCGCCTGCTGGACGGGCGCCCGGTGCCCGCCCCGGCGCTGCGGCTGGTCGGCGGTCTGGTGACGCGGTACCGCCGCAGCCCTGCCGCGTCGGAGGCAGCGCCGCGGCTGTGGCGCGGACCGCGCGCCGGCGACCGCCTGCCCGACGGTCAGGTGCGCGTCGCCGGCGCGCTGCGCTGGCTGCACCGCCTGCTGGAGCCGCCGGCCCTGCACCTGCTGTGCTGCGGTCCCGGACCGTGGGACGAGGACGCGCTGGCGGCGCTGACCCGCCGCGGCGGCGGGGCGCTGCGGGTCCTGCACCTCGCCGCCGCCGCGGGTGACGGCGCGGTCTTCGATCCGGGCGGCAGGCTGCTGGCCCGGCTGGGGGTCAGCCGCAACGCCGTGTACCTGGTCCGTCCCGACGGCTACGTCGCCGCGCGCAACGCCGGCACGGACCTCGGCGGGGTCGCGGCCTACGTCGAGCGCTGGCTGTCCCCCGCCGCCGTGCCGCCGGGTCCGGAGCCCGCCGTGGTCAGCGGCGCTCCGCCGCGCTGATTCGCCGACGCGGTCGGTGGCTGGTCGCGCACTTCGAGGAGCACTGTCCGCGGCTGCGCGCGCTGGCCCACCCGGCGCCCGGATGGCGCCCTACGCCCGCATGGCCTCGGTTGACGGCGCGCCCGGCGTGGTCGTCGCCGTCGGCGACCGGGTCGTGTCGGTGATGGGGTTCACCGTCGTCGACGGCCGCGTCGCCGCGCTCGACATCCTCTTCGACCCCGAGCGCCTGGCGGGGCTCGATGTCGCTGAGCTTCGAGACCGATCCGCGCCCCGAACGCCTGCACGACGCGTTCCCGCCGCGCACGCTGCAGCGGCTGCGCGAGCTCAAGCGCCGCTACGACCCCGACGGGGTCTTCCGCGAAGGTACAGCCCGCTGACGTGCCGCTGCAGCGGCTCCCAGGCGGCGTCGAGGCGGCGGCTGGCGCCGAAGGCGACCACGGAGAAGTTGGCCGAGCGTCCCGCGTAGGCGGTGGCGTCCGGGTCGACGTCGGCCACCGCGCCGCCGGCCGAGCGGATCTGGAAGAAGTGCGTCGCGC
>Ga0207864_1004664_pt1 | contig 10177 bp, 9 predicted proteins | sample HigsolmetaAR202D_FD_184834 | JGI IMG/M metagenome (GOLD analysis project Ga0207864, IMG submission 184834) | Ionic liquid and high solid enriched microbial communities from the Joint BioEnergy Institute, USA - AR20-2-D (SPAdes) (version 2) ...
ACAGAGCCAAGGCGGCGATCAAAGGAACCCCCACCCCCACTCAGGAGGCGGAAGGAGCCAAAACAACACAAACTCGGCTGTAAAGACAAACAAACACGCGCTGTTGAGTTCTCAAGAAACAACCGCCAACCGTCTACAAGAACCCCCACCCACGAGGGCCTCTTCCCCAGCCACGGCAACCGCATCAGTTGTCCCAGAAACCGCACCAGCTCTTGCTGGTTGGTGTTTCCGGGGTGTTTCCACTCTAGCGCCTGTCCGAGGGTGCTCGGACCATCCGGCTTGGAGTGGGAGAACCGGCCCGGCCGCGGCTTCCGCCGCGTCCGTCTCGCTCGGTTCAAGATCCAGAATACCTGCTCCGCCGAGTGTTTCGCACATTCTGGACCGGGCCACCGCCCTCCGGGAGGCCCCGGAGCTCGGCGACGTCGCAAGACTTTAGCCGACCTCCGTCCACTTGGCGAATCAGGGGACGCGACACGTCAGGCACCGCCTCCCCTGTGCCCTCCGCGACGGCTCCTCAGAGCTTCTCGAGCGGGGCGAAGCGGACCAGGAGGTCCTTCTCCCCGACGTCCGCACCGAAGTCGACCCGGACCTTGGTGCGGTCCCCCGTGCCGTCGACCAGGAGCACCGTGCCCAGGCCGAACGAGTCGTGGTTCACCTTGTCGCCCGGACGCAGCGACGGCACCCGGCGCTCCGCCCTGCGGGACGCCGGCCCGCGGCTCGGGGAGGCGGAGCGGCGGAGCGAGTCCATCGAGGACTCGGCGCGACGCCAGGTCACCAGGTTCGCGGGGATCTCGTCCAGGAACCGGGAGGCGGGGTTGTAGGACGGCGCTCCCCAGGAGCTGCGCACCGCGGCCCGGCTGAGGTAGAGCCGCTCCTGGGCCCGGGTGATGCCCACGTAGGCGAGCCGCCGCTCCTCCTCCAGCGCCGACCGGTCGCCCAGGGTGCGCAGATGCGGGAAGACCCCGTCCTCCAGGCCGGTGAGGAAGACGACCGGGAACTCCAGTCCCTTGGCCGAGTGCAGGGTCATCAGCGTGACCGCTCCCCCCTGCTCGTCGCTCTCGGAGACCTGGTCCGCGTCGGCGATGAGGGAGATCTGCTCCAGGAAGTCCACGAGGGTCGGCTCGGCCTCGCCCCCGGCGGTGTCCTCGACGTCCTCCCCGACCGGCCCGGCGCCGAAGGACGCCTCGAACTCGCGGGCCACCCCGACGAACTCTTCCAGGTTCTCCACCCGGCTCTCGTCCTGGAGGTCCTTGGAGTTGACGAGTTCGTTGAGGTAGCCGGTGCGCTCCAGGACCGCCTCCACCGTCTCGGACGGGCTGCGCTCGGCGGCCAGGGCGGTCAACTCGTCCAGCAGGGCGACGAACTCCTTGATCGCCTTGAGGGATCGGGTCGCGATTCCCGGCGCCTCGTCCGCGCGGCGCAGCGCCTGGGCGAAGGTGATCCGCTCCCGCGAGGCGAACATCTCGACCACCGCCTCGGCCCGGTCGCCGATGCCCCGCTTGGGCACGTTCAGGATCCGGCGCAGGCTCACCGTGTCCTCGGGGTTGGCCAGGACCCGCAGGTAGGCGAGGATGTCGCGGATCTCCTTGCGCTCGTAGAACCGCACCCCGCCGACGATGCGGTACGGCATTCCGGTGCGGACGAACACCTCCTCCAGCACCCGGGACTGCGCGTTGGTCCGGTAGAACACCGCGACGTCGCCGGGCTCGCAGGCCCCCGCATCGGTGAGCGCGTCGATCTCCCGGACGACGAACGCCGCCTCGTCGTGCTCGTTGTCGGCGACGTAGCCGACGATGGGCGGTCCCTCCCCGCGGGCCGACCACAGGTTCTTGGGGCGGCGCTCCTCGTTGCGCGCGATGACGGCGTTGGCCGCGCTGAGGATGTTCTGGCTGGACCGGTAGTTCTGCTCCAGCAGGATGGTCGTGGCCTGGGGGTAGTCCCGCTCGAACTCCAGGATGTTGCGGATCGTCGCCCCGCGGAAGGCGTAGATGGACTGGTCGGCGTCGCCCACCACGCACAGCTCCGGGCCGGGCGTCGCCGGGTCGGCGTCGCCCACGAGCTCCCGCACCAGCGCGTACTGGGCGTGGTTGGTGTCCTGGTACTCGTCCACCAGCAGGTGCCGGAAGCGCCGCCGGTAGTACTCGGTGACCTCGGGGAACATCTGTAGCAGGTGGACGGTGACCATAATCAGGTCGTCGAAGTCCATCGCGCCCGCCTCGTACAGGCGCTGCTGGTAGAGCTTGTACGCCTCGGCGAGGACGCGCTCCTGTTCGTTGGCCGCCCGGTCGGCGAAGGTGTCGTAGTCCACCAGCTCGTTCTTGAGGTTCGACACCTGCGCGGAGAACGACTTGGGCGGGAAGCGCTTGGGGTCCAGGTCGAGCTCGCGGCAGACCAACTGCATCAGCCGTCGCGAGTCGGCGGAGTCGTAGATGGTGAAGCTGCTCGGATAGCCCAGGCGTCCGGCCTCGCGGCGCAGGATGCGCACGCACGCCGAGTGGAAGGTCATCACCCACATCGCGTTGACCGTGCGCTCGCCGAGCAGCCGCTCGATGCGCTCCCGCATCTCGGCCGCCGCCTTGTTGGTGAAGGTGATCGCGAGCACCTCCCCCGGGCGGACCCCCCGCTCGGCCAGCAGGTAGGCGATACGGTGGGTGAGGACGCGGGTCTTGCCCGACCCCGCTCCGGCGACGATCAGCAGCGGACTGCCCTGGTGGAGCACTGCCGCGCGCTGGGGTTCGTTCAGACCTTCGAGAAGCTGCTCTTGGGAGGACACGCCACCAAGGGTAGACGCGGGCGGGAAGGGCCGCGGGCCATCCCGACTAGTCTGGGCCGGAACCTGCGGAAGCGACGGCTGTGGAGGATTCGGTGCGGGTCTTTGTCGACTGCGACCCCGGAATCGACGACGCGCTGGCCCTGGCCTACCTGGCGGCGGACAGCAGCGTCGAGATCGTCGGTGTGGGAACGGTCTACGGCAACTCCTCCGTGGAGACGACCACGGACAACGCGGTACGGCTGCTGCGGCTGTTCGACCGGCCGGACGTCCCGGTCGCGGCGGGAGCGGCCCGCCCCCTGGTGCAGCAGCCCCGGCTGGCCGCGCACGTCCACGGCACAAACGGGCTCGGCGGCATCGAACTCCCGGCGGTCGAGGCGGCCACCGTCTCCGAGTCCGCGGCCGAGGTGCTGGTGCGGCTGGCCCGCTCCGCTCCCGGGGAGATCAGCGTCCTGGCGCTCGGCCCGCTCACCAACCTGGCCCTGGCGCTGGCCCTGGAGCCGCGGCTGCCGCAGCTGGTGGACCGCGTGGTGGTGATGGGCGGCGCGGTGCGGGCCCCGGGCAACGTCACGCCGTGGGCCGAGGCCAACGTCAACAACGACCCGGAAGCGGCCGAGGCCGTACTCGGCGCGGGCTTCAACCTGACCCTGGTGGCCCTGGACGTGACCATGCGGGCGCTGGCCACGGAGCCGTGGCTGGAGGAGCTGGCGGGCCTGGCGAGCGAACGCGCCAGCTACGCGCACCGGTTCCTCACCTACTACCTGGACTGGTACACGGAGTTCCTGGGTCGGCGTGCCTGCCCGATGCACGACCCCCTCGCCGCGGCGGTGCTGCTCGACCCCGCTCTGGTGACGGAGTCGGTGACCGTTCCGGTGCAGGTGGAGCTGACCGGCACCTACACCCGCGGGATGACCGTCGCGGACCTGCGGACGCGGCCGGAGGCCGGCTCCCGCGACCCGGTGGTGCTGCCCACCGAGGTGGACGTGCCGGAGTTCCTCTCCCGCATGCTGCGGGCGCTGGCCTGAACCGGTCTCAGACGAGTTTGCGGGCGGTGGCCCAGCGGCTCAGCTCGTGCCGGTTGGACAGTTGGAGCTTGCGCAGCACGGAGGACACGTGGGTCTCCACGGTCTTGACCGAGATGAACAGCTCCCTGGCGACTTCCTTGTAGGCGTAGCCGCGGGCGATCAGCCGCAGCACCTCGCGTTCCCGCTGGGTGAGGCGGTCGAGTTCGGGGTCCACGGGGGGCGCGTCGGTGGCCGCGAAGGCGTCGAGGACGAAGCCCGCCAGCCGGGGGGAGAACACGGCGTCGCCGTCGGCCACGCGCACGATCGCGTCGGCGAGCTCCTTGCCGGAGATGGTCTTGGTGACGTAGCCGCGGGCGCCGCCGCGCACCACGCCGATGACGTCCTCGGCCGCGTCGGAGACCGACAGCGCGAGGAAGCGGATCTCGGGGTGCTTCGGCAGGACCCGGCGGAGCACCTCGACGCCTCCCCCGCCGGGCAGGTGGACGTCGAGCAGGACCAGGTCGGGACGCTGTTCGCTGATGACGCGGACCGCGCTGTCGACGTCGCCTGCCTCCCCGACGACCTCGACGGCGTCGCCGAGTTCGCCGCGCACTCCGCTGCGGAACAGGCGGTGGTCGTCGACGATCACGACCCGCGGGACACGGCCGTTGGCGAAGGTGTTCTCTTCTCCCACGCCGTGGACTCTACCCGCCCCCTCCGTCCCGGGGAACCCGGCGTCCGGCATCGGACGGAGCCGACCGGCCCGGGACGGCTAGCGGGCGGCGGGACTGCGGGGCATGCGCAACTGGACCTCGGTGCCCTCCCCGGGGGCGGTGCGGATCCGGGCCTGCCCGCCGTGGCGTTCCATGCGGCCGATGATCGAGCCGCGCACGCCCATCCGGTCGGCCGGAACGGCGTTCAGGTCGAACCCGGCGCCGCGGTCGCGGACGAAGACGAGCACCTCCTCGGGTTCGACCTCGCAGAACACCGAGATCGTGTCCGCCCCCGCGTACTTGGCGGCGTTGACCATGGCCTCCCGGGCTGCTTGCAGGGTGGCGTGCAGTCCTTCGTCGAGGGGGCAGTCCCCCACGCTGACCACCTCGATGGGCACGCCGTGGGTCTCCTCCACCTCGGCGGCCACCCGCTCCAGGGCGGGCGAGACGGTGGTCTCGGTATCGGTGCGGCGCTGGTAGAGCCAACTGCGCAGGGCGCGCTCCTGGACGCGGGCCAGGCGCTGGACCTCGCGGGGGTCGTCGGCGCGGCGCTGGATGAGGGTGAGGGTGTGCAGCACGGAGTCGTGGATGTGCGCGGCCAGTTCGGCGCGCTCCTGGTTGCGGATGCGTTCGCGGCGCTCCCGGTCCCGCTCCCGCACCAGGCCGACGATCCAGGGGGCCACGATCAGCGCGATCCCCGCCAGCAGGGTGAGGGCGAAGGTGAGGCCCGCGCGCGCCTCGTGGAGCTGCTGCTGGAAGGCGAGGAAGCCGATGACGCCGACGATGACGAGCAGGATGCCCACCCCGGTGCGGAGCCACGCCTTGCCGCGCAGGGCGGTGGAGGCGACCCACTCGTCGCGTTCGGCCGGGTTGGCCTGCTGCCACAGGATGGTCCCGCCGAGCGCCCCGAAGACCAGGAACCACAGCAGCGGGTCGAGGACCCCGCCGAAGAGCAGGAAGAGCAGTCCCAACCCGGTGGCCAGCGCGACGTAGGCCAGCATCTGGCTGATGTCGCGGCCCTTGCGACGGACGCTCTCCTCTCCGGTGGGGGAGGCCCCCTCCCCGGTCTCCGGTTCGACCGGGACGACGAGCATCAGGGCGATGTAGACGGCGAGGCCGACGCCTCCGACGGCCAGGGCGAGCAGCGCCAGGCGGGCCACGACCGGATCGATGCCGAGGTGGCGGGCCAGGCCGGAGCAGACCCCGCCCAGCAGCCGGTCGTCGCGTCTCCGGTACAGCCGCGGTGTCTCTTCTCGCGTCGCGGTCACCGTCTCCTCGCATTCGTCGGTTTCCCTCCCAGGATGCCGCCCGGCAGAGGGAGCCCGCATCGGGGTGGGGCCCGGGACCTGCGGGACCCGGGTTCAGGGTGGGGTCAGGGAACTCCCTGATGGGAACTGGGATCCCCGAGAGGGGACCATGGACCCATGGTGGATGGCGAGCCGAGGAGTGGGGCGGAGGCGCAGGAGTCCCCCGCGGCGGTCGGCGCCGCCGGGGACGGCGTGTACCGGGACGACGTCGGCGGCGTGGTCGCCGGTGTGGCCGCGGGACTGGGCCGCCACACCGGGATTGACCCGGTGGTGTGGCGCTGCGCGTTCGGGGTGACCGCGCTGGGGGCGGGCACCGGGGTGGTGCTGTACGCCTTTGCATGGCTGCTGATGCGCGACCCACGCGGCGGCCCCGCAGTGCTCGAACAACTGCTGAACCGGCGGCTGGGCGGCGAGGCCGTGCTGGCGCTGCTCGGCGCGGGACTGGCCCTGGGCACGCTGTGCAACCTGGTCGGCGGGTTCGGCTGGACCACACTGGTGCTGGCGGTCCCGCTGGTACTGGCCGGGCTGGTCGCGCACAACCGCGGCGTGGACCTGCACCGGGTCGTCCAACAGCTTCCGGAGTGGCTGCGGCGGCGGGAACCGCCGCCGAGCGCCCCCGACCCTGCGCCCGACGCCGCCTACTACAACCCGGCGCAGCCCTGGGCCGCGGCGCCGAGCGGGCCGATCGACCTGGCGGTGGTGGCGCGGCAGGCCGTCGAGCAGGCCGGTCTGCACGGCGCTTACAGCCCCGCTGAGGAGGGCGACGACGAGGAGGGCCGCCCGGGCGGCGGCGCGGCGAAGCGCTCCCGGGACCGGGGGGTGGGCCTGCTCGGCTTCACGGCCGGCGCCGCACTGGTGCTGACCGGGGCGGTGTTCGCGCTCTCCGGCGGGGTGTCGGCCGGTGCCCTGCTCGGCCCGGAGGCCGCCCCGGTCTACCTGGGCGGGCTCGTCGCGCTGTGCGGGGCGGCGCTCGTCGTCGGCACCTGGGTGGGCAACCCGCGCGGCCTGGTCCCAGTCGCCTCGCTGGTGACGGTGCTGGCCGTGGCCGCGACGGCGACGGACCTGACCCAACTGCGGTTCGGCGAGGTGGTGTGGCGTCCGGAGACCGTCTCCGAGGCGCAGGAGCCGTTCGAGCTGACCGCGGGCCGGGCAGATCTGGACCTGACCGGGCTTGCACTGGAACCGGGCCAGGAGGTGACGGTGCGCGCGGAGGTCGGCCTGGGATCGCTGGACGTCCTGGTCCCCGAATCGGTGCGGATCACCGTCCGGGGCCGGTCCGGGTTCGGTCGGCTCTCGTTCGGGGAGCGGGACCTTCTGGGGTTCGGCCTGGACGTGCGCGGCGTCGTGGAGCCGGAGTCGGCCCCCGACGCGGACGAGGCGGAGGAGGAGTCGGCAGCGGAGCCGCCGACGCTGAACCTCGTGCTGGATTCCTGTGCGGGAGATGTGGAGGTGCGGCATGTCGCGGCGTAGCGCCGACTGGGCCTCGCTGGTCGCGGGCCTGCTGTTCGTGCTGCTGGGGCTGGCGTTCGTGGTCAGCGGCACCACGTCGTGGGAGTTCAACGTGCTGTGGGTGCTGCCGGTGCTCGCCCTCGGGCTGGGGCTGGTCGGGGTGGTGCGCGCGCTGGTGCGCTCCCGGGACCGGTCCAAGCGGCACTCCCCCTGACCTGCGGGACTCCCCCGGACTAACGCCCGACTCGGCAAAGTTTCCGCCGCGGCGGGGGAAAGAGACCCTGTGCCCGCTCCGCTCCAAGCGGTCGGCGCACCCGGGTCGTCTAGGGTCGGGGGCACCGTGACGAGCACGCCGACGCACGTACAGATCCGCAGGTGAACGCGGGTCCGTCGGCGCAGCGGGGAAGGGGTTCGGTGCCTGGGATCGGTGTCGCCGTCACCGTCGACGGCGTCCGCCACGACGACGAGGTGGAGGCGTGCCTGCCGCTCACCCACTACCTGCACGACCGGGTGTCCGGCGGCCTCCCCCTGGGGTGCGAGGCGGCGGAGTGCGGCGGCTGCATCGTGCTGGTGGACGGGGTGGCCGTCAAGAGCTGTCTGATGCTGGCGGTGCAGGCGGACGGGTGCGAGGTCACCACCGTCCGGGGGCTGGCGGACGACGACGCGGTGCGCTGTCTGGCGCGGACGTTCCGGCGCTACGTCCGGCGGTGCGCGCAGTGCCTGCCGGGACTGACGGTGGCAGCGGTGGACCTGCTGCGGGACCAGGAGGCCGTGCTCTCCGAGCAGGAGATCCGGGCGAGGCTGGCGGGTGTCCGGTGTCCCTGCGGCGACGAGGCGGACGTCGTGCGGGCGGTCCGCGAGGCGGCGGACGTGCTGGAGGCGCTGGGCACGCGGACGGCCGGGTGAGCCGGGCGAGAGGGGGCATCGTGTTTCCGCCGAGATTCGAGTACGTACGGGTGCGCAGCGTCGCCGAGGCGGTCGAGGCGCTGACCGCCAGCCTGGAAGGGCGGGTGCTGGCGGGCGGCCAGAGCCTGCTGCCGCTGCTGCGGTCGCACCGGGTCTTCGCGGACGTGCTGGTGGACCTGGGCGGTGTGGCGGAGCTGCGCGGGGTGCGCGACGAGGGGGACGCGCTGTGGGTCGGCGCGTTGACCACCCACCACGAGGTGGCGTGCGATCCGCTGGTGCGTGTGCACTGTCCGCTGCTGGCGCGGGCGGCGGAGGCGGTCGCCGATCCCGCGGTGCGGCGCCGCGGCACCGTGGGCGGGGCGCTGTCGTACGCCGCCCCGGCCGGGGACCTTCCCGTGGCGGTGGTGGCCCTGGGCGCGGAGTGCCGGGTCACGGGCCCCGACGGGGAGCGCGGGGTTCCGGCGTCGCAGTTCTTCGTGGGCGAGGGGGCCACCGCGATGGGGCCGAACGAGGTGCTGACCGGGGTCCGCGTGCCCAAGTGGCCCGGCTGGTCGTTCCACTACGAGCGGTTCTCCCCGGCGGGACGGTCGTGGGCGCTCACGGCGGCGGTCGCCGGGGTGCGCCCGGAGGACGGCCGCCTGGCCGCGGCGCGGGTGGTCCTGGGCAATCTGGCCCCGACCCCGTTGCGGGCTCCGTCGGTGGAGGCCGCATGCGCGGGGCTGCCCGTGCGGGCCTCCCTGATGCGCACGGCGGCGCGGGCCGTCGAGGCGGACGCGGCGCAGGGCGGCCGGACCGTCGACGACGCGGAGCACCGGCGCGGCCTGGCCCGGATCCTGGCCGGCCGGGCGCTGATCGCCGCGGCGGGAGCGTGAGAGGTCCGGCGGCTGCCGGGCGCGGCCTTCCGCCGGGGCCGCGGGACGGTCACCGTACCGCCTCGGTTCGGCGAGAATCCGGCCGTACGGCCGGTTCCGCCTTTCCGGATGGGGAACCATCCGCTGTACAGCCGGCTTCGGAGCCGGGGTCGTCCCTTCCCCGTCGTTACTGTTGTTTTGGAGTTGCCGCGTGGATCCGCAGCACAGCCCCTACGGGGGTGGTCCGCAGCACGGTCCTCCGCCGGGGCAGCCCCCGTGGGCGGGCGGTCCGTACCGGGGCGGTCCCCCGAACCTGCCACCGCCCCCGCCGTACGGTCCCGCGGGTCTGGGCCCGCCGCCCCCGCAGCGCCGCCGCACCGGGCTGGTCGTCGGCCTCGTCGCGGGCGGTGCGGCGCTGGTGGTGCTCGCGGTGGCCCTGGTCCTCGTCTTCGGGTCGCGCCCCACCCGGATCAGCGACCTCGCCGCGGTGCACGGCGTCATAGCGGCGGACTACAACCAGGACCCGTTCCTCGGGGTCGTCGAGTCCGACGGCGCGCGCACCGTGTACGTCTCGCTGTACCTCTACGACTTCGGCGGCCCCGGCACGCTGCGGGAGGAGTCGGCCGAGGTGGCCCGGACCGTCTGGAGCACCGTGCCCGGGGCCTACGACCAGGTGGCCGTGGTGCTGTCCGGCTACGACGACCCGTTCGTGCAGGTGTGGGACACCCGGGCGCTGCGGGAGGACTTCGGGGTGCGCCCCGGCGGCCTGGAGCCCGGGCGGACCGACGGCCGCGCGCCCACCCTGAACCGGGCGGGCGAGTGCTCTCCGGAGTTCGACTACTGCAACGAACCGGCGGAGGCGCTGGTCACGGAGAACACCCGGGCGCTGATGGAGCGCGCCTGCCCGCTGGCCGACTGGGAGGCGTTCCCCGCCGAGCCCTTCCAGATCCGCAACCACGACCCGGACGACTACGGCGCCGAGTCGTCCCTGATCTACCTGCTGTCCCCGGTGACCGCTCCCGACGCCGACTTCCTGACCGTCACGCTGCTGGGCGGAAACGACGACTTCCTCGAGGTGACGTGCCAGGTCGGCGACGACGCACGGTACGAGACGTACAGCCGCGCGGACTACGAGGACGCGGTGGGCTGACCGGACGCGCGGACCCGGCGGCCGGGT
>Ga0207864_1004666_pt1 | contig 10176 bp, 9 predicted proteins | sample HigsolmetaAR202D_FD_184834 | JGI IMG/M metagenome (GOLD analysis project Ga0207864, IMG submission 184834) | Ionic liquid and high solid enriched microbial communities from the Joint BioEnergy Institute, USA - AR20-2-D (SPAdes) (version 2) ...
GCCCCCGGCCCCCTCGGGGGGCGCGGCCGGGGAGCCGGGCCGCTCCGGCGCCGACGGCGGTGCGGGCGCGTGCGGCCCCGCGCCGGGGCGCCGCCTCCCCCCGACCCGTCGGGCGCCGGGGTGCAAACCTCTCTGCATGGACAGATGTCTGATACCGGGAACATGAGTCGATTCCGGGAGGGGGAGAACCGGCACACGGCGTCTGCCGCACCGCCGACGCGGCAGACCCTCCAGTTGGAGCCCTCATGCCACCACCTCCCGTCACGATCGAGCTGGGACGCCGCTACGACGCGGGCGTCCTCGCCGAGGAGCTCATCGCACGCGGGCCGGTCGCCTCCGTGGAGATCGAGGGTGCGACCGTCCACGCCGTCACCCACTACGACGAACTGCGCACCGCGTTGACGAACCCGCAGCTGTGGCGGCGCGGCGCCGAGCACTGGAAGGACCTGCAGACCGGACGCGTCCCCCGCGACCACCCCCTGGCCCTGCTGCTCGGCCCCACGCAGAGCATGCTGACCGCCAACGACGCCGACCACGACCGCCAGCGCAGGGTGCTGCAACAGGCGTTCACCCCCCGCCGCATCCAACGGCTGCGCCCGGTGATCGTGGAGATCGTCGAGGCCCACCTCGACCGGATGGCCCAGGCCCCCGGACACGCCGACCTCAAACAGGCCCTCGCCTGGCCGGTGCCCGTCCAGGTGATCGCGGCCCTGCTGGGGCTTGCCCGCTCCGACTGGCCCGCCCTGCAACGCATCACCCGGCGGATCTTCGCGGCAGACGCCTCCGTCATGGAGGAGGCCGTGGCCTTCATGCAACGGCTGTCGCCGCCAAGGAGAACACACCCCCCGGACAGGACCTGGCCGCCGACATCGCCCACGCCCGTTCAAACGGCGTGATCAGCGAGCAGGAGGCCGTCCACAACCTGATGCTCGTGGTCATCGCGGGCTTCGAGACCACCACGGGCACCTTCACCAACGCCGTCCACCTGCTGCTGGACCACCCCGACCAGCTCGCCCTGCTCACCAGCGGCCGGGCCGACTGGCGCAACGCCGTGCGCACCACCCTGTGGCACCGCCCCGCCGTGTCCCTGCTGCCCGCCCTCTACCCCGCCCGGGACGTCACCCTGGGCGGCACCACGATCCCCCAGGGCGCTTTCGTCCTGCTGGCCTACGGTGCGGCCAACCGCCACGGCACGCGCACCCACAGCCCCCGCGTCGACGTGACCGCCCCCTCCACCCGCCACCTCGGTTTCGGCCACGGCGTCCACCGCTGCCTGGGCGCGGCCCTGGGAGAACTGGAGGTGCAGATCATGCTCTCCCACCTGTTCGGGCGCTTCCCCACCCTGGCACTGGACCCCGCCCAAAGCAGCGTGCAGCCCGTGCTGAGCCTGATGATGGGCCACCCCGAACAGCTCCTCGTGCGCTGGGACACCTGAGGAGCGGGGCTGCGTGCCCTGGCGGGCAGAGGACGGGAAAGGCCCCGTCCGGGCACGGGTGGAGGAGGCGGCCGGGCCGCACCCGGCTCCACCCGTGCCCCAACCGCACACCCCGCCCAGCACCCTGCCCCCAAAGCCCGCGGCCGATGGGAGCGGCACCGCGGCTGCCGTGTACCCAGCGATCCCCGTCCCCCGAGGCCCCTCCCCGGGGGACGGGGGACGCCAGGCCTCCGGAGGACCGTGGTGGTGCCGCCGCAAAGGGGCATGCGGACAGGACCGAAAAGCAGCGCTCCGGTGACCGGCAGGACTTCGGTGGCCTCCCGGCGGACAGATCCCCCTCCTCTCAGCCCCGCGGTGAACCGGGGACACCAGGACACTCCCACGCCGACTCCCCCGGCGGCCGAACGAAGGCACCGCCCGCCCCGGCGGACCGGCCGGGAATCACGACAACCGCAAGGGCTGCGGCTCCCCGAGCCGGGAGCCGCCCTCCGAGGACACCGGCGTCCCCGCTCCCGCCACCCGAATCCGCCTCATCTCGCGCCCTCCGACCACCCGGGGGGAGACCCGAAAGGACCTGACCGGCTTCCGGAAGTTCCTGGCCGTCGTCTCGTTCGCTTATCTCATCGGCGTGTTCCCCGCCCTGATGGCCGGCGAACGCTTCGACACGACCGAACGGCTCGAGATCGGCATGGCGGGCACGGGGTCTCCGGGCTTGCCGCGCCGTTCCTCCTCAGCAGGACCAGCGCAGACGGCGGGAGCACCGACGACGAAGACACCGCACGAGAAGAAAGAGGGGATGTCCGACACCTGCTGTCCACGGTCGGAGCCACCCTGGTCTTGTGCATGTTCCCCGCGCTGACCGTCGTCGAGCTGACCGCAGCCCCGAGCTGCTCGCGGTCGGCGCAGCGTGCGCGGGAGCCGCCGGATTCGTGGCGCTCTCCCTCGGAAAGATCCTCACCAGCAACGGACAGGCCGCAGCGGAGCAGAGGGATCTGCGGCACCTGCTGTCCGCGGCCGCCCAGAGCCTGCTTCCCGGCGCGTTCTGCACCGCGTTCCTCGGTGTCTACTTCGGCGGGGTCGCATGGCTGATACCCGCCTCGGCGGCCATGATGCTCCCCGGATTCCTCCTCTTCCTGCTCCTCCTCTCCCTGGCCGGCGGAAAAAGCACGAGCGGCGACGGCGGCGACGGTGCAGACGGCGGTGAATGAGCCCGCTGCCACCGCCGACCTGCCCCGGAAGCAGGCCTGAGGACCACAGGAACGCAAGGACCGCCACGCACATCCCGTTGCGGGACTTCCGCTGCGCCCGCCCGCGCCCCGAACCGGGGACGAGACGGCCGTCCGACGACCACGACCGTCCCCGGACGCTGTCTGCCGCACCGGCCGCTTCGAAGGCGGGGCGCCTGCCGCGTGTCGACAGGCAGCAGCCGCCCGCGGGCACCACACCGCCCCGGCCAGCGCACACGCCACCCCCGTCGTGCCGCCCCGGAACTCCTCCGGCACCGGCCGCCGCAGACCGGGGTGCCGCCTCCCGCACACACCCCCAGGAGGGGAGGGCGCCGCGGCCCCGCCCGCCGGGCCGCGGTACCGTTCCCCGATCCGGGAACCGTGCCCGCCCACCGCCTGCGAGGAGGTCGACGCCGTGCTCATCCACCCCTGGGACGCCGCCCTGGACGACGCCGAGTGGCAGGCCTGGCTCGCCGAAGGCCACGACTTCGGGCAGCTGTGCGTCAACGGGCTGCCCGGCCGGCCGCCCCTGGTCGTGCCCACCCACTTCACCCGCGACGGGCAGGACCTGCTGGTCCACCTGGCCCGCCCCAACCCGGTCTGGGAGGCGATCGAACGCGACCCCAACGTCGTCCTCGCCGTCGTCGGCGACTACGCCTTCGTCCCCGGCCCCTGGCGCGCCAAAGCCGGCTCCCCGCCCCGAGAGGGCGTGCCCACCAGCTACTACACGGCCGTCCAGTTCCTCTGCCGCGCCCACATCGTCGACGACGCCCAGGCCAAGGCCGACCTGCTCAACCGCCAGACGGCCCACTTCCACCCCGACGGCGACCACACCCCCGTCGAGGTCGGCCGGCCGCCCCACGCAAAGCTGCTGTCGGCCGTTCGCGGCCTGCGCCTGCAGGTCACCGAGGTGCGCGCCAAGTTCAAGTACGACGACCACAAACCCGTCGAGCACCGCGCGGCCGTCGCCGACCGCCTCACCGAGCGCGGCCGGGGACTGGACGCGGCCGCCGCCCGCCAGCAGCGCCGCCGCCTGGACCGCACCACCCGCCCCTGACCCCCGCCCGTGCCCGGCCGGCGACACTCCGCGCGGGGGCGGAGGCTTGTTGCCCGCGCACCCGCCCTGTGCCTTAATGGCCGGGCGAAGCGACCCTCCTGAGGTGCCCCGAGAGGAAGGACAGCCATGACCGCCCCCCAGCCCCACGGTCCGCTCCTGCCCGCCGGGCAGCGCGCCCCGGCCGGGACGCAAGGGGAGCTGAGCCCGACCGCGGCCGCGCGCATCGCCGAGGGCTGGACCGCCAACACCCGCGCCGCCTACAGCCGCGACTGGGCGGCCTTCCAGGCCTGGTGTGCTGCCCGGGAGCGCAGCGCCCTGCCCGCCTCCGCGGCGACCCTCGCCACCTACGTCGACGACCTCACCCGCGCCGTCCCGCCGCCCGCCCCCGCCACCGTCGACCGCGCCCTGGGCACCATCCAGTCCCACCACACCGCCCTGGGCCTGCCCCTGGACACCAAACCGGCCCGCATGGTGCTGCGCGCCTACCGCAGGGAGCGCGCCGAGGCCGGATACGTCCCGCGGCGCGCCCCCGCCCTGACCGTGGAGCAGCTCCGCGCCATGGTGGAGGCCGCAGGCGACGGCCTGGCGGGGCTGCGCGACCGCACCCTGTGCCTGCTGGGGTTCGCGATGATGGCCCGCCGCAGCGAACTGGCCTCCCTCGACATCGCTGACGTGCGGCAGGTCGACGAAGGGCTGCTGGTGCGGGTGCGCACCTCCAAGACCGACCGCGAATCGGTGGGAGCCGACGTCGCCGTCCCCTACGGGTCGCTGGCCCTCACCTGCCCGGTGCGCACCACCCTGGCCTGGATCGCCGCGCTCGCCGAACACGGGATCACCTCCGGTCCGCTGCTGCGCGCCGTGGACCGCCACGGGCGGCCCGCCGGAAGCCCCGGCGCCACCGTCCGCGGCAACGGGCGCATGAGCGGAGCCGGCATCAACCACATCGTCAAGACCCTCGCCCAGCGGGCCGGCATCGACGCGCCCGTCACCGCCCACTCCCTGCGCGCGGGCGCGGCCACCGCCGCCGCCGCGGCACGGGTGCCGCGCGCCCACATCGCCCGCCAGGGACGCTGGTCGCCCAACTCCTCGGTGGTCGACACCTACATCCGTCCCGCCGACCAGTGGAATGACCACCCCATGCGCCACGTTGGACTGTGAGAGAGCGGGGCACGGCCCCCGCGCCGTGCCTCCAGTCCGCCGCGGCCCGGCGGCCTCGGCCCGGCCGAGCAGACGACGGCCTGTGGGTGTGCGGCCGCACGACAGCCAGGCTCCAACTGGACGGGCCGCAGGGCCGGTCCGGGAAGAAGGCGGACCCTTGTCCAGCGACCACCACGACCTCGCCCACCCGGCCCCGCTCGCCGATCCGGACCTGCACCGCAAGGTGCTCGACGGGATCGGCATCGGGGTGTACCTGACCAACGACCGCGAGCAGATCATCGCGGCCAACCCCCAAGCCGTGCAGATGCTCGGCCGCCCCGAGTCCGAGATGGTGGGACGCAACGCCCACGACCTGCTGCACCGGGGGGCCGGCGGGGTGCTGCTGCCGCGGTCGCAGTGCCGCCTGATGAAGGCGTTCCTCCAGGGGCACACGACCTACGGCGGCGACAAGTGGTTCCTGCGCGGCGACGGCAGCCTGCTGCCCGTGGTCTGGCTGACCTCCCCCTACCGGATCGACGCGGACACCACCGGCGCGGCGGTGCTGTTCCACAGCCGCGACCCCCGCGACGACACGGCCGGGCAGGACTCCCTCGACCGTGTGACCCGGCTGACCGACCTGGCCGACAGCCTCTCCCTGATCGCCGAGGCCACCTCGGCGCTGACCTCCACCCTGCAGGTCAGGGAGGCGCTGTGGCGGCTGGTGCGGCTGGTCACGCCCCGCCTGGCCGACTGGGCCGTGGTCGACCTGGTCGACGAGGCCGGGGACGTGGAGCGGGTGCTGGCAGTGCACCACGAGGGCGACCGGCACGTCCGGGCAGAAGAGTTGCAGGGGCCGATGCCGCCCGTCCTGGAGGCCTCCACGATGCCGCTGTCGCGGGTGCTGCGGGGCGCGCCCGCCACCCGGCTGGGCCCCGAGGACTACCGGCGTCCCCCGGACGCGGGCATGGCCGTGGTGCAGCGGGAGCTGTTAGACCGCACCCGCATGCACTCGGCGGTCGCCGCGCCGCTGCGCGGTCCGCGCGGGTCGGTCCTGGGGGCGCTCACCCTGGGCCGCGCCGACCAGCCCGGCGACTTCGACGCCACCGAACTGGCGCTGGTGGACGACCTGGCCCGCCAGGCGGGGCTGGCCGTCGACAACGCGCGGCTGTATGAGCGCCAGCAGCGGGTCACCGAGACGATGCAGCGCTACCTGCTGCCGCCGCTGCCCCGGACGACCTCGCTGGAGATGGCCGTGCGCTACCGTCCCGCGCCGCACGCCTCCCACGTGGGCGGCGACTGGTACGACGTCTTCGGCCTGCAGGACGGCACCTCGGCGCTGGTGGTCGGGGACATGGTCGGCCACGACCTGCAGGCTGCCGCGCACATGGCGCAGCTCCGCAACATGCTGCGGGCGCTGGCCTGGGACCGCGACGAGCAGCCCAGCGGGATCGTCGAGCGGCTCGACCGGGCGCTGGGCCACATCAGCGAGGCGTCCACGGCCACCATGGTCTTCGCCCGCCTGGAGGGCCGGGGGCCGGGGCCGCGGCTGCTGCGGTGGACCAACGCGGGACACCCGCCGCCCCTGCTGGTGTTCGGCGACGGGCGCACCCGCTTCCTGGAGGAAGGGCACGGCCTGCTGCTGGGCACCGACACAGACCTGCCGCGCACCGACGCCGTCACCGAGCTGCCCGTGGCCAGCACGGTGGTGCTCTACACCGACGGGCTCGTCGAGTCGCCCCGCCACGGCCTGGACGAAGGAATGGCGCGGCTGCGCCGGCACGCCGCCGCACTGGCCCGCCACGGCGTGGACGACTTCTGTGACCGGCTCATCGAACGGGTGCGTCCCGACGACAACGACGACGACGTCGCCGTGATCGTGCTGCGCATCCCCGATCCGGGGTGAGCGGGGTCAGGACGCCAGCGGGTACAGCAGGCCGAAGACGGCTCCCGCGGCGATCAGCCAGGCGCTGTTGAGGCGGGTGCGCCACAGCAGCAGCAGGGCGGCGCCGAAGACGGCCAGGGTGGGCCGGTCCACGACCGCAGCGCGGGCCACCTGCAGCGCCACCCCCGCCATCAGCGCCAGCGACACCGCGTTGACCCCGTCCAGCACCGCCGACGCCCAGGCGGTGGCGCGCAGCCGGTCGGTGATGCGGGTGAGCAGGCCGACGAACACGAACGACGGGACGAAGATCGCGACCGTGCCCGCCAGCGCCCCGGCGGGGCCGGCCACCAGGTAGCCGACGAAGGCGGCGGTGGTGAACACCGGGCCGGGGGTGAGCTGTCCGACGGACACGGCGTCCAGGAGCTGCTGTTCGCTGATCCAGCCGAGCCGCTGCACGAAGTCGCCGCGCAAAAACGCCACCAGCACGTACCCGCTGCCGTAGAGCACCGCGCCGGTCCGGAGCAGGAGGGCGAACAGGTGCGCGAGCTGTGCGGGGTCGGCGGCCGCGGGGAGTGCGGCCAGCAGGGGGGAGGCCAGGCCGTGGACGCCGCCGCGGCGGGAGGCGAGCAGGTGGGCCAGGGCCGCTGCGGCCGCGCCCGCGGCCAGGACCACCAGCTCGTGGACGCCCAGCAGGTAGGCGGCCAGCGCCGCGGCCCCCAGCACGCCCAGCCCCGCGTTCTTCACCACGGTGCGCACCAGGCCGGCCAGGGCGTGGACGATGACCGCCGCCACCACCGGCACCACCCCGTACAGCAGCCCGGGAACTGCCGGGGTGTCACCGTAGCGCACATAGGCCCAGGCCAGGACGGTCACCATGAGCGCGGCCGGGGCGATGAAGCACACTCCGGCCACGACCAGGCCGCGCCATCCGGCCCGTTCGTGGCCCAGGTGGAGGGCCAGTTCGGTGGAGTTGGGGCCGGGGATCAGGTTGGTGGCGCTCATCAGGTCGACGAACCGCTGGTCGCTGGTCCAGCCACGGCGGTGCACCACCTCCTGGCGCATCAGCGCGGTGTGCGCGGCCGGGCCGCCGAAGCCGATCGTGCCGAGTTTGAGGAAGACCCACGCCACCTCCCGCAGACGGGCCCGGCGGTCGGAGGTGTCGCCGTGCTTGCCGCTCACCGGAACCCCGCCAGCAGGCGCCCGCCGGTCCCCGAAGGAGGCGTGCGACCAGGCGGCGGGGCGCCCCGCGCGGTGGGAGGGCGCGAACGCGGGTAGAGCCCCGGCAGGCCCGCCGCGGCGCAGGGGCGGCGGGCCGCGCCGAGGCGATCAGGAGGACCCATGGTCGACACCACCAACGACACCGCGCTGGAATCGGCGCTGCACCGGCTGCCCGCCTGGCGGCGCGAGGGCCAGGCCATCACCCGCACCGTCACCGTGCCGAGCTTCACCGACGGCATCGACCTGGTGGCGCGGGTCGCCCACGCCGCCGAGAAGGCCAACCACCACCCCGACATCGACATCCGCTACACCACCATCACCTTCACGTTGACCAGCCACGACGTGGGCCGCCTGACCGAACGCGACCTGAAGCTGGCCGCACGCATCGACGTGCTCGTCGAACAGGGCTGAGGCACCGGCGGGGTTCAGGCCGCGCTGGCGCGCAGCCGGTTGCGGCGCAGCTTGCCGCTGGCAGTCCTGGGCAGGTGCGGCACGAACGTCAGCCGCTGCGGCACCCCGACCTCGGCGAAGCGTTCGGCGACCCGGCGCTTGAGCTCCTCGGCGAGTTCCGCCGAAGGATCGGTGCCGGGGGCCAGCACCACGTTGGCCGCCACCAGCGCGCCCCGCTCGGGGTCGGGCACCCCGTAGACGGCCGCCTCGTCGACCGCCTCGTGCTCCAGCAGCGCCGACTCCACGTCGTAGGGGCCGATGTGGTAGCCGGAGGTGATGATCACCTCACCGTCGTGGCGGGTCAGGCGGACGGCTCCGGTCTCGTCGGCCATGCCGGTGTCGCCGGTCAGGTACCAGCGGCGGTCGGGGCTGAAGTGGCGCGCCGAGGCCAGCGGGTCGTCGGGGTAGCCGTCGAACCACCACGCCGTGCTGGTGGTGTCCACGGCGATGCGGCCCAGCGTCCCGACCTCGGCGGGGGTGTCGCTGAGCGGGTCCAGCACGGCCAGCCGGAACCCGGGCAGCGCCCGCAGCGGGCCGCCGTCGCCGTCGGTCACGGCCACGATGCCGCTCTCGGCGGGCCCGTAGTGGTCGCTGATGCCCACGCCGAAGGTGCCCAGCGCCCAGTCGGTGAGGCCGTTGCGCAGCGTGTCGCCGTTGCTGGCCAGCGAACGCACCATGATCTCGGGCGGCAGGGTCTTGGTGGCGGTGCGCAGCGCCCGGTAGACGGTGGGGGCGGCGGCCAGCAGGGTCACCCGGAACGTCTCCAGCACGTCCAGGGTCAGCTCCGGGTCGAAGCCGGCGCGCAGGTGCAGGCAGGAGTGCCCGGCCAGCAGCGGGGAGACCAGCCCGTAGTACAGGCCGTGGGGGTCGCCGGGTTCGCTGAAGCACCAGTAGACGTCGTCGTCGCGCACGCCCAGCCCGTAGTGGTGGTGGACGTGGAAGGCGGTCAGGGCGCGCACGGGCACGGTGACCTGGCGCGGCGGCCCGGCCACGCCGGGGGTGTGGCTGATGAGCAGGGGGGCGTCGGGGGGCACCGCCACGGGGTCGGCGGGCGGGCCGTCGGCGGGCTCGGAGGGGGTGCGGGCGGGGTCCACGACCGCCCAGGGGGCGTCCGCGGCGAGCCTGGCGGTCTGCTCGGCGGGGGCGACGACCGCGCGGGCGGCCAACTGGCGCAGCCGCTGGTCGACGGCGGAAGCCGCCAGGACGGGCGGCAGGGGGACCAGGACCGCGCCCAGCCGCCAGACGGCCACCGCGCTGACGGCCAGGTCGATGCCGAGGGGAAGCAGCGTGGCCACCCGGTCGCCGACGCCCACCCCGCGTGCGGCCAGGACAGCGGACAGGGCCGCGGCACGCCGGGCGAGGTCACCGAAGGTGAGGGTGGTCGCCGACAGGTCGGGCAGCACCTCGGTGACGGCCGGGCGGGTCGGGTCGTGCCGATCACACAGCAGGTGGGCCACGCTCACGGCGGGCGCGGTGTAGGCGGCGAGCCACTCGTGGACCTGCTGATCGGGGTCGGCCATTGCTGTCTGTCCCCTTTCGTGGTTGTCACGGTCGATGAGGTGTGTTTGAGCCCAGCCTATGCGTCGGATGTGACGTGCACCTCACCAGAAAGAAAAACGACGCCCGTCCCTCCACCTGGGGTAGTCCCGGATAACATTGTGTGTTTTCTTTCGGATTCTGTCACCATGGCCGCATGGATCTCCCCTCGATTGCCCGTGCCCTGGGGATCGTCCCCGATGCGGCACCGACGTTGAGCACCCTCGCCGAGTTC
>Ga0207864_1004667_pt1 | contig 10176 bp, 11 predicted proteins | sample HigsolmetaAR202D_FD_184834 | JGI IMG/M metagenome (GOLD analysis project Ga0207864, IMG submission 184834) | Ionic liquid and high solid enriched microbial communities from the Joint BioEnergy Institute, USA - AR20-2-D (SPAdes) (version 2) ...
CGAATCGCGCTCAAGACGGCTTTGAGGGTCCGTGTGTCGACGCTCCGGCTGGGGGCGGGCACGACCCGGAATTCGGGCGGCTCGTCGAGCCAAGCCTCCTCCGGCCTGATCGTGCCGCTGGCGATGGAGCGCAACTGAGCGAGGTAGCGGTCAGAGTCCTCGACGTCGAAGACCGACCGGAATTCTGGCGTTGCCAGGTAGCACTTGAGGCTCGGATCGTAGACCAGGTTGGCGGGCGCGAGCTCCTGATAGCGCGCCAGGTCGGCCGACGCCTGCGGCGTGGAAATGCCGAACCGGTCGGTGAGGTCACTGCGGTTGATGCGTCCGTCCCAGAAGAGACGGAAGTCGATGAACTCAAGCCGCCGCTCAATGCCCCATCTCAGCTCCTCGCGACCGTCGTCCTTGACCTTCTTGAGCGCTCCGTGCCCCACGACCACTCCTGCGTGCGTAAAGGAAGTTGATTGACTCTGTTGCCAAAACCGTATAGTTTCTTATCCCATAGCCGAGGCTTGGTCAACCGGCGAGATCAGTGTGGTTCGAGTGTCGACTGGCAACAACCGACGAACCAGAGTTAGCGGCGCTGGTGAAGCAGCTGCGAGAGGGAACGCGAGATGGCTCAGAAGAGGATTTTCATCAGCTTCGCGGCTGAGGACAGCAAGTATCGTGACTTCCTGGTGGGGCAGGCCAGGAATGAGCGGTCGCCCTTCGAGTTCGTGGACATGTCGGTCAAGGAGCCCTGGGACAACGCGTGGAAGACGAGGTGTCGTACCAAGATCAAGGGATGCCACGGCATGATCGCGCTCGTCAGCAAGAGAACTGCAAGCGCTGACGGGCAGCTTTGGGAAATCAAATGTGCGAAGGAAGAAGGCGTCCCAATCCGCGGCGTTAATACGAGCAGCGACGACAGACCCGCGCGCCTTCCGAAAGAGCTGGATGGCGTGCGGGTCGTGAATTGGACGTGGGATAACATCGCGAGCTTTATCAACTCGTTGTAGGGCCAGGCGTGTCCAAGATCGCTCTTCTGGTCGGGATCGACGACTACCAGTCCGCGCCGCTTTCCGGATGCATTAATGATGCCCGCCGCATTGGAGAGCTGCTCCGGCGTCACTATGATGACGCCCCGAATTTTGATTGTCGCGTAATGGTTTCCGCCGATGAGAACGTCACGCGACCAAAGCTTCGCGAAGCGGTAGAAACACTTTTCTCCAAACCAGCAGACATTGCGCTCCTGTTTTTCGCCGGCCATGGCACGGCAAACAATCTCGGCGGTTACCTCGTTACTCAGGATGCGGCGAAGTACGACGAGGGCGTCAGCATGACTGACGTGCTGACCTTCGCCACGCGTTCGCCGGCTCGCGAAAAGATCATCATCCTCGATTGCTGCCACAGCGGTGCGTTCGGCCAATTCCCCGCCATCGACAACAAAGTCATGCTTGCCGAAGGCGTCTCGGTGCTGACTGCCAGTCGAGACATCGAGAGCGCTGTTGAGGCGAATGGAGGCGGCTTGTTCACGTCACTCGTGTGCGATGCGCTTCGGGGCGGCGCTGCCGATGTCGTTGGCAAGGTAACGGTCGCTGGCATCTATGCTTACCTCGATGAGGTTCTCGGTGGATGGGAGCAACGCCCGCTGTTCATGTCGCACGTCTCTAAGCTGGTCACGGTTCGCAACTGTGCGCCGGCCGTTCCGTTTGATGTATTGAGGAAGCTCGTGTGCTACTTCCCGCAGCCTGACTACGAGTATCCCCTCGATCCCTCTTACGAGCCTGATTCTGAGCCGCACAATGCGGATCATGAACGGATTTTTGGGAATCTTCAGAAGATGCGTGCAGCGCGGCTTATTGAGCCGGTCGGCGAAGAGCACATGTACTACGCCGCGATGAACTCGAAGCCCTGCCGGCTTACCCCGCTTGGCCGCTTCTATTGGCACCGGGTCAAGAGCGGGAAGATATGAGGATTGGTATCACGGGCCATCAGCGCCTCAACGACGACAGCGCGTGGTCGTGGGTAGAACAGGCCATCGGGGGGCTACTTGACCGGCAACCGCGCCCGGTCGTCGGAGTCACTTGCTTGGCTGTTGGAGCAGATCAGATCTTCGCACGACTGGTCCTTGAACGCGGTGGCGACCTTTATGTGGTGGTGCCTTTTCCAGGGTATGAGCGGAGTTTCCAGGAACAACACGGGCGCGAGGAATACAAGCGCCTACTGGGTCGCTCTTCGGAGGTCGAGACGTTGCCGCCGCAGGCCACAGATGAAGAGTCGTATTTTGCGGCGGGAAAGCGTGTGGTGGACCTCTCTGAGGTCATGTTAGCTGTGTGGAATGGAGAGGAGGCCGCCGGGCTCGGTGGCACCGGGGATGTAGTCGCTTACGCGCTGACGCATGGGAGGCGTATTCACCACATCAACCCTGTGACAAAGGAAACCTCGGAATTGACTCAATCAAGCCATGGTGGGGCACCTGGTTCGTAAGACGCGGGCATGCCCAGTTTGGAGAATTTTCGATCCTAGCTTCACTCCCTCCATCGTTGGCGTCGTCGAACTGGTGATCCAAACTGCGCGGCTTCCCCTCAGAACTTCAGCTACCGGAATCACCATCAATAGCCATGTGCCCTGCACCCGATGTTGGTTCTCGCGCGGAAAGCTGTTTCCCGCTACATTTCATCAATTCTATTGCTGATCAGATGGAAACGGTGGCTAAAGCGCCTACCGACTCACCCGCCCATCCATCGGCCCGAATGACGTCGGAACGAAGCAGGGTACACCGAGGCAAATAGCCGGTACCGGACCGAAGCGCCCGCTTGGCGTGCTGCCAACGTTGCCAACGGGTGGAAGGGCGACGACGGGGCGGGCAAACCTAGCTGGTCAACTCTCCACAGTTTGCAGCACACTTGCCGCGACCTCACGCGCGCCACTTTTGCAGGAGCGACCTGCCACAGCTTCACGCTCAATGTGAGAAGCCCGTGCCCCTCACCCCAGGTACTAATCAGTGACCACTGCTGCTGAAGCGCTTTGGAGTTGGTTGAGAGGCCGATGGAGTCGGCTCCAGAAAATCGGAGTCGACCTCAATGCGACTGTGCACGCCACCGGACCAGCTTGATCGCTATCAATGCTTAGGCACAAGCACCGCTCGTCTTGACGTTGCCGATCACCGCCTGTCCGCCATCGTTGACGTGCACGTGCTCGACCCGCACGTACTGCGACTGCCCACCTTTCAGCTTCCTGAGTTGCTCCATCTGCAGGGCTGACGCCTTGATCAGCTGGGCAGCTGCAGAGGCCATTGCCGCCTGTTGCCGTCCGCTCGTGTTGTGCAGTGAGTTCAGAACTTGCATGGTGGCCGCGTGCGCACAGGCCAGCTGAATGGCGGCAACGGCTTCGATTTCGTTCCTGGGTTGCGCGCCATCAATGATGGCAAGCGCCGCATTGACGGCAACCTCGCTCGTGCCCTGGTAAGGCAATCTAGAAGCAATTTCGATCTGGCGCAGCGTTGCGGCGACGAAATCGGGTGATGACGTGCCGAGTGTTTTCTTCAACCTCGCCCACCAATCCTTTTTCATGCTCTCCGGAGGGTAAGCGACGTGACAGTCGCAATCGACACGCCTGAGCTTGACCCTGACCGGTTGCTTATTTCCAGGCACACTTTGCTCCTGCTGCTGAAGCTGCGTCGTCAATGCCGCCCCACATTTCCGAACTGCCTGACGAGTTCGCGTGCCCATCTCCTCACCTCCACGGCTTCTCGGGTCCAGTAGCCATCGCGGTAGTTGCCGTTGTCGGCACCCCGCGGAGCCCCTGAGCTAAGTCCACCATGCAGCCGGCATCGGGTTTTCCCTCGCATGGCTGGGCATTGGCAGGGTGTTCCGACCCGGGTCTTGGCATTACAGCGGGGCGCAGATCTCATGTTGGCCAGACGCTCTCGAATCCTTTGGTTCATGGGGTTGACCTCAAATTGCATTTCGCCCCCTCCCCACGGGTGCTTTTCCGACGTCATCTGCAATCCACACAGACTAGCTTACGCCCGCCCTAGTATAGGCTTACACTGTTAACGAAGATGCAGGCTGAACGATCAGCCAACAAAGATTGCGCCGAGCAAAGCTCGTTACTCCGACGGCGTGTCAGGCCCATCTCGTGGCCAACAAAAAGACGAACCATCCACGGATTAGAATGCCTTCGAACAAAGAAAGTGTCGGAAGACTTTCGATCGACTCGGTTCGGGTCTTCGCCCCGCAACAGGCTGGGCAAACGGTCGCCACAATTTACACCCCGAAACGGGCGTTGAGATTGCCCAGAGTTCGCGACTATTCAAGCCGTCACATAGCCCGGTGGCAACACTCACCGAGTTGAAAACGAGCGCATCACTCACCGTCAACGACGACCCCGTCTCCGGTGAGAAATGAACCGGCAAACGTGTATCGCAACGTCGGTATACGTTCGTCCGTGCGTGGTTCCACGCTGTCGAATGAACGATTGCTTCATGTCCCCTGTAAGCAGTCCACCGAAAACCATCGTGGTACCCGACTCTGCAGAACGCCCTGGCGCTTTCGCGCTCGGCTGGAACTCAGCGATCAGAAATGGCCTCGTCATCATTCCCACTCGGCCGGATGATGCCAAGCGGCCGCTGCTCAAAAACTGGAACCGGCTAATACGGCCGCCGCGCGAGAGCACCTGCGCGAAGTGGACCGTGCGCTGGCCAGACGCCAATCTCGCTTGCATCCCCGGTGCCAGCAATGCCGTGGTGGTCGACTGGGATGATAAGGCTACGGCCCAGCGCGCTGAAGAAATCTTCGGTCCCGCCGCCGTCATCATCGAAACGCGCCGCGGTTTCCAATACTGGTACCGGCACCAAGGCGGCATTCCTTCTCGCGATCTGCGCGCAATCGGTTTGGAAGCCGAGATCAAGTCGCAACGGGTGATCGTCGTGTTGCCGGGTTCGATCCATCCGGTGAGCCGGCAGCCGTACCGCTTTGCTCGCGGAAACTGGGATGACTTCTCCCGCCTCACCGAGTTCAACGTTTCCGGCCTCGAAAATTTGACGAGCCGGGAGACCGTTTCCCCAACCGATCTGACTGAACCGACAATCCGTAACTTGAGCGGCACCAGAAACCGATCAACATTCACCCATTTGTGCGGCCTTGGTGCTAGTGGCGCCGTTGGGACCCTCGATGAACTCCGTACCCTCGCCCTGACGTACAACGCCCGCGCCAATGATCCACCGCTCGAGCGCGGGGAAATCGAGAAGATTTGCAAGAGCGTCTGGAAGTACATCTCAAACGGCACGTGTCGGGCCCCAAAGCGCTCGCCACATCCGATGCTGACGCAGAAAGCCTTAGAGACGCTGCGGTCCCTTAGGCACGAATACACGGACGCCCTCGTTCTTTTCCTCGAACTCAAAATGCGGTGGGGGCACATCGGCGCGCTCGGCGAGCCTTTTCCGATCTCCGCCAATGGAATGGCCAAGGCCGAAGTCATTCCTGGCTGGCGGGACAAGCGCCGCTATCTGCGAGCACGTAACGCTCTAATCCAGCTAGGACTCATCAGACAATTCTCAAGGGCCCGCTTCGGGAAAACCGCCGCGCTCTTCACTTTTGCAGAAGGAACACTGTAGCCGGACTGCCATCATCGCGCAAAGCTGACGTGCTTCGACTCCGAGTGCTCGAGAAATTCAACGATCATATAAGCGCCCGCGCACAGTTGGATCGGGTTCGTCAACCGTCGCCACATCGCCCCCGACATTTCTGCAGTCGACGCAGAAAAACTCACAAACACGGAACTTTCCCTCTAAAAAAAAACCAAATTCATAAGCTTTGATACACTTCACACGTTGCTTCAGCAACCATGTGTTTTTTCGAAGATAGTACGGGGGGCGAGGAACCGGTGTATTAGATTTATTGGCGCAAAATTGCACCAAAGTCACAAGCGGTTCTCGAAACCCTCCGGACCAACCAACGGGCCGTCGATCAATAGCGATGTGGCGACAAGTTTGAGTGCTCTCATCGCTGTGCAGACTGCTGCTGAAACGCTTTGGAGTCGGTGCATTCGAAACGGAATCGCCTCTGCAGGATTGGAGCCGACGTTATGATTGGCGAATGGCTTGGAAGCCGGCAACAGTTGATTGAAGCGCTAGGGCGTTGTGCCTCGAACGAATATGGCTGCGCTCTTTCATTACCACTGACGCCCTGACTTGAATGCGAGGCGCACACAAGCCTTTCCCAACTCGACCGCAGGATCTTTTTCGCTCTGCATCGACAGTGGCCCTTCGACATCTCACGCTCAAATGCGTGAGCAATCTTCCCGAAAAGGAACCAAGGTGCTTGACTTGAATCGGGCTCATTGCGTCCGAGCATGCTCTCATGAAGACTTGCTATGTACCGGCACCTAAACACTCCTCAGCCGCAAACCACTTGTTTTGCCAGTACCATTCGTGGAGACACCGAGCATCTCGCGCCGCTTGTCATATAAAGTGCACGACTGCGCCGAGCCCTTTGGAGTCGGTGCAGAGGCTGATGGAGTCGACTCCGCAAGGTCGGATTCGATGCCCTTCTTTCGTGCGAGGCCTAGGAGTCAGTAAATGCGCCAATCGACGTTTTGTGGAGTCGACTCCAAAGAACCGCTTTCGCTTGACCAGGACTGAATTCTGCACGGTTGCTTTTCCATGTGAAACGGAATCGTCGCGATGGCTTTCCGGCTCGAAAGCGCGTCCGAGAACGCGCATGTTAAGGGGGCTTTCGTGAGCACCGTTCGCTTCCCTTGTCAGCCCCGACGGCTATCTATATTGCTTAGATCCCCGCAACAGGCTGGGCAAACGGTCGGCACAATTTACACCCCGAAACGGGCGTTGAGATTGCCCAGAGTTCGCGATTATTCAAGCGGTCACTCAAAATCAGAGAGGTGACCGATGAAAAGTGCATCACCCCAAGACCTAGCCGCACTCCGCGGCACGCACTCCCAGACAGCTCCCGAGAAGTTTGCTTATAGGATTTCCGAGGCATGCAATGCTCTCGGTATTGGCCGCACGTCGCTCTACAAACTTGTCCATCAAGGCAAGTTGCGGCTCATTAAGATCGCCGGACGATCACTAGTGCCGAGGTCTGAACTCGAGCGCCTCACCCGACTTGATTGAACGAATGCCGCCTTCTGGCGCAATAGGGGGAGCATAACCGTAAGCAGGAAGAAACTTGATCGAAGGGAAACACCATCGCAGATGACCTAAGTCGCAATCTTTACCGATCTGCCATGCGCCCTTGATATCTTTGTGCGGATGGTGGTACGGCATATTGTGACGTACCGGTAAACGTTCCTGCGCACCTTGCTGACACGGCGGGCCTTTTTGGGGGTGCTACTTCCCAGTTGTACTTTGTGCTGGCCGAACTCAGCACAGGTAAGAAGTCGAACATGCCTACGAGACACTCGAGCCATGTCCGGCGGCTTACGTCGCTTAGCGCTGCTCCTTCACAAAGCGGGTGTCGCGATCAGTTTTGGTCGGGAAGTCGAAACCGAGACTGGATAATCTCGATAGCGCACATTCCTCCCAGCTCTGATTGGAGAGGCTCGCTGGGATCGATGGCGCCTTCGTCCCTGGCAGCCGCTGGCAAAGCGCCACTCGAACGCCAAGCTGATACCTGTGAAAATCACTAGTTCCGACGATGAGAACGATGCAGACGGAAATATCGCTGCTTCTGTTGGTGCTCAGCTAGGTATCGGCAGCGGCGGTTACGGCAAATCGTGCGCCTCACGACCTATCAAGACATCGGCAAATTTCTTGCAAACCCCATTCCATTCCGGCCTTGACCGTTCGAGCAACCATGAAGCGATAAGTGCGTCTTCCTCGGCGATCTCAAAGATCAATTGAGATTGCATGTGGTTGACCTTTCCGGCAGCGAAAGATTCGGTGGCCTTCAAAATCGCACCGACATCTTCACGAATAGTACGCTCTTTTTTGTCATACCAAGCATATGCCTCACGGAGCTTCCTAACTTGTTGCCAAACCTCGCGGCTTAATCCTTTTGGCTGGGTAGCAGAACGTATGATCCTCGTAATCTCATGGGCCGATGGAGATCGGCCACGTTGCGCTGTGGCACGCCATAGAATCACTACGATTGAAGCAAGAGCATGTGTTTCCTCTTTGCTTCGCGTAGTTTGTTTGTTCCTTTCCAGCTTAAGCCCCTTACGCAAAATTACGCGCTTAGATTGGAAACCAGGGACGTGTTCCCGGGCCAGCGCTAGGACTAGCTCGCGGTCGGCTGCCGGCGATGCAGGATCAATGTTGTAGGCTTGATAAAGCTTGCAAAATTCGGCACCACCATGCTCGTTGAATTCGATCCGACGGTGCCTGAGTGCCAGTGAAAGCGCAAGGTCTTTGAAACCAAATGGTGCCTTTGGATCTAAACCGAAATGTTGAAAAAGTGCGACAACGCGCTCCTCGGTTTCTTCCGTAATTAACAAGTAGTTGACGTAATGAATTAGGGGCCACAGGCTGTGTGGGTACCTTTTTAGTCGGAACCAAACCGCTGGCCTCTCAGGGTTATTCTGATTTAAAACGAAGGCGTGTTCGATAGGCTTTGCAAGAATGCCATCGTAATGCTTGAATTGTCTGGATCGTCTTTGTTTTGACGCCCCATGCGATGATCGACGCTTTACTCCAGCGCCAGAAATCGAGCGCCCTTCTGTACTTGGCTTAATCACGTTAGCCTCGAATGAGTTGCACGGAATCGGGCGTTGCGCTGCTTAGGTCGACGCAAAGGTTGGAGCCGTCAAGATAGCTTGCCCACGCCTCCATGAGCGGGCGCCGCCGCTCGACGGCTGCTTCACGCCGATACGCGCGTTCCGACAAATCACCAATGGCATGGGCTAAGGCATGCTCGGCGAGCTCGCGCGGAAAGCTCGTCCGATCGCCCGCCCAGTCCCGGAAGCAAGACCGAAAGCCGTGGACGGTCGCATTCTGTATGCCCATCCGCCGCAGCACCATCTCTAGGGCCATGTTCGACAAGGGTTTGCCGCAGCGTTGGCCGGGGAACACGTACTCACCTTCACGCACAGCCTGCATCTCGACCAGGACGGCGAGCGCGGGCTCAGACAGCGGGACGACATGCTCGACGCCCGACTTCATGCGGTGCGCGGGAATCGTCCAAAGCTTTCGCTCGAAGTCCATTTCCTCCCATCGCGCCCCCAGCGCCTCACCAGAGCGGACAGCGGTGAGAATTGTGAACTCGAGACAGCGCGCCGCAACCGACCGCCGCTTCCGTAGCCTGGCCATGAAGGCCGGAACCTCGTCAATCGGCATCCGCGCATGATGACCGCGGCTGAGTTTCGAGCGGGCCGGGAGGATGAGCTTCAGATGCCCACGCCACGCCGCGGGGTTTTCGCCAGTGCGGTAACCTTGGACCTTGGCCGCGTCCAGAACTCTTTCAATTCTCCCACGCAAGCGAGAGGCCGTCTCAGGTATGGCGCGCCAGATCGGTTGCAGCACCGCCAGTACGTCGGCCGTTGTGATCTGATCGACCGGCTTGTTGCGCAGCGGCTTCGCATAGACTTGCAGTGTCATCGCCCATTGCGCGCGATGCTTGGGATTGCGCCAGCTCGACGCCATGTTCGCGATGTACTTGTCAGCAAGTTCCCCAAACGTTGGAATCCGCTTGTCCGAATTCTTGGTTGTCAGAGGATCGCGACCATCAGCCAGCTGAGCGCGGATCTCCGCCGCCTTCTGGCGTGCCTTTTGCAGGGAGACTGTGCTCACGCCGCCGAGCCCCATTTCGCACCGCTTCCGATCGCCGGGGCGACGGTAGATGAAGACCCATCGCTTGCCGCTGTTTTTGCCGGCGGAGATCCGCAAGTAGAGCCCACCCCCGTCGGCATACATCCCGGGAGCCGTGAGCGTCTGCACCTTCCTCGCACTTAGGAGATTGATTTGCCGTCCCACTGGTCTTTCGCGCTCCGCCCTAATTTCCGCCCTAACAAGATACGCGGATTCGAGCAATCTGCGAAGAACGGCTACGGCTGAATATCCATGTAATTTGTTGATAGTACCGAAAGTACTGGAACAGCTGCGGTCGTCATCAAACCGGTATTAGACGGACCCTCTCTCCGCCACTTGATTTCAAGCCATTCGTGAGGGTCGTGGCTCGTTGGCTCAGATGAGTGCCGGACCCCGTTTTCCCGCCCGACCCATCAAATCAACTTAGCTGCTTT
>Ga0207864_1004668_pt1 | contig 10173 bp, 8 predicted proteins | sample HigsolmetaAR202D_FD_184834 | JGI IMG/M metagenome (GOLD analysis project Ga0207864, IMG submission 184834) | Ionic liquid and high solid enriched microbial communities from the Joint BioEnergy Institute, USA - AR20-2-D (SPAdes) (version 2) ...
GCGCCGCTCCCCGCGCCGCACAACGGCGCCGACCCCGCCGCGGAAGCGGCCGCCCCCCGCGGCGCCACCGGCGCCGCCGCCTCCGGCGCCCCCGCGTGGGTACTCAAAGACATCTCCTTCACGATCGAGCCCGGCGAACGCGTCGCCGTCGTCGGTCACACCGGCGCCGGCAAGACCACGCTCATCAACCTGCTCATGCGCTTCTACGAGCCCCAGCGCGGCCGCATCCTGATCGACGGCGTCCCGATCGACCGCGTCCCGCTCGCCGAGCTACGCTCCCGCATCGGGCTCGTGCTCCAGGACGTGTTCCTCTTCAGTCGCAGCGTCGGCTACAACATCCGCCTCGGCCGCGACGACATCTCCGACGAGCGCGTCCGCTGGGCCGCCGCGCAGGTCGGCGCCGACCGCGTCGTCGAACGCCTCGCCCGCGGCCTCGACGAGCCGCTCGGCGAGCGCGGCGTCTCCCTCTCCGTCGGCGAGCGGCAGCTCCTCTCCTTCGCCCGCGCCCTCGCCTTCGACCCGCGCATCCTCGTCCTCGACGAGGCGACCAGCTCCGTCGACTCCGAGCTCGAGGCCCGCATCGAGAGCGCGCTCGAGACGCTCATGCGCGGCCGCACCTCGCTCGTCATCGCGCACCGCCTCTCGACCGTCCAGAACGCCGACCGCATCCTCGTCATGCATCACGGCGAGCTGCGCGAGTCCGGTACGCACGACGAGCTTATCCGCCGCGGTGGCCTCTACGCCCGGCTCTACGAGCTGCAGTTCGCCCGCGCCGTCCCCGCCGGCGACGAGTCCGCCGCCTGAAACCTCATCGCGCCCAGGGGCCTGGTTCTTGCCCCGCTCGGCCCGGATCGCGCACCACTGCACCGGCCGGAGCGGGTATGGAACAGAAACCGATCCTGGTGGTCGACGACGATCCCGACGCGGTCGAGATCGTCGGGACCTTCCTCGAATCCCGCGGTTACCGCGTCGCCTCGGCGCCCGACGGCCGCCAGGCCCTCGCCAAGGTCGACGAGCTCCGCCCCGCTCTCGTCCTCCTCGACGTCATGATGCCTGGCATGGACGGCTGGGAGGTCTGCCGCATCATCAAGAACCACCCCGACTACGGCGACACCCGCGTCGTCATGCTGACCGCCCGCGGCGAGTTCGCCGACAAGCAGGAAGGCCTCCGCTGCGGCGCCGACGACTACATCGTCAAACCGATCCGGCTGGATGAGCTGGGTCAGAAAGTCGAGCGCAACCTCGAGGCACGGAGGCGCGCGCAGTGAGGATCCTGGCCCGCGTGAGGGAGGATCAGCTCCGCAGGGCCCTCCAGAAGATCGCCGAAACGCGCGGCGCCGTCTTCGTCGACGCCGAGCCCTTGTCCGAGGAGGAACTCGGCGACGCGCTCCGCGCCGCGCCCGACGTTGTCGTCGTCGAAGCCGGCGAGGTCGATGACCTCGCGCGACTCCGCGCGGAGACGAACGGCGCCGGCTCGGCGCTCGTCATCGCCTGCCACGATTCGGACCGGTGCGAGACCGTCGCGCTCGCAAACGCCGACGACTGGATCCTGCTTCCCGCCAGCGACCGCGAGCTCGACATCCGCCTGGAAACCGCGCTCCAACGGGCCGAGGGCGTCCGTTTCCCGCGACGCACGGAGGAAACCATTGATCGCCTCCGCTTCCAGGAGCTCCTCTACGACCGCCTGACCGGATTCCCGACCCTCCCGGTCATGATCGACCGCGCGAGGGAGCTCCTCGACCGCCGCGGCGAGCTGACGATCCTCTACATCCACTATGTCTGGTATTCCAAGATCGAGGAGATCTACGGCTGGCAGAAGCTCGACGACGTCCTCGAGTCGACCGCCGCCGCGGTGCGCGACTTCTACGCCCGCGAGTGCGACGACGGCGACAACCTCATGATGGTCGCCCACGTCGCCGACGACGACTTCATCCTCTTCACCCACGTCCCCGCCGAGCCCGGCGTCGCCGAGCGCCGCCTCAAAACGCTGACCACCCGCCTCGAAGGGTTCCTCCGCTCCCGCATGGAACGGGAGCACGGCGAGGAGATCGCGGCGCTGGTGGGCGTGTACGTCGGCACCGCAACCATCTTCCGAAACCCGAAGATCCGGACCGAACGCCTCATCTACCGCGCCATCCGCGAGGCCGCCGACGCAGCCCGCGGCGCCGAGGAGTGGGAGCGGACCCTCAAGATCTCCGACCTCAAGGCGACGCTCCGCGAAGGCGCCGTCTTCATGGAGTACCACCCGATCATCGTCACGCAGACCGAGGAGATCTACGGCTTCGAGGCCCTCGCCCGCGGCACGCGCCGCTCGCTCCGCTCGCCCGAAGTCCTCTTCCAGGTCGCCGAAGAGGCCAACCTCATCTGGGAGCTCAGCCGTCTCCTCCGGCAGCGCGCCGTCCAGGGGATCCTGCCTAACCTGAAGCAGGGCCAGTTCCTCTTCCTCAACGTCGACCCCCACGACTTCGACGACCCCGAATTCCGCAACCTCCGCGGCGAGGACCTCGGCATCGACGACCCCGGCAGGATCGTCCTCGAGATCACCGAGCGCACCGCCATCAAGGACTACGCCCGCTTCCAGGAGTACCTCACCGCATTCCGCGAGCGCGGCTTCCGCTTCGCCGTCGACGACGCCGGGAGCGGCTACGCCGGCCTCGGCTCCATCGCTAACCTCGCGCCGGACTTCATCAAACTAGACATCTCGCTCATCTCCAACATCGACTCCAACTTCCTCAAGCAGAACCTCGTCGAGACGATCGTCGGCTTTGCCGAGTCCCAGGGCGCACAGGTCGTCGCCGAAGGGATCGAGCGCCGCGAAGAGTTCGAGACCGTCCGCGACCTCGGCGTGCACCTGACCCAGGGGTTCCTCTTCCACAAGCCGAGCGCTGGGGTGCCGGAGTGATCCGGCCGCTGTAACTTTCCCGCATGGAATCGGCAGACCGGGTGATCGGCGAATACCGCCGCCGCGCCGCGCACTTTTCCGCGCTCCGCGACCGCCTCGACGCGCGCTCGCGCCGCATCTCGTGGCTCCGGCTCGCCCTCTTCGTCGCCGCGATCGCGCTCCTCGTCCGCGCCGAGCTGAGCGCCCAGGCGCGCGGTGCATTCCTCGCCGGCGGCTTCGCGCTCCTCGCCGCGTTCGTCGTCGTCGCCGTGTGGCACGGCCGGGTCAAGCGACGCGAGCGGTGGTTCGATGCGCTCGCGCGCCTCAACGAGGAGGGCCCGCACAGGATCGCCCGCGATTGGGACCGGCTCCCCGGCGCGGACTTCTCCGCCGCCGGACCGGACCACCCCTACGCGTTCGACCTCGACCTCTTCGGCCGCGCGTCCGTCTTCCAGCTCGTCGGCGGCACCGTCGGCACCGCGCCCGGCCTCGCCACACTCGCCGATTGGCTCCTCTCGCCCGCGACGCCCGAAGAGATCCGCGCGCGCCAGGCCGCCGTCGCCGACCTCGCACCCCGCACCGACCTGCGCGACGAGCTCGCCGCGCTCGCCCGGCTCCAGCCCCGATCCCACCCGAGCGACGTAGAGCACTTCCTCGCCTGGGCCGAGGGCGAGCCCTGGCTCCTGCGGCGCCCCGCGCTCGTCTGGGCGACCCGCGCGCTCGCCGCCATCAACATTGCGCTGATCGTCGCGGACATCGCCGGGCTGACCGGGCCGCCCTACTGGCTTCTCTCGGTCCTCGCCGGGCTCGCGCTCAGCTGGGCGCTCCGCGGCCGCATCTACGGGACCTTCGGCCGCGCCTTCGCCCGCGAGGGCGCGTTCCGCCAGTACGCCGCGCTCTTCCGCACGCTCTCCGAGGCGACGTTCGATGCGCCACGCCTCCAGGAGATCCAGCACGCGCTCCTCTCCGGCGGCGAGCCGGCGCACCGCCGCATGCGACGTCTCGAGCGGATCATGGAGCTCTCGGACCTGCGACGCTCCGGGATGTTCCACTTCCCGATCCACGCGGTCACGCTCTGGGACTTCCACGTCCTCTACGCGCTCGAGCGCTGGCAGCTCGCCTCCGGCCGCGACGCGCGCGGCTGGCTCGATGCCCTCGGCCAGGCCGAGGCCCTCTCCGCCTTCGCCACCCTCGCGCACGACCACCCCGAGTGGTCGTTCCCCGAGATCCTCGACGGCAAGGCGAAGCCGATCTTCGAGGCGAGCGCGCTCGGCCACCCGCTCATCCCCGCCGCGACCCGCGTCGACAACGACGTGACCGTCGGCCCGCCCGGGACCGTGCTCCTCGTGACCGGCTCCAACATGTCCGGCAAGAGCACGCTCCTCCGCGCGATCGGCGTCAACGCCATCCTCGCGCTCGCCGGCGCCCCCGTCTGCGCGGCGCGCCTTCGCATGACGCCGCTCCGCGTCTGGACCGCGATGCGCGTCCAGGACTCGCTCTCCCGCGGCGTGTCCTATTTCATGGCGGAGTTGCAGCGGCTAAAGCAGGTGGTGGACGCGGCGCGGGAAGCGGCGGGTTCGAAAGGGGAAGGATTCGCGGCCGTCCTCTACCTCCTCGACGAGATCCTGCACGGCACCAATACCGCCGAGCGGCAGATCGCGGCGCAGCGCGTCATCTCGTTCCTCGTCGACCGCGGTGCGATCGGCGCCGTCAGCACCCACGACCTCTCCCTCGCCGAGGCGCCCGCGCTCCGACACGCGCTCCGGCCCGTCCACCTCGCCGAGACGATCGGCCGCGCCGATGGCCGCATGACGATGAGCTTCGATTACAAACTGCGCGAGGGCGTGGCCACGTCGACCAACGCCCTCGCGCTCATGGAAATGGTCGGCCTCGGACTCAGCGACGACCGCTCGTAGTGTCCCGCACGGGCCGCGGGACCGAATCGATCGGCACGCCGATCAGCCGCGGCGCCGCCATGTCGCCGACCTTCGGCTTGGGGAGCGTGTCCTGGACCGAGATCCGCGGCCGGTGCACGGGGATCGGCAGGTCCGGCGGCTCGCCGCCCTCCGGCGCCAGCGCCGCCGCGGTGTAGTTGCTCCCGGGGTTCCAGAGGATCCACTCCTCGATCCCGGCGTCGTACGTCGCCCTGATCTGCGCCCGTACCTCCGCCGCGCCGTACGCCGGCCACCCCAGCGTGAAGTCCTGCAGCCACGGCCGGATCGCCGCGGCGCCCGGCACCCCGCGCGACCGCTCGATCGCATAATCCATCGCCGTCTTCACCGTCTGGTACGGATCGGCGTTCGGCACCGGGATCCCGTACGAGCCGTGCGCGTAATGCGACGGGTAGACCATCGGGAGCAGCACGTCCGTCACGTCCAGCATCTTCTCCCACCGCTGCCCGATCCCCATGTCCGAGCCGGCCGAGACGGTGAGGCCGAACACGTCCGCCGTGACCGGAACGCCCAGGTCCGCGAGCCGATCGCGCGAGTACTGCAGGAACTCCCGGATCGCGTCCTCACGCGTCCTGCCCTGCCGCGCCGGGTAGACCGCGGTCTCCATGAACCGACGCGGTACGTCGGGGAAGCGGACGTAGTCCCACTGCACCTCCGAGAACCCCAGCAGGACCGCCTCCCGCGCCAACGCGATCGCGTAGTCCCAGATCTCCCGATTGAACGGGTCGACCCACAGCTCACCGTTGTGATCCACCCAGATCCCGCCGCTGTCCGCCTGGATCGACCACTCCGGCTTCTTCTTCGCCAGGAGCGGGTCCTTGAAGACGACGATCCGCGCGATCGGATAGATCCCGTGCTCCCGGAGCTCGTCGAGGAGCGCGCGGATGTCGCGGATCCGGATGTCCCGGTCCGCGCCGATCTGCCGCGCCAGCGCCACGCCCGTCCGGTAGCTGACGTATCCGGTGACGTCCTTGACGTCGATCACGAACGTGTTGATCTCCGTCGAATCCGCCAGCGCGATGAGCTTCGCCATCTTGCGGCTCGAGCCGGCCGCCCACGCGTTGACGTACAGCCCCCGCACGGCGTGCGGCTTGGGCACTCGCGGCGCCGGGACCTGCGGGAACACGTCCGTGCCCAGGGGCGGCAGCGGCCCGCCGATCCCTTCCGCGCTCCCATCGACGGACCCCGGCTGGCCGTCGGGCGACGCCGCGCCCGCCGCGTCCCCGATCGACCCGTCGGCCGACGACCCGTTCAGGGCGACGTCGAACGCGGCATCCGCATCGAACGACCCCGTCGCGCCGTCGCTCCCGACCGAACCGGGGAGGCCGCTCCGGTCCGAGCCGGCCGCGAACGCCTCGCCCTCCGGCGCGGCGGTTTCCGCTCGATCCCCGGCGTCCCGGCCCCCCAGATCCGGATCCCGCTCCCTACCCTGCTGCGCCAGGGCGATCACGCCCGCGACGACCAGGAGCGCTGCGACCAGGACACCCGCCAGCCCCCGGCGGTTCAGTTCTATCGGGAACACGTTCGCGACTCGACTTCGATTCCGATATATCGTGTGAACGCGCGGCAATATGCCGCGCAATGGATCGGGGCCGCCAGGGCGACCCGGGCGACCCGGACGTCCGCTCGCGTGCACATTGCGGACCAGCCGTCCGCGCTTCGATATCCAGCGCCCCCGGTCATCCGCCGGCGATGCTCGGCACGATCGTGATCACGTCGCCCGCCGCGACCTCGCTCGCCTCGCCCGCGCCCCAGCGGATGTCTTCCTCGTTGACGTAGACGTTGACGTAGCTGCGCAGCCGGCCATCCTCGCCGTAGAGGTGGCGGCGCAGCGCGGGGTACCGCGCGATCGCCTCCTCCAGCGCCCCGCGCACCGTCGCCGCCTGGACCTCGAACTCCGACCGGCCGTCCACGACCCCACGCAGCGCGGCCGGCATTCGGATTACTACAGCCACCGTCCGATCCCCTCCTCCTGTGTCGGGCACGGCGGACCCACCGCGCCCGCCACTACTATGGCCCCCCGCTTCACATGTTCCGCAAAATGTACCGCTGCGACAAACCTTTCCAGGGCGTCACGTTCGCCGGCGCCCCAGCCCCACGCGCCCAACCCGCCGATCTCGTGCCCGAAGCCGACCAGGTCGCGCCTCGGACCGTCTCATTCCTCCGGCGCCCGCCCCCTGGTCCGCATCGTGCGCTTTTCGGCTCCGGCCGGAATCACCGGCGCTCCAGCGGAGGTTGCCCCATGCGTGAGAAGGAAGCGCGAACCGGTCGTCGGCGGTCCGAGCCCGAGCCGCTCGAGACTCTCACCCCGGACGAGTACGCCGGCCAGGGAGGGCCGGAGCGGCCACGTCCGTCGCTCGACGAGGACCTGCGGCCCGTCCCCTCCCAGGCCGAGGGCGACCGGGAGACGGTCGAGGAAGACCTGCGTTTCACAGAGCGCCGCGCCGAGCGGCGTCGGGAGCGTCGCAAGCGCCGCGGCGCCGGGCCGAATCGCGCGCCGTGCGCCGGGTCGGAGCGCGCGTGAAGCGCCGGGCGTGAGCGTACGCCGGGCGCCCTGCCCGAGCCCGCGTCAGCCCGCCGACGCCGGCGTCGCCGACGCCTCCAGGAACTCGGCGATCAGCTCCGCGTTCGCGGCCGCGCCGCCCAGCTCCGATCGCACGAACTCCAACGCCGCCCGGCCGGCCTCGGCACGGCGCTCCGGGTCCAGCACGAGCGCCACGAGCATCTCCTCCAGCTCCGACGCGCTCCGGACGACCGTCCCGCCGCCCGCCCACGCCAGCGCGTCCGCCTCCCGGGCGTTTCCGTGCCGTGGCCCGTACAGCACCGGCACGCCGAGCGCCGCCGGCTCGACCACCGAATGCAGCCCGTCGTGGCCGAATCCGCCGCCCACGTACGCCACATCCGCGATCGCGTACAGGTCCGCGAGCACACCGACCCGGTCGACCACGACCGCCTCCGGGAGCGGAGCGTCGCTCGCCTCGACCGCCGCGAGCCGCGCGTGCGTGACGCCCGCCGCGTCCAGCGCCCGTTCGACCCCGACCAGGTGCGCCTCCGTCGGCTCGTGCGGCGCCACGATGAGCCGCAACGGGCCGGCGGCCCGCGCCCGCGCGAACGCCGGGACCAGCCGCGCCTCGTCCGCCGGCCACGTCGACCCCGCGACCACCGTCGTCGCCACGCCGTCATTCAGGCGACGTAGCAGCGGCAGCCTCTCCGTCGCCCCGGCCTCCCGCAGCCGCACGACCCGCGCCCAGACCTGGTCGAACCGCGCGTCCCCGGTCACGCGAACCCGCTCGGGCGATACACCCAGCAACGCGAACCGCGCAGCGTCCGCCTTCGCCACCGCGCCCACGGCGTCCAGCCGCCGGTACGCCGGGCCCAGCAGGAAGCGCGAGCCGGCGCGCAGTCGACTCGACCCGGCACCCAGCACCGCGTTGACCAGCACGTGACGCACGCCGCGCCGCGTCGCCTCCCGCCCCAACACCGGCCAGATCTCCGTCCGCACGAACGCGATCACCCCAGGCCGCAGAGCGTCCAGCGCACGCCCGACCTCGGACCGGACATCCCACGGCAGGTAACCGGCCACGTCGGCGCCCACCCGCGCGGCGATCCGCTCCGCCGACGGCGAAAAGTACGTGAAGGCGACCTGCACCTCCGGCCTGAGCTCCCGCAGCGCCGACACGATCGCTTGCGCCATCAGCCCCTCGCCCACCGACGGCGCGTGGACCCACACCAGCGGCCGCGACGCATCACGGGATTCCCGCGCCCACGCCTCCAACGCCGCGATCGCGCCGCGTCGCCCACGCACACCCTGCCCCAGCTTCGGACTCAGTGGCGCCGCCAGCCCGAGCAGCGGCCGCGCGCCCACGACCGCCGCCTCGTATATCCACTCACGTTTTTGCATGGCAAGAACTTACGCTGAGCGGTCCGCCGATCACAAGATGGGCGCTTCGCGAGCCCGGCCTTCCACGGGCCGCGCCGGTGGCCGGACCGGCCCCATTGGCGCTCGGCGGCTCACTCGAACCTCACCTCGACCCGGTGCTCGAACCACGACCGTGCGATGAGGGACGGGGCGCAGGCCAGCTTGGGGTCGGAATCTCCGAGCGTCCGCTCCATGTCGATGCGTAACGTCAGCTCCCGAGTGCCCACGGGCACACGGGCCAGGAAGTCGCTTGGGATGACCAGCACGCCGTTTCGCGGGACCAGCTCGATCCAGTACGTGCCGGACGCGTCGTCCGGCACGAGCACCCGCGCCCGCACACGCGACGTCTCCAGCGCATCCGGGTTGGCGAGGAAGGGCAGCTCCAGCGCCCGATCCCGGTGGATGACCGCGCCCGCGCCCGGCGCCAGCACGACCGGGAGGACGACGTCGAAGCCGCACCCCGCGACCACCTCCGAGCCCCCGATCCGGATCGCGGCCTCCGGCCGCGCCACTACTTCCGACACCCGCGCCCGATAGACCGGCTCGCCGACCCGAACATACTGCCGCTCCGCCACGTGCCCGCCGACCACCACCGACCCGGCGTCCAGATAGCGCACCAGCCAGTCCCCGGCGCGGTCCTCGTACCCGTAGACGTAGCCCTGGAACTCGAACCGCGTCCCGCCTCTCCCGCTGAAGATACCCACGTTCACAACCACGCCGGCCGCGGGGATCCCGACCACCGTCGGATCCACCAGCCGAACCCCGCCGCACGACGACACGAGCGCCGCAATCAACACCAGCACGGCCGCCACCGGCAGCACCGCCGGCGCCGCCGACCCGTCCGGCCACCCGGCCCCGCTCCGCGTCCCACGCCTCACCACCCCGACTCCATGTACGCTGCCTCGTCCTCCCACGGCCGGGACTCGTACGGCAGCGCCAGGATCATCAGCCCCGCGATCGCCATGTAGACCCCGCCGAAGTCGACGTACCGGTTCACGACGTCGCCGTGCGGGATCCGTTCGACGAGCCAGTCCTCGATCGGATCCGCCCACGCAACGTGCAGGAACGCGTCCTGGACGATGTGCACCCGCTCGTGGGCGAGCAGTCGCCCGTAATCGAACGGGGGCATGAGCGACCGGTCGCTCAACAGGATCGTCCCCCACAGCTCCATGCCGCCGACCCCGCGGCCCGACTCCCCTTCGATCACCCGACCCCGCGCGCCGAACACCGGCGCGCCCGCCGACACCGTCTCGGCTCCGTCCAGTGACAGGTCGTCGTTCAGCACCAGACGACTCAGGAAGATCGCGCGCCCCAGATGCAGCCGCGCCGATACGCCACCGCTGTCAGACGACGTCCGCCAGTCCACCACCAGCGGCCCCAACGGAAGGATCAGCCGATCGACCGCCCCGCGCCCCGCCGCC
>Ga0207864_1004669_pt1 | contig 10172 bp, 8 predicted proteins | sample HigsolmetaAR202D_FD_184834 | JGI IMG/M metagenome (GOLD analysis project Ga0207864, IMG submission 184834) | Ionic liquid and high solid enriched microbial communities from the Joint BioEnergy Institute, USA - AR20-2-D (SPAdes) (version 2) ...
CGCGCCGGCGAGCTGGTCGACCACCGACGAGCGGGGGTCCTGGAAGGAGGTGGGTGCGTTGCGCATCTCGGTGAGCACCATGTCGGTGCGTCGGTCGAAGATGGCCTGGGCGTGGTACTTGCGGGGCAGAACCAGACAGGCGGCCAACACGAGCACCGTCCCGAGGAATGCCGGCACGAAGAACCGCCAGCGATAGCGCAGCAGGACATGCCACGCTTCGATGATCGCCTTGGAATGGTCAAATTCTCGGTTCATGATGCACCTGTTGAAGGCATCGTGCCATGTGTCAGTTGGAAGTGTTGGTGTAAGGTCCCTTGTTCAGGTCCTCGTCGATTTCGGCGGGCGATCGCACCGTCGCCGCCGCTGGCTGCAGGGGCAGCAGCACCTGCTGGATCGCCAGACCCACCGCCGCCAGTGGGTTGGCTGGCACGTAGATGATGTCGCCTTCCTCGAGCACCGCGTCGAGCGTGGTGTCGCCTTCCTTCACCATGCGGTTCAGGTCGACGGTCATGCGTCGCACCAGGGTGCCATCGGGATTGGGTCGCAGGATCTGCACGCGTGCCGGGTCGCTCAGCCGCGTGGGCTGCGCCCGCGCCAGCATGCCCAGCACCGTGTTGTTGCCGTCGTAGGTATACGGACCCGCCGCTGTCACTTCGCCGAAGACGTAAATCTTCTTGCTGCGATATTCGATGATGCGAAGCGATACATCGGCATCCTCGTAGTATTCACGAGCCAGCAACTGAAGCTCGGCGCTCACTTCCTCGGGTGTTCGGCCGGCAACGTAAACCGAACCCACCAGCGGCAGCGTGAGGTAGCCATCCGGCCGAATCGTTTCGACGTGGCCGTTGATCTCACGCACCCGCCGCGAGGTGACCAGCACCGTATCGGGCGGCGCCATGCGATAGGGCTTGTTGCTGGCGATCGGCCGCGGCTCACGCACGAACGCCCCGAAATCGGTGTACGTCTGACACCCCGGCAGCAACGTCAGTGCCAGCACCATCGCTGCTTGCATCGCCAATCGGGTCAGGCGTTCATTCATCATGGCCGTCCTCCTGCGCGCGGGAACCCGCTTACAACGCAGCGTGATCCCACACTCGTGGGATCGTCTCCAGCATTAGTCGTAAATCCTGTTTCAGCGTTCGGCGACGCAGATACTGAAGGTCATACAACTGCTTTCGCCTTGCGCCCACAATGTCGTTCGTGTATCCGTTTCGTAGTTGGGCCAGTCCGGTCAGGCCCGGCGTACAGAGAAAGCGTTTATCAATCCGGGGAATGTGCATCCGCAGTTGCTCGATCATCTCCGGACGCTCAGGGCGCGGGCCCACCAGGCTCATGTCCCCGATCAGGATGTTCCACAACTGCGGCAGCTCATCGATGTGGCTCCGCCGCATCCAGTGGCAGCCCGGTACGATGCGCGGATCGTGCTCGCTGGCCCAGCGGGCACCGTCGCGCTCAGCATCCACACGCATCGTCCGAAGCTTGTAGATGCGAAAGAGCACGCCGTCGCGCCCCACACGCCACTGGCTGTAGAGCACCGGCCCGTTGTCGCGCAGCCTGATCCAGATCGCGCACGCCGCCAGCAACGGCAGCACCGCCACCAGCCCGATCAGTGCCGCGATCACGTCGATCGCGCGTTTGCATCGCTCGAATCGGGTATTCGCGGCACCGCAACGTCGGCGGTGGGTTCGCGTCGAAATGGATGCATTGGAGCGCATAAACGGTCCATGGCCGCGCACCCCGGCTCGCGACTGACAGCGTTATCGTCGGGATGGTTGTATGACTTAAGCCGGTTGTGCGGTTTAGGCAGGCGATTTCGGTTGTGTTGACGATGGCCGCCCCGATAACTCGCCCACCACCCGGCTGCAACGACGCATCCGCCGGGCTATGATGCCGTTGGATGGATCCCCCCGGACGCCAACTCGACTGGTCGCTGAACCCGATTGAAGCGATCGCTCGCTGGCCGGCCGATCGGCGGCTGGTTGCGCTGCATTCAGGCAGGCCTCATCCTCGCTGGTCTCGCTACACGGTGTTGGCCGAACCAGTCGCGGCGTATCAGTTCAACATGGATGCGGCCGGCCGCGGCAGGGGTGCCTGGTATGGCCCCGCCGACCGCACACCGCCATGTGTTCCCGATAAGCCGTTCACCGATCTGCGCGCGCTGTACAGCAGGGCGGGACAGGGGCTGTGGATCGGGTATCTCGGGTACGATCTGGGGCGCTGGATCGAACAGTACGCCCCGCGACGCATTCCCGACCGCGGCTTCTCCATCATCGAACTGCTCGACTGCCCGGACTACCTCCTATACGACAACGTCACGGGTGTCTGGCATGTCGTTGGCGATGAGAGTCGGTTGCCCGACCTGCGGAATTTGCCCGCGCAGCACGCCCCCTTGATCGCTCAGGAACCATCCAGCGTTTTCACGCAGAGCGAATACGAGGCAGCCGTTGCACGCGCCCTGCGTTACATCGGGGCGGGCGACATCTTTCAGGTTAACCTCACCCAGCGGTTCACCGCCGCTTATCGCGGGCATTTCCCCCTCGCCCAGCGCAACCTTTTCACCCGGCTGATGCGCATTTCCCCCGCCTGGTACGGCGCATACATCGAACTATGGACCAGCGATGACGACCCCACGCCGCGCGTCATCGCCTCCACGTCGCCGGAGCTGTTCCTTGAAGTTGATGCGCAGGGCAACGTCGTTACTCGGCCGATCAAGGGCACGCGACCAGCCTCGGTCGATCCGGCGGAACTGCTCGCCAGCGAGAAGGACGCGGCCGAACTGCACATGATCGTTGATCTCCTGCGCAACGATCTTGGCCGCGTCTGCGACTATGGCAGTGTGCGTGTCGTCGAACCACGCATCATCGAATCGCACCCCACCGTGCATCACGGCGTGGCGACCATCACCGGACGCCTCCACCCACAGCGCGACATCATCGACCTTCTGCGTGCCGCCATGCCCGGCGGGTCGATCACCGGCGCGCCCAAGATTCGCGCCATGCAGATCATCGAGGAGCTGGAACCGGTGATGCGCGGGCCGTACTGCGGCTGCATTGGCTACCTTGCCCGTGATCGTGCCTGCTTCAACATCGCCATCCGCACGATCATGCTTGAACAGATCAGTGCCGAGGGCGGCCGACTCGATTACTCGGTGGGTGGCGGCATCGTGGCGGATTCCGACCCTGGGGCTGAATATCAGGAGACGCTCGACAAGGCAGCCGCCATGCAGGCAGCCATCCGTGCGGCTGCGCACACCGATGAAGCGGCAGCCGCCGCGCCGCAACCGCGGACCGTTGCCACTTAAAAGGAGTCACACCGTGGCACGGTCACCGTAAACCAGCCCGGCCGCTCCGACGCGACCGTGCCTGGGACTGGTTTGTGCCACCGCCAGTATGATCACACCAGCGAGGTTGGACACCACCCAGCCGTATCGCAGCAGCTCCCGGGGCCTGGTTCTTAGCCGTTGTCCCATCAAATGTTAAATCGGGCAGGCACCGGGTCGAGCCACTCGTATCGCCCCGGGTGGCAGGAAAAATTTGTGGCTGTTCCCAAAAAGTGTTGAAAAATCAAACGGTCACGTCATTTGCATAGGCCGAATGGTCTACGCTGCGCCAATATCGGAGATTCTCGATGGAGGTCACACCCGCGTCCGAAGCGTTCGTGCAGCAGCTTATTGCCAGTCAGGGCCGCATTTACGCCTACATCCTGTCTTTGGTGGGTGATTCGGACCAGGCGGACGATGTGCTCCAGGAAGTGAACCTGATGCTCCTGCGCAAGAGTACCGAGTTCGAGCCGGGCACCAACTTCATCGCCTGGGCATTTCGCACCGCTTTTTACCAGGTGCAGACTTTTCGCAACCGGCAAAGCCGCAACCGACTGATCTTTGATGATGACCTGTTGATGTTGCTTGCGCGCGATGCAGAGGACGACACCGATGACATGACGGATCGCCGTCGGGCCCTGCGTCGGTGCATGTTGCTGCTGTCCAGCGCGCAGCAGGACCTGCTGCACCGGCGATACACCGCCGGCGCTTCGGCCAGGACGATCGCGCGGCAGCTTGGACGGCCGGCCGGGTCCATTCATCAGACGCTCTATCGCCTGCGGCTGGTGCTGATGAAGTGCATTGAGGACAAGCTTGCGAACGCCCGCGCATGAAAGAATTACCGCAACATCATCATCGCGACCTGGCGCAGCTTCTGATGCAGCTGGTCGATGGCGGACTGAACGAAGCGCAGATCGTCGATCTGCGCACGGTCCTGCGGAATGATCCTGCGGCACGGCGGTTTTATCTCAGCTATATGCGCATGCACGCCCTGCTGCAGCAGGAACTGGAAGGGCGGCATGTCACCTTCGTTCTTCCGCCCGCTGAACCGCCGCCGGTAACGTTGCACGACAACGGTGAATTCGCCAATGGCGTGATGGAGGATTCAGGCACCTTCGACCTGATGCGCGAGGTGCTCGAACAGGAGGCGCGGGCACGAGAGATACGCGAAGCCCGTCAGGAAGCGCTGCTGGAGCAGGAACGTATCGAGCGGGCGGAACGCCAGCGACGCATGAGGAACCTGATCAGCAGCGATGTGCCGGTGAAACCGGTGTGGCACGTGGTGATTCCAACATGGGTCGTCTACGGTGCGGTCGCGGCGATGATCGCCGTCGTGTTCATGCTGTCCTACCCCTGGCTCCCCCGCACCGAAAACACTGCGACCAGCCCGGGAAATAGTACAGCAGTGGTCGAACCGAAGGTTGATTCGGTGGGCGTGATTACTTCCGTCATCGATGCACAGTGGGAGGATGGCACGCCCGTAGTCGCCAGTGCTTCGGTGATGCCGGGCCGTGTGCGAACACTGGCATCGGGATTAACGCGAATTTCCCTTGGGAAGGGGGCGAGTATTTATGTGGAAGCGCCCGCGACGTTTGAACCAGTGGCCGACGACCACATTCGGCTGTTGAAGGGCAGGATCGTTGGTTACTGTCCGCCGGGGGCAGAGGGATTCACGGTGACCACGCCGCACGCCCACATTGTCGATCTGGGCACGGAGTTCGGCGTTTGGGTGCAGGATGACAGCAGCATCACGCACGTTTTTTCAGGCGGTGTCCGCGTGGTGCCGACACAGGCGGGCGGGAAATCCGACGTGGCGGTGGAATTGCGTGCCAATGAGGCGCTGCACATCGATTCAGCCAACCAGATCACGCGACTGCGCGCCGATCGACTCGCGTTTGTGCGGCCCGTCGAGTTTGATGCCCATCTCAGGGCCCAGGCTGGCTCCGCCTATCACCGGTGGCTGGTCCACAGCCTGACGTTGCGGCGAGACCCGTCGCTCCTGCTCTACTATGCGTTCGAGCATGACGATGAGCTGTCAGGCATCCTCCGCAATGTGGCGTGGCAGGGCAACAGTTCGCATGGCGTCATCTTTGGCTCGAACTGGACGTCCGGCCGTTTCCGCCAAAAACGTGCCATGCGATTCACCCCGGATGATGCGGGGGTCGAATTCCACGTCCCAGGCCAGTTCAACCATATGACGATGGCGGCATGGGTTCGGCTCGACACCCTGATCTTCCTGCCGCAAACCATCTTCCACAGCGATGGCATCCGCAGAGGCTACGCCAACTGGCTGTTCTCGGAAAACGGCGGCATGGGGTTCGGCATCATAGATGAAACGCAGGTTCGCGCCGACAAATTGCTCGGCGCCAATGACCTGGGCCAGTGGCGTCATGTCGCGGTTGTGATCGATGAATCGGTCGTCACGATGTATCTCAACGGCAGGCTCGTGCGAACACAGACCATCGTGCCGGTCGCGTTTTCGATCGGCTCAGCCCGGCTGGGCAACTGGAACCCGCTGGACACGCCCACCCTTGCGCCCAATCGACCGCTTCGCGGAGATATCGACGAATTTCTTCTGTTCGATCGCGCGCTGAATGCACAGGAGATCGCAGCTATTTACGAAGCAGGCCGGCCGGAGGACGAGTGAAGCAGACCCCACAACGGCACGCCCAACGACTCTGCAACCAAAACCGCCAGGTGCCTCATCCCTGACCCGGCATACGGAGATGAGCGAGGAAGCTTTTTTGTCATAGCGCTTCAAAGGCGCTTCAAGCGATTCGTGAAACTTTCCCCGCCTATCACAAATCTTTGACTGGCAACGCGCCCGGAGGGTCTCGAACCCCCAACCTGCTGATCCGAAGTCAGCCGCTCTATCCAATTGAGCTACGGGCGCTCGACCATGCGGTCGACGGCCTGGCATTGTAGTGGCGCCGGTGCCGGCACGCCACTGGCATCATCGCTTTGTATGGGCACCGGGATGGACCTGGGCGGTACGCATTCACTGCTCCGACAGCGAAACCTGCGTGCGATCGGGGTATCCTTACGCCATGAAAGCCAGACAACTGGAAAAACTGGGGATTCCGCCTTCGCTGACGAAGCTGGCCAAGTGGACAGCTTCCGAGGCGCGTCGCAAGGGGATGTCGGCTGAGGAGGTACGCGCGTTGCTCGCACAACTGGCGGTGTCACCGCAGACGCTGCGCGAACATGAGGATTTCGGCGAGCTGGCGCGGCAGATGGAGTTGATGAAACAGATGGCTGCTGGTCGGGAAACTGCCTATGTACCGCGTGAGACGCCCGCGCCGTGGCGGCAGTGGGGGGAGGATCTGGACGCCACGGCTGTCGAGCAGATGACCCGTGCATGTGAGCTGCCCGTCGCTGTGGCCGGGGCACTCATGCCCGATGCGCATGTGGGCTACGGCCTGCCCATCGGGGGCGTGCTGGCAACGGAGGACGCGGTGATTCCCTATGCGGTGGGCGTGGACATCGCCTGCCGTATGAAGCTGTCGGTGCTCGATTTGGCCCCGAACCTGCTGCGGGCCGAGCCGGACCGGCTGATCCGCGCGATCGAGCAGGAGACGCGCTTTGGTGTCGGGGCGGAGTTCCCCAAACGCCAGCGGCGCGATCATGCTGTGATGGACGAGGACTGGAACATCACCCCGGTGACGCGCGGGCTCAAGGACAAAGCCCACGCGCAACTGGGCACCAGCGGCTCGGGCAACCATTTCGTCGAGTTCGGCACGTTCACCGTGGATGAAGCTCAGGCGCGCGAGCTTGGCCTGCCGGGGCCGGGTGTGTACCTGGCGCTGCTGTCGCACAGTGGGTCGCGCGGAGCAGGGGCGAGTGTGGCGGACTATTACTCAAAGCTGGCGATGAGCCTGCGACCGAACCTGCCGCGCGAACTGCGCCACCTGGCCTGGCTGGACCTGGACTCAAACGCAGGGCAGGAATACTGGCACGCGATGCAGTTGATGGGGCGGTATGCCGCGGCGAACCACGAGCTGATCCATCGCCACATTGCCCGCCATCTGGGCGCGCGGGTACTTCTGGATATCGAGAACCACCACAATTTCGCGTGGAAGGAACGGCACATCATCGGCGGGAAGGAACGCGAGGTGATCGTCCACCGCAAGGGCGCGACCCCGGCGGACAAGGGCGTCATGGGCATCATCCCCGGTTCGATGGCGTCGCCGGCCTACCTCGTGCGAGGTAAGGGCAATCCTGAGTCGCTGCACTCAGCTTCGCACGGCGCTGGCCGCGTCATGAGCCGAACGCAGGCTCGAAATACGTATCGCTGGTCACACGTGAAGCGTTTTCTTGAGGATCGCGGCGTGCAGCTCATCTCCGCCGGTCTGGACGAGGTGCCCTTCGTATACAAGGACATCAACCAGGTCATGGACCAGCAGCGCGACCTGGTGGAGATCCAGGGCAGGTTCGACCCCCGACTCGTCAAGATGGCGCCGGAAGGGGAGAGACCGGAGGATTGAGTGAACCCAATAAACGCGAAGAACAAGAATTGCCCATCACCGTTCCTTCCCAATCCCATTGGCGTCTATTCGCGTTTATTGCGGTTCAAAATGTGCGCATAAAAAACCCACGGTTGGATATCCGTGGGTTTTGTTTGATTCGGTAGTAGCTCAGGTTTACGCTGCGGCGGCGGTTTGAGCCAGAGCCTGCTTCGCCTGGTCGACGATGCGATCGAAGGCGACGGGGTCGGCGATGGCAATTTCGCTGAGCATCTTGCGGTTCAGGCCGATGTTGGCCGCCTTCAGACCGGCGATGAACCGGCTGTAGGAGAGGCCACGGGCACGCACGGCCGCGGTGATGCGGGTGATCCACAGGGCGCGGTATTCACGCTTGACCTGACGACGGTCACGGTAGGCGTATACACCCGCCCGGTAGACCGTCTCCTTTACGCGACGCCAGTGGTTGCGCCGTGAACCACGATTACCCTTGACCTTCTTGAACCAGCGAACTTTGCTCTGTCGGCGAGCAGCGCCTTTGGTTGCGCGAGGCATGTCAATTCTCCATCACGCGTGAACGGGGCTTCGCAGTCGAAGTCTTTTCCAGCCCGGCACGCAGGTTACTCAACGGGACCGCCCGGACCATTCCGGGGCCCGGACTTTCTTTATTCAGCCGGCGTCAGCGGCCGGTGCAGCATCCGCTCCAGACGCTTGATGTCGCCCGCCTTGGCATAGCCGGGGCGGCGCAGGTGGCGAATCTTGTTGCCCGTCTTCACGCTGCGCAGGTGGCTGTTGTTCGACTTGCGGAACTTCACCTTGCCGCGGGCGGTGACGCGGATGCGCTTCAGCAGGCCCTTGTGGGATTTCAGTTTAGGCATGGCTTAAGGGTCCGGTGGATCAAAATCGAGCCGGGTATTGTAGCCTACCAGCTGCTGTTCGCAAGCATCCCCCCCGAAAGCCCCAAAATCCCCCGAATCGCCGAAAGTGGCTGGTAGCACTCGGCGGGGCTTCCGGAATGGTATGCTGCTGCTGGTCCGGGAAAAGCGGGAGTCGTGCATCCGATGGAAGCTCGGGCGAGTCGATCGACGGTACGTCTCATTCGGGCGGCATTGCTGACACTGGTGGTGACGGCGGCAATGCTGGTGATCAACGTGCTGGTCGACCGCTACAGCCCGGCCGACTCGTTCGCCAACCTGTCGACCGCAGCCCCTGCAGCCGATGCCGTCGCCGCCGGCGCCGACACGGCCGCCCAGCCGGCCCCGACTGCTCCTGCGCGACCACTGCCGCTGAACCTGGTGGTCCACCGCCTGACGTCCAGCGCGATCATCCTCAGCCTGGCCTGGCTGGCGTGCGTGCTGATCGACATCCTCTTCTGGCGCATCATCGAGCGTCAGACCGGACTGCCCGCTCCACGGCTGGGCGTTGCCATCGTTCGCGTGCTTGTGCTCCTCGCGGCGGTGGGTGTCATCATCGGCTACGTCTTCAATCAGTCGATCGACGCCTTCATCGTCAGCTCGGGGGCGGTCGGCGTGGTGCTGGGCTTTGCGCTGCAGCGCATGATCAGCGACTTTTTCAGCGGCATCGCGATGAGCGTCGAAAAGCCCTTTTCCGTGGGCGACTGGATCGAGGTCGAAGGCGAGGCGGGGCAGGTGATCGAAACCAACTGGCGTGCCACCCGGCTGGTGCGGCTGGACCAGGTCATGGTGGTGCTGCCCAACAGCTTCATCGGCGAGCGCAAATTGCTCAACTATGATCGGCCGAAGCGATACTTCCGTACGGAACTGCCGGTGACGCTGGAGCATCACGTGCCGCCAGCCGATGCCAAACGCGTGCTCATGGCAGCGATTCGTGCCGCTCAGGGCGTGCTGTCCGAGCCGGCGCCCGACATCATCATCAGCGAATTCAGCGAGCGCGGCATCGTCTACATCCTGCGGTTCTACATTAACAACTATGCGCTCATCAATATCATCACCGACCGTGTCGCCATGCAGGTGAGCCGTCACCTGTGGCAGGCAGGGCTGGCGGTGCCTTACCCCAAACGCGATGTGTTTTACGCGCCGATGCCGTCGCGCACTGATGATCACCGGGCCGATCGCAAAGCACTTCTGCGGCGGGTCGACCTCTTTGCCGAATTGAGCGATGAGGATCGGGCGGAGCTGGCGGCCGCGATGGCCCTGCGTCAGTTTGCCGCGGGCCAGACGATTGTGCGACAGGATGAGCCCGGCTCGTCAATGTTCATTCTGGTGGAAGGACTGCTGGAAGTGCGTGTACAGTCCAACGGCAGCTCGGTGCAGGTGGCGCAGCTTCAGCCGGGCCAGTTCTTTGGTGAGCGGTCGCTGCTGACGGGTGAACCACGCATGGCGTCGGTCGTCGCGGTGACGGAAGCGACGGTA
>Ga0207864_1004672_pt1 | contig 10165 bp, 8 predicted proteins | sample HigsolmetaAR202D_FD_184834 | JGI IMG/M metagenome (GOLD analysis project Ga0207864, IMG submission 184834) | Ionic liquid and high solid enriched microbial communities from the Joint BioEnergy Institute, USA - AR20-2-D (SPAdes) (version 2) ...
AATGCAGTCATTCGCTGTGGTGCACTGAGCACTGAGGAGCTACGGCAAAAATACAATAATGATCACAGTATACGCACCATTTTCAATCACTTTGGAATTAGCAGAGAAGATATCCGCCGACTTGACGCAACAGTGGTTGCTGGACACGTAACACGGGACGGACGCGTCATAGTAAATGGCAAAACAGTTGCAACAAACGCTATGACCGCTGGTCGACAACACATGCCGGGCAGCACCCGAGTTAATAGAAACGGTATACAGTTTTACATGCGCCCACCAAGGGTATCTTTTCAGTCTGAGCGACTTGCAGCCTTTATAGTAATGACCAATAACTCTAATTCCAACACTAGTGCAAATTCAAATAACACAAACAGTAGCTCCTCTGTAGCAAATCAGCCCGAGAATTCCTCCGACACAAATACCAACACTGACACTGATAGTACGGTCAACTCTAATGACCGTACAAACAACAGACAATTTGCATTTGCTATCATCGCAAGCTGCGGTAACCCTGTATCTGCCCGGCCAGTACGCCGTCCTGTGGCTCAGCCGAAACCACAACCAGCACCTACCCCTCCTCCGGCACCAACTGCCCCAACACAGCCGCAGCCAAAAGAAAAGCCTCAGCCAAGCGCTTCGGCAACCGCCGAAGCAACAGCTAACGCGACCGTAACTATTAATCAACCTGAGCAACCTGCTCCAACTCCAGCGCCACAACCGCAGCCACAACCACAACCCGTTGCAACCGCTCCACCGATACCAACCGAAATCACACCGACTCAAGAAAAGGTAGAAGTCGAAACCCAAGAACTCCCTAAAACCGGCATGACAAGTGAAAGTATCAGTAAAATTGCCGCAATTGCAGGACTTACCGCACTAGGCAGCTCTATTATTCACATCCTCTACGCCCGCAGAAAAGCCCGAAAAGAGAAAGTAACCAACTTCTATTAACACGTTAGCAAGGGGGCTTATATGGCGGACACATCAAACGGCACCACCAATACAAAAGTAGCAGTCATTACCGGTGCTTCAAGCGGTATTGGACGAGCAACCGCTATTGAATTTGCGAAAAATGGTTACGATATAGTGCTCGCCGCCCGTCGCCAGAGTGAGCTGCAAAACGTAGCTGAAGTATGTGAGCAATTTGGCATACGTCCCATGATAGTCGTTGCCGATGCAACTGACGAATCAGCGGTACAGAAAATCGCAGATGTCGCTAATGTGACTTTTGGTCATTTTGATATATGGGTCAACAATGCGGCAGTATCGCTCTATGCAAAATTCGAGGATACGCCACTTAAGGATTTCCAACAAGTCATCAACACTAATCTCATGGGATACGTATATGGATGTCGTGCAGCTATTCAGCAATTCAAGGAGCAGAGTCATGGCACACTCATCAATGTCAGCTCAATCAACGCAGCAGCGCCCTTGCCATACGCAAGTGCCTATGTGGCCAGCAAGTACGCCATCCGAGGACTCACTGAAAGCATCCGTATGGAACTAGAGGATCAAGGATTATCAAAACAAATCCGTGTGTGTAATGTCATGCCTGCCTCAGTTGATACAAACCTTTTTCAGAACGCTGCCAACTACACCAACCGGGAAGTAGTCGCCCTAGAACCCGTATATGACCCAGTAACTGTTGCAAAACAAATCGTTAAACTTGCCAAGTGTCCACGCCGCGAAATTATCATAGGATCAGCCGGAAAAATGATGGTTGCTAAACATACAAAGAGGCCGCTGCTTTATGAAAAGATCGTGTCTAAATTTGCAGCAAAGAATAATTTTAGCGACAATTCAGTAGAAAATACCACTGGAAATTTATACGAACCAATCGCTGAACACACCGGAGTCCATGGTGGTTGGCGTGACCGTCGAATGTCTGGCTCCACTTTTAACGCCATAGTTAGCGGTGTAACCATAGCTGCACTTGCAGCTGTAGGTGCAGGCGTGTTACTCGCCCAAAAAGCACGTTCTAAGTCATGAAACGCATCATAACTTTATTTGCAACAATCACTAGCCTAGTAATAGGGCTTCATGTCAACGCAACATTTGCTGGAGATAACACACAGGTAGACATCCAGGGTAACTTATGGAAAGGCGCAAATATTATGTTCGATGGCGAAAGCAAGAACAAAACCAAAGCGCCTGATAACCAAACTTCACAACCGACGAACAATACAGACAATCAACAGTCATTAAGAACCCAGGGCGCATACACAGCACTGGGTGATTCTGTTGCTGCCGGTCTTGGCCTCGGCAACACCACCGATCAATGCGGCCGCTCAAATCAAGCATACCCGCACCGAATAGCCAATTCACTGAGCTATCAGCTGATTCATATCGCCTGCAGCGGCGCAACCGCAGGTGATCTATTCACAAAACAAGAAGATATCGCGCCGCAGCTCGACACAGCATTTACTTCCGGCACCCCAACACTTATCACTATCACAGCTGGCGCCAACGATGTACGATGGGCAGAATTCGCATATAAATGCTACTACAGAACCTGCGGCACAGCAGTTGATACATATGCAACAAATACGCTCCTTATAGCGCTGCAACTAAAGCTTACCTATGCGTTCAACGAAATCCAGAAGCGAAGCAATAACAATCCTCCTACAGTTATCATAACTGGCTACTACAACCCCCTCTCAAACCAATGCATACGACAATTAGACGAAATAACTCAAGATGAAGTCAGATGGCTCAATAACCAGCGAAACGCCCTAAATCAAACCATCCGAAATACTGCAGCAACCTACCCGTTTGTACGCTACATTCCCCTAAATTTCAGTGATCACGGACTCTGTTCAAATAATCCATGGGTGCAAGGATTAAATGATGCCGCTCCACTTCATCCGAATAGCCGCGGTCAAGCTGCTATAGCCCGCACTATACTAAATGGTTTATAAAAGACAAGTTTAGCACTCGATATCGTACTCCTCATCTCAAAACAAAAAAGACCTATCACAACTGGATAAGTCACTTTTGGTGGAGCTGGCGGGTACTGCCCCCGCGTCCGCTGGTTTATCTTGGTTATTCGTCTACAGGCTTAGTTTTGTTCTCATCTTTTCATGAGCCATCTGAACAAAACAAGCTTTGCTCATGAGCAGTCCTCGGACTTAGTAAACACTATGGACAAAAGTGTTCACGCAGCCAGACAAATGTGAAGCGCCATCGCAATATCTGGCGTCTTGCTAGGCACTGCATACGTATCTTAGGCGTATGCTGGTGCAAAGGTTGGAACCTTGAAGAGGTTAGCAACCTTGCTTGCAAATGACTTTGCATTTACTATTTGTCCTGGGTAACGCTCAGGAAGCGGCCTGCGGATATAACCGATAAAGTCCAACGTCGAGCTTAGTATTCAGCCCCTCGTCTTGTATAAGTAGGGTAATTATACCCTATCTTTTCATTATAACATAAAATGGTTTATAATGCTAGTGCCTATAGCTTATTGATAAGTGTTAGTAGCGTTCGTTGTTGATTTTCGGTTAATCGCTCAAAGAAAGCTCGGTGATATTGAGCAAGCAATTTTTCAGCCGTGGCAATAACCCGAGCACCCTTCATCGTCAGGCCTGTTAAGTGTTCTCGCTGGTTATTAGGATTCTTAAATGAGAGCAACATGCCTCTTTGCTGCAACAGCTTTACCTGACGACTCACACTTGCCTCTGTTTGACCCAATTCCTTGGCAATTCTCTTTTGCTGTATATCAGAATATTTTTGTAATGTAGTCAATATTTTGTATTGAGATAAACCGATACCAAGCTGATTCTGCAAAATCACATCAGATTCCCGAGAGAGCAGGGCAACTATATGATGTAGTTGCTTAGCAAGGTCGTTTTCTAGACTCATACTATTATTATAGCATAGTACTTAGCATGTTAAGTATTGTAGCTGCGATAAAGGTTGTACCAATCCGTAAGTGATAACGCTTGAGCGCGCAAATTCGGATCTATGCCAGCTTTTTGCAATAACATTTCTGCATCTGGTTTAGATATACGCAACCCCCCACTAAGACTACTTCTCAACTTCTTGCGTCGTTCACTAAAACCTGCCTTCACAATCCTAAAAAATTGCTTGGTATCGACGTCAGGAAACAGCGGCTCACTCCGATAGCTTAGCCCCAAAATCTGAGAATCTACTTTTGGCGGCGGCGTAAACAATTCTGCTGGCACCACCATGCCGAGCTGCACGTCACAATAAAACTGCACACTTACACTCAAAAGACTCATATCGCCTGGCTTTGCCGCAATCCGCTCAGCCACTTCTTTTTGAATAAGTAGCGCAGCCGTATTAAACGGATTTGGACTTTCACACATCACCCGCAACAAATTACTTGTCAGGTAGTAGGGAATATTAGCCGCCACCTTATAGCCACTTGGCAACTGAGTAAAGTCAAAACGCAAAATATCTTGCTCAATAGCCTGCAGATTCTTATGTGGCACCCGACTTGGCAACGCAGCTGCTAACTCATGATCAAATTCTACAGCGATAACGTTTGCACCACGTGACAGTAATTCTTTCGTCAGCGTTCCTAAACCTGGTCCAATTTCAAGCACAGTATCCCCAGCAGATACCCCAGCAACATCCGCCATAGCCATGAGCGCCTGTTTGTCGTAGAGCCAGTGCTGTCCGAGCGATTTTTTAGGGAAGTTATCTATCATGTATATCACCTACCACCACCGCTTACTCTGCCATGCACTATAGGCGTCAGCCCAGCTACCATATCCACCCTGAGCGTAATCAGAGAAATACCGCAATTGACACACTGGATCGCGCTGCCAATTTGGACACACTGCTGCGAGTTTGCTGACCGGACATGCTTGACCCAAGCCGCCACAACCGCCGGCATTCATTGCGCCAGCCCGCCAGCCTGATTCATGACTGATAATAAAGTCTACATACATAAAATCACTGCGACTAATGCCTGCTGCAGCCATTACTGCCTGTTTATCATGCGGTATATCAACATATGTGCCGCGCGCTATGATAGAAGGCACTGGTTCTTGAATAACAATATCCTGCAGTTTGGTACGCTCGCCGGTTTCGGTATTGATCTGATACGTTACAATCCGTTTGCCTGGTACCCCTTGCTGTCGTACCGCCCGAGAACCAAATGACAAATTAGGATCTTCTACGTATTCAGTACTTGGAGTAATTTCTTCAGTAGCCACCTGTACGGTGATACCTTTACGGTTTACAAATATCGGTTCAGTAGGACTAATTGGTGTATTTTCACTTGGCTGGACCGTTTCACCTTCTGCGAGCTTAATTTTCTTTTCTTTTAAGAATTCGCCAACCGTTTTAGCATGCGTCCGTGCAACCATCGGTGTGCCGTATAAATTCAGATTCACTGGAGTCGCGCGTTTCACCACCAAGCGCTGACCGATTACACCCTGTGTTACAAAATCCTCTGCTGGATCAAGATCAAGACGGTCTTCTGGATACGCCTCTATACCTGATTGCTTAGCCATACTTCGCGGTGTCGCCGCCGCACTCAATGCGCGGATTGTCTTGTCGCCGTCAATAATAGTTACCGGCAATGCACGGTACACATTGACACGAAAATTATCACTGACAATCTCTGTGTCTTTGGCCGGCTCCACAACGTCGCCTTCATGCAGCTGTACATTCATTTTTTTCAATAGCTCGCCAACAGTTTTTGCTCGAGTCGGCACCACATGTTCCTCGCCCTTGATTGTCATAATGACCACTCGCGAATTACGAGTCGAGAGTGTCGGCGTAGGGTCACCTTTGTTAATAATAAGCAGCACAACCACACCAATGGTCAACAGTACGCCAAACGTCATCATAGGCACAAAAAATGCCGGATGCTTGTGTACGCGTTTTACCGCGTGAGCTTTGCGCTGATGCGGCAACACATATTGCTTTTTGAATAATCGGAAACGCTTTCGCATAAGATACGTAAAACTCCCGCCATAAACTGTCTTTTTATTTCTGGGAGAAACCTTGTCTTATTGTACCAGAGGAATCATAGGCGGATAAAGCATAGCGCGCGTCAGGGGATAATCGGTATCGCGCCAGTTCATTCATCGGCACCCACGCTGCTTCAAGCACTTCAGGCAAGCGCGGCCGTATTTTTACCACATCATCAATATGACAGAGATAGTATGAGCAGGTAAACCGCAGTCCGTACTCTTTATGGTTTCGCTTGCCAATGTGTTGCATTGTTTCAGTATTCACCGCAACAGCCGTCTCTTCTTGCAGTTCACGAACAGCTGCTTGTGCTCGGTCTTCGTTTTTTCGAATACCGCCACCGGGGAGTGACCAATCACCCGGTCCATGCCATGCACGAATTAACAAAACTTTATCCCCCGCAACCAAGAGTACCCGCGTGCGTTCTGTGTGTCGCAAATATACATATAACGCCGGCCAGCTTAGCCAAAAGACCATCATCCCTATAGTACGAAAAATCGTCTTCATTTACAGCTTCTCCAGCGGCGCAAAGGCGGTATTAAGCTTTTTAAGCCCCCTGCCCTTAAAAAAGATACTAGCTGTGTCACCATCCAGTTCCACTACCGTACCAACACCAAAGACTTTGTGACGCACACTATCGCCTTCATGCAGCTCTGGAACATATCGAGGCTCGTCTGAGGGCTTATCAACGGCAGTCTGAGTAGTCTCTGGCTGGCGAAAAACAAAATCAAAGCCACTGCCAAAATCATGCTGCACCTGCCCGTCTATTTCACTTAAAAATCTACTAGGAGGATTATGCTGCACACCACCATACAACCGACGACTTGTTGCTGAGATAAGATACAGCTCTTCACGTGCCCGCGTCATACCTACATAACACAAGCGCCGCTCCTCTTCCATTTCTGATTGATCATATAATGCTCTGGAGTGCGGAAAGACTGTCTCTTCCATACCAATCATAAACACCACCGGAAATTCCAATCCCTTCGCAGCATGTAATGTCATCAGCGTTACTGCATCACTCGCAAGATCAACTTGATCCAAGTCGCTAATTAACGCTACTTCCTCTAAGAAACCATCAAGCCCCACAGCCTGATATGTTTGCGCTACACCAATAAGCTCCTTCACATTTTCCTGACGTGATTCGCCTTGAGCTGTACCATCGTCTAAATAACCCAAATAATCTATACGGCGCACCAAGGAATCTATGAGCGCTGCAGGCGGCGTTTCATCGACTAACTCCCGCATTGAAACCAAAATATCGTTTAACTCAGCTAAAGCTTTCCGTGCCCGTGGTGTAATATCACTGCACTCGTCGCTTTGTGTCAGTGCTTCACGCAGTGTTAAACCAGAAGCTCGTTGCCACGCAAAAAACTTTTCTACCGACTTTGCGCCAATACCACGAGCTGGCACATTCACAATCCGCTCAAAGCTTACCCGATCTTCTGGCTGAAAAACCAGTCGCAAATACGCAAGCAGGTCCTTAATTTCTTTGCGATCATAAAATCGTACGCCGCCCACAATACGATACGGAATACCATAATGGATAAATATTTCTTCAATGGCCCGACTTTGCGCATTTGTACGATACAACACCGCATAATCACTGTATTTGCGAATGCCTTGATCTATTCCATCGCGTATGCGTCGTACTACCGCCCCACCTTCAGCCCGCTCGTCAACCAGTTGCAATACCTGTACCGGCAACCCCCCTGCTGCACTCGTCCATAATCGTTTATCTGAACGCTGACGGTTTTTCGTAATGACACTGTGAGCCGCATCTAAAATGTGCTTGGTGCTGCGATAATTCTGCTCCAGCTTAATAACCGTACAATCAGGATAGTCGCGCTCAAAATTGAGAATATTTCGAAAATCCGCCCCACGCCAACTGTAAATACTCTGCCAGTCATCACCTACAACCGCTATATTCTTATCTTGGTTCGTTAATAGTTTTACCAGCTTATACTGCGCAGCATTTGTATCCTGATACTCATCAATCATGATGTATTTGAACTGTGTTTGCCACTTTGCCCGAACTTCGGGGTGCATTTCCAAAAGTCGCACGGTTTGCGCAATCAAGTCATCAAAATCAAGTGCTGAGGCATCACGAAGCACCTGCTGATACAACGGAAACACTTGTGCTGCAGCACGCTGCGCAGGACTTGCTGCAAGATCCGCATATTCTTGCGGCGTCATGAGATCATTTTTCGCACCACTAATCAGACCAGATAGTGTGCGAGCCGGAAAACTCTTTTCGTCAATATGCAGCTGTTTGCTTACCTGCTTAACGGCATTTATTCGATCCGTTTCATCAAAAATCACAAAACTTCGCGGAATCCCGATATGCTCACCATCTTGCCTAAGCAACCGCACACAAATAGAGTGAAATGTGCCCATGTACGGCATAAAACTCCGGTCATCAGCCTGTTCACCTAATAATTTTGCGACCCTTTCGCGCATTTCTCTGGCAGCCTTATTCGTAAAAGTAACTGCCAAGATGTTTGCAGGATACGCTTTTTTAGCAGCAATAATGTATGCAATACGATGCGTCAATGTTTTTGTTTTACCCGACCCGGCGCCTGCCTGAATTAACAACGGACCTTCTGTAGTTTTTACTGCGCGTGCCTGCTCGGGATTTAGCCCCTCAAAAAGATAGTCATGCATCTTTTTATTGTAACAAAATCACTGCTTATGTATGGCGTTTATAGGAAATCAGTTGGCGGATCAATACCAATATCTATAAGTTCTAGATCCAGCACCAACAAAAAACCTATTACTACAAGAAATACTACAGTTACCGCCAAGATAAGTTTCATTGAGCGGCGTTTTTGCACTGAATTTATCGGTACAAAAAATTCCTTGCTGTTGATCAACGCTTCTATCTCTTCTTGTCGCTTGGCTCGTTCTGCCTCTCGTTTTGCTGCCTCACTTTGCGCTTCTTTCTTTGCGGCAATCTCATTGGCGACATCAGCGATATCATGCGCCGTATCATCATCGACGACACTGCTTGTATCAGCAGTCTCAGTCGCAACATCTGTTGGATCATCTGTTGAAACCTCTTGTTTTTCCTCGGCTTCAGGATCCGGTGCTGTTTTAGCAGGAGATTCAGGAACAATATTTGTATTTAACGGCTCGATACGCGCTTTTTTCGGCTTTGCTATTACCATTTCCTGACCCTCGCCTGCTGAAGGGGTAGTTTCTTCTTCCTGTTTATTGTTCTCTTCGAGCTCTTTATTTTTTGGCGACACCATAGGATCACTAACGCCAGGTTTGTGTGTTACGATAATCGGCCTTCCGCTCGATGGCGGCATAGCTTCTCCTGGGGGCGTCACATCAAATACTTTTTCATCTAACTTACCCTTACCTTTTTCCTCTGGTGTCTTTTTTTCTGTTTTCACGAGCCTTTACCCTTTTACATTTGGTTGCGGATGTTCTTCTCGGGCAAGCGCATGTGCTATTTCTACAATCCCCTTAAACTTAATATGATGCAGACTTGCTCCACCCACCAGCGCACCATTACAGCCATCTAATGCCAGATAGCCTCTTGCTATTGCTTCATCTACGCTGCCGCCATACAGCACTCGCACCTTGTCAGCAGCCTTACTGCCATATAGTTTTTCTATTTGACCACGAATGTATATGATCTCTTTTTGCACATCCTGCGGTTTTGCAAGCTCGCCACCAAATGTACTAATGGCCCATACTGGCTCATAGGCAAACACAATCTTTTCTATATCTTCACTCGTAAGATTACGTAGTGCAGTAACCACCTGATCATGCAGCACCCGTTTTGTTTCACCCAATCGACGTTCCTGCTGGGTTTCACCAACGCATATAATAGGAGTGATACCGTTACGGACCGCCGCTGTTACTTTATCGCGGACTATTTCAAGTGTTTCATTGAAATACAATCGCCGTTCTGAATGGCCAATGATGGCGTACTTAACAAGGTGACGCAACATCGAAAATGACACTTCACCCGTATACGCGCCGCTATCTTTATGAAAAGCATTCTGAGCAGCCAATTTAAACTTTCTATGATCAACCTGCAAACTGAGCGGCTGTAAATGTATCAAGCTTGGCGCCAGCACCACTTCCACATCTCTGTACGCCTTAATTTCCTTATCCAACCGATGCAGCAATAGACTCGCCTCATGAGTCGTAAGATTCATTTTCCAGTTGCCTGCAATTAAGTACTTTTTCATAACGCCTATGTTTATTG
>Ga0207864_1004673_pt1 | contig 10163 bp, 10 predicted proteins | sample HigsolmetaAR202D_FD_184834 | JGI IMG/M metagenome (GOLD analysis project Ga0207864, IMG submission 184834) | Ionic liquid and high solid enriched microbial communities from the Joint BioEnergy Institute, USA - AR20-2-D (SPAdes) (version 2) ...
CCCGCGGGTGCAGCTCGCCGACGACGCCGACGTCCTCGCCGTCGAGGCGCAGCCGCGCCGCTCGGCCGGGGTGGAACGGCGCCTCCGTGGTGGGCGACGCCTGCAGGGGGCCGCGGCCGGTGCTGCGGACCACGAGGTCGGCGGCACCGAGGAGGTCGTAGAGGTCCACCTGCCGCGCGGGGCGGTCGTGGCGCGCCTGCTCGAAGGCGCCGCTGGCGGCGAACCCGAGCACGGCCACCTCGGCCGGCAGCTTGACGCCCTCGGGGCCGCCGTCGGCGCCGGGCTGCTCCGGGGTCGGCGGCAGGTACACCGTGCCGATCTCGAAGATGGCGACGTCGGGGACCTGGCGGTTGGCGTTGTGGCGGACGATGCGCAGCAGCCCCGGCAGCAGGGTCGTGCGCAGGACCGCCTCCTCCTTCGACAGCGGGTTGACCAGCGCCAGCGTGCGCCGGCGCGGGTCGTCGGCGGCCAGCCCCAGCGTCTCCAGGTCGGCGTCGGCGATGAACGGGTACGGCATGACCTCGGTCCAGCCGGCACCGGCCAGCGCCCGGCGCACGACCAGGCGGGCCTGGTGCTCGGGCAGCCGACGGCCGACCTGACCGGTGGCCGGCACCGACTCGGGCACGCGGTCGTAGCCGTGCAGGCGCGCGATCTCCTCGTAGAGGTCGGCCTCCTGCTGCAGGTCGGGACGGTAGGCGGGCGGGGTCACGGCGAGGTCGTCGCCGTCGGCGCTCACCTCGCAGTCGATGCGGCGCAGCAGCGCCGCCTGCGCGTCGGCGTCGAGGTCGAGCCCGAGGTGGGCGTTGGCCCGCGGCGGGCGCAGCCGGATCACCGGTCGCGTCGGCGGGCTCGGGTAGGTGTCGGCGCCGCCGGTGACGCGGCCGCCGGCGTGGGCGGTGATGAGCTCGGCGCAGCGGGTGGCGGCCAGCGGGGCGGTCTCGGGCGGGACGGTCTTCTCCCAGCGGATCGCGCCCTCGGTGCGCAGCCCGTGGCGGCGGGCGCTGCGCAGCACCGTGCGCGCCGAGAAGTTCGCGACCTCCAGCAGGACGTCGGTGGTGTCGTCGTTGATCTCGGTGGACTCGCCGCCCATGACGCCGGCCAGGCCCACCGGCCCGTCGGCGTCGCAGATCAGCAGGTCGTCGGGGTCCAGCACCCGCTCCACCCCGTCGAGCGTGACGAGCGTCTCCCCCGGGCGGGCGCAGCGCACCTCGATGCGGGGGCCGGCCAGCAGCGCCAGGTCGTAGGCGTGGATCGGGTTGCCGGTCTCCAGCATCGCGTAGTTGGTGGCGTCGACGATGTTGGACACCGGCCGCATCCCCGCGGCCGACAGGCGCCGCTGCAGCCACGCCGGCGACGGGCCGACGCGCACGCCGCGGATGGTGCGGGCGTCGAAGCGCAGGCAGCGGTCGGGGTCGGCGATCGCGACCGGCACGACGTCGTCGCTGCCGGCGGCGTCGGCGGGGACGGCCTGCGGCAGGTGCAGCTCGGCGCCGGTCAGCGCCGCCACGTCGCGGGCGACGCCGATCATCGACAGCCCGTAGCCGCGGTCGGGCGTGACGTCGATGTCGAGGACCACGTCGTCGAGCTGCAGCCAGCTGGCGACATCGGCGCCGAGCGGCGCGTCGGGCTCCAGCACCCAGATGCCGCGGTGCTCGTCGCCGACGCCGAGCTCGCGCTGGCTGGCGAGCATCCCGTTGGAGACGACGCCGAACAGCTTCTTGCGGTCCAGCCGCTGGCCGGAGGGCAGCACCGCCCCGGGCTTGGCCCAGGCGACCTTGTCCCCCACGGCGAAGTTGGAGGCCCCGCACACGACCTCGAGGGTCTCGGAGCCGTCGTAGGCCTCGACCAGCGACAGCTTGTCGCTGCCGGGGATCCTCTCGACGCTGCGCACCTCGGCGACGACCACGCCGCGGGTGCCGCCGCTGGGCCGCTCGATGGCCTCGACCTCGAGCCCACCCATGGTCAGCACCTCGGCGAGCTCCTCAGCCGGCGGCAGGGGGCTGACGAGCTCCGACAGCCAGGACATCAGGACGCGCACGGCTCTCCTCGGCTCTAGACGCTGGACAGGAAGCGCAGGTCGTTCTCGACGAACAGGCGCAGGTCGTTGACGTCGTGGCGCAGCATGGCCATGCGGTCCACGCCCATGCCCCACGCGAAGCCGCGCACCTCGTCGGGGTCGTAGCCGACGTTGCGCAGGACGTTGGGGTGCACCATGCCGGCGCCCAGCAGCTCGATCCAGCGGCCGTCGTACCAGGCGTCCAGCTCGCAGGAGGGCTCGGTGAAGGGGAAGTAGTGCGGCCTGAAGCGCAGTCGCACGTCCTCCGACAGCAGCGTGCGGGCGGCCACGACCAGGCTGCCCTTGAGGTCGGCGAAGGACAGGTCGGTGTCGATCGCCAGGCCCTCGATCTGGTGGAACATCGGCAGGTGGGTCGCGTCCGGCGTGTCGGCCCGGTAGACGCGCCCGGGCAGCGCCACGTACAGCGGCGGGCGCCGGCTCAGCATGGTGCGGATCTGCATCGGCGACGTCTGCGGCCGCAGCAGCATGCCGGTGGTCCCGTCCGGGCGCGGTGGCGGGCCGTCCGGCTCGTGGACGTAGATGGTGTCCTGCAGGGACCGCGACGGGTGGTCAGGCGGTGCGTTGAGCGCGTCGAAGTTGTGCCACTCCGTCTCCACCTCGGGTCCGCCGCCGACCTCGTAGCCGAGGCCGACGAGGATGTCGAGCATCGCCTCCATCGTCTCGACGATCGGGTGGAGGGTGCCGCGCGGCGGGGTGCGCGGCGGCAGCGTCACGTCGACGGCCTCGGCGGCGAGCACGACCCTGTCGCGCTCCTCCTCGAGCACCGCGCGCCGTGCCGCCTCGGCGCGGCCGAGCTCCTCGCGGACCGCGTTGATGCGCGCGCCGACCTCGCGGCGCGCCTCGGGGTCCATGCGGCCGAGCTCGCGCTGCACCGCGGCCAGCGGCGCCTTCTTGCCGAGGTGCTCGCGCCGCGCGGCGTCGAGCTCGTCGAGGGTGGCGGCCGCCTCGATGGCGGCGAGGCCGTCGGCGAGCGCGCGCTCGACGGCCGCCAGAGCGTCGGTGTGCGTCGTCATCACGGCTTCCTCGTGTCGCTGCGGAGCTCGTCGAGGTCGATCCCGGCCAGCTCCAGGCCGCCCAGCGGCAGGGTGAAGTGGAAGGCGGCCCCCTCCCCCGGCTTGCCGTCGACCCAGATGCGCCCGCCGTGGGCCTCGACCAGCCCCTTGGTGATGTACAGGCCGAGGCCGGTGCCGTGGCGGCGCTCCGACGGCGAGCGGAAGAAGCGGGCGAACACCAGGGCGCGGTGCTCCTCGGGGATGCCGGGACCCTGGTCGGCCACCGTCACGCGCGCCTCGTCGGCGACGACCCTCACGTGCACGGTGATGGGGCCGTCGCTGTACTTGCAGGCGTTCTCGATGAGGTTGGTCAGGACCTGCTCGACCTTGTCGGGGTCGGCGTACAGGCGCGGCACGTCGGGGTCCACCGTGGTGGTCAGGCGACCCGCGTTCTCGCCGGCCTCGACGCGCGACACGACGCGGTCGAGGATCTCGCCGATGTCCACCATCTGCCGGTGCAGGCGCAGCCGACCGGCGTCGATGCGGCTGACGTCGAGCAGGTCGCCCAGCAGCCGCGTGACCCGGTCGGCGTCCTCGTTGATGGTCCGCAGCATGGTGAGCTTCTGCTCGTCGGTGAAGCGGTCCCACTTGGCGATGAGCGTGCGCGTGAACCCCTTGACGCTGGTCAGCGGGGCGCGCAGCTCGTGGCTGACGGTGGACACGAGGTCGCTCTCCGCCGCGTCGGTGTAGGCGCGACGCTCGCCGCGGCGCATCACGACCACGATCGCCGCCAGCTCGCCGTCGGCGTCGGCGAGGCGCGCCGCCGTCACCGACACGGGACGGGAGCGGCCGTCGTGGGTGGACAGGAGCAGGTCGGTCGGCGGGACGCGCGGGTGCAGGCGCGGATCGGCGTCGCTGGACCCCAGCCACGGCCACCAGTCCTGGCCCTTGGGGTCCGACAGGCGCAGCACCTCGCCGGCGGGCAGGCCGACGAGCTCGTCGACGGGCCGCCGCAGCAGCCGCGCCGCGAGCGTGTTGGCGCTGCGCACGCGGCCGTCCCGGCCGACCACGACGACGGCGTCGGGCAGCAGCTCGAAGGCGCGCAGCTGCTCGTCGCTCAGCGCGCCGGAGGCCAGGACCGGCGGGGCGGCGGCGGGACCGCGCTCGTCGCTCACGACCGTCCTCCCGAGGACGCTGCGATGACCTGCTGCGCCGCGCGGCGCCGCTGGCGCGCCGCCTCGAAGGCGACGACCGCGACCGTGGCGGCGAGGTTGAGCGACTCGGCCGCCCCGCGGAAGCCGCGCCGCCCCGAGCCGTCGTGCAGCGGCACGCGCAGGACCACGTCGCAGGCGTCGCGCAGCGCCGGTGACAGGCCGTGGGCCTCGTTGCCGAACAGCAGCGCGCAGGGCACGGTCAGGTCCACCTCGTCGTAGTCGACGTCGCCGCCGACGTCGGTGGCGACCAGCCGCAGGCCCGCGTCGCGGCAGGCGGCGACGAGCGCGCCGGGGGCGACGTCGCCGACCACGGGGAGGTGGAACAGCGACCCGGCCGAGGCGCGCACGGCCTTGGGGTTGCGCACGTCGACGCTGGTGGCGGTGAGCACGACCGCGTCGGCGCCGGCGGCGTCGGCGGTGCGGACGATCGCGCCGGCGTTGCCGGGGTCGCGGACGGCGTCGCAGACCACCACCAGCCGCGCGCCCGCGAGCGCGTCGCGCAGGGGCACCTGCGGGAGGACGGCGACACCGACGAGCGCCTGCGGCGTGACGGTCGAGGCGATCGACGCCAGCACGGCGTCGCTGACCTCGAGCACCTCCACGCCCGCGGCCGCGGCGCGCGCGACGAGGGCGCGCTCACGCGGCGAAGGGTGCTCGCCGACGAACAGCCGCCGCAGGTGGCTGAGGGCCTCCTCGGTCGCCTGCGGGCCCTCCACCAGCACCCGGCCGGACGTGTCGGCGGCGGGACGGCGCGCCAGACGCCGCGCCGCCTTCACGGCACGGTTCGCGCTGCTGGTGATCACCGCCACCGCTGCACACCGCCGGCCCGCCGCGCTGTCGCCAGCTCGCGGCAGACGCGTGCTAGGGCAGGGCGTCCTTCGCGACCGCGACGAGGGACTTGAACGCCTTCGGGTCGCGGACCGCGAGGTCGGCGAGGATCTTGCGGTCGACCTCCACGCCGGCCTCCCGCAGGCCGTTGATGAAGCGGCTGTAGGACAGCCCCTCCTGGCGGGCGGCGGCGTTGATGCGGGTGATCCACAGCTTGCGGAAGTCGCCCTTGCGCGCACGGCGGTCGCGGTACTCGTAGCGCTGCGCGTGGAGGACTGCCTCGTTCGCGACGCGGTAGCGGCGGCTCCGCGCCCCGCGGAACCCGCTCGCGCGCTCGAGGATGGTGCGGCGCTGCTTGCGGGAGTGGACCCCGCCCTTCACGCGTGCCATCGGTGATCGAACTCCTTGAGGTGGGTGGGGCCGCGTCGCTAGCGGCGGCCGAGCAGCTTGGTGGCCTGCGCCTTGTCGCCACCGCTGAGGGTGGACTGCCGCGACAGGCGCCGCTTCCGCTGGCTGGTCTTCTTCTCGAGGATGTGGTTGAGGTTCTGCCGGCGGTGCAGCACCTTGCCGGTCCGGGTGACGCGGAACCGGTCCTTGGCGCCCGAGTGGCTCTTCTGCTTCGGCATGGTGTGGGGTTCCTGTGGTCGGTTCGGGCCCGCACGACGAAGGCCGCTGCGGCGCGGCAGCGGCCTCTGGGATGCGTTCCCCTGCCGTCGGGACGCTGGGCGACCCGTCGGGCGGGCGGCGCCGGTGGCGCCGTGCGCGACCCGGACCGAGGCGACGGAGCCGCTGCGGCCCCGGTGCGCCTGCCGGGTGGGAAGCGAGTGAGGCCGCTTCCGCTTGGCTGGTGGAGTTGTCGTGCCGCGAGACGACACGCGCAGCAGCGGCGTCTCGCCGCGGCAGCCGCGAAGTGTAGCGCCTCGGCGGCGGGGGCGTCGGACGCGTCAGCGGCGCGGCGGGGCGTCGCGCCCGGGGATCCACAGCCGGTCGGTCATCTTCCGCTCCTGCTGGGGCGGCTGCGACGACCGCCCGGCGGTCTGCCCCGCCGCTGACGCGGACCCCGACGACGCGGCTGCTGCCCCGGCGGTCTGCTGCTGGCCGGCGCCGGCGGCCTGCTGCTCGGCCGCCTCGTTCTCCAGCTGCACCTGGGCGATCTTCAGCTGCGCGATCTGCTGGCGCAGGCGCTCGACGAGCGCGGACGGCAGCGCCCGAGCGGTGGCGTCGACGAGCGCGGACAGGCCGTCGATGAGCGGACGCGCGTCGGGGCGCCCGAGCTTGACCTCGGCGCCCGTGGCCAACAGCGAGCAGGCCTGCGCCAGGAGGTCGCTGACCTCAGCGTCCCGCAGGGCCTGCAGGTAGGCCCGCATCTCCTCCTCGGTCGGCGGCTGCGCGGTGCGTGGGTCGGTCACAGCGGTCGCTCCTCGACTGCAACAGACGTCGTCGGCCGATCCTAGCGAGCGTCACCTGCGTGCTCTCCGGCGCGGTGGCGCCCCTCAGCCGAGGCCGAAGGCGGCCAGGTAGGCGCGCGACAGGGGGCCGCCTGCCAGGAGCCCCACGACCGCCCCGGCCGCGAGGTAGGGGCCGAACGGCAGCAGGTCGCGGCGGCCGCGCAGGCGCAGCGCGACGAGGGCGAGCGCGACGACGCCGCCGAGCAGGAAGGCGGCGAAGATCCCGACGACCACGGCCCCCCAGCCGAGGAAGCCCAGCCCCACGCCGATGAACCCGCCGAGCTTCACGTCGCCCATGCCCATCCCGCCGCGGCTGGCCAGCGCCAGCAGCAGCAGCAGCGCGAACACCGCCGCACCGCCGGCGAGGGCGCGCAGCGCCGCGGCGGGCTGGCCGTCGAGCAGCGCCGCCGCGGTCAGCAGCACCAGCAGCAGCGGCGTGAGCGGGTAGGTCAGGCGGTTGGGGATGCGCCGCGTCTCGGCATCGATGACCGCCACCACCAGCAGCGTCCACACGTACAGCAGCAGCGCCGGCAGCGCCCAGGCGGCCCCGACCCGTGCGGCGACGGCGCCGAACAGGGCGGCGCAGGCGAGCTCCACCAGGGGCGGGCGCACGCCGAGCGGCGTGCCGCAGGCGCGGCAGCGCCCCCGCCGCAGCAGCCACGACAGCAGCGGCACGCGGTCGCGCGCGCGGCGCGGGGCCGCGCAGGCGGGGCAGGCGCGCCGTGGGGCGAGCGCACCGCCGCGGGGGATGCCGACGATGGCCGCGTCCGCCAGCGACCCGCACAGCAGCCCCAGCACGGCGCAGACGACGACGAGCGGGTCCATCACCGAAGGCAGTGTCTCCCGGCGGCCGGCCCAGGCGGGTCGCGGCGGGGCGCCGTCCTGGGGACGGGGCCTCGGCGCCTACTTCAGGGACGCCAGCAGCCGCGCCGTCTCGATCGCCGCCAGCGCCGCCTCCCAGCCCTTGTTGCCCTGCTTGCCGCCGGCGCGGTCGACGGCCTGCTCGAAGGTCTCGGTGGTCAGCACCGCGTTGGTGACCGGGACGCCGGTGGCGTCGGCGATCGCGCCGACGGTGGCCGCCTGGTCGGCCACGTAGGTGAAGTGGGCGGTCTGACCCCGCACCACGCAGCCCAGCGCCACGATCGCGTCGAAGCGGCCGGACTCGGCGAGGCGGCGCACCACCACCGGCAGCTCCCAGCTGCCCGGCACCCAGGCGAGCTCGATGTCGTCGTCGGCGACGCCGTGACGCCGCAGGCAGTCGACGGCGCCCTCCACCAGCTTGGCCACCACGACCTCGTTGAAGCGGGCGGCGACCAGCGCGATCCGCAGCCCCGCCCCGTCGTAGGAGCCTTCGTGGACCTTCATGCCGGCGTCTCCTTCCCGGTGTCGTCGCCGGCCCCGGCCGGCGGGAACGTGCTGCTGCCGATGAGCGCCTGCGCCGCCGCCGGCACCTCGACGTCGGCGTCGCTGTCGATCAGCGTACGGCCCAGCGAGATCAGCTCGTGACCGAGCTTGTCGCGCTTCGTCTGCAGGTAGCGCAGGTTCTCGTCCGTGGGCGTGGTCTCCAGCGGCACGCGCTCGACGATCTTCAGGCCGTAGCCCTCCAGCCCGGCGCGCTTGGCCGGGTTGTTCGACAGCAGCCGCAGCGTCGACAGCCCCAGGTCGGTGAGGATCTGCGCGCCGGTGCCGTAGTCGCGCAGGTCGGCGGGGAAGCCCAGCTCGATGTTGGCCTCGACGGTGTCGCGCCCGCCGTCCTGCAGCTTGTAGGCCTGCAGCTTGTGCATGATGCCGATGCCGCGACCCTCGTGGCCGCGGATGTAGACGATGACGCCCTCGCCCTCCTCGGCGATCTTGCGCATCGCGTCGCGCAGCTGTGTGCCGCAGTCGCAGCGCAACGAGCCGAACACGTCGCCGGTGAGGCACTCGGAGTGCATGCGCACGAGCACGTTCTGCTTGCCGGACGGCTGACCGCGCACGAGCGCGATGTGGTGGTGGCCGTCGTAGACCGACTCGTAGCCGATCGCGGTGAAGTCCCCCCACGGGGTGGGGATGCGCGCCTCGGCGACGCGGCGCACGAGCTTCTCGTGGCGGCGGCGGTAGGCGATGAGGTCGGCGATGGAGATGAGCTTGAGCCCGTGGCGGCGAGCGACCTCGACCAGCTGCGGCACCCGCGCCATGGTCCCGTCGGGGTTCATGATCTCGCAGATGACGCCGGCGGGGGCGCAGCCGGCGAGCCTGGCGAGGTCGACCGCGGCCTCGGTGTGGCCGGCGCGCTTGAGGACGCCGCCGGGCTGCGCGCGCAGCGGGAACACGTGCCCGGGCCGGCGGAAGTCCGAGGGCTTGGCGTCGGGGTCCATGACCCGGGCGATGCAGGCGGCGCGGTCGAAGGCGCTGATGCCGGTGTTGCCGGGCCGGTTGAGGTCGATGGAGACCGTGAAGGCGGTGTCGTCGCTGTGGGCGGCCTCCGGCACCATCGCGGGGATCGCCAGCTCGTCGAGGCGCTCGCCGGGCAGCGGCATGCAGATCAGCCCGCGACCGTGCGTGGCCATGAAGTTGACGGCCTCCGGCGTGACCTTCTCGGCCGCCATCACGAAGTCGCCCTCGTTCTCCCGGTCGGCGTCGTCGACGACGATGACCATCTCGCCGCGGGCGATGGCCTCGATGGCCTCGGGGATGCTGGCGAACATCGGACAGCTCCTCACGCGGTGCGGTACGGGGTCGCAGCGCCGGCCTGCACCAGGCGCTCGACGTACTTGGCGACGACGTCGGCTTCGAGGTTGACGCGGTCGCCGGGACGGCGGCGGCCGAGGACGGTGGCGGCCAGCGTGTGCGGGATGAGCCCGACCGCGAAGCCGTCCTCGTCGACCGCCATGACGGTGAGCGAGGTGCCGTCGACGGCGATCGAGCCCTTCTCGACGACGTAGGGGGCGACGGCCCCGGGCAGCGTGAAGCGCATGACCGTCCACTGCTGGGCGGGGTCGTCGGCGTCGGCGACCTGCGGCTCCACCGCCGTGACCTCGGCGACGGCGTCGACGTGGCCCTGCACGAGGTGGCCGCCGAGGCGGCCGTCGGCGCGGACGGCGCGCTCGAGGTTGACCGGGTCGCCCGGGCGCAGGTCGCCGAGCGCGGTGCGGGCCAGCGTCTCGCCCATGAGGTCGCTGGCGAAGCCGCGCTCGCGACGGCGGGTGACCGTCAGGCAGCAGCCGTTGACGCTGATCGAGTCGCCGACCGCCGCGTCGGCGACGACGGTGGCGCAGTCGACCTCCAGCCGGGCGACGCCGCCGCGCCGCTCCAGGGCGGCGACGGTGCCGACCTCCTCGACGATGCCGGTGAACATCAGACCTCCTCGGCGACCCGGACGGGTGTGACGGACAGGACCGCGTCGTCGCCGACGCGCACGACGTTGCGCGGGGTGAAGCGGGGGGCGTCGGCCAGCGTGGTGGCCCAGGGGCCGTCGAGCAGCGGGCGGCCGGCGGCGCCCAGCAGCACCGGGGCGACGTGGACCTCGAGGCGGTCGACGAGGCCGGCGCGCAGGAACGAGCCGAGCACCGCCGCGCCGCCCTCGACCAGCACGCTGCGCACGTCGCGGTCCCACAGGTCGGCG
>Ga0207864_1004676_pt1 | contig 10161 bp, 9 predicted proteins | sample HigsolmetaAR202D_FD_184834 | JGI IMG/M metagenome (GOLD analysis project Ga0207864, IMG submission 184834) | Ionic liquid and high solid enriched microbial communities from the Joint BioEnergy Institute, USA - AR20-2-D (SPAdes) (version 2) ...
CCCGGCGTCGTCGTCGCGCGCGACGTCTGCCCCTGCTGCCGCACGTCGCTCGCCGTGGCGCCGGACGGGGCCGTGCTCGTCGCGTGGCGCCGCGTGTTCGACGGCGACGTGCGGGACATCGTGGTCGCGCGCTCGACGGACGGCGGCCGGACGTTCTCCGCGCCGGTGCGCGTGCACGACGACGGCTGGGTGATCCCCGGCTGCCCGCACGCCGGCCCGTCGCTGGCGCTGGACGGCGAGGGTCGCCTCCACGCGGCGTGGTACACCGGCCGGGAGGACCGGCAGGGCATCCATGTGGCGGCGTCACTGGACGGAGGCGCGAGCTTCGGCGCGCCGCGGCCGCTGCTGGCCGGCGGCTGGGTGCCGGTCTCCCTCGTCCGCCTCGCGGCGCTGCCGGATGGCGCGATCCTCGCCGCGTGGGACGACCGCCGCGACGAGCAGCACCGCATTGCCGTCGCGCGGCTGGACGGCTCCCGCGTGCGCGTGCTGGCCGACGACCTGGCCGGCCAGGCCCCGGCGGTCGCCGCCAGCGGGGGCACGGTGGCGGTCGCGTGGCTGGACGGCGAAGCCGTGCGAGCGCGGGTGGCGTACGCGGACGTGCGCTGAGGTTGGGCGCGCGCCGCGGGCTGGCTCCGCCTCGCCGCCGTCTCTTCCGGAGGTCGCGGGCTCGAGCCCCGGGGACGCCCCCCTTCCGACGGGCGGTTTTTCGCGCCAGCGGCGGATGGTTCAACCTTGAACCATCGGCGAGGGTCGGGAAGGACTCCGGTCCGTCATCGCCACCGGGTGACATGGTTCAAAGTTGAACCATCTGTGAGGATCGGAAGGGTTCCTGCGGCAGCATCGCTGACCAGCGTGGATGGTTCAACCTTGAACCATCGACCGAGGCCGGAAACAACCCCGGGAGGACGCCTCGCCGGCCGCGGCTCGCCGACGCGGCCGGAGGGTATACGCGGCAGGACGGGAGGACGTCGCGGAGGGACTGGAGACTGATGACCCGAGGTTCACGTCGTTGGGATGCACGGCGCCCACCGGTGCGCGCCGCGCGGCTCGCGCTCCTGGTGGCGCTCGCGCTCGCGGCCGCGTGCGGCGGGCCCGGGGACTACCGCCCCATCGCCACGGGCGACCGGGCGCCCGCCTACGCCGGAGCCACCCTCGCCGGCGACACGGTTTCGCTGGAGAGCCTGCGCGGCCAGGCCGTGCTGCTCAACATCTGGGCGACGTGGTGCCCGCCGTGCCGCGAGGAGATGCCCCTGCTCCAGCAACTGGCCCAGGAGTACGGTGAGCGCGGCCTGCGCGTCATCGGCGTGAGCATCGACACGCGCGGCGCGGAGGACGCCGTCCGCGAGTTCCTCGAGGACTACGGCATCGACTTCACGATCCTGTTCGACCCGGACGGGCGCGTGACCCGCGCGTTCCGCAGCGCAGGCGTGCCGGAAACCTTCCTGATCGGCCGGGACGGGCGCGTCGCCGGCCGGTGGATCGGCATGCTGAAGCCCACCGACCCGAGCATCCGCGAGCGGATCGAGAAGGCGCTCGCGGCCAACTGACAGGGGAGCTCGCCCCACCCCCTGGCCGCCGCCCCTCCGCCCGGCTATCTTGCGGCGGAGGGGCGCAACCATCAACGAAGAACGACCATGCCGCGATTCCAGGGCATCGACTACTACGACATCGACTCCCTCCTCTCCGAAGAGGAGCGCATGGTGCGGGACACCGTGCGCGAGTGGGTCGACGACAAGCTGCTGCCGATCATCGAGGAGGCCTACATCGGGCGCCGCTTCCCCCGGGAGCTGATCCCGCAGATGGCGGAGCTGGGGATGCTCGGCGCGAACCTCCCGGAGGAGTACGGGTGCGCGGGGCTGAACAACGTCGCGTACGGGCTGATCATGCAGGAGCTCGAGCGCGGCGATTCGGGCATCCGCTCGTTCGCGTCGGTCCAGGGCGCGCTCTGCATGTACCCGATCTACGAGTTCGGGAGCGAGGAGCAGAAGAGGAAGTACCTGCCGCGCATGGCCGCGGGCGAGGTGATCGGCTGCTTCGGGCTGACGGAGCCGGACTACGGCTCGAACCCGGCCGGCATGATCACCACCGCGCGCAAGACCAGCGACGGCTGGGTGCTGAACGGCGCCAAGATGTGGATCACCAACGGCTCGATGGCGGACATCGCCATCATCTGGGCCAAGACCGGTGACCTGGACGACCCGTCGTCGATTCGCGGCTTCATCGTCCCCACGGACACGCCGGGCTTCACCGCGCGGGACCAGAAGGGCAAGCTCTCGCTGCTGGCGTCGGACACGAGCGAGCTCTCGCTCCAGGACGTGCACGTGGGCGATGACGCGCTGCTGCCGAAGTCGGCGGGGCTGAAGAGCCCGCTCATGTGCCTGACGCAGGCCCGCTACGGCATCGCCTGGGGCGCGGTCGGTGCCGCCATGGCCTGCCTGGACGAGGCGCTCCGCTACGCCAAGGAGCGGATCATGTTCGGCAAGCCGATCGGCGCCACGCAGATCCAGCAGGTCCGGCTGGCGGACATGCTGACCGGCGTCACGCAGGGCCAGCTCCTGGCGCTCCAGCTCGGCCGGCTCAAGGACCGGGGCGTGCTCCGGCCGCAGCAGGTCTCGCTGGCCAAGCGGGCCAACGTGGACATGGCGTGCAACGTCGCGCGCGAGGCACGCCGTTTGCTCGGGGCCAACGGCATTCTCGTCGAGTACCAGGCCATGCGCCACATGGCGAACCTCGAGTCCGTCTACACCTACGAGGGCACGCACGATGTGCATTCGCTGGTGCTCGGCCAGGACCTGACCGGCTTCAACGCCTTCTAGCGGCGGCCGGCCGCAGGCGACAGGACAGGCAGTCTTCACCGACGGGGGCGGCCCGGAGCCGCCCCCGTTTTTTCGCCCCACCACCCCGGACAGGAGGCACGCACATGAAGGCCCGCGACATCATGACGTCGGACATCGAGGTCGTCACCCCCAACGACCCCGTGAGCCGCGCCGCCCAGATCATGCGGGACGCCGACGTCGGCATCATCCCCGTCGTCGACGACGCCTCCAACATGCGCCTGCGCGGCGTCATCACCGACCGCGACATCGCCGTGCGGCACGTGGCCGAGCGGCACCAGCAGGAGTGCCGCGTCGGCGACCACATGACCGACAGCGATCTCAGCACCGTCACGCCGGACACCGACATCGAGGAGGTCGCCCGGATCATGGAGCGGGAGCAGGTCCGGCGGGTGCCGGTGGTCGAGAACGGGGACCGCCTCGTCGGCATCATCGCCCAGGCGGACCTGGCCCGCGAGGAGGCGCCCAGCCTCGAGCGGTTGGGGGAGGTCCTGGAGGGGATCTCGGAGCCGGGCGGCGGGATGCCGGGCGAGATGCGGCGGTAAGGGCCCGGGGCGCCGCGGAGGCGCTACGGGGTGTCGGGAGCCGGGAAGGGCGCTGGTAGGCCGACGGATGCTCTTGGAAGCCGTCGGGCGGGGCCGGCCGCCGCCGGAGGCCGAGCGAAGCCGGCGGGGGCGGGCGAAGCCGGCAGAAGGCGGCGGAAGGTGGCGGGGGCCGTGGGGGCGCGGCCTGTGGCGCGACCGTCCGGAAATGGCGAAATGGCGCGATTTCCGCGGCCCCCGGGTTGACCTCCGCCCCCGATTCGGCTAGTTTGAATGTCTGCCAGAGAGGAGCGTGCTCCCGGCCGGTGCGGCGCTTCGCGCGGCCCCCTGCGCCGCCGCACCACTGGAGATGTGCGCTCCTCGTCGCGCCCGTAGCTCAACTGGATAGAGCGTTGGACTACGGATCCAAAGGTTGGGGGTTCGACTCCTCCCGGGCGCATGGGAGCAGGACGGGACGCGACGCCCGATCCGGGGTAGGAAGGATGCGGGAACGACGTCGCCCCCAGAGCTGTTTGATAGATGGGAAGCGAGTGCGGACCGCGGCCGCCCGTTGCGGCGGCTGAGGAAAGTCCGAGCTCCACAGGGCAGGGTGCCGGGTAACGCCCGGGCGCGGCAACGCGACGGAAAGTGCCACAGAGAACAGACCGCCGATGGCCCCGCTGGGGCACAGGCAAGGGTGAAACGGTGGGGTAAGAGCCCACCGCGTCTTCCGGTAACGGAGACGGCACGGTAAACCCCACCCGGAGCAAGGCCAAGCAGGGACGAGGCGCGGCCCGTGCCGTTGCGACCGCCGGTCGCTGGAGTCCCGGGTAGGCCGCATGAGGCGGCGGGAGACCGCCGTCCCAGAGAGATGGTCCGCCTCCTCCGCGTCGGACGCGTCGGCCTCAGGCCGGGCGCCTGGCGAGGCAGGAGACAGAACTCGGCTTATTCGCTTCCCATCAACCAACGACGCGCCCGTAGCTCAGTTGGATAGAGCGTCGGCCTCCGGAGCCGAAGGTCAGAGGTTCGAATCCTCTCGGGCGCACTGGAGAGAAAGAGCGGCAGGATCGTCACGGACGGTTCTGCCGCTTCGTGTTTCTTGACCCGACGATCCCGCTACAGCAACGTTTGCAGCAAACGACTCAGTAGCTTCGACGTGGACGGGGTGCGTCCCACGCACGCGGTCGGCCGATGCGCCAACGAGGCGGCGAACCATGCGGCACAGCGGCTGCGTCTACCTGCTCCTCACAGCAACGCTCACGGCGTGCGATCGCTTCGAGCAATCTCCACCCCGGCCTCTCGACGAAGTCGGCCTCCGGCTCCTGGGGAGCTCGCCACCGCTTCCGGTCTCCGCCGACAACAACCTCGCCGCAGTGACAGCCGACTACGCGTGCACGTTCGATTCGTACGAGGTTCAGATCGCATGTGCCGCACGGGGCGGCGAGGACGTCGTGAGGTTCGGTCGTGAGGGGGGCGGCCCGGGCGAGCTCGGGGAGCTCGGCACGCTCGTGAGTGGTCCCGGTGGAACAGTAGCGTTCGTCGATCCCCGCAACCAGCGCATCTCGTTGTTCTCTACAAGCGGGTACGTTGGGCAATTGCCGTTGCCCCCGAACCTGTTGCTTGCTGCGGATCTGTCCGAGGATTCGACGCTCACAGGGCATGGTTTCCCGGCGTTCGCAGGCCCACCCTTGCTGACCGTCGTGAACGTCAGGGAGCATCGGGACAACGTCAACTGGGAAGTTCGCCTGGAGTTCGACCCGCAGGAGCTCGGCTCCGAAAAGGTATCGTTGGCGGCCGCGACTCGCCTGAGCTCCGGTCGCTTCGTCGCACGCCTTGCGTCGTCGGGGCGTACCGCCCTGGCGCTGTACGGCAGGAACGGCGAGTACACCGGTCTTCTACGCTTTCCATACAGACTCACGCGGCATCCATCGGACAGCGACGTCGAAGCGGTTACCGCCGACTACAGGCGTCTGTTCGGCAGGCCACCGAGCGAAGCCGAGCTCGGGTGGTTTCGCAGCAGGCCGGTGAACATCACACCACGAGCCTCGCTGTTCCGGGTCGTCCAGGAAGATGGCCGTGGCTGGCTGTGGGTGCTGACGACGAGCCGAACGGCTGCCGGTACGGAGATCGACGTGTTCGATGGCACGGAGTACCGGGGCACCGTTACACTTCCGGGTCACGTTCTCGGAATACAGATCACGGGCGATACGTTGTTGGTCCTGGTGGAGGCCGACGACCCGGATGGATTGGAGCCAGCGCGCCGGCTGGACTGGTACGAGATCGTGCGATGACCATGGAGTACCTGCGCTGGCTCGCCGAGAGGGACTCCGTCCTACCGGACCCGGAGCACACGATCCTTACCCACGGTTGTTTACCGCCTTCACGTCCCCCGAAAACGCGAGCCCTTGCTCCTTGTCGATCAGGTCGACGATAAAGCAGCGCAGCTTCGCGGGGTCCTGGATCCGGTTCTGCGCCGTGCGGAAGATCAGCCCGAGCATGCCCTTCTGGCTGTCGACGTGCTCGAGGACGTGACGGTAGCGGATCTTGAGCTCGTCGCCTTCGCGGGCTCTGCCAGCTCAAGGGGCTGCCATATGCGTCTTGATTATGCATGAAAGGGCTGCTGCCATAATATGCATAGCAGCGATGCGGAGGAGATATGCGCGTCACGGTCAACATCCCGGATCCGATCGGCCAGGAGGCGGAAGAGATCGCCCGGGAGGATGGTGTGTCCGTTTCGGCGCTGTACGCTCGGGCCGTCGAGCGTTATCTGGAGGAGCGCCGGCGGGATCGGGCCATCGAGCGGATCGGGGCACTCATCAGGACTGCCCGCGTCGCGCCGGATGCGCTCGAGATGCTGGAGTGTGATCGCAAAGCCTCGGACCGGGGCGACACGTGACCGTTGGTCTCGATACCGGCTTCTTCGTCCGGCTGCTGCAAGCGCACCCGACCGCGCAGGAGGTCTGGCGCCGGATCCTGAGCGGGGAGCTGAGCGCCGCGATCAGTTGCCTCTCGCTCTATGAGCTGGAAAAGCTCGGGCTGAGGGGCGCCATCGAGAAGGCGACGGCCGAGACGCTCGTGGAGGAGCTGCCGCACGTGTGCAATGTGGTGTGGCTGGACGGGCCGACGATCCTGCGGAGCGCGGCCCGCGTGGCGCACGGCCACGGCCTCGCCATGGCCGATGCGATTATCCTGGCCCCGCTCGTCGAAGCCGGGGCGGCGGAGGTGTACACGACTGATCGGGATCTGCGTAACCGCTCGGTGGGGCCAAAAGTCATCGTGCTGTAGGTGGCGGATCGTTTCGATCGGTTTCGCGAGCATCATGGTATCAGCGCTGGCCCGCGGCGTCGCCGCCTGACGTCCTTCTTCCCACTCGATCAGTGCCTCGATCATAGCTACTCGCACGCGTCTTACATGGCGTTTCCCCGGATGGCCAGCTCGGTCTACTCTTGGCGCCGAGCGATGCGCTCGAGGAGAACGCTCGCCGGCTCGTCCTTCGGGTCTTGGGGACGAGGCGCCCGGTGAAGGCGCGGTGGCTTGACACCGCCAATGGTAACCGCCCACGTTCGGCTACCGGTGAGGCCGCGGCAGTAAGGCGGCCGTTGCCCTCACGGCGAACTCGCGGGGCGAAAGCCCCCTGAGAACGCAGCCCCCATGACTGTAACCAGTCGAGCAGCGAGGGCGCAGACCTTCGCGGCTTGCATGGTGCTGGCACTCGTCGGCGCCGGTAGCACCGGGGACGCCGCTGCGCAGGAGACGCGGACGACCGAAGTCGCAGTGCGCGCGGGCCTGCGCTTCGGCGTGCCGCGCGACCTCTACCGGGGCTGGATCACCGCGTCCCCGGACGCCGCTCCGTTGCCCGGGTCGTCCGACGAAGGCGCCAGGCGGCAGAGGGCCGGCTGGCGCTCGTGTTCGAGGTGTACGGCCTCACGCCCGGCGATGGGCAGACGCGCTACCGCGTGACGGTCGCCGCGCCGGGCATGCAGCCGACGGGAACGATCCCCCGCCTGCTGCGCGGACTGCTCCGCCGCGGCGCCGACGACGCCGGACGCGTGTCGTTCGAGCGCGTGGTGGAGGGTGAACGCTCGCGAGCCGTCGAATGGCTCGACCTGCACCTGCCCGCGGATGCCGCCCCGGGTGACATCGAGCTCCTCGTCACCGTGGAGGACCTCCAGACCGGCGCGACCGCGCGTGCTACGCGCCGGCTTCCGGCGGGCGGGTGCGGGGCGGGGCGGTAACTCACTCACCGGGAGCGCCTCACATGCCGACATCCGCCATCCAGCGCCGAATGGCGCTCCTGTCGATCATCGCGACGCTGGCTGCGTGCGCCGAGCAGCCGCCGGAGGAGCCGACTCGCTCGCCGGCGCTGGAGGAGCTGCTCGCGGCCGCGCCGGTCGTTGCGGGCGCAGACACCAGTCATCCCGACGGTGTGCTGGGCAGGGCCCGGTACGCGCGCTTGCTGGCGGGCGGAGCAGGGGTCGTCGTGGCCGACTTCGCGGCGCCGTTCCTGCGCGTCTTCGACCGGCGAGGCAGGCTGGTCGCGACGGCGTTGCCAAGAGGCAGCGGCCCGTGGGAGGCGAGGTCGGTCTGGGCGCTCGCGGTGTCCGGCGGCAACGCTATCCTCGTGCTGACCAGCACCGGGCTGCGCGAGTTCGTGTACGAGGCGGACACGCTTCGCTTCGTCGCCGCGCATCGGGGGCCGGCCGGCGGGCCGTTCCTCACGCTTGCATCGTACTGCGACGACGGCTGGGCCGCGTACGCGGTGACACAGACGAACGCGCTCGTCGATGCGCCGGTGCTGGCCGTATCGACTCGCGGCGCTGACGAGCGGCTGCACTGGGAGGAACGCCTGCGCTGGCCGACGCTCGCCGTCAGCCGCGCATGGGGCAAACTTTACCAGATGGGCTCGGATGCCGAGCGCGTGTACATCCGGCATGAATACCATCCACGCGCGCCGATCCTGGCGGTGCTGTGTGAGCCGGCCGGAGACTCCGTCGTCGTGCTGAGGGAGACGCAGGAGGCGCCGGACGACGAAGCCGCCCAGGTGCGTCCGGCCGCCCAGGGGGAGGCAGCCGTTCTCAACTATCCGTACGTGCTCTACACCGGGTTCGCCGTCTGGAACGGGCTGTTGATCGAGTCGGAGACGACGACGGACCTATCCGTCGACGGTTCGCTCACGGCCGTAACCACGTTCTCCGTGACGGAGCGGGATGTGCGCCGGTCCGTGCTCATCGATGGCGACTGGCGGATCGTGGACGCCAGGGACGGCGAGCTGCTGATCGGCGTGCCCGAGCCCGAGCCGCGTGTCCTGCTGCTTTCAGCCGACGCGCTCGTGACCGCCATCCGGGGCGGGGGCGACCAGCGCTAGCCCGGCCGCCGCGTCCCGCCCCACTCCCCACATCCCCTTGACGGGCCACCGTCGCCGTGTGGGGCGGCTTCCCGGCGCAATGCAGCGTCGTGAAGCCGCCCCTCACGAATACCCGACCAGCACCGCCACCACCAGCGCGATGGAGCCGACCAGCCACACCTTCAGCATGAACGGCACCACGAACCGCAGCCAGCGGTCGAACGGGATGCCGGCCATGGCGAGCATGCCGATGATGACGGGGTTGGTCGGCACCAGGATGTTGGTGAAGCCGTCGCCGAACTGGAAGGCGAGGACCGCGACCTGGCGGGAGAGGCCGATCACATCCGCGAGCGGCGCCATGATCGGCATCGTCACGTAGGCCTGCCCGCTGCCGGACGGGATCAGGAAATTGGTCAGGCTCTGGACCACCAGCATGCCGACCGCGGCGAGCGAGGGGCCGAGCGTCTGGAGCGGGACCGACAGGCCGTGCACGATGGTGTCGATGACCTGGCCCTCTTCGAGCACGACCTGGATGGCGCGGGCGAAGCCGATGAGCAGCGCCGTGACGGCCAGCTCCGCGGCGCCCTCGCCGAACGTGGCGGCCGCGCGGTCGGCCGGGATGCGCGCGATCAGCGCGAACACCAACGCGAGCGCGAGGAAGAGCGCGCTCATCTCCACGAGGTACCAGCCCCAGCGGGTGAGCCCCACGATCAGCAGCGCGAGCGCGGCCACGAGCGTGAGCAGGACCAGCATGTGGGTGCGCGTGACCGTGCCGGCCGCGCCAGGCCGCTCGATGGGCGGCGGCGGCGCGTCGGCCACGAGGCTGGTGGACGGGTCCGCCTTCACGCGGCGGGCGTAGCGCCACAGGTGGTGCACGCCGAGGGGGACGAAGACTGCGGTCAGCACGAGCCGGTAGCCGAGCCCGGACGCGGGCGGCAGGCCGGCCACGTCCTGCGCGATCAGCACCGTGAACGGGTTGATGGTCGCGACGCCGTAGCCGACGGAGTAGCCGATGGTGATGATCCCGACGCCGGTGACCGTGTCGTAGCCGAGCGTGAGAGCGAGCGCGACGAGGATGGGCACGAACGGCAGGTACTCCTCGGCCATGCCGATCGTGCTCGAGCCGGCCATGAACACGATCACGCCGCCGAGGATCAGCCAGATCGGCTTGTGGCCCAATCGTCGCAGCGCCGCGCCGAGGAACGCGTCGACCGCGCCGGTCGAGCGCAGCACGGCGAACGCGCCGCCGATGATGAAGACGAAGAAGATGATCTCGCTCGCGGCGGCGAGCCCGCGCGGGATCGCGGTGAAGACGGTGAGCGGCGAGAGCCGCGGCGCGTCGGGAATCCGCTCGAACGTGCCGGCGATGACCTGCATGCGGCCGTGCTCGTTCTCCACACGCTCGTAGCGGCCTGCCGGCAGCACGTAGGTGAGCACCAGCGCCGCGACGATCATGAGGAAG
>Ga0207864_1004677_pt1 | contig 10156 bp, 7 predicted proteins | sample HigsolmetaAR202D_FD_184834 | JGI IMG/M metagenome (GOLD analysis project Ga0207864, IMG submission 184834) | Ionic liquid and high solid enriched microbial communities from the Joint BioEnergy Institute, USA - AR20-2-D (SPAdes) (version 2) ...
CATTAGACATTCGTCATTCGACATTGCGAAGTCCATGTTCACCACAACCGCCCAGCCTCAGAACACCGCCACTGCCGATGCACAGCACTCTGTGCGTATCGGCGTCGATCGTGTGGCGCAGCCGATTCCAAGTGGCACTTGGCGGATGCTCACCCAGCGCATGGTGCGCAAGAAGTTGCCGCAGGGGCTGGATGTTTGGTGGGATGCGGCGGTGGGGCGGATACAGGCGCTGGTGCCGCGACGGGCGATGGTGCTCCGCCGGGCAGAACGCATCCAGAAGCTGGCTGAACGCTACAACGATGTGAGTGAGGCGCGGTTGCGCCATCGTGCCGAGCAGCTTCGCCGCATCTTTCGTCGCGGCCGCGACAAAAAACTGCACACCGACATGGCGTTCGCGCTGCTCACGCAGATCATCTACCGGCAGATGGGCTTTCATCTGCACACGGTGCAGATCGCTGCGGCGCTGGCGATGGATGCCGGCTGCATCGCTGAATTGGCGACGGGTGAAGGCAAGACGATCTCCGCAACGCTGCCAGCCGTGCTCGCCGGGTGGCGCGGCCGGGGATGTCACGTGCTGACCGTCAATGATTATCTCGCCCGTCGCGACGCGACGGAGATGGGCAAGATCTACCGCTTCTGTGGATTGCGGGCCGCTTACGTCGACGGCGAGATGAACGCGGCTGATCGGCAGTACGCTTATCTCGCGGACGTCACCTATTGCACCAACAAGGAGGTCGCGGCGGATTATCTGCGCGATCGACTGGCACTGGGTAATCTGCGCGGTCTGCCCTCGGCGCTGCTCAGTCGCATCGCGGGTGAATCGCATCGCGGGCTGGATCGTCTCATGTTGCGTGGTCTGGAATGCGCGATTGTCGACGAAGCCGACTCGGTGCTCATCGATGAAGCCGTGACACCGCTGATTATTTCGGGCGAGTCACCCAACGCGGAACAGGTGCAGGCTTACCGCGAGGCGGCGGAACTTTGCAGGGAGATGATCCCGAACAAGGATTACCGCGTCGATGAACGTTTCCATGAGGTGACGCTCACACACGCCGGCCGCATCAAGCTCGCCAAACGCGCGGAGGAACTGGGCGGTATCTGGCGCGGCACACGTCGCCGCGAGGAACTCGTGCGCCAGGCGATCACCGCGCGCGATCTTTACAAACGCGACAAACAGTATGTCGTGCAGAATGGCAAGATCGTCATCGTCGACGAGTTCACCGGCCGACTCATGCCCGATCGCACCTGGCGCGATGGCCTGCATCAGGCGGTCGAGGCGAAGGAAGGGCTGGAGGTGCAGCCCCTCAAGGGCACGCTCGCCCGTATCAGCTTCCAGCGCTTCTTCCGCATGTATCGCAAGCTCGGTGGCATGACGGGCACTGCGCTGGAGAACCGCCAGGAACTGTGGGTGATCTATCACCTGCCCGTTGTACCCATCCCCACGCATCGCCCGGTGCAGCGGAAACAGGCGCCCGATCGGCTGTACGCCAACAGCGAGGCCAAGTTCCGTGCGATTATCGATGAGATCGAGCAGGTGCATCGGCAGGGCAGACCGGTGCTCATCGGCTCGCGCAGCGTCGGGGTCAGCGAGTACTTGAGTCAGAAGCTGCAGGAGCGAGGTATCGAGAACCAGGTGCTCAACGCGGTGCGTCACGCGGAGGAGGCGCAGATTATCGCCGGAGCGGGCGCGATGGGACGCATCACGGTGGCGACCAACATGGCCGGCCGCGGCACTGACATCAAGCCAACGCGCGAGGTGAAGGAGGGCGGCGGTCTGCACGTCATCGCGACGGAACGTCACGAGGCCGGTCGTATCGATCGTCAGCTCTTCGGCCGCACGGGGCGACAGGGTGACCCCGGCACCGTGTCGGTCTATCTGAGCCTCGACGATGAACTCTTCAAACGCTACGCCCCGCGCTGGGTCCGCTGGGTGCTGGCCGCCCGCATTTATGGTGACGGGTACGTCTCCACACGCTGGTCAAAACTGCTGACCGACTACGTCCAGAAACGCGCCGAACGCCGTGCCTTCCTCCAGCGCAAGGCTGTGCTGAAAGCTGACGACTGGCTCGACGAATACCTGGGCTTCGCGGGACGAGAGATTTAGGGAACCACCAAGAACACGAAGCAAGCGATAATCAATAAGCCATAAGCAGTTGGCAATTGTTGAAGGCCGTTGCCACATCCATATTGCCAATTGCAAACTGTTTGTTAATTATTTTCCCTTGCCTTTCTTCGTGTCCTTGATGTTCTTGGTGGTTTATAACGTCTCACCGCCCGGCGGCGCGCGTGTCCTGGGGCCAGATGAGGCGGACGCCGAAGCCGGGTTTGAGTTTGAGTTCGCGGTTGTCGATGGTGAACTCGGCGCGGATGGAGCCGGAGCCGTAGTCGATCTGCGGGGAGATCCACTTCAGTCGGCCGACCAGTTCCTGATTCACCGGCTCCAGCGCCTGCAGGCGATATTCGCGCCCCACTTCCAACTGATTATGCAGTTCCTTGGGCAGCAGGATGAACCGCGCATCCAGCTCGTCCACCGCGATGAGTGTCAGCACCGGGTCACGCTCGGACAGCGTCGCGCCCGGCTCGGCGGCGACCTCCAGAATGCGGCCGGCAAACGGCGCGCGAATCTGGTGCCGCTCCAGCCGTTCCATCTCCAGCCGCAACTGAATCTCGGCCACCTGTTTTTCATGTTTGGCGGCACTGAGCTGCGTCTGGGCCTTCTTCAGCTCCAGCTCACGCTTGCGAACTTCATACTCCTGAGCAGCCTTCTTGGCGACCAGGTCGCGGGCGCGTTCCAGTTCGAGTTCAGCCTCGCCGACCGCCGCCTCCGCCAGACGTATCTCGTCCTCGCGGATTGCACGCAGGCGGGCTGCCTCGACCACGATCTGCTGCAGCGTGTCGTCCAGCACCGCCAGCACCTGACCTTCCTCAACGAACTCGTCCACTTCGACAAGCACTTTTTTGAGGTGGCCGGGCAGTTGCGGGCTGAGAATGACGGTGCGGCTGGGTTTGACGTCGGCGGTGAACTCATCGTTACCGAGCGACCGGGCCGAGGTCTGACCCTGAACCGACGCCACCATCGCCGCCCCCACCAGCAGCATCAGCGAAACAGCCAACCCGAAAGCAATCTTGCGCATCATCCAGGCTCCACGTAGGCAAAGACGACTGGTAGCAGCCTTCAATCTCCCTCTCCCAGAGGGAGAGGGTCGGGGTGAGGAACGAATCACCCGCGACAACCGCTTTACGAGTCGAACAACCGCACACAAGCGAGTGCCCTCGGTCGTTCGCCCTCGCTCGGCCTCTCCCAGAGGGAGAGGAGGAAGCCCCCATCACCGAGGGAAGCTCCTGCTTCCAGATCGGGAGAGGCGAACACCGAACCGGGTCGGACATTCTACCCCACCGCGAGGTGGTCGACTGAGGAATGATCGGATTTGTTTGGATGAATGATTGACGAAAAGCGGGGACCGGGAGTGCAGGACGCGATAAGTCACGTTACTTCGTGTTAGATCGCCAAATCCCATAACTGTTTTCTCGCTTCTTCGGGGTGCTGCATATAATCCCGTCCTCATGCCTTACCTGCTGTTCATTCTCGTGAGCCTCATCTGGGGCACGAGCTTCGCATTCATGCGCGGGGCCCTGCACGCGTTCGGCTACATGCAGGTATCCATGCTGCGTGCTCTGGCGGGGACAGCGGTGCTGGCGCTACTGTGGGTAGCGGGCAGGCGGAAGCTGACTCTTGGCCGGTGGGGCGTGGGACCGCTCGTTTTTCTGGCGTTCGTCGGGTATGCGGTGCCCTACGCGATTCAGCCTTACGTCATCCGCGAGGTGGATGCAGCGGTGGGGCGGGGCAGTTCGTTCATGGGGCTGGTGACGGGGCTGGTGCCGCTGTTCACGGTGGTGGTGCAGGCGGTGATGATGCGCATCTGGCCCACGCCGCGCGAATGGGTGGGCGTGCTGGGCGGGCTGGCGTTGCTCACGTTCCTGGCGTGGGACGAGGTGAGCCGGGGCGCCCCGGCCGGAGTGTTTCTGCTGGCTGCCTGCACACCGATGTGCTACGCGATCGGCAACACGTATGTGAAGCATCGCTTCCACGACGCCTCGCCGCTGGCGTTGACGACGTCCGCGATGGGGCTGGCGACGTTCATGCTGTTGCCGCTGAGCGTGAGCGAGGGGCCGGTGAACACACAGGGACGGCTGGGCCTGGCGCTGGTGTGTGTGGTGGTGCTGGGTATCGTCTGCACCGGCTTGGGTTTTTACCTTTTCTATAAGCTGATCCACATGCGCGGCCCGCTTTTCGCCGGTATGGTCGGCTACATCATTCCCAGTGTCGCCCTGGTGATCGGCGCAATCCTGCAGGAAACGATCACCTGGGTACAGGCAGCGACGCTGGTAGGGGTGTTCGTGATGGTCGCGATTGCGCAGTACCAGCCAGCCGCGGCCAAAGCGGAAATCGAAATGACGACTGTCGAATGACGAATGCCCGCACGCGGCCCATCTCATTCGGATTACGGGCTTCGGATTTGTCCTCTACCCCTTCTTCCTCAGAATGAGGATCGTATCCAGCTGGTCATCATCAAGATCCCGCGGCTCATCCGGGTTGTATGTGAAATCGTAGGTGGCGATATGCTCGAAGTCGGGCACGCTTCGCAGAAGCGAGCGAACCTGAGCCGCGTCGTAGGTACGAAAGTACCAGACCGTTTCGTGGCGGAGCGTCTGGCCGTTGCGGTGGACGATCAGGCGTGAGCGTGTCTTTTCCAGCCGCGTGCGCGGGTCGGCTGGCCAGCCTTGGATGTTGCACACGACCTCGACGTTGCCGCGCTTGCCAGTCCAGCGTTCGCGGCTTTTGCGGGTGTCGCTGTAGTCGCTGAGGTGAAAGCCCAGCACGTAGATGCCGCCGGGCTTGAGCGCATTCGCCACACACTGCAGATGGGCGCGGGCATCCTCCTCGGTGAGCAGATACTTGAACGTGCTGATGAGGCAGTGTGCCAGGTCGAAGGGTTTGGGGTATCGGAAGTCCTGCATGGCAGCGGTATCCACCCGGCCACGCAGCTTTTCCTTTTCCAGTCGCTGGCGGGCGAAGTTGACCATGTTCGGGGACAGGTCGAGCCCGGTGACGTCATAGCCCCGTCGTGCCATGCCCGCGAGCAGTCGTCCGCTGCCGCACGCCGGTTCGAGCACGCGCTTGCCGCGCGTCAGGCAGTATCGCTGTCGCATGACTTCGAGAAAGTCACATTCCTTCTCGGTGTCGGTGTCGAAGATAATGTCGTAATAGAGCGGCGTGTCGTACCAGTCGCCGGTGGTGTATTTCATGGCGATAGTGTACGCGCACAACGAAACGATGCGACTCGTTGTGTTACCGAACCGGCGCTGGCGTAGGTGCCGACGGCGCGCCGGTGATCTGCAGCATCCGGTTGAGCGCGACCAGTGCCCACTGCTTCACCTGCGGGTCGACCTTCACCTGGTTCACCACTTTGCCTTCGGCAAGGTTATCCATCGCCCAGAGCAGGTGAGGCATGTCGATGCGGTACATTGTGGTGCACAGGCACTGGCAGCTGGAGAGGATGCGTGCCTGCACGCCGCGCTCAGCCACCTCGCGGCAGAGCCGGTCGACCATGTGTACCTCGGTGCCGATCGCCCAGCGGGTGCCGGGTTTGGCAGCCCGCAGGGTCTTGATGATGCCTTCGGTCGAGCCGGTCATGTCCGCCTTCTGCACGACCTCGTGACGGCACTCGGGGTGGACGATCACGGTCACATCGGGCCATTCCGCCCGCACCTGATCCACGTGCTCGGGGCGGAAGAGCATGTGCACCGAGCAGTGTCCCTTCCAGAGAATGAAGGTGGCCTGACGAATCTGTTCGTCGGTGCAGTGGTCGTCCGCCGCACGAATCGTGGGCAGGCCCGAAGCCGCCGGCCGCGATGCAGCCCTCGGATCCCACACGCAGGTGGCGGTGGTGACGTCGTAACCCATCTCCGCTGCGGTGTTGCGGCCAAGGTGCTGGTCGGGCAGGAAGAAGATCTTGATTGTTTCACCCTCCCGGCGGGGCTGGGTGCCGCCGGCCAGCGCCCATTCGAAGACCTGCCGGCAGTTGGAGCTGGTGGTGACCGCGCCGCCGTGCTCGCCGCAGAACGCCTTGATCGCGGCGGTGGAGTTCATGTAGCACAGCGGGATGATGCGGGTATTGGTCCCGGCGAAGAGGTTTTGCAGGTACTCCCAGGCGTCGACGGTGTCGTCGTAGTCGGCCATGTCCGCCATGGAGCAGCCGGCACTGAGGTCAGGCAGGATGACCTGCACATCGTCGGGGGTGAGGATGTCGGCACTCTCCGCCATGAAGTGGACGCCACAGAAAATGACGTACTTCGCCCCGACTTCCTTCACGCGCTGAGCGGCGAGCTGGCTGAGCTTGAAGCTGTCGCCGGTGAAGTCGGCGAACTGGATGACCTCATCCTGCTGGTAGTGATGGCCGAGGATGACGAGCTGATTGCCCAGTTCCGCCTTGCGCACGCGGATCGCCTCGGCGAGCTCAGCGTCGCTCATCGTCCGGTAGCGCGGCGGCAGGGGAGGTTGCCATAGCATCCCTCGATTATAGGGGATCACCCCCGCGAAGTGGGGAAGAAGGACATCACCGAAAGCCCAGCCACTCCCGTAACTGAGGCGGAATACCCGCCCACTCTCCCGCATCTTTTTGTTTGACGAATGGCCCGCGCCCGCTTAGCATCAGGCACACACAAATCCATCACAGGGGATTGGTGTAACGGTAGCACGACTGACTCTGGATCAGTTAGTCTAGGTTCGAATCCTAGATCCCCTGCTTTCCCCCTTGCGATAACCTGTTGTCTATGGGTTGTTTGGGCGCTGCGTTCAGCCACGCAGGGCGTTGATGGCGGCGGTGCGGTCCGATGCGCGGAAAATCGCGCTGCCGGCCACCAGCAGGTCGGCCCCGGCCTCGATGGCCTGCCGTACCGTCTTCGGGCTGATCCCCCCGTCAATTTCCAGGCGCGTGCCCTCTTTTAGCCGCGGCTTCACCCACCGGCACTTGTCCAGCACCTGCGGCATGAACGTTTGCCCCCCGTGCCCCGGGTTCACGCTCATCACCAGCACCAGATCCAGCAGCGGCAGGTAGGGTTCCAGCGGTTCGATCGGCGTGGGCGGGTTGACCACCATGCCCACATGCATCCCCGCCGCGCGGACGCGGTCGATCATCTTCCGGGCATCCAGCCCGCCCGGCCGCAGGTCCGAACACACCTCCAGATGGAACGAGAAGCAGTTGGCACCCGCATCGGCGAAGGAGTCGATGTACTCCTGTGGCCGCTCGACCATGAGGTGCACATCGAGATAAACGTCCGGCAGGTGCCGCCGCATTGCGCGGATCATGTCCTGCCCCATGGTGAGGTTGGGCACGAAGTGGCCGTCCATCACATCCAGATGCAGCAGGTCCGCCCCGCGGGCCATGACATCGCGGGCCTCAGCTGCCATGCACCCGAAGTCAGCAGCCAGCAGTGACGGGGCGACAAGGGGTAAACGCGGTGGACGGGTGATGTCGAGCATGTTCGCGTAAACCGCAGAGCCGGGCGTCAGAAGCGGAAACCCGCTTCGGCCCGGAGGTAAGGTTCGTCGGAGAGATCGCGGACGGTATCCAGATCGCGGGTGTCAAAGCCGTACTCGAACTTCTGGTCGAACGCATATCCGCCGGCCAGCAGGATTCGGCAGCGTGGCGAGGGCTGCCAATCGATGCCCAGTTCCGCCCGCCGCTGCGAGAAAAAGAGTCGGCGATGATCGCGCGGGTCGTCATCGAGGCGGAAGGCGTCGGTGGAGTTTGCGAACAGACCGAAGATGCTCAGGCCATCGGTAAGCTCATAACCCGCCCGCGCCTGGAAGCTATAGGGCACTGCGTAGCGGACGTCGAGCGTGAGCCGGTCGATCGGCTTCCAGGTGATCGCGCTGTAGGGGAAGCCGACCCACACGGACAGCACATCGTTGATTCGGCGCTGGTAGACAAAGCCCGGCAGGGGTACATCGGGCAGGACGGAGCGGTTGCCATCGTAATCGAGCAGGAACTGCACGCTCTGATCCTCATCGATCCGGTAAGCGAAGATGAGGCTGGCCAGCCCGTAGAGCGCTTCGCTGTCTGCGTACGGGTTGTTGCCCGCGTAGCCGAAGCCGACGGTCGCGCCGATCTCCCAGTTGTCGACGCGGGCGATGCCGAAGCCCACGGCGAAGGACTGGTCGACCAGCCGTTCGGGCAGGGCGGGATCGTTGCTGTCAATGTTGATGTAAAGCAGTTCGCCGCCGAAGCGCAGGTTCGGTTCTGCCGGGTCGAGTGCCGCCCGGCCGCGGGCCCGCACGATCTGCAAGTGGACGCCGTCACTGGTGGGCGAATCGGTGTGTCCACCGTTGAAAATCATGGCATCGGCAGTCATTTCGACATGGCTGTCATCCTGCCAGGGCAGAACGATCAGCGCTGGGGATGTCTGTCCCTGCGCTGCCGCCGTCAAAGCGCCCAGCACCACCGATGTGCACAGCAGTCTCTTCATGGGGTTTCCCGTTTTATGACGCAAAGGAGCCAGGATGCCAAGAGGCCAGGAAGATTGAGGGTTATGTAAAAGCTTTTTTTCTATATCCTCGAAAAACCTGGCGGTCGATCTCCTGGCCCCCTTGGCGTTTCTGTGGACGCCACTTATTTTTCGTCGAGCAGTTCGACGCTGGTGAACTTCTTGCCTTCGAGCATTTCAAGGCTTGCGCCGCCGCCGGTAGAGACGTGGCTGACCTTGTCAGCCAGGCCGAACTGTTCGATCGCCGCAGCGCTGTCACCGCCACCGATCACGCTCACCGCATCGGACGCCGCAACCGCCTCGGCCACCGCGCGGGTGCCGGCATCGAAGGGCGGCATCTCGAAAACACCCATCGGGCCGTTCCACACGACCGTCTTCGCGCCGCGAATCGCGTTGGCGTAAAGCTCGCGCGTCTTGGGGCCGATGTCCAGCCCTTCGTAGTTGTCGTCGATGTCGCCCTCGAACACCTTCTTGTTCGCATCGGCGCTGAAGGCGTCGGCAGCATGCACATCCACGGGCAGCATGATTTTGTCGCCGCCCGCTTCCAGCATTGCCCGCGCGCGATCGACGAAGTCGGTTTCGACCAGACTCTTGCCGACCTTACGGCCCTGAGCGACGAAGAAGGTGTAGCTCATCGCGCCGCCGATGATGATGCGGTCGCAGATTTTGAGCAGGTTGTCGATGACGCCGATCTTGTCAGACACCTTCTTGCCGCCGAGGATGGCCACGAAGGGCCGCTGCGGGTTGTCGATGGTGTCCTTGAGGTACTGGATTTCCTTCTGGACGAGGAACCCGACGACGCAGGGCTTTCCCGCCGCCTTCATGGCGCGGGGGACGGCCACCATGGAGGCGTCCTCGCGGTGGCAGGTGCCAAAGGCATCATTGCAGTAGACGTCCGCCAGATCGGCAAGCTGCTGGGCGAAGGCCGGATCGCCCTTCTTTTCCGCCTTGTGGAATCGCAGGTTCTCCAGCAGCAGCACATCGCCGGGCTTAAGCTGGGCGGCTTTGGTTTTCGCCTCGTCGCCGACACAGTCGCTGGCGAAGGCCACCGGCTTGCTGAGTAGTTCGCCCAGACGGGCAGCCACGGGCTTGAGCGAGAACGCTGGCTCGGGTCCCTCCCCCTTGGGCCGACCGAGATGGCTCATCAGCACAACCGACCCGCCCCGGTCCAGCACGCTCTGGATGGACGGCAGGGCCATGCGGATGCGGCGGTCATCGGTGATCGCGCCATCCTGAAGCGGCACGTTGAAATCAACGCGCATCAGGACACGCTTGTTGGCGACATCGACATCGGCAATCGTCTTCTTGGCCATAGGCCCCTTCCTTATCTTCCTGGATGAACAGTGATCATGACCCGCGGAGGTTGTTGCGAGCGAGGCGTTACTATACCGAAAGCACTGGCTGGGCGAATGGCAGGGCGGCTGGAGAGGGAGTTTGGCTGCGGGATGTGGGCTTTCGCAGTCGGTGAAACGACAGGTGGGGACGCCTGTCTAACCGGGCCAATGATAGATGAGATGGTCTGTCCAGCCGATAACGTGGGATGTGGTGCTGCCGTGCTATTTCCTTTTCGAATCGCAACTTAGTTCTTCCATCGGGGTTGATTTTGCCG
>Ga0207864_1004682_pt1 | contig 10143 bp, 9 predicted proteins | sample HigsolmetaAR202D_FD_184834 | JGI IMG/M metagenome (GOLD analysis project Ga0207864, IMG submission 184834) | Ionic liquid and high solid enriched microbial communities from the Joint BioEnergy Institute, USA - AR20-2-D (SPAdes) (version 2) ...
CTGCCGGCAGATGTCCTTGACCGGCACGCCGGCGTCGGCCTGCTTGAGGATCGAGACGATCTGGGTCTCGGTGAAACGGGACTGCTTCATGGAACCTCCTGGCTGGGGAAAACATGCCAGAAAGTTCTACTTATGGGGTGTCTGCGGATCGGGGAAGCTTACGCCTTCTTATTACTTGCTGGCATCCGGCAACGATGATCGTTCCGCCGCCAGATAGATCTTACTCGCCATTACAACGAAGACCACCCAGATTACCCCGGTATAGCTCAGGACGGAAACCTCAGAGAAGTTCGTAATTGTATAGAAGACAAGGAAGGCAATAAACATCGAATCAATCATTCTTCGATGCTGGTGGAATACCTTGATGGCCTTGAATGCGGTGACAAAGTACCCGAAGAGAAGCACCACCACTCCGGCTAGGCCGATGCTTACCCACGTCTGCAGAACACCGTTGTGGGCATGGGAGGGAACGAAATAGCGTGCATCCCACACCTGCACGGCGCCAGCGGTGGAACTCCAAAAGGCGTTATACCCATATCCAAGTATGGGCTTGTCTGCAATTACCTCGCCCCAGAGTCGGTCCCAAATCAATGTGCGGGTAGACAGCGTTGCATCCTTGCCAAGGCTTTCAATAAACGCAACTACAAGATCCCCGGATGTTCCTGATGCAATTAGGACTGCTATTCCGAGAATCAAAGATGCGATAACTCCGCCGCCAAGAGCTCTCTGGCGGCGATAGAAGAGAAAGAATCCATAGGCTAAAAATATCGTCAAAACAAGAAGTATCGCGCTTGCAGATAGGGTGATGATCACGCCAACCGTGCAGGCTGCTGTTATCAGGATGCCGAGCTTTCTGTTTTCCGGCGTTAGCGCCAACGCAAGGCCTGGTACCACACCCATCGCGATGGTGCGTCCGGCTATGTTTTTATGCAGGAACATCCCCCTGACAGCGGGATAATGTATGTCGTGATGAATCGCTAACGAAGGCACCAAGAGAATCGAGGTGACCTGCGCTACCACCATGCAGAGGCACACGGCCGCTAGGATTTTCGCGAAGCTGAGTTGATCAAATCTGCAGGCGATGGCCCATCCAAAGGCTGTTGCTAGAAGCAGAAGCATTATTCTAGGAACGGTGACTGGAATGTCGATGGACCAAACAATCGATCCTATAGAAAGCAGAAGCAGGGCCAGTATCCAACGCACTCTGAACAGCTCGCGGAGCGTGCCCTTGGCTCGGACCGCAAAGATGAAAACAGCATAGATGTATGCTGGAAAGCTGAATGCCCTAAGTAGATAGTTCGCCTCGCTGGATAGCCGCGCCTCGACGGTCGTTGACGTGGCAACAAACTGATCCAATGCCCCGCTCATTAGGAGTAGAGCGAGCGCAACATAAGCTGCCTCTGCAGTTCTTTTGATTACCATGAAATGTATCCGCCCGCTTCAGCGCCTTGCTACGGGCGCAGGGCGCAGTTTGATCGCCAGATCGGCCATTAATCGATAGGCCCTACCAGACATAACGATCTGCAAAAAAACAACGATTGAATGCTTTAAAGAGTAAGGGCGCTTTGCTATCGAGGAAAAATAAAGCGCAAGGGCTCTCCAGAGTTTTCCCCTCTTTGCATATGACTTGGCAAGAAACCATCCCCGAAAACCATAATACGCTCTATCAGAAATTAAGCCCCTGATGTTCTCAAGCCAATTTTCTCTGGCCTCTGGATGGGCGCCAGACGAGATACGGGCGGGGTCGAAATGATCCATCCATACAGCGCCTGGCTCCTTCTTCATAATCAAGTTGACGCCATTCCGAGAGCAGCGAATCGCAAAGTCCAGATCCTGACCGGCTGGAAGTCCTGGAAAATAACCGACCTCGACTGCAATTGACTTCCGCAGGACAATGGTTGATGTCTGTACGAAGCCTTTATCACAGAGCATATATTCCGCAACGTCCTCATCGGGCTTGATTCCCCTGTGCGGCTTTAAGAAAGTCACACCGTCGCCTCTGTCCACCACTACCTGCGAGTAGACAAGGGTATTAATTGGGCTTCGTTCAAGGATCTCTACGGAGCTGGCTATGTGGCCGGGCAAATATCTGTCGTCCGAGTCAAGGAGTGCAACATATTCTCCCCGAGCGGCTTTGATGCCGGAATTACGTGCCACGTTTGCGCCTGATTTGGGTTGCCTCAATACTCGAATACGAGAATCCTGAATTCGCTCAACAATCTCGGGCGTTCCGTCTGTAGAGCCGTCGTCTACGACTATCACCTCGATATTTTCATAATTCTGATCGAGCACAGACCTGACACAGTCCTCAATGCTGCCAGATCGGTTAAAAGCTGGAATAACGACGCTAACGAGAGGTTTCATATACTCCTACCTGCGGGAATTTATCATCCTAGCAAGGCGACCAGCCGCCGACATCGCAGTCGTGCGCGCGTCTCCCGCATTAAGTCCGATCACGACTGATGCGTATGAAATCGCTCCGACGCTGAGTGTTAGTATAGTCCTCAGCTCGGAAGGGTGGCCAGCCAGTCGCTGAGTCACCTTAACGCAAGCAGCCATAAATAGACCAGCGAATACGGCCTTGGCGGCATCACTCCATGGGAATGGGAGTGGAAAGCAAAATCGGCTAACCACCACAGATGTAGCCAGTCCGCATGCCTGCCCTCCAAGGGCTGCCCAACCGGCCCCGCTGAGGCCATGCTTAGGGATCAGGAGGTAGGCAAGAGTCAGGCTCGCAGCCGCTGCTGCGACCATGATAATGAACTGGCCAAAAGTCTTTTCTCCCAGCTGGGTAGACTGGGTGAAGTAGAACATTTGCCAGCTCATGAGAAAGGCAGACAATGCCAGCGGCGGGAGCAAAGTTGCAGCGGCATCTCGGTACTCAGTGCCTAGCAGAACGAAGGCGCAGTCCTCGGCGGCGACAGCCAAGCCCATAGCACATGGTACTGATATAAGAAGGAGAAGCTTCGCGTTGGCCGCGAGCTGTCGACGCGCTCCAGAAATGCCTTCATCTTTGAGCGCTCTGATGGCAAGAGGGTAACTAGCCAGTGTGACGCTCTGCAATAAAGTGGTGATGGTTTGGCGCCCTAAGTCAGAGATTGGGCCATAAAGACCTGCTTCGCGAGCGCCTAGAAAATAGGTGACAATAAACCTGTCACCTAGGACACTAATATTGAAAAGCACAAGCGATGCAGAAAGGGGCCATCCGTATGCCAGGATTCGCTTCGCCCAAGAAGAGTCCCAAGCAACGTCTTTTAAGAGTCCTCTAGCATAGCCAATGGGCGAAAGCACTAACGCTAAGGCGAGCGCCAGCACAAGGGCATACCCGCTTTTGAAGACTAGCAATGCAGCTGTTCCGAAGGCGAGAGACAATAGTGCCTTGATGCAGAGGGTTATGCTGTACTCGACAGGGCGTAGCGCGCCCCTCTGAAGTTCCTGAAAGAAGTCAAATGCTGCCTGGCATAGTAAGACAATTACTGAAGCAGCGATGAGACCGTGATCGATACTTGTTTCAAAAACTGTGGTGCCTATTGCAGCGCCGGAAATAATGACAAGTGCAATAAAAATGTAGATACCAGATGCTGCTCCAATGACTTTGGGTCGGTCCTCGCCATGAGCATAGCGGAGGACACTTAGCCTCAACCACTGAAAAAGTGCGGCACTACCGAGAAGTGCGGTTGAGGTGGCTAATACATATGCAGACAAAACATTCGGATCTGCCAGTCGCGTAAAGATCGCCGTTGATACCACCATAATAAGCGCAGGCACTAATCGACCTGCGACGTAAATGGCGGCGTGCTTGCTAACGTTAGCCATTGGGCTCAAATTTCGAACTGGCCCACGAAAGCAGCTCCTTGCGCGGCCAGAATAAAGTATAAGACGTTGGTATATACTCGCCGCGACGATAAAGTTCGCGTCTGGTTCCGGATTTCATCGTGGCGCGTTCCACATCCTTAGCGGAGGATGCTCCGCGAATCAGTATCGCGCCGCCCTCAACGGCGATGCTATTGAGATAGGCCAGGCGCGGACTAATTGCGCCCACATGAGGATCGTTAAACCAGCTCTTTACGGTGAGTCCTACAAGGCTACTATCCGCATTCAATGCTTCAGCACCATATCTAAATGCCTTGACGAGCGAATTTTCGTTAAACAAGTCGAGGCGGCGCGGTTCCACGTACAGACGAACGCAGGGAAGACGCGCGGGTACGCCATGGACGAGGCACATTGGATGGCGGAGTAAATACCAAAGCCCAAGTCTATTTGCCAACCTGCTGCGTAATTCGACCCACCAGGCGTCTGCTGGAAGGCTATAGCCATATGCAAAGCGGACGTCCTTGATGAATTCCTCTGAATCTGGGTTGTAATCGGCATTCTCAAAGTGCTCATACATGAGTTCCAGATATTCGAGGTAATCTCGCTGTGCCTGCGATTTGCTCACGTACCTTCCGAATATGGAAGGTACAGACAGATTTGCAACGCCCCGCAATATAACCCAGTTAAGAATCCTTCTCGACGCTTGGTTGCTCAGTGGGTCACCGACTACACGTTGGAATGGCGGCAGTTCACGCATAAGCCCAGGCGTCCTGCGAGACGCTTCCAAAGCCCTGGCATATTTTTCCCCCCAAGCCACCAGATCCGCTGGTAGACAGGAAGCAAGATCCGAACAGTGAGATGCTGCTCGGTCCGCATAAAAAACTAACTCTTGATGAGAGTTTGATTGCATGCCAAGGGACCGCCTATTCAATTTGCCTGACCATCACGCAGAGAACTCACAACCAGTATGCGGACTTTATGATGTCAACTGCCGTGCAATCGAGCGAGTCCACATAAGTCTGCCCAAGAAATAGGGCGCACTCATGATAGGTGGCAATTGCGCCAGGGACCTTATGAAGACTATATCCACTTGTTGGCTTCCTATAGAACTCTTCGATTCCCGCCATCATCTCACTCGCCCGAAGCTTTTCTTCTTCAAGGGAGAGGCCTAGCTGACTCGATGCAGTGCGGAGGGCTTGGATAATGTCGAAGTCGAGGCAGTAGGGAACGGCCTCCATGAAGGGCTTATGCCGCAGAAAAAGTTTGGACGCTGCTGATCTGACCTGTGGCAGAGCCACATACCTACGGTCAGTGGCATGGTCAATCCAAAGGATATGCGCCAGCCCCCCGAGGTCACCAAGCTCCGGATCGTGGCGGATGGAATATCCGACGCGGAACAACTTTTGTAGCAACTCACTCTTATAGGCTCTTATCAGGCCGGTCTTGGGATCCAAGAGATCATCGACTGAGTCGCGGATGCGCTTAGTGAACCCATTAATTTGACTGGCAAATGGAGAACTCCTCTCAAGAGAGAGGAAGATTGACGGAATTCCGCCGAGCCAATGGCTGACGCGCCAACTATGATGGCTCCATCTCTTAGGAAACTTTGGGGAGAACGTATGCTCATCAATAAGCTCGCCCGGCACAAAGTCACGCCCATGAAGAAATCTCGGATAGAGATCCTCGAAATGGCTACGGAGCAAATTCATTGCTCCGAGTAGATAGGCGAAGTTATGCACCGAGACTTGATTGGGCGTGACACCCCCGGAGAGTCCCGGCAAGCGCGATTTATGAGCGATATCGCAAAACTTCTCTAGAGCATGTGGTGAAATGAGAGAGATCGATCCGGTGAGGTATAGCGAATATACCAAGTCGCAGTGCTGCTCAATGGATGCTTCCGGAAGTTCTCCGCCCTCAGTCCACCCCTTGAAGAGGTCAGAGTGACGGCTCGACAGATAGTTTAGTACGTCGATCTTAAGGGCTGGCATCGTCCCGGCGCTCCGGATTATCAGCGATTCGTATATCTAGCAAGGCGATAGAGGGAATAAGGATTTGTCACCAAGTAGCGATATCCAAGTCGCCGCGGCTCCTTGATTGCCCGGTACAGCCACTCCAAACCAGCAGACTGCATCCATGCAGGAGCTCGGGGGGCGTCCCCGGAAAGAAACGCGTAGAGACCGCCGCATGTCTTGATCCAGCCAACACCGGCCAGGCGCTCCCTATTTCGTACGGCCCAAAATTCCTGCCGAGGCTTACCAAGCGCAATCCAAACAACGTCAGGTTGCGCCTCGCATATTTGGGCACAGACGGCTTCGTCTTCATCGGGACCAAAGTAGCCGTGGTGTCTGCCCACAATTTGAAGATTAGGATAAAGGGTTCGAATCTGATCAACCGCTTGCCGATTCTGCTCCTCCTTGGCGCCAAGCAGGAAGAACTTCATGCCGCTCCTCTCAGCTGCCCGTGCCGCGTCATGAAAGAAGTCTGTGGTAGCTATCCGCTCAGGCAACGGATGCCGGGTTAGTCTGCTCGCAAAAACGACCGGCATGCCATCGGCATGAATGATATCTGCTTCATCCATTGCATCGGCGAAACGCTTGTCTCTTCCGGCAAGCGCGATCCCTTGCCCATTGGATGAGAAGACGAGTCTTGGTAGCCAGGCCCTGCCCTGCTCACGTGCCTTCATGCAATCGCGAACCATTACCTCGGCCAGCGCTTCGCGGGTTATCGCGGCTGTTGGAAACCCGCCAACATGGACCACGGGGAAATCATACGAACTTTGCACGTGGTGCTCTCTGTGAATAGTGCGGCGATTCATTTGCGGAAGGTTCTGAACCAGTCCGAAAATAGTTTGAGTCCGTCGACAAGTCTGACGCGCGGCTCAAAATTCAAGTCACGTGCGGCATTGCTAATGTCGGCGTAAGTTGCGTACACGTCGCCGGGCTGCATCGGCAAGAACCTCTTGACGGCTTGTTTACCCATATATTTCTCGAGGAGGGTAATCATGTCCATCAGTTATTCAGGATGGTTGTTCCCGAGGTTATAGAGCCTGTGGGGAGTGGAGGAGCGATCAAACTCTGGGGGGGGGGTGCTCAACAAGCCTCACGATGGCGTCCACGATGTCGTCGATGTACGTGAAGTCGCGCTTCATGTCCCCGTTGTTATATACATCGATGGGCTTCCCGGCTTCAATTGATTCTGCAAACTTGAAGTAAGCCATGTCCGGCCGCCCCCAGGGGCCGTACACAGTAAAAAATCTCAATCCTGTGATCGGAATGCCGTATAGATGTGCATAGGTTTGGCACATCATTTCATTTGCTTTCTTTGTAGCGGCATATAGAGAAATAGGCGAATCCGCGCGATCTTCTTCGGAGAAAGGTTGTTTTGTGTTGGCGCCGTACACCGAAGAAGATGATGCATAAATGAGATGATTGACGCCGCTTCGCCGGCATCCCTCCAGTACCGCTAGTGTGCCTGTAAGGTTGCTTTCCAGGTAGGCAAATGGATGGTCAAATTGAATAGCGAACGCCCGCTTGCGCGCCGAGATGCAGGACAGTATCAAACGGATGGGCAGTAAATAGTTTTGCTATGCCCTCTCGATCTGATAGATCAATCTTAATGAAACTAAAGTTGTCGAATTTCTCAAGAAGCTCCAGTCGCGCAGTCTTGAGCCTAACGTCGTAGTACGGATTTAAGTTGTCGATGCCGACAACATGGTGGCCTGCTTGTAGCAGGCGATTTGCACTGTGGAAGCCAATGAATCCGGCGGCGCCTGTAATAAGGGTGTTCATAAGGATTAGAGAATATTTTTCAGTCTGCGCCAAAAAGGTCGCGACTATAGACACGATCCGCTACATCCTGAATTTCCGGGGTGATTCGATTGGCGACAATAACGTCTGCTTCTTGCTTGAACTGGTCTAGGCTGTTGACCACGCGGGAACGGAAAAAGTCCGCATCCTTGAGAACCGGTTCGTAGACTATGACCTCAATGCCCTTTGCTTTTATCCGCTTCATTATCCCTTGGATGGCAGAAGCGCGGAAATTATCTGAACCGGTCTTCATCACGAGACGATATATTCCAACAGTGCGCGGCTGCCTCGAGATGATTTGATCAGCGATGAAATCTTTTCGAGTCCTATTTGAGTCGACGATCGCTCGTATCAGATGCTGAGGTACGTCTTGATAGTTCGCCAGCAACTGCTTGGTGTCCTTCGGGAGGCAGTAGCCACCGTAGCCAAAGCTGGGGTTGTTATAGTGCGCGCCGATGCGTGGATCTAAACATACGCCGTCGATGATCTGGCGCGTGTCCAGGCCGTGGGTGCAGGCGTACGTATCGAGTTCGTTGAAGTACGCGACGCGCATTGCCAGATAGGTATTGGCGAACAGCTTGATGGCTTCGGCTTCGGTGGCATCGGTGAACAGAACCGGCACCTCCTTGGCGAGCGCGCCCTCCTGCAGCAACGCCGCAAAGCGCTTTGCACGCTCTGAACGCTCTCCAACTACGATCCGACTGGGATGGAGGTTGTCGTAGAGGGCACGTCCCTCGCGTAGGAACTCGGGGGAGAAGAGGACGTTTTCCGTTTCCAGCTCTTGGCGGATACGCTTGGTGTATCCAACGGGAATGGTGGACTTGATGACCATCACCGCCTGCGGGTTGATCTCCTTCACGTCCCGAATGACGGATTCAATCGAGGACGTGTTGAAGTAGTTGGTCTGTGGGTCGTAGTCGGTAGGGGTGGCGATGACGACGAAGTCGGCGCCGGCGTACGCCTCCTGCTTGTCCAGGGTTGCCTTCAGGTCGAGTGGACGATTGGCGAGGTAATCCTTGATCTCCCGGTCCTCGATTGGCGACTTGCGGGCGTTGATCAGTTCAACGCGCTTTGGATCGATGTCCAAAGCCACCACACTGTGGTTCTGCGCGAAAAGGACAGCGTTGGATAGGCCGACATAGCCCGTGCCGGCAACAGCAATCTTCATCAGACACTCCTTGTAACGACGACTCGGAACGACGTCGGCTCAGTACGCGTTCTTGTTCACAAAGCCCTTGAACACGGTCATCAGGATGATCCGCAGATCGAACCAGGGTGACCAGTTCTGCATGTAGTACAGGTCGTACTCCACGCGGCGTGCCATCTTCTCGACGGTATCGGTTTCCCCGCGCAGGCCGTTGACCTGGGCCCAGCCGGTGATGCCGGGCTTGACCCGGTGCCGCTGCATGTAGCGGTCTACCAGGGTCTTGTACTGCTCGTTATGGGCGATGGCGTGCGGGCGCGGGCCGACGATGGACATCGAGCCCTGCAGCACGTTGATGAACTGGGGGAGTTCGTCCAGGCTGGTGCGGCGCAGGAAGGCGCCGAACGGCGTCACGCGGGAATCATTCTTGCGCGCCTGGGTGACCTTGCCGTCTTCCTCCTGGTGCACCCGCATGCTGCGGAACTTCCACACCTCGATGGGCTTGCCGCCCAGGCCGTGGCGCAACTGGCGGAAGAACACCGGTCCGGGCGAGCTGAGCTTCACGCCGATGGCGATCGCGATCATCAGTGGCGAGATCATCAGCAGGATCAGGGAGGCCAGCACCTTGTCCATGGTGGCCTTGACCAGATGGGCCGGGCCATCCAGGGGGCTGGAGCGCAGGTTGAGTACCGGCAGGCCGCCAATCTGCTCCACCGAATGGTTCAGCAGCTGCAGGCCGAACAGGTCCGGCACCAGCTTGATGTCCGCGGTGGAGAAATCCAGCTGCCGCAACACGTAGGCGATCTGGTCCTGCTCGCGCATGGGCAGGGCAATCCAGACCTGGTCGATGTGCCGGGCCTCCACGAAAGCGGCCAGCCGGTCCACCCGGCCCATGGGGCGGATGCCATGCAATGCGCAACGGTCGGCGCTGGTAGCAAACCAGCCGACAACCTTGATGCCCATCCAGGGATTGCGGTGCAGCGTGTCGACGATGCGCTGTGCATCCGGGTTGCCACCCACGATCACGGCGGTACGCAGGTCCATGCCGCGTGCACGGGCCCACGAGGCGCAGCCGCGCAACACGATGCGGATGGAGGCGGCGCCGGCCAGGCTCAGGCCGAACCAGGCGCCAAGCCACAGCCGCGACAGTTCGCCGATCATCTGGATCAGGGTCGTGTAGAACAGAACCCCGGTGCAGATCAGCAGCCAGCACAGCCCCAGGTGCATCAGCTCGGCGCCAAGGCCGCGGCCACGCCAGCTGCGGTAGAGGGAGGAGGACCCGAAGATCAGCAGGCCGAACAGCGTGGTGATCACCACCAGGCTGACGTAGTCCTTCTGCAAGTGCCAGGTACCGAAGCGGATGCGGTACGCCAGCAGCGC